>FWPU01000275.1_pt1 | contig 166808 bp, 181 predicted proteins | sample 2228361 | NCBI WGS metagenome assembly FWPU01 (sample SAMEA103939777, study PRJEB20133) | metagenome | reverse complement strand
AATGAACCATCTTCCCTCACCCCTTGTGAAGGAAGAACATCACGTATTAAAGGCGCAGAAAACTAATGTGCCCTTAAATCGTGATAGCACAGAAGGCGTTTTTCTGCAAAAGATTTATAATAAGCAGAGAACATCCTTAATCCGTGAGTGGGGATATTTATAACAGGAACAGGGACCTTGTAACAAGAGTCTATCAGCTTGGAATGGCTGTCGCTGACAAGAACAAATACATTGCGGCCAGCCTGATGAACTCAATCGTGCCTCTTCTCACGTACAACGGCAGGCTGTTGAGCAAGCTGAAGTCCAAGGAGCTTGCTGCAAGGGGCTGTATTAAGAAAGAAAATGTGCGGTATGTTTACAGGGTCCTGCAGGGCGAGTCAATAGATGATGTGGCAAAAGACATACCGGAACTCAAGGAAACCCTGCCTGAGCCAACACTTCCAAGACCACCCAGGAGAAAGAAGCTTGAAGACAGCGGCAAGTTTCACATAGCAACAAGAATTCTGGAAGACGGCGGCGGCATCTGATCCTCAAATAAACCTTGCAACCGAGTCAATCCTTCTTCCAAACCACACAAGACAGACGCCTACTATAATATACATCCCGCCAAGATAAGCAGCCTTTGGAACAGAATGCTCAACAACCCAGTTGACAACCGGCTCTGCAGCAGCAAAACCAGTTATGTGTTGACCTGCCCAACCATAAACAGTTGTCTGACCAAAAACCGCAAACATTATGGCAATCACGCCCGGAATAAGCATCATCCAACCAACACTCTTTATAAGACCACTGATGCTGCCTGCAACAAAACCAAGAACCAAAAGACTGACAAGAATAAGCCCAAACGCAATAATGAAGCCAGAAGGCGACAACACCCACGGCCTGATGCTCTTCTCCCAAGCATCGCTGAGTATTGGAAGAAGCAGCGTGACTCCTGAAAAATAGCCAACGTGCGCACCTGCGTGAAGCGCTGAATGCGTGAAAAGCCTTTCCAGCATGTTCAGCAGATGGATACGCATTAATATTTAAGATTGACGGTAAATATTTATAGTGATGCTTGCAAGGGCTGGCGCATGCGCAAGGCACTTTTTTTCATTCTGGCATTGGCAGTTCTGCCCTGCACGCTTGCATCACAAGAGGCAGAGGATATCTTTGCCAGCAAGGAACTGACGGTTGACCTTGCAGTTTCCTCTGACTTGAGCATTCTTCCAAAGGCAGGAAAGCCCCTTGATGTGGAATACCTGCAGGCAGACCTCTATTTTTTCCCTGAGAGCGACACTGCACAGCAAGTGAGTGCAGTCGAGACAACGCCAGAAGCAGAGCGCATTGACAATGCTTTGCGCTTCAAATGGGAAGCTCCGGGCAAGAGCACAAGGTACGAAGCACGTTGCATTGTGAAAGTGCGCAATTTTTTCCCGCGCGTGACCGAAAAAATATTGTTCCCATTGAGAAGCATTCCAAATGAAGTCCAGGCATATGTCCTGCCGAGCGAGCACATTGACAGCAACAATCCTGAGATAATAAACACGGCAAACAAGGTTGCACAGGGCAAGGATGACTTGTTCGAGGTCGTAAGCACGCTGGCAATCTGGACAAAGAACAGCATAGAATACAACCTCAGCACGCTGACATCAGAGGCAGCACAAAAGGCATCATGGGTATTGCAGAACAGGCAAGGAGTCTGCGACGAACTCACATCACTCTTCATTGCAATGTGCAGGGCATTGGGGATTCCTGCCCGCTTTGTCACAGGCATCTCGTACACCTCATCACCGCTTTTTGACAAAAAATGGGGGACTCACGGCTGGGCAGAAGCTTACTTCCCAGACGTGGGATGGGTTCCTTTTGACCCGACATTCGGCGAATTCGGCTGGATTGATCCAGGCCACATAAAGATGATGGACAGCACAGACCCAGGACAGCCCGGAATAAGGTTTGAGTGGCGAGGCAACGCGGAACTCCATTATACAGAGCCAGAGACTGATGCGGAAATCGTGTCAATAGCAGGGCGAGTGCCTCCTGTTGTCAGCTTCTCTGTCAAGCCGGTTTATGACGAAGTCGGGTTTGGCTCGTACAACCTGGCGCAGGCAACAGTGGAAAACTTGCAATCATACTACATAACAACAGAACTAAGGCTTGCCAAAGTGAATGAACTGCACGTGATTGAGCCCCTTGACAGGCAGGTAATCCTCAAGCCGCGCGAGAAAAAGACCCTGTTCTGGCGCTTCCAGGTTGACCCAGGGCTCCAGAGCAAATTTGTTTACAAAATACCCGTCGGGGTTTACACTGTAATGAACGACTCTGTCATAGCAAACTTTACTGCAAAAGACAAGGGAGTGCAGCACTCAAAGGCAGACGTCACGCGCGTGATGAACACCCTCTCAGAGGAAGAGGAGCTTGTTGTCTCTCAAAACCTTGACATAAGCTGCATTGCAGACAGGCAGGAGCTTTATCCCGACGAGAAGGCAAACGTCAACTGCACACTCAGGAACACCGGCACAACGCCCCTTAAAGGGGTCAGCGTGTGCATTGATGAAAAACAATGCATAGGAATTGACGTTGGAATCGGGCAAATGCGCCAGGCAGGCTTTGCGCAGGGCTTCACAACGCCAGGCAGCACCACAACTTTTGTCCGCGCAAAAAGCCCTGAACTCACAAAAAGCTCGCCTCTCGGCTTCACAATGATGGACTTCCCGAAAATCAACATTACAGAGCTGAAATACCCCGCAAAAATAGCATATGGGAAAAAATTCAGCCTTCTTTTCCTATTGCAGCCTGCCTCGTACAGCGTGCCAAAAAGCGTGAAGCTGAAGGTAAGCACTCCTGCAGGCGCAAGGACCTTTGAAATACCTGAACTGGCAGGAGAGCAGTTGTTTGAGATGGAAATCAATTCTGACGAGCTGTCCCTTGGCACCACGTATATTATGATATCTGCATCGTACAAGGACAATCGCGGGAAAACATACAAGACAGTGGCAACAGCGCCAATAACGCTTACGGACGTGCCGTTCCTGCCAAGAATATGGCTCTGGCTGCGCGGATTGTTTTATTGAACCCAAATAATTATAAATAGGCATCATTCAGCCGTTTTTTTATGGGGCTGCAGTTGGAAAAGTTCTTTGACGCAAACACAATGAGCGTGCACCTCCGCGAGGGGGTCAGGGCGATGGCAAAGAAAGGAAAGCCAGGCGACTGGACATTTGACGCTGTTTCTGAAAATGTGCTTGCGTCAGAAGCGATTGAGAAAATGGCAGAGGAAATAATGGAAACGGCACAATCAAGGACAGACAGCTTCATAGACATTGACAGGCCAGGAAGCACAATCGCGCAGGTGGGCAGGTACAGGATTGTCATTGTCAGGCCGCCATTCTCAGACGGCTGGGAAATAACGGCAGTCAGGCCTGTGAAAACACTGAAGCTTTCTGACTATAAAATCAGCGAAAAACTCAAGAAAAGGATTGCAGAGCAGGCAGAAGGAATACTGATTGCTGGCGCGCCCGGAATGGGAAAAAGCACTTTTTCGCAGGCGCTAGCAACATATTTTGTTGAGCAGGGCAAGATTGTGAAGACAGTTGAGGCTCCCCGAGACCTTGTTGTCCCAGACACAGTGACACAGCTGGCACTGAGCCGCGGCTCGCCGGAGGAAGTGCATGACATTTTACTGCTCTCCAGACCAGACTACTCATTATTTGACGAGATGAGGAACCCCAAGGATTTCGAACTGTTCGCTGACCTCCGTTTAGCAGGAGTGGGAATGGTTGGAGTTGTCCACGGCACCTGCCCAATGGACGCAGTACAAAGGTTTATCGGAAAACTGGACTTGGGAGTAATTCCGCACGTAATTGACACTGTTGTTTTCATAAAGAACGGCGAAATCGCACAGGTGCTTGCCATAAAGATGGAAGTCAAAGTGCCTTCTGGAATGACAGAGGCAGACCTCGCAAGACCTGTCGTGGTTGTCTCTGACTTCGAAACAAACAAGCCTGTTGCAGAGATTTACACCTATGGCGAGGAAACAGTCGTTGTGCCAGTCACAGAGCAAAAGGCAACAGGAGCCAAGCGCCTTGCAGCAGAGCAGATAAAGAGAGTATTCCAGAAATACGTTGACCACGCTGATGTTGAAGTTGTGAGCGACAGCAAGGCAATAGTCTCGATTTCCGAAAAGCACATTCCTGCAATCATAGGCGCAGGAGGAAAAAACATCCAGCGCCTTGAGGAAGAACTTGGAATCGCGCTTGAAATAAGGGAACACACAAGAAAGGCAAAAGGAGTGCAGGGAGGGGCAAGCATACCGTACGAGATGACAACAAAAGGAAAAACCCTGATTTTCTCAGTTCCTGTCGCTTATGCCGGCAAGGACATACTGCTTTATATTGGCGACGAGCACGCAGGCACGTTCAACGTGGACAAGCAGGGCAACATTTACATCAAAAAGACTTCAGGGCTTGGCAAGGCAATACTTGACGCATACCATGGCGGCGCAAAAATACTGCTTACTTCCTAACATGATACTTCTTGTGATGGAAGTAAAGAAACACTGAAACTATTATTGAGCCAATAAGGTTGTAAACAAGGTCAATCTGGTTGTTGAAATAGTCCCCAACAGTATCTTGGGCACCAAGAAAAACAACAGCCAAAAACTCTGTTATTTCATGAAGCGCACCAACCCCCATTGCCATCAGGACAAGCATGAGCGAGAATGCAAACGGCCTGTATTTTGTGGAATTCTCCATTTTAGGCAAAAGAATGTTATAACAAACCAGCGTTGCAATCGCAGTCCCAAATGCGTGCACTAAATTGTCGTATTTGAGAATTCCGGGAATAAGCCAAGTATCATAAAGCCTTGTTCCTGCAAAATAAATGTTTCCGCCAAGAATGTGCATTGCGCCCAAAACAACGAGGCACACTATAAGCGTTATCGTCAGGTGAAACTGCTTGTAATAAAAGAGGATTATAAAAACAAAAAGAGACATAATCCCAGCATAATAAAGAAACTCGTAATTTTGCTGTATTCCTGAAATAATTGAAAACAATAATAAATACATTGCTGTAAACCAAAACATTGCAGAAACAACTGTCCTCTCATCCATAAGCGGCGTGATGAGGTGCAATTATTTAAAACCATAAGTTCACAGAAAACTATATATAGACTTCTTCTGCAGTTTTAGGAATATGATTGAGCTAATTCGCGAAAACCCAAGACTTGTCAAGGAAAGCCTCAAGAAGAGGAACATGGACACAAAGCAGGTCGACGTGCTGGTTGAGCTTGACAAGGAATGGCGAAAGTTAAAAGGCGAAAGCGACAACTTAAGGGCAAGAAGAAACAAGCTCTCCCTTGAAATAAACGAACTGAAAAAAGCAGGAAAAGATGCCAGCAAGGTAATAAAGGAAGCAGCTTCAATCCCCGACAGGCTAAAAAAACTGGACGAGGAACTAAAACAACTTGAGGCAAAGATTCACACTGCGCTTTGCTCAATGCCGAACATCCTGCACGAAAGCGTTCCTGTCGGCAAGGACAGCTCGCAGAACAAGGTAATAAAGGAGTTTGGGAAAAAGCCAAAGTTCAAATTCAAGCCAAAAAACCACGTTGAGCTCATTGAAATTAACGACATTGGTGACTTCGAGAGAGCAACAAAAATATCAGGAGCAAGATGGTATTTCCTGAAAAACGAGTTTGCAGTGCTCAACCTGGCAATACAACGGTATGCGGTTGACTTTATGCGGGCGCGCGGCTACACATTCATCATTCCACCTTACTTCATTAACAGGAAAAGCTATGAAGGCGTGACATCGCTTGATGCATTCCAGGACGTGCTTTACAAGATTGAAGGCGAGGACCTTTACGCAATCGCAACAAGCGAACATTCCGGAACAGCCGCATTTGCAGGAGAGGTCTTCCAGGACTCAAATCTTCCGCTCAGAATTGTTGCATTCTCACCCTGCTTCAGGAAAGAAGCAGGCGCGCACGGCATTGACCAGAAAGGAATATTCCGCGTCCACCAGTTTGACAAAGTAGAGCAACTGGCAATATCAACCCCTGAAAAAAGCTGGGAAATGCACGAGGAACTCATAAGGAACGCAATAGACTTCTGGAAAACCCTTGAAATACCATTCAGGCAAATAGTGCTGTGCTCAGGAGACACAGGCAGGGTTTCGGCAAAAACATACGACTTAGAAGCATGGTTCCCTGCAGGAGAACAGCACAGGGAGATAGTAAGCTGCTCAAATGTGACAACATGGCAGAGCCAAAGGCTTGGAATCAAGTGCGAAACCTCGCCAGGAATAAACAGGAGGCTGGCGCACACGCTAAACAGCACCCTTGTCGCAACCCAGAGGTGCATGGCAGCAATCCTTGAAAACTTCCAGAACGAAGACGGCACTGTAAATGTTCCAAAAGTTCTTCAGAAATACACTGGCTTCAAGGTGATTGGAAAGCCAAAGAAGAAATAAAAATGGCAAAAATTCCTGCATGGATCTGGCTCGCAACAGGAACAGCCATCACACTGACTTCATGGTATGCTGACCTGAACCTTTTCTTCTGGATCGGGCTTGCCTTCCTTGTCTTTGGAATTGCAAGGCTCGTAACAGGCTACATGCTTGGCGGCAAAGAGACAAAAATGGAAAAGAAAACAGTCCAGCAGGTAATGCCAAGGCAGCACCACCAGTATTACCGCTGCCCCTGCGGAAACCCTGTGCGCACAACAGACATTTTCTGCAGCTACTGCGGCAGAAGGCTCCGCTAAGCAAACTTTTATATAGACGATAATTCTCAGCGGTTTTGATGGGGTTATTTGTTGATGTGCTAAAGGAGGGAGAGAGCGTCTTCAAGCAGGAGGAAGCGCTAGATTATGACTACATACCAAAAATGTTGCCGTTCAGGGAAAACCAGCAACACGCACTCGCTGCCTGCATAAAGCCCCTCCTGCAGGGAAGGAATGGCAGGAATGTCTTTGTGTACGGAGCCCCCGGCATAGGGAAGACTGCTGCAACAAAATGGGTTCTCCAAGACCTTGAGCAAGACACGGATGACGTGCACACAACATACATAAACTGCTGGCAGAAAAACACCACGTTCAAGATTTTTGAGGACATCTGCCACCAGCTCGGCTACAAATTCACCCAGAACAAGCACAGCGAAGAACTGCTCGGCGTGATAAAGAACTACACCCTCAAAAAGCCGGCAGTCTTTGTATTTGACGAGATAGACAAAGCAGAAGACCTTGACTTCCTTTACGCATTGCTCAATGACATTTACAAGAAAAGCATAATCCTAATCACAAATTACCGAGATTGGCTTAATGATGTTGAAGACAGGATAAAATCAAGACTTGTCCCTGAAATCCTTGAATTCGCAGCCTACAATTCCGACCAGATAAAGGAAATCCTGAAGCAAAGGACGAGCTACGCATTTGTGCCAGGCGCTTGGCAGGCAGACGCATTCTCAATGGTATGCGAAAAGGCAGGTGATATGTGCGATGTGAGGAAAGGACTATATCTGCTAAGGGAGGCAGGGCTTGCTGCAGAAGAAAAAGCAAGCAGGAAAATCCTTGTTGAGCACGCACAAAAGGCAATTGACAAACTGAGCGAGTTCATAAAGAAGGACAAGGAAGAACTAGACAACGACCTCCAACTCATACTTGAAGCGGTAAAGGCGCAGTCTGGCGCCCGCATAGGAGACCTCTTCAAGGCATATGCTGAGAAAGGAGGGCCAAGCGCATACAAAACATTCCAGAGAAAGGTTGACAAGCTCAGCAAGAGTGGGTTTGTCGAGACAGAGAAAATAACAGGCGGAAAGGAAGGAAGCACAACGATTGTGAAGTTTGCCTCAAAAGACAAAAAGCTGGATGAATTCTAAAAAACAGGTTCCATAATGCGGTCAAGGGGAGATGCCAAACGTGAGCAATTCTTATTCTTGACAAAAACCTCGTATGAATCATCTATTGCTGGCTTAAGGACAAGGAAATAAGCACATTGCAAAACATTGGCCTGCCCCTCTGCAGTATCGAGTTCTGTTACAGAAGTGCCAAGTTCCTTAAACCCTCTCTCAACCTCCTTTGGGCGCAGCAGGTAAGCAGTCACAACGCTGTTAGCAGCACCATAATTATTGATTATTGGCAGGTGCTTTTCCCTGAAATCATTTAATGAGCTGGCAAAGTGGACGGAATGCGTACTTCGGTGGCAGTTGCGAGGCGCATTCCTAAATGCGTAAACCACAGGAGTGGTATCAAGCACGCCAAGCCTGCCAGTTGCATAAAGGTTAAACAGCTTCATAAGAATATGCGCAGAATTCTGGCTTCGCTCTTCATTTAGTTCGTCAATCTAGTCAATAACAATTGCATCTTCTAATGTCATCAATCGAGGTCACTCGTAAACACTCTCGACTGCCTCTCTCAAGGCACAGTTATGAAGCCCGCCATATAAGCTTTTCGGTTATTATCCCGACTAAGCCACTGGTCACTGGCCACGGTCGCGTGGCGTATTTAAAGCACCAAAAAAAGCCCGTACTACAGAGGTGATGATTATGGACGACAAAAAAATCCCCGAACTTTTTTTTGAATGCACAAAGGTAATGACAATGAAAACAACGCAGCCACAGCTAAGGCTGAGGCAGCCGGCATAAAAGAGGTGAAAGCATGGGGCGGATATTTACGAAACAGGACAGGGAACTTCTTGAAATCCTGAGAAACGGCCACAAACAGCAGGACTTCTGCATGGAACCTGTTGTGGAAGAGCAGATACAGGATGAGGACTGGGCAGGAATTTCTGCCTGAATTTTTTTGGTTTTTAATTAAAACAAGTCACTCGCGAGCGCTGCTGCGCCCATTATCCCAAGCTTTTCGTTCGTGACAAGGAATACAGGAATCTTCCTCATCAACGGCGAGAGCCTTCCCTTATTCCTGAAGTTCTTGAGGAACGGGCTCTTTTTCATCAGGGCAGCATTGTTGCGGACAAGCCCGCCAATTATGTAAACCCCGCCGAAAGCCATTGCCTGCAGGGCAAGATTGCCTGCCTCTGCTCCAAGGACAGAGAAGAATAAGTCTGTCGTGAGCTTGCAAAGCCGGTCCTTATTTGAGAATTTCATTATTGTCGATGGCATTTTGGCACCTTTTGCCCTGAGCGCTGCCTTGACCACGGCAGATTCCTTTGCGTAACCGTTATTTTTCAGAAATTCGTAGACATTCATAATACCAGGCCCTGAAAGGATGCGCTCATTGCTCACGTGCCCGAACTTCTTCATCAGGAACTTAAGCAGTTCAATCTCAAGCTCGTTTTGCGGAGCAAAGTCCTGGTGGCCTCCCTCTGATGGCACAATTATGGAGTCTCCGCCGTGCTGGGCAATTATTGCCTCACCAAGCCCTGTTCCCGGACCGAAAAGCGCCTTGTTGGCTAGGCCGTCATAATCACCCCGCTGGATGACCACGATGTCCTTGCGCTTCAGGGTTGCAATTCCGTGGGCGTGCGCCACAAAGTCATTCACTATTGTTGTCCTCGGTATGCCAATGCGCCTGCTCAGCACTCCGACATCAATCTTCCACGGCAGGTTTGTAGCCTTGCACACGCCATCAATCACAGGACCTGCAATGCCGAATGCTGCTGCCCTCGGGTGTGCGTCGTTTGCCTCGAGAAAAACATTCGCGATTTGGGCAAGGTTGTCAAAATCCTTGTTCTCAAAGCAGTCAAGCGCGAGCGTTGTAAGATTCATGTTTTCCACGCTGAACAAGCCCAAGCGGGTCTTTGTTCCCCCAACATCTCCTCCAAGCACTATCATTCACCCATCACCTTCACAATTACCCCCTTCTTTCGCTGGCCGTCCCATTCGCCATAAAATATCCTCTGCCACGGTCCTGCGTCAAAGCGACCATTGCTTACAGGTATAAAAACCTGATGGTTCATAAGCATTGATTTTATGTGCGCATTGCCATTGTCCTCGCCGGTTGCGTTATGGCGCCAGTCCTTTTCGGGAGGCGCAATCTGGTCAAGAATCTCCAGCAGGTCCTCGTGAAGCCCTGACTCGTTGTCGTTCACGAAAACGCTTGCTGTCGTGTGCATGCTGCTGACAAGGCAATAGCCGTCCCTTATTCCTGACTTTTTAATGATGTCATCAACCTGCTTTGTGATGTGGATTATTTCCCTGCGCTCCTTTGTATTGAACCAGATGTATTCAGTGTAAGTTTTCATTTCCACCCCTTCTTTTTGTCATCAGTAAAGCTCTATTTTCGGCATTTCTTCCTTTTTCGGAAGCACCGTGGTCGGCTGCTGTGCAGGAGCATTGTCGCCAAACATGTTGCCGAATGCAGCAGCAGGATTTGCACCTTGTTCTGGCTGTGCTGGAGCATCACTGAATAATGACGGGCTTGGTGAGTCAAAGATGTTCCTCGAGCCCTCGTGTTCTATCAATGACTGCAAGAGCCTTATTGCCTTGCGTATGTCCTCCCTTGAATCGGTAGAAGTGTCAATTGCGATTTTCATAGAACTAAATCTGCTGTTTGGGTATATATAGCTTTCGTGAAGGAAAATCAGTAAAATTTAAATAATAGTGTACTATTTACTACACTCTAGCGTGTGATAGAAGAAGCAGTGTGGGACTAGCAATCACGCGAGAGAGCAACCGTGACAGACAACATCGGAGAAAAAGTTGCGGGAACAGAACAAATACAAAAAGGAATTCTGACAACAAAGGACTTCCTTATCCTGAAAATCAAAGGAGACACGTATTCATTCCCACTGGAATACAGCCCAGACACTTTACGACTTTACGAAGGCAAGCACAGGGAAGCATACAACGCAATAATGAACGACGGAAAAAGCCCTGAGCAACGCAGGGAACTGACAAGGAATTACAAAAAATACCGCAAGGAAGAAAGCCGCTTACAAAGAGAACTTAAAGAAATCAGGGCATGGACCTGGTGGACATAAAAAGCAACATTTCTCTACCAAACAGTTGACCTTATTGTTATTATCGCACCAATAACAAACATTGCAATAATCAATGCGATAATTACGGGGCTAATGTGCAACTCATACTCAGGCTTCCTATTGCCGTGCTTCCTTGCCTTCCAATAAGTCAGCAACAAAAGAATCCCCTCAAGCCCGCCTGCAAGCGCGCCTGTAACACCAAGGATCTTGATAAACGAATGAACGCCGAGCAGGATAAGAATGACAGGCACGGTTATTGTCAGAAGAAAAGCCCAAAAATGTGACACACCATAGTCCTCCTCATACATCTCCTTCAGCCCAAAACCAAGCGCAATAAAACTACTTGCCATTGCAAGCACTGCAAAAATATTAATCAAAACCAGCGGAATAACCCCCATAACCCTGCCAATCCCAATGTTCGCGACCTCAGTTGTGGCAGCACCAGTAACACCAACAACAGCAACACCAAAAAGAGCATAAAGAACCAAGGGAATGCACGTACCAGCAACAATAGCCTTCCTCAAGTCCTTGAAATGACGCCCTAACTCCTCCTTCATTTCAGGAATTGCAATCGCCCCAAGACACGCAAAAAGAATAACTCCATAAGGAACAAAAACCCTCGTAACATCAAATCCAACAAGCCTTGATGGCTCAAACAAGCGCGAGAAAATCATAAGCACAAAAACAATACCGAAAGCACTAAACTTAACAGCATTAATTACAATCTCAGAAACACCAACCGCAGTCAGCCCAAGATAAAGAATTATGCTGCCGAAAACAAAAAAAGCAGTGCTCCAAATCCAAGGATTGCCCCCGAAGATTTCTGCCAATGAGCGACCTTCACCAATAACGTAAGCCAGGAGGGCGCCATAATTGCCAATCACCATTGCAACAGTCATCAAGCGCTTTCCACGGTCCCCCAAATAAATCCCCACATAACCGCTCAACTGGTGCAAGCCACGTGTCCTAAGGGTGATTTCGCCAACACAAAGGTTAACAGTAAGAACAACAGCACCAATAACCAAAAGAACAAACAGGCCAGTAAGAACACCTGCCTTCATCATCACGTAAGGAATACCAAGCACACCCGCACCAATAATTGCGCCTGTAAGTGTTGCTATTGCCTCATAAACATGCCATTTTGCCATTCTTTTCCCTCTCTTTTTTGCAGGGCAACGCAAATCAGACCAAAAACCAACAAACAAAAACTGTTTGTGGTTGGTCTCTGTGCCTTAGGCACCCTTTTTGGATTTGTTATTTATTAATTGTGGGGCAGCGCCAGAGAATCTGGCTGGTTCCAGTTCGCTAACGCTCAATGGGGCTACCCGGATTTGAAGGCAGCGCCGACTTCGCCGCCGCTCGTCGGCTGGCCGGTTCAAATCCTGAAACAGTATCCCTCCGTTTGACTCCGTCTTGCTATTATGGGGCTACCCGGATTTGAACCGGGGTCGCAACGTTTTCCTCGCTTTTGCGTCCCGAACGTTGAATCATAGCCAAGCTAGACCATAGCCCCTTGGCAACGATGTATATCATGAGCCCGCCCGGATTCGAACCGGGGACATCCTCCCTGTGAAGGAGGCATCATAGCCGCTAGATCACGGGCTCGTAGACGCACAAAGCAAGACTTGTTTTAAAAAGTTTAAGGTTTATCCGAACACACTCTGGTAGTTCAGCAATATGTTGTTCGCAACTTCCTCTTCTGTGAAGCCTTTCAGTGTTGCAATGCGCTTGATTGTCTGCACAACATTTGCAGGCTCATTGCGCTCACCCTGAACAGGACCAAGCCAAGGGGCATCGGTTTCTGTAAGCAGCTGGTTGATGTTAAGCATCTGCACAACAGTCTCAAAATGCTGCAAGCGCATTATCACAGGAGGAATCGAACAATACCAACCACCATCGTTAATGTGTTTGAGCAGGCTTTTCCTGCCGTGAAAACAGTGAAAGACAACATTCTTCAACCTGCTTGACTCAATCATTTCAACACAGTCTGCCTCTGCCTTTCTTGAATGGATTAAAAGGGGCTTGTTTATTTTCTCGCAAAGCTCAATGACTTTCTGGAAGTTCTCCTTCATTTTTTTGATTGTTTCAGGGTCTGTGATTTCGGCATAATCCAAACCTGCTTCTCCCACGCCGACGCAGGAATCCTTGTTCTTTTTCATCCATTCAATCTCTGCATCGAGGTCAAAATGACCGCCTCGCGTTATGCCGCATTCATCAGGCGCTTCGGAATAGATGTTCAGAGCGTCAAGCGGATAAGCCCCAAAAGTGCAGCCAACAATGTCAGGAAACCTATTTGCAAGCTCAAGCACTTCCCTGTTTGCAGGAGGACCAGTGCCAGAACAAATGATTTTCACAACACCTGCCTTTTTGGCCCTCTCAATTACCTCGGGAAGGTCTTTCTCAAACAATTTGTGGTTCAGGTGGCAGTGCACGTCAACAAGCTTCATGGTCGTGATTTTAGCACGAAGCTTTTTAAACATTTCCTCGATGCTCTTAAACCATGAACGGAAACTTGCAGAAAGGTAAAGAGAATGTCCTGAGGGAATCAGAAGAGCCAGAAGGACCTGAAATACACGGCTACAACTTTGACAATGGCGTAGATTATGAAAAGCTAATTGACAGTTACGCAACAACAGGCTTCCAGGCAACACACCTTGCAAAGGCAATAGAAATCATAAACAAGATGCGCGAGGAAAAATGCACAATATTCCTCGGCTATACAAGCAACCTCGTTACCTCAGGGCTTCGGGATGTCTTCAGGTATCTCGTGCAGAACAAAATGGTGGATATACTCGTAACCACAGCAGGCGGGATTGAAGAGGACATAATCAAGTGCATAAAGCCATTCATCCTTGGCAGGTTTGACGCAGACGGCAAAATGCTAAGGGAAAAAGGAATCAACCGCGCAGGAAACATATACATACCAAACTCGCGCTACTGCAGGTTTGAGGATTTCTTTGTGCCGCTACTTGAAAAACTCACGCAAGAACAGAAAGAAACAGGACAAATAATCACACCATCAGAACTCGTATGGCGGCTTGGAAAGGAAATAAACAACCCCGAAAGCATTTATTACTGGGCGCAAAAGAACAACACCCCCGTCTATTGCCCTGCAATAACAGACGGTTCAATCGGGGACATGCTTTACTTCTTCAGCTTCAAGCACCCTGAGTTCAAGCTGGACATTGCCCGTGACATGAAAAAATACAATGACTTCACGCTCAATGCAAAAAAGACTGGCCTGATTATCCTTGGAGCAAGCCTTGTAAAGCACAGCATACTCAACGCAAACATGCTCAGGAACGGTTGCAATTACGCGGTCTACATCAACAATGCACAGGAATTTGACGGCAGTGATGCAGGAGCACGGCCAGAAGAGGCAGTCAGCTGGGGCAAAATAGCGCCAGAAGCAAACTCAGTCAAGGTCTTCGGCGATGCAACAATACTATTCCCGTTGATAGTGGCCAAGACGTTCGCAAGGAAATAATCACGCAATCTTCCAGATTTCTATTGCGATGAAGGCCACGTAATAACAGAGAAAGAGCACACCGTGCTTCCAGTTGAGGACATTCCCGCGAATAAGGAGCATAAGCGTGGTTATGCTCAAGGCAAGGAAAACAAAGGCATTTGCGACAGACGCAACATCCACCTGCAATGGCCTGATGACTGAAAGAATGCCGAAAAAGAGCAGGAACTCAATCATAAGGCTGCCAAGAAGGTCTCCAAGACCAATCGCGGCATGCGCCTTAAACAACGAGCGCAATTCAACAGCAATGTCAGGCATTGTGGTGCCAATGCCGATAATCGTGAGCGCGATAAAGTAAGCAGGAATGCTGAAATGGTTTGCAAGAGTCACGCTGCTGAACACAAGCCACCTGCCCGCAAGAAGAATTGCCGCAAGGCAGCCAAGAAAGACAAACGCATCGCGCCAAATCGTTTTGAAGCGCACTTTTTTCTTCATCCTGCCAAGCGTGCCCTCAAGGCGCCAGAGGTTTGTGATGTAAAGTGTAAATGCCCCTAAAAGAATGAAACCATCCAACCTGCTAAGTCCAATAAACACATTCGGCTCATTGAATAAATATTTTTCAATGACATCAATTAAAATAAGAAACATCGGCAACATGAGGGCTGCCCACATGAGTAGCTTCCGCCTGGAAAAAATGCCTGCCTCAAGGGAAGTCCTGCCACCAACCAGGGCAAGTATGCCAAGGGCAAACCCGACGTGCACCATGTTTGCGCCGATAATCGTGCCAAAACCAACACTGCCCTGCCCGCTCAAAAACCCTGTCACAGAGCTTATTATTTCAGGAGCGCACGCAGCCATTGCAACAACAACAAGCCCGATGATTGCATCACTGAGCCCGAGCTTGTGCGCATAGCTTGAAATGCCCTCCACGAGAAGGTCGGCTGCCTTGAACATTATGAACAGGCTTGCCACGACAATAATGCTGTTGAAAACAACAGGGTTCGCGTACAATGCTTCAAGCATTTCCCGAGGGTTTACAAAAGGATATTTAAATACTCCGCTGGCTGGCAGTATCGTCGACAAGCCCTGCAGAAATGCACAAGCTTTAAAAAGGGCTGGCTTGTGGACTTATCAAAGCCTTTATATCGGCAATATTGTTGAAACGAAACGGGTGATTGCATGACTGTCGTCGGATTACAAATAAATAAGATCGTAGTCGAGAAGTTCGCCCCTGTAAAGGGCAAGGTAAGCGTGAACAACAACGTGGCAGTAAAGGATGTTGAGAAGACAGACCTCACATTTGGCACGACAAAGCAGGATGCCTTGAGGTTCACTTACGAATTCAAGGCAAGCTATGAGCCAAAGATAGCACACATCACATTTGAGGGTTCTGTCACGTATTTTGACGCTCCGGCAGCAATAGAGGAAATACACAAGGGATGGAAAAAGGACAAGAAGGTCCCCCCTGAAGTCATGACAAACATTCTCAACAGCATCCTCGCAAAGTGCAATATCGAGGCGCTATTGCTGAGCAGGGAAGTCAACCTTCCGCCGCCAATACCCATGCCCCGTGTTAAGGTCAACCAGCCGAAATAAGGGCTTCTTGGAACCCGTAAGACTCTTAAATATCACACTTGTCAAAAGAAAAGATGGCAAAGGAAGTCAAGCTTAGGGTCGTTGAAGCAATACAGGACGACGTAAACAAAGGCATCGTCAGGATAGACAGCACATTCATGCGCGAGGCAGACATACGACCCGGCGACATAGTGGAGATTGAAGGAAACAGGAAGACAGTTGCAATAGTTGACAGGGCGCTTCCGGGCGACATAGGGCTGAACCACATCCGCATGGACGGGCTTGGCAGAAAGAACGCCCAGACAGGAATAGGCGAAACAGTAAAGGTCCGCAAGGTTGACGTCAAGGAGGCAAAAAAAGTCGTGATTGCGCCTGCCCGCGAGGGAATCATAGTCAAGACAAGCTCGCCATACATCTTCAAGCAGGGGCTCCTGGGAAGGGCTGTCGTGAAAGGCGACATAATCTCGCTTGGAGGGGCAAGGCGCAGAAGGACAACAATGACCGGCTCGCCATTCTTTGATGAGGTCTTCAGCATGATGGAAAACGAAATGGGCTTCGGAGGAATGGGACTTGGCTTCGGAGACCTGAAGTTTGTTGTTGCCGACACAAGCCCCAAGCAGGCAGTCATAATCACTGACTCGACAGAAATCATACTTAACCCCGAGGCGATGGAAATAAAGGAGGAAAGCATGCCCGGAGTCACTTACGAGGACATCGGCGGGCTTGAGGAAGAGGTCAAGAAAATCCGCGAAATGGTTGAGTTGCCATTAAAGCACCCTGAGATTTTCCAAAGACTGGGGGTTGAGGCGCCAAAAGGAGTCCTCCTGCACGGACCGCCAGGAACAGGAAAGACACTGCTCGCAAAGGCAGTCGCGAACGAGACCAACTCGCACTTCATCGTCATAAACGGACCTGAAATAATGAGCAAGTTCTACGGGCAGAGCGAGGAAAACCTGAGGAAAAAATTTGAAGAGGCAGAAAAGAACGCTCCAAGCATCATTTTCATTGACGAAATAGACGCGATTGCATCAAAGCGCGAGGAAACCCGCGGAGAGGTTGAGAGAAGAGTTGTCGCGCAACTGCTTGCCCTTATGGACGGCCTGAAATCCCGCGGAAAGGTTGTTGTCATTGCGGCAACAAACGTGCCAAACATCCTTGACCCAGCGCTCAGGCGCCCAGGAAGGTTTGACAGGGAGCTGGAGATTGGAGTGCCGAACAAGGAAGGAAGGCTTAACATCCTCAAAATCCACACAAGAAACATGCCGCTTTCAAAGGACGTCAACCTGAAGGAAATCGCGGCAATAACGCATGGCTTTGTAGGCGCAGACCTCTCATCGCTTGCAAAGGAGGCAGCAATGATTGTCCTCAGAAGGGTACTGCCTGACCTGAAGTATGACAAGGAAGAAGCAATCCCTGACAGCGTGCTTGAAAAACTGCAGATTACCAAATCAGACTTCAAGGAAGCCCTCAAGGTAGTCCGCCCAAGCGCCCTGCGCGAGGTGCTTGTTGAGGTCCCAAACGTCCACTGGAGCGACATAGGCGGGCTTGAAAGCGTCAAGCAGGAACTGATGGAAGCAGTTGAGTGGCCTTTGAAGCACCCAGAAGCATTCACAAGGCTTGGCGTCAAGCCACCAAAAGGAATCCTGCTTTACGGTGCTCCGGGAACAGGAAAAACACTGCTCGCAAAGGCCATTGCGCACGAAAGCGAGGCAAACTTCATCTCAATCAAGGGTCCTGAGCTCCTGAGCAAGTGGGTTGGAGAAAGCGAAAAGGCAGTCCGCGAGGTATTCAAGAAGGCAAGGCAGACAGCACCGACAATAATCTTCTTTGACGAGATTGACTCACTGGTGCCAAGAAGGGGGGCAAGCGCAGACAGCCACGTCACAGAGCGCGTTGTGAACCAGCTACTCACAGAGATTGACGGCCTTGAGGACCTGCACGACATAGTAATTGTCGGAGCAACAAACAGGCCTGATATGGTAGACCCTGCGCTTTTGCGGCCAGGAAGGTTTGATAGGATTATCCTGACGCCTGTGCCTGACAAGAAAGCAAGGCTTGAGATTTTCAAGGTGCATACAAAAGGAATGCCACTCAAGGACATTGACCTTGATTACCTTGCCGAACAGACAGAAGGCTTTGTGGGGGCAGACATAGAGGCGCTCTGCCGCGAGGCAGCAATGCTCTCCCTCAGGGAAGACATCAAGAACAAGGTAATAACCGGAGACCACTTTGAGCAGGCACTAATGAAAGTCGCCCCAAGCGTCACAAAAGACGTTGAGCAAATGTATGTCGCGCTACAGGACAAGTTCAAGGCAGCAAGGGCGCGCGAAATGAAGGCAGAGGCAAAGCCATTGTATTTCGGATAATTCTGCTCGAAAACTATATATACACTCATTCTGCCACGCTATAAGTATGGTAACACAAGTAAGAGCAAGGCATATTCTGGTAAAGACTGAGGACGAGGCATTCCAGGTCTTGTATGACGTGCAACACGGAAAGGACTTTGGGGCAGTCGCGGCTGAGAAATCATTGTGCCCAAGCAAAAAAAGAGGCGGAGACCTCGGATGGTTTGGGCGAGGGCAAATGGTAAAGGAATTCGAGACAGCAGCATTTGCCCTGAAGCCAGGCGAGGTTTCAAGACCTGTAAAAACACAGTTCGGATGGCACATAATCAAGGTGGAAGAGGTAAAGTAAATGGCAAAAGCAGGAGACAGGGTCAAGGTCGTGACGCAGGAAGAAGGCATCGAGGGAGTTTTGATGCCAGAAGAAAAGGACTTTGTAATGCTAAAGCTTGACACTGGCTACAACATAGGCATAGACAAGAAGAGGGTGAAGGAAATAATTCTCTTAAAGGAGCACAAGGCCAAAGAAAGCCCGCCACCAAAGTCAGAGCAGAAAAAAGAGCGGCCCACCATCGCAATACTGCACACAGGAGGAACAATTGCGTCAAAAGTGGACTATGAAACAGGAGGGGTCATTTCAAAGTTCAAGCCCGATGAAATGATTGAAATGTTCCCAGAACTCAAGGAGATTGCCAATATCAAGTCAAGGCTGATAAGGCAGATGTTCTCAGAAGACATGAGGTTTGCCCACTATAATATTCTTGCCAAAGAGATTGAGAAAGAAATCAAGGAAGGAGTGGACGGAATCATTGTGACGCACGGCACTGACACGCTGCATTACACAGGCGCTGCACTTAGCTTTATGCTGCAGAACTTGGGCGTGCCTGTGATTCTTGTTGGCGCTCAGAGGAGTTCTGACAGGGGAAGCACTGACGCTGCCCTGAACCTGATTTCAGCGGCATTTTTCATTGTTGCAAGCAAGGATTTCGCAGAAGTGGCGCTTTGCATGCACGAAAGCATAAACGATGACTGGTGCATAGTTTTGCCGGGACCAAAAAGCAGGAAAATGCACAGCTCAAGAAGGGACGCCTTTCAGGCAATAAACGCGACACCATGGGCAAGAGTCAATGTAAAAGAGAAAAAAATCGAATTGCTAAGGACAGGATACAGGAAAAGGGCAAAAACAACCGTCAGCATCAGGCCGTTCAAGGAAAACATAAAGATTGGGATGCTGAAAGTGCACCCGAACATGATGGCAAAGGAGTTTGAGTTCTACAAGGACTATGACGGACTAATTGTAGAATGCACTGGTCTAGGACATATGCCAATAAACCAAATTGACGAGGAAACAAAAGAGCACACAAAAATCGCAGAAGCAGTCATGAAGCTCATGCAGGCAGGGACAATAGTTGCTGCTGCCTCACAGACAATCTCGGGCGGAACCAACATGAATGTTTACTCAACAGGCAGGAAGATGCAGGAACTCGGCATCATCGGCAACCTTACAGACATGACCCCTGAAACAGGATTCATAAAGCTCGCATGGCTGCTCAGCAATTATCCAAAAGACAAGGCAAAAGAAATGTATTCGCAAAACCTTGCAGGCGAAATAAGCCCACGCCTTGAGAATGTCGAACAGAAAAAGTTTGCATGAAGCCAATAAAAGATGTCCTGAACAAGATAATCTGGGATACAAAAGAGCATCCTGAAGAATACGTGATTGGATATTACGACCGCGTTCAGGGCAAAATCATTGAAATCACATTCAAGGACATAGCAAGGATTGAGGAAGGATTCATAATCCTTGAAAAAGGAGGCGAGGAAACAATGATTCAACTCCATCGCGTCCGCATAGTGAAGAAAAAAGGCGAAGTTGTATGGCAGCGCTCAACTACGAACAGATAGGCTTGAAGTGCGGAATTGAAATCCACCAGCAGCTTGAAGGCAAAAAATTGTTCTGCAAATGCCCTACGATAATAAGAGAGGACGAGCCGCACTTTGTTTTTGCCAGGAACCTCAGGGCAGCAGCAGGAGAGGCAGGCCAGGTTGACATCGCGGCAATGCAGGAAATGAAAAAAGGAAGAAAATATGTTTATCACGGATATCAGGACACGACCTGCCTTGTTGAACTTGACGAAAGCCCGCCTGAAAGAATTAACCCCGCCGCCTTTGCCACTGCACTGCAGGTTTCAAAGCTTCTCAAGGCAAACTTTGTGGACTGTGCGCAATTCATGCGAAAAACTGTTGTGGACGGAAGCAACACGTCAGGATTTCAGCGCACTGCACTCATAGCCCGCAACGGAGTGATTGAAAGCTCGCTCGGACCAATAGGAATTCCAACAATCTGCCTTGAAGAAGACTCTTGCAGACCTGTAAGCGAAAGCACCACAGAAATCACATGGGCTCTGGACAGGCTTGGAATCCCCCTTATAGAAATAGGCTCAACACCGGACATAAAAACACCAGAGCAGTGCAGGGAAGTCTGCGAAAAAATAGGACTAATCCTGAGAAGCACAGGAAAGGCAAAAAGGGGAATCGGCACGATAAGGCAAGACATAAACATCAGCATAAAGGGCGGGAACCGGATTGAGGTTAAAGGAGTTCAGGACCTTAAGTCAATACCACTAATAATTGAGCGCGAAGTTATCAGGCAAAAAAACCTGATTGAAATCAAGGAAGAGCTTGAAAAAAGAAGAGTAAAAAAATTTGAAGGACAAATAAAGGACGTCACAAATGTCATCAAGAACTCGGGCTCAAAAATAATCAAAAAGGCAGTGGAAGCGAACAAGGTTGTCCTCGGGGTGATGTTGCCCGGCTTTGCAAGGCTTGTCGGCAAGGAAATACAGCCAGGCAGACGGCTTGGCACGGAATTCTCAGACAGGGCAAAGGTAATTGCTGGCGTTGGCGGAATTTTCCACTCCGACGAACTTCCAAACTACGGGATTGCCGAACGCGAGGTCGAATTGCTGAAACACGAACTTGGCTGCCTTGAAAACGACGCATTCGTGATAGTTGCCGACGAAAAAGACAGGTCAGAAAGGGCTCTTCAGGCAGTCATTGACCGCGCGAACGAGGCAATTGACGGAGTGCCGCGCGAAGTAAGAGGGGCAAAAGAGGATGGAAACACAATGTACCAGCGTCCGATGCCAGGGGCAGCACGGATGTACCCTGAAACAGACGTACCAATGACCCAGATAACAAAAGAAACCATTGAAGCAATCAAGCTTCCAGAACTTATTGAAGAAAAAACAAGGCGTTATGAAAAAATGGGATTGGGAAAAGACCTTGCAGAACTCACGGCAAGGTCTGAAAAGGCGGACTTGTTTGACAAGTTCGTAACAGACTTCCTTGAACTAAAGCCAGCTTACATTGCAGAAGTGCTCATGACAAGCGCAAAGACAATCAAGCGCAATTACAATATTGACATAAACCCGACAGAGCAGGATTTCATTGAGCTTTTTGCCGCTCTTGGTTCAGGTCAAATATCAAAGGAGTCTGTCGTTGATATCCTGAAAGAAAACAAGCCTGTGTGCGAGGTATTGCCAAAATACAGGAATATGTCTGAAAATGAATTAAGGGCAGAACTGAAGAAAATAATCCTTGAAAACAAAGGAATGCCTTACAATGCGCTTATCGGCGTTGCAATGAAAAAATTAAGGGGCAAGGCACCCGGAGAAAGGATTGCACAATACCTCAAAGCGCTTTCTTCCTAGCAAAACTAATTAGGCTCATCAGAATTATAGCCGCAATAGTGCCGAATGCATTCCAGACAAGGTCAACTTCTGTGTTGATATAGCCGCCACCAAGGTTTTGTATGATGTCCATTTGCGCTGAAGTGACAGGAACGCCGTCTCCCGGACCGCCAAAAAACAACCCACCCTCGCCATAACCGACAGTCAGGTAGCCGAAAAACTCAATGTTCTCAACTATTGCGCCGATTCCAAGCCCGCCAAGGAATACAAGCAACAGTATTCCCCACGTCCTTGAGCTCCAGAATTTGTTAGGTATCCATTGGCGCGCAAAATTGTAAAGCAAAAGCGTGAATGAAAACAAAGGAATGCCGTGCGTGATGTGGTCCCATTGGATAAATGGCAATGGTGAAACACTATACCAGCCGAAAATCCCGCACAAATGCAGGCAGAAGCTAAGCGCGAGAAGAGTGTAAATTATGATATTAAGCCGCCAAAAGCTGTATGTGAAATACCAGAAAATCATCAACGCAGCAAAGAAAGCAGCATCAGGCCAGTAATACTTGAAAGTGTCATTTGTCAGGGCAATTCCAACAAATGTGGCATAAGCAAGAAGTGCCAAATAAAGTATGATTGTTCTCTTCTTCATTAAAATTCTTACCAGAATGGGGCTTTTAAAGCTTCGCTAACGCACCCGGGAGGCAGCGCCGAACTGCTGTCCGGCTGGTCTCCCGTACGCTCCACCTTGCTACGCGCCCGGGAGGATTTGAACCCCCGATCTTTCGGTTAGGAACCGACTGCTCTGTCCAAGCTGAGCTACGGGCGCACTAAAGTATTTCTCATTCGGAGGCTATATAAAGATTGCCCTGCAAACAAGGGCATCATGAAGCTGAAACAGGTGCCGGAGGACTTTGTCGTAAAGGAAATAAGCACAATTGTGCCTGAAAAGGAAGGCAAATACACTTATTTCGTGCTCAAGAAAAGAAATCATACAACGCTCGGCGCGCTGCAGCAACTCGCTCTGGCACTGAACACACCCTTGAACTGGTTTGGGTGCGCAGGAAACAAGGACAAGGTTGCCGTGACAGAACAGGTCTGCTCTGCGGCAACAATTGCGCCGGCATCACTGAAAAGCCTCGTGCTTAATGAAATCTGGCTTGAGCCATTGGGAAAAGGAAGCAAGCCAGTAAGTCTTGGAGACCTGAAAGGCAATTATTTCGAAATTGTTGCAAGGGACATTGACAAGCTGCCTGCAGCAAAGACAAAATTCATCAATTATTTCGGCGAGCAGCGCTTCAGCACGCACAACGCGGCAATCGGCAAGGCATTGGTCAAGAGGGACTTCAGTCGGGCAGTAGCGCTTATCCTCGAAAGCAGGAGCATTGCATCAAAAGCAGTTCACCAAGCGCTTGCACAACAGCCAAAAAACCACGTGGGGGCGCTCAAGACACTCCCGCTGAAACTGCTGAGGCTTTACGTGCACGCATACCAGTCATTCCTATGGAACGAGCTGGCAAAAGCCCGTGCTGAAAAGCACTGCCAGAACATCAAATTGCCCGTTGTCGGCTTCGGCACAATCCCCGACCATCAGCTTGATGAAATCCTGAAGCGCGAGGAAATCACAACAAGGGACTTTGTGATAAAAGAATTCCCCGAACTGAGCTCAGAAGGCACTGAGCGCGACGTGTTTGCAGATGCGTCTGACCTCAAGATCGGCATCCTCGAGGACGACGAGTTAAATCCTAGAAGAAAGAAAGTAAAATTAACATTCACACTGCCACCAGGAAGCTATGCAACAGAATTCGTAAAGCAATTATTCAGCTGAGCTCCTGCATTATTCTCTTAAAGACTTCCTCAACAGCACCTGTGCCGTCAATCCTGTGGACAATCCTGCGCGGCTTGTAATACTCAATCAAAGGCTCTGTTGTTTCGTGATAAATCCTAAGGCGGTTCCTGACTGCCTCCGGCTTGTCGTCCTCCCTCTGCTCAAGCTTTCCACCACATTCACTGCACGCATTCCCAATCTCCTCCGGAAGACCATAAAGAGGAATCCTGCACCCAACACACACCCTTCGTGCAGAAAGACGCTGAACAGCCACTTCATCAGGCACATCAAGAACTATAACCGAATCAATGTCTGAGATGCTGTCAAGGAATTCTGCCTCTTCAAGCTGGCGCGGATAGCCATCAAGAACAAAGCCATTCTTGCAGTCAGGCTCTGAAATGCGTTGCTTAATCACTTCATTGACAATCTTGTAGGGCAACAACCGACCTTTTTTCATCGCGCCCTCAATCCTCCTGCCCAGCTCAGTCCTTTTTGCAATATGGTCGCGCAGAATCTGGCCAGCATCAATATGAGGGATGTTGAAGCGCTTGCTTATGAGGTCTGCCTGCGTACCCTTGCCAGAGCCCTGGGGTCCAATAATCACTATCCTCATCCAAAATACCCCACAACATCCTTCTGCTCAATTTTCTTGGGCCAGCAATCGGCCAGTTTTTGAACCAACGGCTTCAATACCTGCCTTGCTGCTGGAAACTCGTTCGTTGCTCTTGTGATGAATGCAGCATCCTCTGCATCATCAGCACCAAGGTCTGCTGTTATTGATGCCCTGTAAAGAGCCATAAGCGCCTGGAACTGCCTCAGGACTTCCTTTCGCTCTGATTCTGTAAAGCACCTGTACTCAAAAAGAGAGCAGAAAGAGTTCGGGTCAGGCTGCAATAATGGGTCAAGGAACTGCGTTATCGCCTCAAGACGCTCGCCAATTTTCCGCCTTATCGACCTCAAAAGGAATGCGGGCTTTTCTATTGTGGATATCTCAAATTCCCTGTCCACAATGCTGAATTCGGGCAAGGAAAACTTTTTCCCAAGCTCGTTGTAGTGTTGCTCTATGTCTGTTGGCATGGCTTCCTAGGATAAAGAGGGGTATTTATTGGTTGCGGTAAGCAGGTTGAGTCAACAGGTTGGTGATGTGCTGGAGTTTGTGGTTAGCAGCAAGCGGTCTGCGGTTAACGAGGCAGTGAGAGAACATTCAACTGCAAGCCGTAAACCGCCAAATACAAACATTATCACCAAAGAGTTGACTTAACCCGGTAAGCACAGGGTTTATAAGCACACACTAGTTTTTCCGCAGCCATGGCATACCAGCAAAAATGCATTGCGTGCAGGAAAAACATGGTGCTGATAACTTATTACAAACAACGCCCTGTGTGCGTTGAATGCGAGATGAAGGACATAAGCGACGAAATAACAGACCCAAAATGGAAAAAATTCTTTGACATAGACCCTGAATTGTACAAGAAAAGCTCATTTCTCCGCAGCATCAAAAGAAATTACTTGAGGCAGGGAATGCTCACTCCAAAGCAAAAAGAAATGTTTTTAAAAGTTGTAAAGGAAGGCGCGCAAGGACCGCCAAAAAAGACAAAAAATGAAGACAAAAATAACAAAGGCAAACAAACAGGCAATAGCAAAGGCAGCACAAATTCTGAAGAATAACGGGATTGTTGCATTTCCCACAGAAACAGTGTACGGGCTTGGGGCTTATGCGTTTGATTCATCAGCGGTCAGGAAAATATTCATGGCAAAAGGAAGACCTGCAGATGACCCGTTGATTGTGCACGTTGCCTCTATTGCTGATGCCGAAAAAGCAGTGAGCAAAATCCCTGCTGTTGCTCGCAAACTGATGAAAGAATTCTGGCCAGGACCCCTCACGCTCGTGATGCAAAAGTCAGGCAGGGTGCCGCGAGAAGTCACGGCAGGCCTGCCAACCGTTGCAGTCAGAATGCCCCGTCATCCCGTTGCCCTGGCCCTTTGCAAAAAAGTGGGACCTATTGCAGCACCAAGCGCAAACACATTCGGAAGACCTTCACCAACAAAGGCAAGGCACGTTTATGACGACCTCAAAGGAAAGATTCCACTCATAATTGACGGAGGAAGCACCCATATAGGAGTTGAGTCAACAATTGTTTCGCTTGCAACAAAGCCAGCAAAACTATTGCGCCCCGGAAAAATAACAATTGAACAACTGCAAAAATTTTTGCCTGATATTGAGATTGCAACAAAAGTTGGAAAGAAAAAACAACCTCTTGCGCCAGGAATGAAATACACCCATTATTCACCAAAAACACCCGTTGTGCTTGTCCTAAACCCGACTGCCGAGAAAATACAACACCTTGTGAAAAAAGAGCAGGACAAAGGCAAAAAAACCGGGCTTTTGTGTGCAGGAAGGTATCATTCCGAAGCTGAAAGGGTAATAATAATCGGCAAAACACCAGAAGCATTTGCAAAAAGACTCTTTGATGCCTTGAGGTGGCTTGACTCGCAAAAACTTGATGTAATAATTGCAGAAGGCTTGCCTGAAAAAGGGTTTGGAATGGCAGTAATGAACAGGCTGAGAAGGGCTGCCTCAAAAATAATATCGCATTAAATTGAATGCCTCTTTACTAAAGGAAACATTAATAAAACAACAGGCAAAATTCCCAAGAAAATGGACATAAACACATTGCTTCTGAGAATTACCGACGAATTCGTGGTGCTTCTAAAGGCACCCTTTGAAGCGCCTGAAATGTGGTGGATAATAACCCCGCTCATCGTCATCACGCTAATGATGACTTTTTATTTCGGCAAATACGTTCGGGAAAAACTTGGATGGAATACTGCATTGGGAAACAGCATTGTCCTTTTCTTTGTTGGAATGGACCTTTTACGCAAGATTTATGATTATACAAATCCCGGAAGCTTTGCAAACCTCGTCCTAAACCCCATAAAAACAATCGTAATCCTTGCAGTAATGCTTGAAGGAATAATGCTCACTTACACAGCATTTGAGCACGCAATACCCAAAAAAATAATGTTCTTCATCGCATCCCCCCTGCCCGTCAACCTTCAGGCATATGTGCTTACAGCACTTGTTTATATGGGGCTAACACCAACATGGCACACACTTGCAGCAGCAATACTTTTGTTCATCGTGCTTTACGTAATTGTCAGAGGATTGCAGGAAATCGAACACATCCGTCTGGGAAAGCACGACATACTCTTCAGGAAAAAGCCCAAAAAAACCAGCAAAGAAACCAACAAACAAGAAAATTCTGAAAAATAAAGCCATGAGGGGCAGCGCAGAACTAATGTTCTGCTGGTCTTACATCAGCTTTTCGCTGACGCTCAAAGCCTCACGCGGGAAGCAGCACCCCCTTCGTAAGCATATTGACGTTTGTTCTTGTGGTGCAAGAATCTATTAAGCAGGAACTGATAGCAAGTATAAGGAGTTTTCGTTTTTTACAGGAAGATATTCCAGTACGTGTCTGTGTATTCGCCTGCAATGAACTCAACCAGGTTTTTGTATGTGTTCGGCGTGGCTTCTTCCAGTCCTGCCGCATCCGCTTTGCTCAGGACATCGAGATAGATTGGGCGATTTTTCTTCCTGATGATTGCTGGCGGGTAGTGTGCTTCAAGCAGTATTGCGTTCATCAGCATTCTGCCTGTTCTGCCGTTTCCGTCGAAGAACGGGTGGATTTTCTCGAATTTGTGATGGAAAATGCTTGCAAGCACGAATGGGTGAAGTTTTGACTTGCTTTCATTGTACCATTTAAGCAGCAAGCCCATGTCTGTTCTGACGTATGGCGCAGGTGTTGCCTTAAAACGTGCGTGGATGACGTGGACGTCCCCTGTGCGGTAGCCGGTTCTGGGGTCGATATTGCTCATTAATTCCTTGTGCAGTTTGATTATGGCTTCGTGCGTGAACTCAAAATGCTTTTCAAATAGCTGGAAAAACACGCGCTCAGCATTTTGAATGTCATAAATCTCGCGCAGTGTCCTGTTTTTGGGCGTTATTTGTTCTGTGAGGAGTTTGGCTGCCTCTCTCAGCGTGATTGTGTTTCCCTCGATTGATGTTGTGTTGAAAGCGAACTCGATGGCATAATTCTTGAGCTGCTCTTCGCGCGTGCGGGGGTCGCGTTTTTGCACGGCTTTCTGCCAGTGCAGACGGCAGGCTTCGACCTGTTCGAGAATGCCCTTTGACAAGTATGGCGTCTGCCTGAGTTTGAGTTTTTTGGCCTGTTCGAGAAACGTGTTTGTTTCTATGAAGCGGGTGATTGTTTTGTGCGCAGCCCTTATTTCCTTTTCAGGGAGCCTGCTGAGGTTTTGTTTCACCTCTGCGATAGAACTGCCCAGATATGCCACGTCTTTCGTGAAAGTCTTTGCGCCCTTCCTTTTCGACACGCGCAAATAATAATAGTCTTTGCCGCCAATTGTCTTCTTGTAAATATACGCCATATTGCCTTAGGAATGGGCACTCATATTTAAGCTTTACCCTGCACAAATAAATTTTCGTTTGTAAGGGGTAAACAAATAGTGTGTTACTACTATTAAGTTGTTAATAACCGCAATCTTTATAAAGACCTGCCCAGTTGGCTAAATCAAGGGTGTTATGTATAAAATGGACAAGATTTTCACCATAACAAAGCGGATAAGCAAGCACGGCTCGCAGGCAGTAATCACAATACCAAGACTTCTTGAAAACGAGCTCAAGCCGGGCACAGTCGCAGAAGTCAGGATAACAATACTCAGGGAGGCATCACAATGAGCACAATACAATTGCGCGAAAAAGTCCAGGGGCTGTACGACCTTATTGGCGAAAGGGGGCTGTACGTAAACACAAACCACGACGTGTTCATATACCCCAAAACTGCCGGACCAGACGGAAAAGCAGAGGACCTGTCCTTCAAGGCAGGACCTTCGCAAAAGCACGGTTTCTGCCTGCTTAAGCAGGGAGGCAAGGCATACTCGTCACCAATGCTCCTGGCATCACTGACCTCATTGCAAAACCACGGAACAATGCTCATAACAGGGGCGCCGGGCATAGGAAAAACAACAGGGGCGGAAATTGCAGGCCATTTCTTCACAGGAACACCGCTTGATGAAATTCTTGAATCAACAATCCAGGGCCACCCCCAGCAAACAGAAGAGAAAATGATTGCAAGATTCCACACAGGAAAACTCGTGAAAGACGGCGAGGAAAGCGTCCTTCCGCGCAAATTCCTGAAATGCAAGGTCAAGCTAATTGACGAAATCAACCGCCTTGACCCTGACAAGTGGAGCATTATCCTGAGGCTTATTGACACTGGAAAGGCTGTTTATGGAGACACACTGCTCGAGGCATCCCCAGGACCATTGTTCGCAACAGCAAACTACACTGACGCAGGAACCTTTGAAATGCCCCCGCCGGGGCTTGACCGCTTTGACGTGGCAGCTGTTGTCACAAGCCCCCCGCCATGGGACCTTTCAAAAATTTATGCAAGGTCTGATGAAAAACTGAACGGCGGATTGCAGAAACTCCTGGAAATACCTGAAGAGCTACGGCTTTCTGACGAGGACTTTGCACAAGTGCGCAAAGAGATTTCAGCACTGCCAAAATCCGGTGACCTTGACATGTACCTGAATTTTGTGCTCGCAACAATCAGGTTTTCAGAGGCGGCAAGCGACGACCCTGCGCGCATGACAAAGGGAAACGCGTGGTCATCGCCTGAAATTGAAGGGCTGCACTTCACAGACAACCCTTCAGTCTACACCAGGAATGAGCTCAGCGTGCGCACAGAAAGGGCAATACAGAGGTATGCGCGCGCACTTGCGTGGCTTTCAGGCGACAAGGAAGTCAGGGAAGAGCACATAAAGACAATATTCCCGTATGCAACCTGGCACAAGCTGCAGCCAAGCGAGAAAGCACTGCTGAAAAACCCGAAATTCACCAATGACCGAATTGCGTTTTCAAACTTTGTGCTTGACGAGATTTCAAGCGAGTGGGAGACAAAAATCAAGGGAGAGCCAGCAGTCACGGTTTACAATACTGCATTGAAAGCAGTCCAAGACCCTGAATTTGACCAGAACATGCTGTACACCATTGTAAGAAATGCAATCACCAAAATATGTGATTGGGACAACCCATACGCACTGGTCCTGGCAAAATCCCTTGAAACAGAACACAACCAGAGGATGATGAAACAATGACACGCCTAGTGCCTGCAGGAAACCTCTCGCCAGATGAGGAGAAAAAAATACTTGAGGAACTGCTGAAGCCGGTTCCGGCACAGCTTGGTGCTGGCAGTGCTGTTTTCAGCATTGCAGATCTTGGTGATGGTTATCGTGTTGGCGGAGTGAATTATCACGGCAGGGTTGGCGTGTGGGATTTTGCCAAGAATGCTTTGCCGGGCAAGACGCAGGATGCGTATGCTGACCATGCAAGGAGTGCAAAGCCTGATGAGTTCAGGGCCAGTTCAGCGCCATTATTGTATGCTATTTGCAAAGCGCTTTACAAGAATAAGGATGGCTCGCAGAAGGCGCTGGTTGAAAAAGCAAAGCAATCGATTGCAGGAATAATCGGTCCTGGAAAGCCTTGGATTAACACATTATCACGAGCTGCATACAATCCGGCCGGGCTTGATGAAGTTGTTCATGATTACAAGCAAAACACACAGTATAACAAGAGCATTACACTTGTCGGTCCTGACGGTTTCATTACCAAGTCAGAGACCAAAGCAACGGAATACGTACAAGCATTGCTTGATACAACAGACACACCAGCAGAAGTCAAGGGGATATTCAAATGGATTACTGGGAAAGAGGCATATGCGTACAGGCTTAATAACAAGCCCAAGAATAAGGAAGAGCGGGTGGTTGCCCTTGGCGTCAACTTCAACGTCAGGTTCAACCTCAGTGCTGACGTCAGCATTGGCTACGACTGGCCTGCTTTCGGGGTACGTGCGCAAAAAAAATTCCACATGAAATGAAGGTGTTTTATGAAATCACAAATTTTATTGTCCCGGAGTATTCACCAATATGCCTCGCAGAAGGCTGAGATGGAAGGGACTACACGTCCTGCCATCAGGGCACAAGTTCGGCAAATGCTGATGGTGCTATGAAATACAGCCGTGACAGCTGGTAACTCTGTTCAAGAGCGAAGGTCTTGGAACGGCAGTGCGAAATTGAAGGGTGTGCAGGGCTACTGAGCGGGTGGTTGCCCTTGGCGTCAACAACAACGACAGGTTCAACCTCAATGCTAACGACAACATTGACAACAACAGGCCTGCTTTCGGAATAGAACCTTTCCACTCCGGGACGCTTTTTTCCATGAAAACCTACAAACACCTTTTTGAACGGCTCATCAGCATGGATAATCTGGAGAATGCTTACTGGAAGGCGCGAAAGCACAAGTCAAGCAATCCTGTCGTGCGCGAGTTTGAAAAGCACTGGCAGCTGCACATTGCAACATTGCACCGCGAGCTCAAAACACAAAATTATGAGCCAAGACCGCTCAAGACATTCATCCTGCGCGACCCGAAAACCCGCAAAATCTGTGTGAGCGATTTCCGTGACAGGGTTGTGCACCACGCGCTTGTCAATGTTTTGCAGCCGATTTTTGAGCCGAGATTTATCCACGACAGCTATGCAAGCAGGAAAGGTAAAGGAACGCTGCCTGCGCTCAGGCGCTTTGACACATTTCTCCGAAAAGCAACAAAGAATGGAAAGCGCATTCCTGAAAGCAAAAACGCAAATGATGTCCGCGGGTTTGCCTTCAAGGCAGACATCAAGCACTATTTTGACACTGTAGACCACAAAGTTCTGCTGGGTATCATCAGCAAACAGGTAAAAGACAAGGGTGTGCTTTGGCTGGTCGGCGTTATTCTTGGAAATTACTGCACAAAGTCTGGCAAAGGAATGCCTTTGGGCAACTGGACAAGCCAGTTTTTCGCAAACGTGTACCTGAATGAGCTTGACCAGTTTGTAAAGCACAAGTTAAATGCAAAGTATTACATCAGGTATGTTGATGATTTTGTTATCCTGCACAAGTCAAAATCAGTGCTGCAGGAATATGAGCAACGCATCAGGGCATTTCTGCAAAAATTGAGGCTTGAACTGCATCCGACCAAATGCAGGATTGCGCCGGTCGGAAGGGGTGTAGCATTGCTTGGCTTTCGCGTGTTCTATCATCACAAGCTTGTGCAGCAAAGAAACCTGCGCAAAATCCTCTCCCGCATCAAGGAACTGCTCAGTCTTTACAAGGCAGGCATTACCGGTGCAGGCGCTGTCTTGGAAACCTTGCGCGGATGGAATGCTTACGCAAAACAAGGGAATACTTATCTGCTCAGACAGCGAATCACTGCAATAGTGGAACAAGAGTTTGCAAAGCGGTCAGCATTGGCAAGCTTATTGCCTTCCTGAATTCGTAAGTTAGTGCTTACGAACAGGGTGCTGAAGCCAACGCCAGCCTCAGCTGGCGGGGCATTTTTCAGCTCTGCTGAAAAAGCCTCCGAGGGGATTTGCACCCCTGACCTCCTGCTTGCTTTGCTGCTTCTTTGCCGCATACAAGGCAGGTGCTATGCTACTAAGCTACGGAGGCAAAAACACAGAGAAAACTTAGTCGACTATATTTAAAGATTATCATATTAATGCGGGGGCTTACAGCCCCAGAGACATAACGATCCTGGAAGTTCTTCTCAGAACCTTTCCAAGTTGAGGTATGCCTTTACCTGGTTCTTGATATCAAGCGTGTCATTGCGCACGCTTGTAATAAATCCGCTGAGAAAAGGGGTGTAAACGTACTTCTCGAACAATGACCTGAGCACGTAGAAAGCAGGCTGGGTTTCCCACCTGTGCTCATAATCCGTCTCGAGCCAGGAATCAAATGTTGCAATGACCTTGCCCTTCTGCATTTTCCTCTTGTGACCGTCCTTTGTTATTTCAACATCAGTGAGGTTGTGGCAGGTGATGTGGATCCTTATGACGCTCTTGGCATAATCAGAAAACTTCCTGTAAGGCTCAAGCTCAAGCTCAACGTGCTTTCCTGCCTTTGTAACGCTCTCCATTGCCCGCTTCTCAATAGGCGCATAGCCCTTATCACTCATCCATCCATAAAGCATTTTGTAAAGCTCCTTCAGACTGAAAATCCCCTCGTAAACAACCTGTTCGTGCTCAATCACAGGCCTTTTCTCAACCATCAGCTCACCTCTATCCCAAGCACATTCTTGATTACTGCCAACAGTTCTGTCTGCTTGAGGAGGAGGTCATCCTCCCACACATCCTTTATGGTCTGCCGTATAATATACTTTTGGTAAATGTCGTGAAGCCATTGCACAAACTTGCTGCCCTTGAACCTCTTTGCCCAGTCAAACTCAAGATACGCGCCGAGCTCAAGCTGGATGTAGCCCTCATCCATCTTTTTCTTCTCTCCGTCCTTTATTACCTCAACTTCCTTAATGTCACGAATCCACATATGCAGCTCAATATTGTACCTCACGTATTCCGTCACCTCGCGCTCTGCCTTTATTTCATACTCTGCCTCATCTGCCTTTATCTTGTATTTAGGGGCATGAAACTTGTACCTGTTTTCAGTAAACCAATTATGAATTGCATCCATCAATTCCTTCCTGCTGAAAACACCCCTATGCTTGAGATAAAGCGTGGGCGAAGGGTCCTTCTCCATTGGCATGTTGGAAGAATTCAATTAGTGCCTATTTAAACTTTATCCTGCAAGACACGACAACCCTTATGCTTCAGGAATACGCTTTGGCCAGAATTCAGGAACTTCCTTTGTCGGCAAATAAGTCTCAATCATGAGGTAAGTGTTAATGGCATCACGGAGTTCCATCGCGTCACGGTAAAGCTGCTTTTCAAGCATGTCAAACTGCTGCTTCCAAAGCCGGCTGTAAAGCATCTTCTTAACATCCTTTAATGCACTCTTTTCCAGCATGCCCTCAGGGTCCTTTACGAGGTTGGCCGAAACCTGGACCTCAACCTCTCCCTGCTGCGCCTTGTACTTCTTGCCGCCGATAATGACCTCAACATCCTTCATTGTAAGCACGTGCACGTCAATGTCAATGTCAAAGCGCCAAAGCTTGTTAGGGGCAAGAGGGTATTTTTGCGGCCGCCACCGCCACCAAATCTCCTTGCCGCCATACATAGGTCCTTCCTTGTTCAAATAATACTTTTCAGGGAATTCACGGTCAGTCCTTGTTGCATAGCCGTGCTCAATCAGCCATTCGTGCATGAGAAGGTAAAGGTTGCTCAGGTGGAACACGTCCTTGCGGTTCACCACATATTTTGTGACCTGCTTGTAATCAACCTTGTGATACTTGTGCCTGAGGACAGCCATGCATTGCAACGTGGCATGCATGTTTAAAAGGTTTTCTACAGCGCGGCGAAGTCAACTCCTTGGTGATAATGTTTGCATTTGGCGGTTTACGGCTTGCAGTTAAATGTTCTCTCACTGCCTCGTTAACCGCAGACCGCTTACTGCTAACCACAAACTCCAGCACATCACCAACCTGTTGACTTAACCCTACAGCGCAAAAGTTTATAAGAACCGCCCGAGAAGCAGTATTTATGCAAGTAGGAGTTGTTGGAAAGGCAAACGTTGGAAAAAGTACGTTCTTCAAGGCGCTGACAATGGCAGAGGTCCTCATAGCAAACTATCCCTTTGCCACAATCGAGCCGAACAAGGGCTTTGCCTTCGTAAGAGTTGAGTGCGTTGACAGGGATTTTGGGGTGCAGTGCAATCCGCGCTTTGGTTATTGCGTCAATGGCACAAGGTTCGTCCCTGTAGAGGTAATGGACGTCGCAGGGCTTGTCCCGGGGGCGCACACTGGAAAGGGAATGGGAAACCAGTTTCTTGACGACCTGAGGCAGGCAGACGCGCTCATACACGTTGTTGACATGGCAGGGACAACCAATGAGAAAGGCGAGCCGATAGAGCCCGGCACGTACGACCCTGCGTTTGACATAAGATTCCTCGAGGTCGAGCTCGACTTCTGGTACCTGGCAATCCTGAAAAAAGGCTGGGACAAGCTTGCAAGAAACCTGCAGCACGAGCACAAGGAAGTGGCAAAAGCGCTTGCAAAACAATTATGCGGGCTTGGAGTGACTGAAACAATGGTTGTTGATGCAATAAAGCAATTGAATCTCGGTGAAAACCCAACAACATGGACAGAAGAACAAATGCTCCGAATGTCAACAATACTCAGGAAGAAGACAAAGCCCATGCTCATTGTTGCAAACAAGATGGACCTGCCGACAGCAAAAGCAAACTTTGAAAGGGTGAGAAAGCAGTTCCCTGATTACATCTTCGTGCCGTGCTCGTCTGAAAGCGAGCTCGCGCTCAAGGAGGCATCCCGAAAGGGCCTGATTGAATACGTGCCTGGAAACAGGGACTTCAAGCAGACAGGGCAGCTGCAGCCGGCTCAGGAAAACGCATTGAGGTTCATAAAGGAAAACGTGCTTGACATTTACGGCTCTACAGGCATCCAGAACGCAATAGACAGCACAGTATTCGAGCTCCTGAAATACATCGCAGTATTCCCAGGAGGGGTCACAAAGCTCGCAGACCAGTTCGGAAATGTGCTGCCGGACTGCTTTTTGCTGCCTTCTGGAAGCACAGCGCTTGATTTTGCAGCAAAAATCCATACAGACCTCGCAAAGAACTTTGTGGCAGCAATTGACGTGAAGACAAAAAGAAAGGTCGGAAGGGACCACAAGCTCAACCACAGGGACGTGATTGAGATACTGACGAGCAAATGAACAGCGAAGAAATAATCCAGGACATCAGGGAAATCTACAGGCGCTTTAATGTACCGCCAAACCTGCAAAAACACTCATTCTATGTTGCGGCAGTTGGCGAGATTATCATTGACAACTGGAAAGGCCCAAAACTCGGTCGGGAAGACCTCAAGGCTTACCTTCTTCTTCATGACTTTGGAAACATAGTAAAGTATGATTTCAGTCGTAAGGAACTGCTAATGCCTGAAATGCAGGAAAAGATTGATTACTGGAAAACCATACAGCAGGAAGCAAGGCAAAAATACAGCACTGACGACCACAAAGCAACAATTGCAATGGCGCGCGAGCTAGGTGTTCCTGAAAGGGTTGCAACCCTGCTTGAACAGGATGACTTCCGCAACCTCGAAGTTGTTGCTACAGGCAATGACTGGGAGCAGAAAATAGGCAAGTATTCAGATTACCGCTCAGGACCTCGTGGGGTTGTGCTTCTTTCTGACAGGATTGCTGACTTAAGAAAAAGATATGCAGGAAAAATAATCATTGCGCACGACCCGCATCTGGAAAAGCTAAACCAAGCAATGATGCTTATTGAAAAGCAGGTTATTTCCAACACAACACTGAAGCCAGAAGACATTAATGATGAAAGCGTCAAGAAATATGTTGAAACCCTATTTAGCCTTTCCAATTCCTGATGCCTGCTGGACGTCGATAATGCCAAGTGACTTGTCAAGTATGACAAAATTCCTTGTCCTGTTCTTGCCCTCGCGCTTTGCAGCATACAATGCCCTGTCTGCCTCCTTGAGAAGGGTTTCAGGGGAAACGCTGGCATTCATGCATGTCGCGATGCCGACTGAAATTGTTGTTGGGAACTTCTCCATCACAATGCCCCTCAGGCGCTCTGCGAACGCGAACGCGTGGTCGTGCGATGTCTCAGGCAGTATTATCGTGAATTCCTCGCCGCCATAGCGCGCAGGAATGTCAATTGCCCTGATTGTGGCACGCAAGACCTCCCCAAGCTGCCTTAGCAGGCCGTCACCCTCCACGTGGCCATTTGCATCATTGAACTCCTTGAAGTTGTCAAAATCAAACATCACGAGCGAGATTGGCCTCTGCGACCGCTGTGAGCGCGCAACCTCATTCTTCAGAGCTTCAAGAAAGTACGCCTTGTTGTACAAACCTGTCAGGGCGTCTGTCATTGCAGAGTGCTGGGCATTCTGGTAGCGCTGCGCCCTTCCAAGCGCGATGGAAAGCTTTTCAAGCAGCAATGAAATAAGTTCTGTGTTGAGCAATTGCGCTGAAAACCCAAGCACAAGCGTGGCAACGTGCTTTCCCTGCAGTCTTACAGGAAACGCGTAAAGCTGTGCCTTCACCTGATCAGCATCCTGCACGTGAGAGGTAAGCACATCCCTTCCTGCATTAGTAACGATGACTAATGAGTTATTCTGGCTCACGTGCAAGTGCAATGCCCTGCTCACAGCAAGGAAAACATTACTGGCAGGAACCTCTGAAATATTTGCGTCATTAACCCAGAAGGCACAATGCTCTGGCTTGAAGACGCGGCTCATGAACTCTGCAGTCTGCTGGACAAGCTGCTCAACAGTCGTGGCAGAATTAAGGCAGTCAAGATAGTTCAGCAGGATGTCCTTCTGGTCCATAACAGCGCTTTTTGTGTTTGCCGTATAAATGAATTATTGTAGTGCGGTAGTGATAAGACTAAAGAAAACCAACGAAAAAACAAAAAAACCACCTTTTACCTTTGCATTAAGGCGTGCAGCAGTAAAAGTCCTCGTAGCCGTACGGAATCCTGCCGTCGCTGATTGCCTCTTCAGGCATCATACCTGACCTTATGCAGTTGCGTCCTGCCGCGTTAACAGCAGTCACTTTTACAGTGTAAGGCACGTACGGGCACGGATTGTCCTTTATGGGTCCTGTGCGCTTGTAATCAGAGTCGTACGTCGGCTGTGGGACCGGCGCTCCGCCCGTGTCCTTTACGCGCTCTGGGAACACGTATCCGGCTCCTGCATAGACCCTGTCATCGCTGTATCTCACGAAACCGCCGTCTGAGTATTGGTCAAGTCCGTGGGCGATTTCACCGCCGCCGTAAACCTTTGGCTGGTTGTATGTTGCCATCTTGCCTGTTGCTCCCTTGAACAGGAGCACAAGCCCTACCACTGCAATCACTGCAACAATGCCAAGAATTGCAAAAGCAACTCCCTTGCCTTCATCTGCCATGGTTTATTCACCTCTTTTGTTGTTCTTGATTTTCCTTATTAGTATATAAATTTTTGCCAAGGGCATCGACTATTCTCTGCCTGAACCTCTGCAGGTCTGCAGGCCTGAAATGTGCTCCGGCGGCAGGAATGTGACCGCCTCCGACCGCACCCTTGAGACCCTTCACGGCATTCTTGAGCAATTCATTCATTTTCACGCGCCGGCTCCTGCACCTTCCTGAAACTCGGACAACGTCCTTGTTTTTCTCAACAAGGATTATTGCAAAGTCATAATATTTCGGGTCAAGCGAAAGCATTGTTGAAACAGGTGAGTTAATGTGGTATTTGGGTGTTATTTCATACCATATCATCCTGAGCTTGTCATCCTTTTGCATTAGCGTCGGCGCATCCTTCACCCATTTGCCGATTTCCTTTTCAAGCAATTTCCGAAGCAAAACAAGCTTCTTGTTTTTAAGGACATCTGCAGGTGACTTCGCCTTCATAAGGGAATCATAGCAATAATTGATGTTTTTATCGTCAATAATCATTGCTGTGAGCAAAAGCTCGGATGCCCTGCCTAGGTCTGTCCTGAACCAGTCCTTTGTGTTGGGCTTGAGATTGTTGCGCTCAAAAACAGGCATAAGGAACTCCGTCCAAGCGCTTCCAGCCATGTCGCCAATCAGCCCGACAGCAGCAATCCACGCGCAGTCCTCAAGGCTTGCGTGCCTGTTCGCGAGGTCATATGCGAGCTTGCTTGCAGGATACCTTGCAGGGTCTATATCGTCTGCCAGCAACTGGGGCATTGCAAGTACAGCCCTGTCAGATGTTATGTCTTGGAAAAAAGTATGATGGTCAATTATTAGGATTTCGCACTGCTTCTCAAGGCGCTTCACTGATGCGGCATTCTCGTGGACAGGAAGGTCTGTGAAAATCACTTTGGAGATTTTTTTTGACTTCAGCATTTTCAAAATGTCAGGCGCCACGCTGTTGCGCACGAAATTCCTTGTTGAATAATGGAAGTCCGCGGGCTTTCCCCTTAACCGCTCAATCATCTTGCTTAGGATGACTGCAGAGCACAAGCCGTCAGGGTCTGCATCGTGGATTATTGCAATCTTTTCCTTGGGTGAGAAAGACATAAGGAACCTGTCAATTCTTGCCCATTGCTGAGGGTTTTTCGGCAGCATAAGGCATCACAGCCCGCTGCAGAACAAAAAAAGGGCGCGTACCAGAATCAGACTTGGCGATACGCGCCTGGTGAGAGAGGGGGATGAATGCGATTTCATTTTTTCCTCATGATTGTGAGCCAGGACAGCTTTCCTGTCCTGGGGTGATTTTGGAATGGCTGCGTTCCTGTGCGCGCCAACGCAACTGACGCAATGCCATGCCGCGATGCATTTCTTGTTCGCTGTTGTCTCTGTTACCCGGCCCTGTGGTCTCCACTGTTTCTTGAGCAGGATTGTGTTTTCGCAATGAACATTTGCTTGGGTTGGTGCCCTGGCATTAGCGGTTGTGTTTGTTGGCGATCAGCCCAGGGTCAATGTGTTCGCGAACGCATATTTGTGCGCCGTTGCTTCATGCGCTCGCGCCCGATGTGTTTTTGTTCATTGTTGACACATCATAAGCAAAAGAATTATATATACATAACGTATTTACAATAATATTAGTACGTTAAGTATGTACAAAAAGGTGATTTTTGATGCACATCAGAAGGCTTGTGAAGGCAGGACAGGCAAGCCACACAATTTCCTTGCCTAAGGAATGGCTTGAAAAAAACAATTTAAGCAAGGGCTCAACGCTTTACATCCATGAAAAGTCAGCCAAAGAACTCATAATCACACCAAGCCTTGCGGGCCAAGACCCCCCAGGCAAGAGTGTCACAATCAATGTGGAAGGCAAGCAATTGGACACAATACAGCGCGAAATATCAGCAGCTTACGTTAACAATGCAGGCACAATTGAGCTAATCGGCCAAGGCATAACCCAGCACGCAAAAGACATAAGGAGAATGCTGCATGACTTTGTCGCGCTTGAAATATCAGAGCAGACCTCAACAAGGATTTCAGCAAAAGACCTCCTGAACCTCAAGGAAATCTCTGTAGACAAAAGCATCAAGCGCATGGACCTTATTGCGAGGACAATGCTACAGGACTGCAAAAGCACTGCATTAGGGAATGACCTGAGCGAAAGCGTGATGCTCCGCGACTACGACATCAACAGGCTTTACTTCCTGCTTACAAGACTCCTCAAGAGCGCGCTTGCCTCACCTGAAATGGCATCCATGCTTGAGCTTGAGCCGGCCAAAGTGCTTGGCAAATGGATGCTTGTCCGCTATATCGAGGAATTTGCTGACACTGTAAAGGCATTGTGCAAGGAATGCGCTGTTCTTGACGCAAAACATGGAAAAAATGTTTCTGCACTGCTATCCCTGCTTGAGCAGGACTATCTTGACGCAATGAAGGCATTGCACGAGAATGACAAAAACCTCGCTGATAACGTTGCACGCAGGAGGGTGGAAAGAACAGCTGCGTGCCAGGAAATAAAGGACCTGCCTGAGGTTTCCCACGGCTGCAGCACAATAACATCCCTGGTCTCGGACATTGCAATGCTCGTTATTGACGAGAACTAGACAAGGAACTGCGGCTGCTGAAGAGTCTGGAAGACAGGCGCTGAAACGCAGTTTATCTGGGCATCAAGCTGCGCCTGGTACCTACAGTCACCCTCGCGCTTTTGCCTGCCAGGATTCATTGTCCTGCACTGGCGCTGGACGAATGAAAGGAATGTTGAATAGCTTGACCGCGCCAAAGCGCACACACCCTCATCAACAACCATATACTGCGTACCAGGGTCTGGCTCATTCACAATTCCGCCTTCCATCGGCAATGGCGGATAAATCATGTACATCCCTGTCGTGGAAGAGGTAAAAATGACAACCATGCCGACAAATGCAACAAGCAGGACAGCACCAAGAATCATCAGCACAATGTTCCTTTCTTCCATACTATCACTCTTTTTGGCTTGATTTGTAATGTTGCTATATAAATATTATGATTAAGAACTAACAAAAAATAACAAAAAATAAAGAAAAAGAAAAGATAAAATTATCTCTCTATCACGTATGGTCCGACCGGGACTCCGACATCGCGCTCGTTTGGAACGCCTGCAAAGTCATTGAATGGAGGTCCCTTCACTAGCGATTGGTCACCCACGAGTATGCTCTTGTCGTTCACTGTGGGGCAGCAGCAGTAAAGGTTGTCATCGCCTTCAACAAGCACTCCCGGATATCTCGGGTCCTCATAACCTGTCTTGTAGCACTTCTTCCCAAATGCCTTCTCAAAGTCAGCCTTCTGGAACAATGCGTCGCGCTCTGTCGGCCCCATAAGCACAGGTGTGCATGGGCTGTCGCACATAGGCTTGCCCGCAAGCGCAGGGACGTTCAGTATCTGCCCTGTCTTTGGCGCCTTACCTCCTGAGAGCAAAAGCACAAGCCCGACAACAGCGATGATTGCCACTATGCCCAGAATTACAAGACTAAGGTTTCTGCCTTCTTCAGCCATTGAGTATCACCTCTTGATACAACTGGTGTTTGTTTTACTTTACTCATATATAAACTTTTCCCAAACCCGTCGAGCTAATGCTTTGAAGCCCCGACAGAGGGGCTTTCACGCCATTCATCAAAGGGCAGGCAGCATTTTTCTGTCCTCGAACAGCAGGGAGTAATGCCGTCATAGCCGAAGAAGCACGTGTGCCCAAGGCGCTGGTACCACCGCAATTCCTTTGCGTACACCCCTTTTCCCTCTGCAATCACCGGAGCAGAGCCAGGCGGGCAGATTCCAGTGCTGACAGCGCCCGTAGGCGAGAAGGCGCCAAAAAAATAAAGGAAAATTATGAGAGCCGCAATTGCAGTGACAGCAACGATGCCAATGCACCAGACTGATTTCATTTTTTGTCCTTGCGCATGCGCCTGAATGTTTCAGCAATGTCAATTATGTACTTTCCATCAGCGAGCTTGAAAATCAAGGGCTCGCCCTTGAACAGCTGGACGAGGTCAATCTCGTACTTGCCCGGCTTGAGAACGCGCACGCTCTCAAGGTCAAGCACAACAGGCTCGTCAGGCTCCTTGACGCCGAGCACGTCAAAGACATCGCTCTCAATCTGCTTGCGCTCTTCCTCGCTGACAGGCGGTGCCTCCTCTGCAGCTTTCTGAATCTGCTCAAGCCGTTCCTTCTTTATGAAAAAGAAAAGTTTTGCGCCGCACGAGCATCCCTTCAGGATTGCCTCGTTGCCATCGTCATAGAATGTGTTGCAGCGGACACACTGGTGCGGCATAAGTCACCTTTTGCGTTTCCGCCTCTCGTTGGTGAGCAGTTCTATCTTGTTCGGGTCCTTCTTTATTGCCTTGACAACGCTTGCAGGACCGATTATTGTGAGCCCTTGCCTGTCGCCCAAAACAGCACCGAGCATATCATTCTTCAGCTTCTGGAATCCGGTAAGGCTTGCTGTTGCAGGATTAATCACTGCGAGCTCTATGCCCTTGAACTCCTTGTTGATTTCCTCCATAGTGACCTTGATAAGTTCTGTTTCCTCCTCTTTTTTCAGCCTGCCCTGCAATAGTACAATCTTGTCCTGCTTTGCAATGTTCAAAAGCTTCCTTATCCTGCCCACAGAGCTCAATGACTCAATCTCGGTATACGGGATTAACTGCAGTGTTACCATTTTATTTCACCAGCTTGAATATCTGTTCGTAAAGATCCTTTACATTCTTGCCGTACTTGGCAGAGATGCCAATAACGTCATATTGCGGGAATGCTGCCTGCACTTTTTTTATGTTTGCGCGCTTGAGGTCAACCTTGTTCGCCACGATAAGCACGGGAATGTCGCGCGCCTGAAGGTTGCCGATGATCGTGACATTGACCTGCGAGTATGGGTCCTGGGTTGCGTCAAGCACTACAAGGACAGCATCCATCTCATCCAGCCACTTGATTGCGTCAATCACGCCCTTTGTTGCCTCGCGGGCGCGCCGCTTTGCCTTTGCTGCAGACATGCCTGCCTTGAGGAAGTCCTCGTAGTCAATCTTTGTGGCTATGCCTGGAGTGTCAACAAGGTTGAACATGAGTTCCTTGCCGTCCTTGCTCCTGATTGAAATCTGCTCCTTGATCTGGATTTCCCTTGTTTCGTGCGCAAGCGGACTGACCTTGCCAAGTTCCTCCCCAACCCAGTCAAGGCATATCTTGTTTGCAAGAGTTGTCTTGCCCGAGTTTGGCGGCCCGTAAAGCCCAAGCTTCAAATCCTTGCGGCTCGCAAAGAAATCACGCCAGAACTGGTTGAAAATCCGCTTTACAAAGCTGAAAACCACAACTACACCTTTTTCACTGTTATTGATCCACTGTCACGCTGCCACGTATTTATACTTTTCGGCAAACCAAAACAAGAATAAAAAAAGGCGGCTTACCTGCCGCCGCGCGCCATCTTCGCTCGTGAGATGTCGCCGTGCTTGTCAATAAAGTAAAGGTATCCCTTTGCCTTCTTGACTCCCACCTTTGCGACCTTCTCAGGCCTTCCGCCCGCGCCCTTCTTGCGGCCGCGCGCCATCTTCGCTCGTGAGACATCCCCTGCCTTGTCAACGAAGTACAGGTATCCCACTGCCTTTTTGACTCCTACCTTTGCAACTTTTTCTGCCATAGTGGATTCCTCCTTTTCCGGAAACCATCTGGTGAACCAGATGACCCCCAAAACGACGAGTATCGTCGATGTTTTTCCCTGAAAACACCATTCCTTTATAAACTTTTCGTCGGGAGAATGGCATTTCTCCGTCGGGTAGTAAAACCAGAAATCATTTTTTCTTGAGCTTTTTACCAGGCTTGTCGATATCCTTGACGAACCATTCGGGCTTCAGGAGCTTCTGCAGGCGCTCTGCCCCATGTATTCCTTCCTTGTAAATCTCCACTATTTCCTCTTTTGACGGCTCTGGGATTTTCTCAAGCTCCTTTGCAGCAGCCAATGCCTTTTTTTCAATGCAGTTCTTCTTGTGCTTGTACGGCATAAGCACTGCCTATGAGAACCAATATATAATATTTCTCTTCACAAATCTTTATATTGACATTACTAGTTGAAGTTTTTGTGAAGTTCGCGCATCTTGCTGACGTGCATCTTGGGGGGCATAGGGACCCAAAGCTGAGGGAACTGAATACAAGGAGCTTTGCCGCTGTCATTGACAGGTGCATTTCAGAAAAAGTTGACTTTGTGCTTGTGGCAGGAGACTTGTTTAACACGTCATCGCCGTCGATGGACTCCCTTGCAGCCTGCTTCCAGAAATTCAAGGAGCTGAAAGAGCACGGTATTTGCGTTTACCTGATTCCCGGCTCGCATGACTTCTCGCCAAGTGGAAAGACAATGATAACGCTTCTGGAACTGGCAGGGCTGGCTGTCAACGTCTCAAAATGGGAAGTGGAAAATGGAAAGCTCAGGCTGAAATTCACTGTTGACAAAAAGACAGGGGCAAAGCTCACAGGGATTTACGGCAAGAAAGGAGGGCTTGAAAAGCATGATTACTCTGAACTGCTGACAAGCAACCTTGAATCAGAGCCGGGACCAAAGATTTTCCTTTTCCACTCTGCTGTTGCAGAACTTATGCCAAACGCGCTCTCATCAATTGACGCCGTGCCTGTTGAGTCAATGCCGAAAAAATTTGATTATTACGCAGGAGGGCACATACACATAACGGAGAACAAAGTCATTGATGGCTACGGAACTTTTGTCTATCCCGGACCTGTATTTCCTAACAGCTTTTCAGAGCTCGAGGAGCTCGGTTGCGGAAGCTTTGTGATTTACGACAACGGAAAAATCAGGCACGAAAAAATACAGCTGCACTCCGTGGCAAAAATTTCTGTCGATGCCACAGGCAAGACAGCAGCAGAGGTAGAAAGGGAAATCCAGAACAGGATTAACATGACAGATGTAACGAGCGCAATCGTGTTGTTGCGCGTTGAAGGGGTCCTGAAGCAGGGAAAGCCTGGCGACATCAATTTCGGAGCGCTGATGGACTCGTGTATGCTCAAGGGCGCGCACGTAGTCCAGAAAAACGCAAGGGGGCTTGAGAGCAGGGAGTTTGAGGAGGTCAAGGTAAGCACGGCAGGGGTTGATGAGATTGAGGAGGCATTGCTTGGCGAGCATGCAGGGCAGCTTACGATAATGCCTGCCGAGAAGGAAATTGCGCTGGCGAAAGAGCTTATGCGGATTCTCAGCGCGGAAAAGGATGAGGGGGAGCGGGTCGCTGACTTTGAAAAAAGAGTGTCCCGAGATGTTGACAAACTGCTTGGGCTTTAGAGTCTTTTGATGCGTACTTCTATGAAATGCTTCCTTCTTTTTTTGCAGAACAGGGATATGAGCCACGCAATAATCGCGGCCACAACAGCAACAGGAATGAGCAGGATAAAAACGTTGAGAAGGAAAAACAAGATGACAAGCACGAGCAGCACAACAAGGAAGAACACGACGAGCCCTGCAAGACCCCTAAATTCTGCCATTTGCGCCTCCAGAAACAAAACCGCGGACTGCCCTGCGGTTCAGGCATATGACGATTGCTGCCGTGACAAAGACTATCAGGAACAAGAGCGGGATTATCTCGTCAACAGAGAAAACAAAAGCAACCCCCTTTTCGATATGCGGACCAAGCCAATAGCCTATGCCGACAATCAGGGGCGCCTGAATCAGGGCGCCAGATGCGTTTGCGAAAAAGAATTTCTTCCAGCGCATTCCGGAAGTTGCCGCAACCCAGGGGGTAAGGACCCGCATTCCTGGTATGAAGCGCGCAATAAACGCCGCGGCAGGACCGCGCTTCTCAATCTGGCGCTCGACAACTTTTTTTGCCCCGCCATTGACAAAGCGCCTGAAAAAATAACTGCCATGGCTTCCAAGGTAAAAGAAAAGGTTCTCAACGAGTATGACGCTGACAAAGGCGACAAGCATGGTTGCGTAAAGGTTGAGATAACCTTCAAAGGCAAAATATCCCGCGATAAGCAGTATTGCCTCTTCAGGAAGAGGTAGAACCCCGATGACCCCCAGCAGGAGGAGCACGGGTATTGCAAAATAGGAAAGCTGGCTCAGATAATGAATCCCGATTTCTGCGCTCATAAAAGGAACGCACAAAGCTGCCTGTTAAAAAGCTATTGCTTTAGCGATTTTTTCAGAAACTCAAGGACCGCCTTTTCCTTTGCCCTTCCCTTGCTTGCCCGGATGACCTGACCGACAAGGAACTGCAGGGCTTTTTCTTTTCCTGCCTTTACGTCACTGACGGCAGCAGGGTTCTCCTTGAGCGCCTTTTCAACAAGCGCCTTTGTTTCATCATCAGGCAATGCCAGCAAGCCGAGCTTTTCAGCAGTTTCTTTTGCAGGCGCAGGCCTCACAAGCAGTTCCCTGAGCAGCAGTTCTGCACCCCGCTTTGAAACAGCGCCGGAAGAAATCAGGGCAAGAAAGCCTGACATGTGCTCTGTCCTGAAGCCGGTCTTGTCAAATCTTGCCTTGTTGAAGTTAAGGATTTTCTGCACGTAGGCATACCATGTTGCGGCAAGCGAGGGGTCTGCCTTTTTCGCAACCTCCTCAAACTGGTCTGCCAGGGCGCGTTCTGACATCAATGACTCTGCCTGCTCCTGCTTGATTGCGTACTGCTTCACGAAGCGCGCAATGCGCTGGTAAGGCGGCTCAGGCATTTCTGACATTATTTTTTTCAATTGCGCGTCTGTGATTGTAAGCGGCGGAAGGTCTGGCTCTGGGATGTAGCCGTATTCCTCTTCTGTTTCCTTGTGCCTCATGCTGTCAGTCGTGCCCGTCCTCTGGTCGAATGCCCGAGTCTCCGTAATGCCTTTTTCGCCGCGCGCAACAATGCTTTCCTGACGGATTACTTCAAACTGCGCAGCCTTCTCAACATCACGGAAGCTTGTGATGTTCTTGACCTCCACCCTTGGGTGTCCATCTATTGATACGTTCACGTCCGCCCTGATTTTGCCTTCCTGGGCGTCAAAAATGCCAATGTAGTCAGCTAGTTTCATTAATTCCTCAAGGAATGCACGAGCTTCTGCAGGGCTTGAAAAAACAGGAGGGGTAACGATTTCGCAAAGAGGAGTGCCTGAACGGTTGTAGTCGATGAGGACATATTCTGTCCCTTTTTTGCTTTCAACGTGCTTCAGGCTTGCAGGGTCTTCCTCGATGTGGATTCTCGTGATTGGAACTTCCTTTTCTTTCATCTTCAGCTTTCCATCAACGGCAAACGGCTGGTCGTACTGTGTTATCTGGAAGTTTTTGGGAAGGTCCGGGTAAAAGTATGTCTTTCTCGCAAAATAAGAAACATTCTGTATCTTGCAGTTCATTGCCAAAGCAAGCTTTAAGGCAGCGATGAAAGCATCGGTGTTCAATCTCGGCTTTGAGCCAGGCATTCCCATACAAGTCTGGCATACTTTTGTGTTCGGCTCAATGCCTCCTGTCGAGCACGCACAGAACAACTTGCTCTTTGTGTTCGGCTGCAGGTGAATCTCAAGACCAATCTTAACCATACGTCTCACCTGCCTGCACAAGGAGCTCATCATTCCCGTGGTCTGCCAGCAAATGCAAGCCGACAGGCATCCCTCTTGCGGTTCCGCAGGGAATGCTCAGGTGCGGCAAGCCCGCAAGATTTGCAGGAACAGTCAAGACATCCATTGAGTATTCCTCAATCGGCGAGAGCTTGCTGATTTCATCAAATGTTGGTGCAATTATCGGCATTGTTGGCGCAGCAATGACATCAACATCCCTGAATGCCTTTTTGAAGTCATTGATGAGAAGCTGCCTGACTTTCTGCGCTTGAACATAATACTTGTCCCTGTACCCTGCCATTCTGACAAAAGTGCCGAGGAGGATTCTCCGCTTTGCCTCTGTGCCAAAGTATTTTCCGCGGACCTTGCTGAAATATTCCCAGTACTCGCCGCCGCCTTCCAATGGCAAAGTTGAGCCGTATCTTAACCCGCAGTACTTGGCAAGGTTTGTTGATGCCTCTGCAAGGGCAATAATGTAATACGCAGCAAGAGCATAAGGTGTTGTTGGAATGCTGACTTCCTTTGCTGTCATCCCAAGCGATTCTAGCTTTTTGACTGCCTCATCAAAGCATTTTTTGACTTCTGGGTCTATTTTTTGCTGAAGCCATTCTTTCGGGATTCCTATCGTGATTTTCTTTGCAAGCTTTGGAGGGTCCTTGAAGGGCTTTCCCTGGCAGGTCTCGTCCTTTCCGTCAGGTCCTGATATGATCTCCAATGCCCTGCTCGCATCCCTGACTGTTTTCGCCACAACACCTATTTTGTCCAACGAGTTTGCATAATCAATGAGACCATACCTTGAAACCCTGCCATAAGTTGGCGTTAGTCCAACAACGCCACAAAAAGCCGCAGGGGCAGATATTGAGCCGCCTGTTGACTGGGCAAGGGCGAACTTGGCGTGCTTTGATGCTGCAATGTAGCCAGCGCTTCCGCCTGAAGAGCCGCCGCAGCTTCTCTTGGGGTCATGCGGGTTTTTCGGGATGCGGAAAGTGTTTGCCGAGAAAGTGCCAAAGCCAAACTCATCCATTGCTGTCTTTCCAAGCACGCTGTAGCCTGCTTTCTTTAACCGCTCAACAACTGTTGCGTCAAAGACAGGAACATACGGTTCAAGGATTTTTGATCCGGCACTTGTTGGTATGCCTTTGGTGCAAATGTTGTCCTTTATTGCTATCGGAATTCCTTCCTGCGGGTGCTTGAGCGTGATGAAAAAGTTGTACTGCTCGTCAAGCTTTTTTGCCTCTTCAATGATTTCATTGCTCATTTGGTTGGCGGGCCCTTGACAAAGCCCTCCTCCTTAAGCTCTGTGTTCTTCAATGCCTCGTCGCGGCTCAGGCCCTCTGCAACAATGTCTTTCCTTTCCATTGGCGCAAGAATAACAGGGTGCGTTGCCGGCTCAATGCCTTTTGTCGGCGCCTTTGCAATTATGTCAAACGCCTTGAGAATGCCGTCTAATTCCTTTGCAAACCTGTCCCGCTCCTCTTTTGTAAGCTCCAAACGCGCGATTTTTGCCAGCCTGTCAATTGGCTCGTCCATAGACGCCCGAGGCAGGACTCGAACCTGCGACTTCCTGGTTAACAGCCAGGCGCTCTACCTGCTGAGCTACTCGGGCAGATATAAAAGAAGGTCTGGACACTCTATAAAAAGGTTATGGCTGCGCCACGTCCACAACAATGGGCTTGACAGCTTTCTTGTAGTCTGCGAGGCTCATTGAAAAGCTCGTGTCATGCCTTCCTGCATTAAAATTAATAATCGGGCTGCGCTCAAGCGATTTGTCCATGTAGACAGGAATATTTGCAAGGTTGCCGAATGGCGGAACACTGCCAATTTCGCAGCCCATCACATTAAGGACTTCCTCAGGGCTTGCAAGCGAAAGGCTTTTGCAGCCAATTGCCTTTTTTACTTTCTTGAAATCAATTTTTTTGTCGCCTGCAATGACAACCATCAAGAAATTCCCCCTGCTGCGGAAAACCATTGCCTTTGCGCCGGATTCCAACGGCTCATTCCTGACTTTTGCAGCCTGCTCTGAAGTGTAAACAGGCTCGTGGACAGCTGACTTGTACTCTATTTTTTTGTCGTCAAGAAACTTTTTCAGCTCGTCAATCAGGCTCATGGCTCCAGCCTTTCAGGGTCCCTTGGGAATAGCACTGCCTCCCTGACGTTCTCAAGCTGACAGATTGTCTGAACCATCCTGTCCATACCAATGCCAAAGCCGCCATGGGTTGGGATGCCGTACTTGAACGCGTCAAGGTAGAACTCAAAGTTGTCAGGATTCATTCCCTTGTCAGCTATCTGCTGCTTAAGCACCTCGTAGCGGTGCTCGCGCTGGCCTCCAGAGGCGAGCTCAAGCCCGCGGTACATAAAGTCAAAGCCGCGGCAGTATTCGCCATCATTCATTATGTAAAACGCCCTGACTTTTGTCGGAAACTTTGTCAGGAAATAAGCGCTTGCGCCGTATTTTTTCTGCACGAGCTTGCCAAGTTTTTTCTCATCCTCAGAGCCGAGGTCCTCTCCAAGCTTTATCTTTGAACCTGCAGCATTGAGCATTTCAATACCTTCCTTGTAAGTAATTCGTGGAAAAGGAAATTTAGGAATGTCAAGCTTGATTCCCAGAAGGGCAATCTCATCCTCGCACTTTTCCTCAACCTGCCTCATCACGTACACAAACATGCGCTCAAGAACCTTAAGCACATCATCCTCATCATCAATGTAAGCCATTTCAAAGTCAAAATGTGTGAATTCCGTAAGATGCCTTGTCGTGTGGGACTTTTCAGCTCTGAATGTCGGACCGATTTCAAAAACCTTTTCAAAGCCTGCTGCAAGCATCATCTGCTTGTACAACTGCTGGCTCTGGCTAAGGAACGCCTTCCTGTTGTAATAAACAACAGGGAACAATGTAGCGCCGCCCTCTGCTCCTGCCGAAATAAGCTTTGGGGTCTGCATTTCAATGAAGCCCTCGCCAATTAGGAATTCCCTGACTGCCATATTCACCCGCGAACGAATCTTGAAAATTGCAAGAACTTTCGGGTTCCTCAAGTCAAGAATGCGAAAGTCCAGGCGCTTGTCAAGATTCGTTGGAATCCTGCCCGTAAAATCAATAGGCAGGTTTGGTTGCGAGGCAGAAATGATTTCAAGCTCTTCCATCTGGATTTCTTTTGCTCCGCTCTTAAGCTTGCTTGCCTTTACTTTCCCTTTGATTGCAACAACACTTTCCTTTGTTATTCCCTTTATGTCATTAAAATGATGGTTTTCAGGAGTGGCAACAACCTGCACTGTCCCTGAGCGGTCACGGAGGGTAATAAACGCTATTTTGCCCATTTCCTTTGCGTCAGAAACAAAGCCAGCAACAATTATGTCATCCCCTTCTTTCTTTTTCTGGACATCCGCAGTACTAATCCTTTTTGCAAGCAATAATGCCATAATCGTGAGCGAATAAGGGCGTTATTTAAAGGTTTTGAACTATTTTTTCTTCATCCTTATCTGCAGTGCGAGGTCTTCGAGCTTTTCAAGACCGTACTTTATTGAGTCGAACTTCCTCCTGACAGGAATGTTGCGGAAGTCAAAAAGCATAAGCTCCTGGTGCAGTTGCGTAACAAAGTCGCGGATTTCGAGCGCTGTTTTTGTATCGCCTTTTATGGCGCTGTTGATTGCCTTGCGCACAAGCTCGCCAACAAGGTCACAAAGCCCTGGAAGGTAGCTGTCAATGTCAACACCAAGCTGCTTTGGTGTTGGAAGGCGCTTTTTTACAAGCAGGGAATAATAGCAGGATGCCTCGACATATTCCTCTATCGCCTCAAGATAAGCCCCTGTTGCAGCCAAATGCGCATCCTTGCCTATAAGCTTTTGAAGCTTGGCAATGACTTTTTTTGCCTTGCCCAGCTGTGAGCGCGCTGTTGAGACCTCGCCACGATGCAAGGAATAAATCGCCTTCTTGCTCAAGGTCAGGGCATCCCTTGACAGCCCAATAAGACCATCCCTCAATGAATCATAGAGAATCATTTGTTTCCGCATTGCGGCAAAAGCATTCTTGTCAACCTTCATTTTGTCCCGACGAAAGTTTTATATAGGAACGTATTTAAAGTTATCGCAGAAAAAGAAGTGAAAGAATGGCAGCACCAACAGTATTAGGAAATGTTCTTTTGTTCTTCCAGCGTATTGGTATTTATGACGTTGTCCTGCCGTTTTTGCTCACATTCACAATTACGTTCGCAATATTTGAGAAGAGCAAGATTCTCGGGACTGAAAAGATTGATGATGTCGTGTACACGAAGAAAAACCTGAACGCAATGGCTGCGTTTGTCATAGCATTCCTCGTTATTGCGTCAGGAAAGCTTGTTGAGACAATCACAAGGGTAAGCTCAAATGTCGTGGTCCTTGTCCTCCTGGGAGTATTCTACCTCTTGCTTGTCGGCACTTTCTGGGTGCCAAAAGACAAGGAAAAAGAGCCGTGGACAGGGCTTCCTGGAAAGTGGAACACTGTGTTCATGGTGATAATGTTCATAGGAATCATAATCATATTCCTTGACGCAATAAGGGACTCTGCAGGAAGAAGCTGGCTTGACGCATTATGGGACTATTTTAGCCAGTTCTGGACGTCTGCTGCTGTAGCATCGATAATCTTAATAATCTTCCTCATTGTCTTTGTGTGGGCAATGGTCCACGAGCCAAAGGAAAAGGAGGAAAAGAAAGACTGAGGTGAATTATGGTGCTGTTCCAATTTTATGGCGGATACCGCGGATGGGGAGGGTATTTCAGCAACTTTGTCTACTGGCTTGACTACTGGGGCGTCAGGGACATAATACTGCCGTTCATACTCATATTCACAATATTCTTCGCAGTGCTGCAAAGAATACACCTGTTTGGCCAGAAGGACAAGAAGTACAATGTTGCATTATCACTTGCAATTGCACTGCTTGTTGTCATCCCGCACGCCACAGGAATGTATCCTCCCCAAGCAGATGTCGTGAACATAATCAATGATGCAATACCAGAAGTAGCGCTGTTAGTCATTGTTGTTGTGCTGCTTCTCATGATGCTCGGGCTTGGCCTGGGAAAGGCATACGGGGTTGCAGTAACTGGGTGGGTGGCGCTGCTCGCAGCAGTCGTGCTGCTGTTGATTTTCATCAGCGCAATAACGCCATTGCCAATCCTGAGCTACATTGACCCAAGCATACAGGCATTAATCGTGATACTGCTTATTTTCGGGCTCATAATATGGTTTGTGACGCGCGAAACAGACGAACACCCGAAAACATTCTTTGAAAAACTCATGACAAAAATACCCTACGAAGAAGAGGAGGAAAAGAAAGGGGGTGGGTAAATGGCAGCGCCGCTTGACATCGGACTATTGCAGAAGTTTGACATAATCTTCCCCTTCCTGTTCGTGCTGATAATAGTTTATGCTGTGCTCGCAAGGACAGAATGGTTCAAGGACAAGCAGTTCGTGGCAGTAATGATAGCGTTCGTGCTTGCAGTCATGACATTGTTCAGCAGCATTGCTGTAAAGACAATCAACCGCATGGCGCCATGGTTCATCATTCTGGTAATATTTGCAATACTGCTCATGCTCGTGTACCAGGCAATAGGCATTCAGGAAGCAAAAATCGTTGAGGTAATCACAGGAAAGGCATACGGAAGCACGTTTGCCCACTGGGTGATTGCGCTGATGCTCATCATAGGAATAGGCTCGCTGACTTCAGTAATATCTGAGGAAAGGCAGTTCACAAAGCTTGCTGCAGGGGAAAACATCACAGAGGTTGCTGCAGCAGGCGAGCAGGTCGGGTTCTGGGCAACAATCTTCCACCCCAAAGTGCTCGGGCTCGTGCTAATACTTTTGATAGCAATGTTCACCATAAACAAGTTGGCATCAAAAGACTAGCGGAAGAACTTCTCTGTTGAATAACTAATACTATTACGGGCTCCTTACAGTCGCATTACCATCAATAATGGAATTTCTTTCCTTATTTATTCCGAGCTGCTGGATAAGGCTCGAGCTTGCGGAGAGCCGAATTCGCAGCGCGTGTCTCTTGCCGAAGGCACGTTATTAGAAGTTTGGTGCACTTACTTTTTCTTTGCAGGCGCAGGCTTTGCCTTGACGGTTTTTGTAATCCTGGAAAGCTCTGCCACAGAGCCCGTAAGGTCAGGAAGGACTTTCTGGAACACCTTTTCCATTGCTTTTATCTCTGTGCCGACATCAAGAAGGTTTTTGTCATACTCAGAGACCTTGCTAACAACAGCCTTGTGCAGGCTGTCAATGTCTGACTTCAAATCAGAAACAGACTGCTCAATCTTGTCAAGCCGCGACACAGTCGCGTCCTTCCACTCATTAATCTTACCAAGCTCGCGCGTGAACTCAGCCCACTTCTCCTCAACAATAGACTCTGCCACTTCCTCAAATCCCTTTGGCGCTTCCCGCGCTCCAGAAACACCCGGTGCGGGGAATTCTCCAGGGCCCCCGCTTGGAGCCTCTGGCATTGGTTCTGCACCGCCTTTCAGCTCTGCCTGCGCCATCGCGTCATAAATCTGCTGCGGCTGATATCCCTGCCTCTGCAAGGTCTGGATTATCTGGTTGTTTGTAAGCCCCTGTTGCTGCATTGCCAATACCTGGTCTGTCGGGATTTCAGGCGGCATGGGTCCTGGCACAGGATATCCCATCGGGACAGGATATCCCACTGCCGGCGCCTGCGGCTCTGCAAAAGGCTTTTTCCTGAAAATATCAAGTATGCCCATAATGGCCTCTTTTTGCTGCTTTCTCGTCAGGCTGCTTATTAAATGTTTTGGTCTTTTGAAGGCGGTTGGAGCCTTTCCTCAACCACATCCCTTGCAATCTTCTCAGCATAATCCGCCGTCACGAACTTCACTGGGTCCCAGAGCTCAATATAGCGCTTCATCACGTCTATGTCTGACTTGCGCGCAGTCAGCCTGAGCTCCTTGACGACTGTTATTACCCTGTCTTCAATCTCGGCAACCTTGTGCCTGAGCTCGTCAATCTCCGAATTTGACTCCTTGATCTCACCAAGCGCCTTCCTGTGGTTGGCAAGCATATTCTGCTCAATAAAAAGCACTTTTTTGCGGAGCTCATTGAAACGCTCCTCAGAAACCCGTATCCTTGCCGCAAGCCCGTTAATCTGCTCAATAATCCCTGTTATCTCAGGAGCGGGCATTGGAGCGGGCTTTGCGCCGCCGAAAATCCCCTTCTTGGGAGGCGGTGCTGGCACAGGACCGAAAGGCGACTGATCCGAAATCACTTCATCTGCCATGGCACAAAGGGAATGCGAGGATATACTTTAACTTTGTGGTGCTCTTACAGAGTAGTCATTTATATTATAAAATATATGTTTTATTATTTAGTATTTTAAGAAAACACAAAATATATAAAATAATATATTGATACGCATCTGCCAGAGTGAAAAAACCCATATCAGCAACAATAGATGAAGACCTGATAGTGTGGATAGACAAGAAGGTCGCAAAAGAGAGCAAGAAGTACCGCAACAAGTCCCACCTTATTGAAATCGCGCTGGAAAGGCTGCGCGAGGAGGAGGACTGATGCAAGTTCACAGTTCACATTTCACAGTTTACCGTAAACAAGCAACAGCAGACTGCATACCGCTAACTGCAAACCGCAAACGGAGGGCTGACTGATGGCGCAGAAATGCGGCTACACAGAAGTCATCCGCGAAGGCGACGAGATAACAGTCCGCATAGACTGCGAGGCATGCCCTTTCTTCCCATCCATAGAGGATGACGGCCGCGTAATGGCGCTTGTCATTGAGGCACTTGCAGAGGCCGGTGCAGCAACAAGAATAGTCCTTGTGCAGAAGCGCGATTACGAATATGATTACAACCAGACCGCAATGCTGCTTGAAATTGCAAAATTGTACAGGCAGCTTAGCAGGGAAAGACTGTCAGCAGGCCTGCTTGCAGACCCCCTCGCCCGGAGGTTTGTTGATGCCAAATACATTGAGCTCCAGAACATAATCCACCGTTCTCTGAAATCCGACCCCCTTGGCGCCTATGTGGAGCTGGTGAGAATTGCCCGCCGGGAACGGACCCAGCTTGAACAAGGCGCCATACCTCGAGAAGGTGTACCCTGCATCCGAACTTTCTTGGGCTTGGTCGAGACCCTGACCAGCCGCCTCGAAAAGACGCGGCTGATCACCTTGGCCAAGCCCGCCCTGGCGGGTTACACAATAGGCGACCGGGCGCCATATCGCACGCTTTTGTCACCGATGATAAGGCCGGACTTTATGTTCACAAAGCTCCAGGCAAGCTATCCTTCTGAGGGTGAGGAAATCGCGGGCTACAATGTCGGCGAAAGCGAAGTCACAATATTCTCAATACCAGAAACAGTGCAGTATCTTTACCACCTTACACCGCCAGAGTTCAGGCTTAACGAGGAAAAATACGAACTGCTTGATGCAGCGCGCAAGATCCTTTCAGAGCACAAACCAAAGAGAAGCGAGTTTGTCGACCCTGAAAGGATGAGGCAGGTGTTCAGCAATGTCGGAATGGATCTTCTTGAAGAGCTTGCCGGCTACAGGAATATCAGACTGAGGGAAAAGGAGCTTGAGGAATTGACCAAGATACTTGTCAGGTACACTGTGGGCTTCGGGCTTGTTGAGGTGCTGCTTGAGGACGAGCAAGTGCAGGACATAACAATCAACAGCCCAATGGGAAGAACACCAGTATTCATCATGCACGGCGAGTTCGGCGACTGCATGACGAACATAATACCCACAGTCACAGAGGGCGAAAGCTGGGCTTCAAAACTCAGGATGATTTCAGGCAGACCCCTTGACGAAGCAAACCCAATAATGGATACAGAACTGCTGCTGCCAACTGCGCGCGCAAGGGTTGCCGCAATAACAGAACCATTAAACCCCACAGGGCTTGCATTTGCCCTCAGGAGGCACAGGGACAGGCCATGGACCCTGCCGCTATTCATCAAGAACCGCATGATTACTCCTCTCTCTGCAGGAATCCTGAGCTTCCTCGTCGACGGCGCAAGGACAATGCTCATTGCAGGAACACGCAGTTCAGGAAAGACATCATTGCTCGGCGCGCTGATGGTGGAAATAATGCGCAAGGGCAGGATTGTGACAATTGAAGACACGCTTGAACTGCCTGTTGAAGCCCTGAGAAGGCTCAATTACAACATCCAGAGCATGAAAGTCGCAAGCGCCCTCACAAGGGGGACAACAGAAGTAAGCGCGGACGAGGGAATAAGGACCACGCTCAGGCTCGGCGACTCTTCCCTAATAGTTGGCGAGGTCAGGAGCGTTGAGGCAAAAGCGTTGTACGAGGCAATGCGCGTTGGCGCGCTAGCAAATGTCGTGGCAGGAACAATCCACGGCGACAGCCCCTACGGCGTCTTTGACAGGGTAGTGAACGACCTCGGCGTGCCGAGGACATCGTTCAAGGCAACAGATGTTATCGTTGTCGCGAACCCTGTGCGCACCCCTGACGGCCTGCACAGGGTAAGGAGGGTGACCCAGATTACGGAAGTCAGGAAAAAATGGGAGCAGGACCCGCTTGCCGAAAACGGCTTTGTGGACCTGATGAAATACGACAGCAAGGATGACATGCTCCAGCCGAGCAGGGACCTGCTTGCGGGCGACTGCGACATAATCAAGGCTGTCGCAGGTTCTGTCAGGGAATGGGCAGGCAACTGGGAGGCTGTCTGGGACAACATACTGCTGAGAGCAAATGTAAAGCAGGAACTCGTGAGCGCTGCAGAAAAGCTCAAGAGGCCTGAACTTCTTGAGGCAGACTTCGCAGTGCTTGCAAACGACGAATTCCACCGCATCAGCGACAATGTCCGCGAGGAGCTTGGAGCCCTTGACAGCAAGAAAATCCTCACAGAATGGCGTGAGTGGCTCAAACGCGCAGCAAAGAGGCCTGTGCTTCTCCAATGAACAATCAATCCCTCCCCCAGGACCTTGTAAAAAAATACAAGCAAAAGCTCCAGCAGCAGCTTGAGCTGTCCTCTGCAGACCCGCTTCCGGTAATCAGCAGGGAATACCAGGCATTCAAGGCTGAGGCAATGCCAGGACACATGAGCGTTTATGAAAAAGCATGCGCGCTCTCCGGCAAAATACTCAAGATAAACGTTGATCCCGGCCGTGCGCAGCAATTGCAGGAATCAATAGACATTGCACACCTCAACATAACTCCTTCTGACGTAACAGCATTCAGCATACTCTTTCCAATAGCATACATGATCCTGGGCACAGCACTGAGCCTTGCCCTTGCGACATCGCTATTTTTCACAATGTTCTTCCTGATTTCAGGCATTGCATTCATGTTTGTATTCGGCAAATATCCTGTTTACTTGGCAAACAACTGGCGCATGAAAGCCAGCAACCAGATGGTGCTCTGCATATTCTATGTCGTCACTTATATGCGCCACACAAGCAACCTTGAGCTCGCCATAGAATTCGCGTCAGAGCATTTGACACCGCCGCTTGCGCTTGACCTGAAAAAAGTATTGTGGGATGTCGAGACCCAGAAGTACGAGAGCGTCAAAGAAAGCCTTGACATGTACCTTGAGACATGGAGGAAATGGAACAGCGAATTCGTTGAGGCATTCCACCTAATAGTAAGCTCGCTCTACGAGACATCTGAGGAGCGCAGGCTTGGATTGCTTGACAAGTCGCTTGACGTAATCCTTGAGGAAACATACGAAAAAATGCTGCATTATGCCCAGAATCTGAAAGGCCCTATCACGATGCTCCACATGCTTGGAATAATCCTGCCAATACTCGGCCTTGTCATACTTCCGTTAATGGTAAGCTTCATGGCAGAAGTCAAATGGTACCACATTGCAACACTTTACAACATTGTTTTGCCTGTGCTTGTTTACATCCTTGGCAAGAACGTCCTCAGCAAAAGACCAACCGGCTATGGGGACACAGACATAGCGGAACTGAACCCTGCACTAAAAAAATACAGGAACATAATAATAAAAATCGGGGGGATAGAGCTCCAAATCAACCCTGCTTTCATATGCTTGCTTGTCGGATGCCTGTTTTTGCTTGTCGCGCTGACCCCTTTGATACTGCACGCAATGCAGCCAGACCCCTCGTACGACATCCCTCTCACGCTCGGGCTTGACCTGCCCTGGCACGTGCTCGAATACCGCACAGACCCAAATACAGGCGCGATTGTTGGACCTTTTGGAATGGGAGCATCGCTGCTCAGCCTTGCCCTGCCCCTTGCGCTTGCTTTCAGCATAGGACTTTACTTCAGGCTCAGGTCGCAAAACGTAATCAAGATACGCGACCAGACAAGGAAGCTTGAGGACGAGTTCGCCAGCGCGCTCTTCCAGCTCGGAAACAGGCTCGGAGACGGTTTGCCGGCAGAAATTGCCTTTGCAAAAGTCGCAGACGTGATGCCAGACACTGTAAGCGGCAATTTCTTCAGCGTTGTCGCAACAAACATTGCAAAGCTCGGCATGGGAGTCAAGGATGCCTTGTTCAACCCGCGCACAGGAGCGCTTGTTTACTTCCCGAGCAACATAATCCAAAGCTCAATGAAAGTCCTTGTTGAAGGCATCAGGAAAGGCCCTGTAATTGCAGCACAGGCATTGCTAAACGTGTCAAGGTACATAAAGGAAATCCACAAGGTAAACGAAAGGCTAAAGGACCTCATGGCTGACGTGATTTCTGACATGAAGTCCCAAATCAACTTCCTGACACCTGTAATCGCGGGCATAGTCATAGCAATCACCAGCATGATTACATTCATCCTTGGAACCCTTGCCGGAAAAATAGAAACACTAAGCACTGCAGAAATCGGCGGAAGGATGACAGACATAGCAGGAATGTTCGGAATAGGAATACCAACGTATTACTTCCAGATTGTTGTCGGACTTTACGTCTTCCAGATAGTGTACATCCTGACAATACTCGCGAACGGGATTGAAAACGGCGCTGACAAACTGCAGGAGCGCTACAGCCTTGGCAACAACCTCATCAGGAGCACAATGCTTTACTGCGTGCTAAGCTTCGTAATGATGATTGTTTTCAATCTCATTGCAGCAAAAGTCGTAGGAGTGGCAGGAATTGCAACAGGATAAGAATCATTTTAACACCTAAAAAATGGGAGGAGAGGGATTTGAACCCCCGATCCCACGGTCTTCAGCCGTGTGCTTTCCCGGGCTAAGCTACCCTCCCGTCAAGAAAAGCTTTCACTAATGGCGGTTTAAAAGTCTTTTGCTTCAAACCTGGCCGAACTTCTTCTGCCCGGTGCAGAGCTCGTAGATTGTGTTCTTCAAGTCCTTTATCTTGACGCGCTTCTGCTCTGTTGTGTCGCGGTCGCGCAAGGTTACGTCCTCATTTTTTAAAGAGTCAAAGTCTATCGTGACGGCAAAAGGACAGCCAATCTCATCCATCCTGGCATATCGCTTTCCAATGCTTCCTGACTCATCATAGAATGTGTCAAAGCACTGCAATACTTCATAAACTTCTTTTGCCTTTTTCTTGAGCTCATCCTTGTTGCTTAGCAAAGGGAAGACAGCAACTGTCAATGGCGCAAGGCTTGGTTTTACTGAAAGGACAATGCGCTTTTCGCCGTTCTTTTCCTCCTCCTTATAAGCATGCTCAATGACGGCATAGAACGTGCGGTCAAGCCCGATTGATATCTCCCAGACATGCGGAATAATCTTTTTGCCGTCAGGATAAACATAGTCAAGAGCCTGCTTGCTTCCTGCTGCGTGCCCTTTCAGGTCATAATCAGTGCGGTTGTTGTTCGCGACCAGCTCAACCCAGCCCAATGAAGTCTCAACCTCAAAGTCCCAGGTTTCCTTGCTGTAAAATGGACGCTCATCACTGCCAACTTCCCTGAACCTCATCTTTTCTCGCGGAATTCCCAATGACTCAAAAAATTTCTGGGTATGGGCAAGATAGTAAGCAATGAGCTTTCCAGAAACAACACCCTTGTCAACAAGCGAGCGCGCAAGCATTGGCTCCACTTTGTCAGAACCAATGCGCATAATCATTACAGTATGGTCCTTGATTTCGTCAAAGCCTTCAACCTCGTTGATTTTTGCAGGGTCAAAGAACACCTCTGCTTCCATTTGTGAGAACTCAACCTGGCGAAGGAGAGTCTGCCTTGGTGAAATTTCATTCCTGAAACTCCTTCCGACCTGCGCAACACCCTGCGGAAGCTTTATGCGCATGGTCTTCATCAGCCTCTGCCAGTCGCAGAATATGCTCTGGCAGGTCTCTGGACGCAGGTAAGTGTCTGCCTTTGTTGAAACACCAACCTCTGTCTTGACCATCATATTAAAGCGCTTCACAGGACCAAGAGCGCCCTTGCATTTCGGGCAGGCAAGCTTGTGCTTCTGGATTTCTGCGTCAAACTGCTCATTCTGCATTGCCTCTGGGAAGTGCTCCCCTGTGGCGTCCTCAAGAAGCTTGTCAGCCCTGTGAATAGTGTTGCACTTTGCACACTGCGTGACAGGGTCGTTGAATGAAGCCAAGTGGCCTGAGCTCTTGAACACGTCAGCAGGCATTATCTGGCAGCCATAAATCTCAAGCATTCCTGTCTTTTTGACAAGCTCTTTGCGCCAGACATCAACAATTTTTCTTCTTATTGTTGCCCCATAAGGACCAAAGTCATAAAATCCTGCAGGCGCATTGGCGTAAATCTCGCTTGCTGGAAAGAATATGCCCCTTCTCAATGCCCAGTTGACGACATCATCGTATTTGCTCATACCGCTCTCGGGGAGAAGGGTTGCTTAAAAAACTTTCCAGAAAGTGTAATTGGTCAGGCATTTGAAGTGCTGCGCCGCGCCTGAACCTTTGGTTCAGGTCGATTTATCTCCCCCTTGCAGGATGCGGGGGAGATAAATCGAGTCTTGCGGGAGCAAGACCGCGGCGGCAGCCGAGAATAGCTTCAGACAACTAACCAATTCCCAGAAAGTCAATTAATCGCCAGCATACACAAAACTGCCATTCTTTACTGTCTTTATGGCAGGATTGCGCATCCCAACCCCTTGCTCATCAACTGATATGATGCCGCTTGCGCCTTCATAATCCTTTGTGGAAGAGATTTCTGCATTTGCGCACTCAATATCATTCCTGCATTTTTTGATGGCAGCCCAGAGGATGTTAAACGAGTCAAATGATGACGCGGCAACCGCCTCGTGAGGGGCATTAAACTTCTCCATGTAGCGCCTTGTAAACCAAGCCCTGATTTCTGACCCTGACTGGTCTGTTATGGTCGGGTAAATTACGCCTTCAACAAGGCTTCCTGCTGCCTTGACAATCTCAGTGTCCTCTGTATTTATGAGGCTGAGCTTTGCCTTGCTGATGCCAAGCTCGTCCATCTGCTTCAATGCATTTGTCAGCGCAGGACCAAGCGCGACAAGGAAAACAGCATCGGGATTGCTTTCTTTTATCTTCAAAAGCTGGGTGCGGAAGTCATTGTCTCCGCGCAAAAACGCCTCTTTTGTGATTATTTTGCCCTTGAAGTAATGCTCAAACCATTTCAGGTTGTCCCTGCCATACTCGTCATCAAGGTAAAGCACAGAAACAGCCCTGATGTTATGGCTGTAAGAGTATTCGGCAAGCGCCTTCATCCACGGCTCAACCTTGCCAAGCAGGAAAAACCGGTATTTTCCCTGGCTTATCGTGCTTTCTACGCCAGCGCCAGGATGCATCCTCAGGACCTTGTTATCGTCGTAATACTGCGCTGTCGGAACTGTGACTGCGCTTGACAACGGACCTATGACGTACTTGATGTTTTCTATTTCCACGAACTTGTGCGCGACTGAAAGCCCTGTGGCAGGCTTGCTCTCATCATTCTCAACAATGAGCTGGATTCTTTCCCTTTCGTTTTCAGGAATGCGCTCCATTGCAAGGTCAATGCCGTTCAGAATCCACTGCGCTGTCGGAGCAGCAGGACCTGTCAAAGGCAAGGAAACACCGATTTTGATTTTGAGGGGTTCTGCATCAACCACTTTTCCTGTGGGCGCGCAGCTAACCAGGAGCATTGCAAAAATAATTGCCAAAACCTGCATGTTTTTCATCCTTTTACCCCCATCATCACCACTCAGAAATAACTATTAGAAAATATAGAATTTATCTCCCACTTGGTGAGGTGTAGATTTATATACCCCTTGTTATTTCCGCTGCATATGGCATATGAGGCATTGCTTGAGGAAATAGGGCTAACGAGAGGTGAAATCACTGTTTACCTCACCCTGCTCAAGCTCGGCGAGACAACAACAGGCAAAATAATTGAGGCAGCAGGAATCTCAAGCGGAAAAATCTATGAGATACTTGAAAAGCTCGCCAAAAAAGGGCTGGTGAGCTACATAATCAGGGAAAAGACCAAGCACTTTGCGGCTGCAGACCCCTCAAGAATCCTGGACTACATGGCAGAGCGCGAAAAAGCGCTCAAGACCCAGGAGGACGAGCTGAAAAAAATACTGCCCCAGCTAAAGGGGCTGCAGGTCAGCATTGAGAAAAAATACCAGGCAACAATCCACAAGGGGTTCAGGGGGATACAGACAGCCGCCTACGAAGCACTGCGGGCAATGAAAACAGGCGATGAAGTGCTTGCAATGGGCCTGATTTCCCGCAAGGAAAAGGCATACAACCTCCTGTGGCAGGCATGGCACAAGGAAAGGATTAAGAAAAAAATCAAGTGCAAGGTGATTTTCTCTGACCGCGGAAGCGAGCATTATGCAAAATTCCTGAAAATGCCTTACACAGAAGTAAGGGTTATTGAAGGCCTCACCCCTGCAGCAGTTGACATAATGGCAGACAAGGTAATGATATTCACGCATATAGAGCCATCCTGCCTTGTAATAACAAGCGAGGAAATAAAGCAGTCATTCACACAGTTCTTCAACACACTCTGGAAAATTGCCAGGCAGTAACCTGCCCATTATATATACTACTTATCAGGGGTTACAAAACCATAAGATTTATATACTGGAGTATACATATTCTATGTATTGTGGTTTTTATGAGGCAGTACGTAATAACCAAGAGGATAGCCAAGCACGGCACGCAGGCAATCATAGTCATACCGCGGCTTCTTGAGAAAGAGCTAAAGCCAGGAACAATCGCAAAGCTAACTATAGACGTGCTGGAGGGAGGGAAATGATACCTGGAATAGTGGGGGATATTGAAGCCATCCTTCAAGGCACGCCTGATGAAGTCAGGGCGCTTTATGAAAGGGACATGGAAGTGCTGAAGAGCGGAACTCCTGAACAGAAGCGCATTGTTGCAAAAAGGCACGCACTGCAGGTGCTGCCAATAGACGCAAAGACAGCTGTTGACAGGGCAGCCCTCAAAACACTTGAATACCAGATAAAGGAAGGCAAGGCAGACAGCATAGCCCTGGAAGACCTTAAGGACATCTCTGAAGCGCCGACATTCTCAGCAATAGGGCAGGGAGGCGGGACAAATGTCTTTGACCGCGGATTCGTGGTCATGTCATACAAAATGCTCGGGCAGGGAAAGGTCCTGAGGACATTTTACAGCTTCTTCAAGGACGACAACAGAAGGAAAAGGGCAGTCCAAGGGCAGGAATTCGTTGCCAGCCTCAGAGAATACATGCGCAAGAACGTCACAGACGTGGAGCTTGCCAGGCTCCTGGACAAGCTTGAGCCAATAAAGCCAGCATACAGCAAAAGAAACATCGTGGCAAACGTATTCATTGACGCAAAAGACATGCACGAGGAACTAAAGACAGCAGACCCGTCAGGAGACTTCAGGGCAAAATACGAGGCGGCTTACAACTCAACGCCACAGCTTGGCGCAGGAAACTCATATGACATCCTCAACATGATTGTTGAGGGATATGAGCGCGCAGGCACTGGCCTGGCAAAGCCTGGCAATGACGAAGTCGTGAACGCCCTTTTGGGAATAAATGGCTTCAAGGGAGCGCTTGGGCTGCTCAGCATAGGCAGCGACCACATAGTCTGGAGCCCGGCAGTTGTCAAGGTGATCAAGAACGGCAAGCCTGTGACATTGGGCTGAGGCAGAAACCAATGCAGTGCTGAAATAATGCACTGCGAATTTTTTGTTTTTTAACAAGTATTGCTGAAGCGTGATGAAAGATGCCAATGAAAAACGAGCGTGACAATGACAGCGGAAACTCTCGAGCAGAAGGTGGAATCAGGAAGCACGTGGAGGGCAAGGATAGTAGATACCATCACATCAGTCACGTTCGGGCTCGCAGTCGGGACAGCAAACGAACTGCTTGTCGTGGGTCTGTCGCCTGAACAAACACTCAGGTCGCGCGCAATAAGCATACCGCTCAACGCAATAACAGGAAGGCCATACGGCGCATACAGGGACTTCCTGCTAAAAAAGCTCAAAATAACCGAAAAATCAGGATTTTTCAAAAAAGCCCTTGGCGAATTTGCCTCATACACCTCATTCTGGACACCGGTCTATTCAATAATACTCTACTGCATCGGCGCTGACAACGACCAAATAATGGCAGGGGCAGTATCAGCAAGCATAATGTCAACATTCATCAGCCACCCATACGGCTGGCTCCAGGACAAGGCAAGAGGATTATTCGGGGTGAAGCCAGGGTACTACACGCAAGCCGGCAGCCAAAAAGCCGCAAATGGAAACATTTATAAACACCTGTAAATTATTGCTTACAGATGGAAATAAAAACAGACATACTCGCGCCTTTTTTCAGGGAGCCAAGAAGAGGATACCTGATAAGGGAGATGGCAAAAATAACAGGAATAAACCACACAACAATGCGCAAGTACCTGGCGTACTACGCAAAAGAAGGGATTATTGTGAAAAAGCCCGCAAACCCGTATGATGTTTATTCCGCAAACACTTCCTCAAAAAAATACCTGAACCTGAAGCAGTATTACAACCTGGAGCTAATAAGGGAATCAGGGCTTGTGGAAAAGCTTGAGCGCGCATACAACTACCCGCCAATCGTGCTTTTCGGAAGCTTTGCAAAGGCGCTTGACGACGAAAAAAGCGACATTGATCTGTGCCTCATATCAGACATCAGGAAAGAAATTGACCTGTCTGACTGTGAGCGCATAACAGGCAGGAAAATCGCAATACACCAGTTCACGCAAAAAGCATGGGCTGCTGCAAAGGCAAAAAACCCCGACCTCATAAACAGCATTATTAACGGCATAACGCTTTCAGGCCAGATCGAGGTCGCATGAGCTTCCAAGAAAGCATGGAAAAAGGCCATGTCAAAAAAGTCCCTCCTGACAGGATAAAGGCGCAGGGGCTCATAAAGGCATCGCAGGAAGCAATAATCACTGCAGCCAAAATACCATTTGAGCCGGACAGCTACAAGTCAATAATAAGGGAGCTTTATGAGGGGCTGAGGCAGTATTGCGAGGCAATAGGCCTGCTGCGCGGCTACAAGTTCAGCACACACGAGGCAATAACGCACTTTATTGCAGAAGTGCTTAATGAAGGCAGGATTGCAGCGCGCTTTGACAGGTACCGAAAGCTGCGCCACGGAATAAATTATTATGGCGACGATGTAGCGCCTGAAACAGTAAAGGAGGCGCTCAAGGAAGTGCCAGAACTAATCAAAATGTTAAAAAAGCACCAAGAAAGGCGGTAAAAATGTCACTCGCAGCGCAACTGATAGCAAACGGCATCATAGCAGGCGCAATATACGCACTTGTGGCATCGGGGTTCTCGCTCATTTACAACGTCACAAAAATGATGCATTTCGCCCACGGCGCAGTACTCGCAATAGGCGCATACTTCCTCTACGCAATGGCAAGCTCGCACCTGGCATTCCCGCTCGCAATTATTGTCACAATAATACTGACCTGCCTGACAGGGGAAGCCGTGAACAGGCTCATTTACAAGCCATTAAGGGCAAGAAAAGCAAGCAATGCAGTACAACTCATAGCAAGCCTTGCAGCAATGATACTAATCAACGCAATAATCCTCGCAATCTGGGGAGCAGACATAAAAACAATCACCTTGGCCTACAAAAATCCTGTTTACAACATAGGCGGAGTATTAATAACAAAAGTCCAGGTCACAATAATCATCACAGCAGCAACACTACTCATTGTCTTGTGGTGGCTTATGAAACGCACAAGGCTTGGAAAAGGAATGAGGGCGCTCGCAGACAACAAGGACGTTGCCCAAACAGTCGGAATAAACCCTGAAATGCTCTACACAATAACATTCATCATAGGAAGCGCACTCGCAGCAGTCGCAGGAATACTGATAGGAATTGAGCAGAACCTGAGCCCCACAATGGGAGTCTCGCTCATCATCAAGGGATTTACAGGGGCAGTAATTGGCGGAATGCTCTCTGTCCCAGGAGCTGTCCTTGGCTCACTAATACTCGGGCTTGTTGAAAACATAGGAATCTGGTGGCTTCCATCAGGCTACAAGGACGCAATAGCATTCGCACTATTATTCATATTCCTCTTGTTCAGGCCCCAAGGACTGCTCGGAAAGAAAATGAGGGAAGCATAAAATGGCATTTGCCAACTATCTTGTCCACCTGGCAATCCTTGTATGCATTTACGCAATGCTGACAGTTAGCCTCAACCTTTCAGTCGGCTTCACAGGCCTGCTGAACATGGGCCATATTGCGTTCTTTGGCATAGGCGCGTACACGTCAGCATTATTGGCTCTTGCAGGCTTTCCGCTCTGGTTCTGCATTGTCATGGCAGCAATTATTGCAGGCATTTCAGGAATAATACTCGCGCTCCCAACAGCACGCCTAAAAGGGGACTACCTGGCACTGGCAACGCTTGGGTTCACGTTCATCATTGGAAGCATTGCCAGGAACTGGACAGGGCTCACAAGAGGGCCTTTAGGGCTGCCAGGAATACCAAGATACGCTCCAAACAATGACACCTTGTTATGGATTGCCGCAATCACAGCACTAATTATTGCAATAATCGTGTACATCATTACAAAAACGCGGTTTGGAAAGACACTGCAGGCAATAAGGGATGATGAATTAGCTGCAAAAATGCTTGGCAAGAACACGTTTGCGCACAAAGTCAGCGCAATGGGCATTTCTGCGCTGATTGCAGGCATTGCAGGAAGCTTTTTCGCGCACTACATAAGCTTCATTGACCCAAGCATATTCGGGCTGGGCGACCTGATACTTCTCTTCTCAATGCTCATAGTCGGAGGGCTCGCAAGCGTGCCAGGCTCAATAATTGGGACAGCAATAATACTGCTCATTCCAGAGCCATTAAGGTTCATAGGATTCCCAAGCGCGCTGATAGGCCCAATGCGCGAAATACTGTTTGCGCTCATACTGCTCCTAATCCTGGTTTACAAGCCAAAAGGAATATTCGGAAAGGTGGACTTGCAATGAAAGAATTCATACTCCGCGCTTACAACCTTGCCAAGCACTTCGGAGGGGTTTATGCAGTTAACAACTGCAGCCTGGGAGTGAGGGAAGGCACAATCACGAGCATAATAGGACCAAACGGGGCAGGAAAGACCACGCTCTTCAACATCGTCACAGGAATAACACGGCCTGACAAGGGGACAATATGGTTCAGCAAAAAAAACATCACTTACCTCAGGCCGCACCAGGTCGCGAGGGCAGGGATAAGCAGGACATTCCAGCAGGCCAAAGTGTTCAAGAACATGACTGTGCGCGACAATTTGAAGCTTGCAAGGGAAGCAAGCGATGAAGAGCTCAAAAAAGCCCTTGACCAGGTGCATTATTCAAGGGAGCTTGACACGCTGGCAGGCGAACTGAGCTATGGGAACCAAAGGCTTGTGGAAATAGCAAGGGCAATGCTTTTCCCGCACAAATTATTGATGCTTGACGAGCCAACAGCAGGAGTAAACCCAAAAGTCAGGAATGAGCTCAAGCAAATCCTCAAAGACCTGAAGAAAAAGCACGGCTGCACAATTGTACTGATAGAGCACGACATGGAATTCGTGATGAGCATAAGCGACGAAATAATCGTGCTCAACCAGGGAACTGTGCTCACGAGCGGAACACCGGCACAGGTAAGGAAGAACCCGAAAGTTTTGGAGGCATACTTTGGCAAGCAGTCTTCTTGAAATAAAAAACCTTGAAGCAGGATACGGCAAGCTCAAAGTATTGTTTGGAATCAGCCTCTCAGTAAAGCCAGGCGAAATAGCAGTGCTCATAGGACCCAATGGCGCAGGAAAAAGCACTGTCCTGAAGAGCATATTCAACCTTACAGACATCAGGAAAGGAAAAATAATGTACAAGTGCAAGGACATAACAAAACTGCCAACTCACGAAAGGATACAGCTCGGAATAAGCATAGTGCCGCAGGGAAGGCAGGTATTCAGCAATTTGACAGTGCGCGAAAACCTGGAAATGGGCGCTTACCTGACCAAGGACAAGGAAGCAATCGAGGCAAGAATGGATGAAGTAATGCACCACTTTCCAGAACTAAGGCAAAAGCTTGACCACAACGCATTCTCGCTTTCTGGAGGGCAGCAGCAAATGCTTGCAATAGTCCGCGGGCTGATGCAAAACCCGCACTTGCTGCTGCTGGACGAGCCATCCCTTGGGCTTGCTCCAATAATAATGAAGGACCTGTTCAGGCGGATACAGGCAATCAACAAGGAAGGATGCGCAATACTTATGGTTGAGCAGAACGCAAAAGCAGCATGCGAGATAGCAGACCACATTTTCGTTCTTGAAGAAGGCAAAGTAGCCCTGCACGGCGACAAAAGAGTCCTGAAGCACAAAAAAATCAAGAACATCTACCTTGGCGGGCACGGGCATTCCTGACTACTTCTTCAGCCAATCCAGCTCCTCATCGTCAAGGTCAAGCTCTTCTGAGAGAAGCCTTGCCTGTTCTGGCTGGTTTTTTGCAACAACCTGAAGCATTGGCATTGCCTGCTGTATTGCTGTTGCAGGCGAGGAGTGTGTTGCGCGGGCGACTTTTTGAGCAATTGCCTTGCGCCTGTTGTAAATCATGTTTGCCCGCCAGATTTTAAGCAATCTCGTTGTCTGCTCATACTCAGGAGGGTTTCTTGACCGCTCTGTCTTTGCAACAGCAATGCCTGCAGTGATGAGCTCGAAAATGTGGCTGAGGAAGCGCCAGTGCTGCTGGCGCCTGATTCTGCCCCTAAAGACGTCAGCCCTGCTGAGTATGTCATAAGCCCTTGCCCTGTCTTTCGGATTCTCGTATTCCTTTGCAAGGTTGTGGTCAAGCCAGTGGAAAATCTCGTCAATGTCAGTGTCTGTCTGGTCAAAAGCGCCCAAAGCCAGAGCAGGGTCTGAATTCCTGAACACCTTGACAAGGGCAGTTTTCATCTGCTCAAGCCTGTTGCGCTCGCCAAGCACCTCAAGGCTCTTCTGCGTAAGCTTTGCAGCGCCCTGACTCAAAAGCTGCAAGTCATTGATTGCAGACCTGAGGTCTCCTGCCGAGCGCCTTGCAACCGACTTTAGGACAGCAGGGTCTGCATCAATCTTTTCCTTCTGGCAGACTTCCTGCAAAATTGCTACAATAGAGTCAGCGGGCAGGGAAGGAAACTCGACAAGCACAGACTTGGTCCTGAGCGTTGAGAATTTCTTTTCCCAAGGGTCCTGAGCGGTCAGAATTATTGGAAAATTTGACTTGGCAATAAGGTCAACAAGCGCAGGAACACCGCCCCTGTCGTCTGTTCCAGAAACTCCATCTATCTCGTCAACAAGGAATAGCTTGCCTGCGAAGAACAAAGAGCGCTGCTTCAGGGCGTTACCGAGCTTTTCATTAATCTGCTCTTCATTGCGCACATCAGAGGCGTTTAGCTCAACAATCTCCCAGTTCAGGTCCTTTGCAAGGGCGTGGACAGCGCAGCTTTTTCCTGTCCCAGAAGGGCCGTAAAGGAGCATTGCCTTCTTTTTTTGTTTTGCAAAATTGCGCACGAACTTTTCAAGCGCGGCAATTCCCTTTGGCTGCGGCACAGCCTTCAAAGTATTTGGCCTGTGATGATGAATCCAGAGCTTTCCTTCCCCCATGCACACTTCAATAAATCACAACTTTATATACTTATTGGGTCCTGCAGGACAGGGACTCTCGCTCCTTACTTGCGGACGGAGTCCGCAAGTTCATCGGCAACTCCGTTGCCGAGAGTTCGCGAACTCCGTTCAGCTCACAATGTCGCTCGAAACATATAAAAAGAAGTTACATCTTGATGGTTTCAATGAAATCTGTATCAGTAAAGTTTGTTGGTGTTGAAGTTGCTTCTTACAATGCCCGCGATGAGCACCTTGAAATCAGGGTTTTGCTGAATGACGGCAAGGACAAGCAGATGATAAAGCAGCTTTGCATTGAAGACCCTGCAGGACAGGCAGATGAAATCCTCAAGGAAATAAGGGACAAGCTGAAAAAAGCGCATTCAATAGGACCGAGCTATGACGACAACCCGCTCAGCGGAATCGTACACATCAAATGGCTGCAGGACGAGGAACTGGTGCAGGAAAGGCTTGCCAGGTTCATTGCCGCGCTCAGGGAAAAAATCAGGAATGCAAAGCGGAAAAACATGAGCTATTATGACCTTGAACAGCAGATGAAAATGCTGAAGACCAGCTTCTGACTAGACTTCTATTGTTGCCTTGATTTTTGGCGCGATTTCCTCCTTGCCCTTACCCTTCTCAATTTTTTCAGCGCAGGCTGTTGATTTCAGGTCAGCAAAAGCAGAACTAATGTCAACTTCGCTCTCAACAATAAGCCGCTTCACAGGCGCCTTCATTGAAAGCTTGCTCTCTGATTTCCTCTTCCTCACTGCACCAAGAACGGCAACAACAACTACGCCGATTTTTCCTGCATCTCCATACTTCTTTGGAACAACAGGCCAGCCGGAAACATGAACGCTCGGGAATCCTTCCGAGGCATGCAAGTACTTATGATAAACCTCCTCCGTTATAAAGGGCGTGAATGGTGCAAACAAGCGTACAAGCGCGCTCAGGCATTTCGCAATAACTATTTGCGCGCTCTCCTTTTCCTCAGGATTCTTTGGCTCGTACAATCTTTGCTTTGAAAGCTCAAGGTAATTGTCGCAGAAATCTGACCAAAAGAATTTCTCAATAACCTCCTTTGCCTTTGAGTATTCGTAAGCGTCAAAATGCGCGGATGCCTGCTCAATCGTCTCAGCAAGCCTGTGCTGAACCCACTTGTCAAGCACTTCTGTTGGCTCTTTTTTTGCGAGTTTTTTCAAATCAGCATCCTTCAGGTGCATTGCGGCAAATTTCGCGGCATTCCAGAATTTCGTGACAAACTTGTCCCCAGCAACAAGCTCTTTTTCCTGATAAGAAATGTCTTCTCCAAGCTTGCAACTGCCTGCCCAGTAGCGCAGGGCATCAGCGCTGTATTTGGCAAGGATTGTCTGGGGCTCCACGATGTTGCCCTTGCTTTTGCTCATTTTTTCGCCGAGGGGGTCCAGAACATAGCCTGAAATCATGACTTCATTCCACGGGTTGCATTTGTAATGCAAACGGCTCTTTACGAGCGTGTTGAAAAGCCAGAAAGTAATTATGTCATGCGCCTGGGGCCTCAGGCTCATCGGGTAAAGCTTCTTGCGGTATTTTTCAGGGACAAGCTGGATTGCAAGCTGCGGGGTCATACTTGATGTTGCCCAGGTATCAAGAACGTCTTTTTCTGGAATGAATTTGTCATTCCCGCACTTGGGGCAGGTTTTTGCAGGAGCGTTGTCCTTCAAGGGGTCAACAGGAAGGTTTTTCTCGTTGGCAAAGACCGGCTCGTCGCACTTTGAGCAATACCATACAGGGAACGGCACCCCAAAGAAGCGCTGCCTTGAGATGAGCCAGTCCCACTGCAGCCCTCTCACCCAATTGTCATACCTGTGCTTCATGAATTCAGGGTGCCACTTGAGCTCAGCGCCCCACCTCAGCATGTCCTCGCGCAAGTCGAGGTACTTTATGAACCACTGCTTGCTGTTGATAATCTCAATCTCTGTTCCGCAGCGCTCATGAACCTTGACTTCGTGGGTAATGGGCTTTTGTGCTTTCAGCAGCCCGGCTGCCTTCAAGTCCTCAATGATCATTTTGCGCGCCTTGTGCAAGTGCATTCCCTTGTACTTGCCGGCAATTTCGGTCATATGGCCATTATTGTCAATGGCTTGCTTGAGCGGGAGCTTGTGCGCAAGATACCACGCAATGTCTGTGGTGTCCCCGAAAGTGCAGCACATGACAATGCCTGTTCCCTTTCCAGGGTCTGTGCGCTCATCGGCGAGAATTGGGACTTCATAGTTGAACAACGGCACTTTCGCCTTCTTGCCAAATAAGTTCTTGTACCTTGCATCAGCCGGGTGCGCGAACACCGCGACGCAGGCAGGCAAAAGCTCTGGTCGAGTCGTTGCAATCAACAAATCCTTGCCCTCGACCTTGAACACAACGTCGTTGAACGTGCTGCTCTTTTCCTCATCCTTGCACTCAACCTGCGAGATTGCAGTTCCGCAAAGCGGACACCATAATGCAGGGGCTTCCTGGCGGTACGCCCTGCCCATCTTCTGAAGCTCTAAGAAAGACCATTGCGAAATCCTCCTGCAGTGCTCATTTATGGTGCTGTAAAACAAGTTGAAGTCGCAGCTCAGACCGATGCGCTTGAAGTCAGAAACAAATGCAGGCCTTATCTCCTTTAGCGTATCCTCGCAGAGCCTGATGAATTCCTGCCTCTCCATTGTCGCGCCCTTGACATTCTTGAGCTTCTCAACAAGGCGTTCTGTTGGCAAGCCATTGTCATCTGTGCCGAATGGATAAAAGATGCTAAACCCCTTGAGGCGCTTGTAACGAATGATGATGTCCTTGTGAACATAGCTGCACGCGTGACCAATATGCATTTTTCCAGAAACAGTCGGCGGAGGGGTGTCTATGCTGAAGATTTCACCCTTTGCCTCTGGATTAAAGGCAAATATTTTTTCCTTTTCCCAGTACTGCATCCACTTGGGCTCCTCAACCTTGGGGTCGTAGCGCTCACTCATACGACGAAAGAACTTCCAATGTCTTTAAAAATATTATGCCCTTCTCGCACTTCTTTCCCTTCTCAAGAAGTCGCCAATGTCATAATAATTCCTAATGTTCTTTCCATCAAACAATCCATAACCAATGCATTCATCCTGTTGTGTGAGCACAAGAACAAGCTCTCCTGGATTTGCCTCATTCTTAACAATGCTTTCTGAAAGGGCAGGACGCTTGCAGACAAACATCCAAGTGCCTTTTTCATTCAGCCAAGCCTTTTTCGCATCTGTCCTTGCAAGCAGTTGGAGCAAGTCAAGCGATGGTTTTGATGTTTTTTCCTGAAACCTTCCAAGATAAAGACCTGCAGCCAGAGGCGGGAGCCTTATTTTTTGCATGACTGAAGCAAGCTCCGGCTTTACAAGGAAAAAATCATTGCCAATTCGCCTTACTGATGCTTCATCAAACAATCTTTGCCTTGTGAACTGCTCAATGAACTTAATCATTTCTTTCTCACCTTTGCAATGAAAAACCCTTCTGTCCCAGTTTTGTGCGGCCAGAAGCGCCTACAGTTCGCAATTGAGCCATGAAGTTTTTCCCCGAATACATCAGTAATGCCCGTGTCACCAATTGAGACATCAACAGTCTCAATCGTTACACCATAATTATCAATCAACCACTGCATGTTCAGCTCGTTTTCCTCTGGCTCAAGGGTGCAAGTGCTGTAAACAAGAATTCCACCTTGCTTTAGCACTGAAAGCGCTGAGTCAAGGATTTTGCGCTGGAACCTTACGCTCTTCCTTATGTCCTCAATGTTTCTCTTGTTAAACCATTGCTTATCACTTGCATAATTTCCAGAGCAAGGAGCATCAATCAGGATTTTGTCAAACTTGATGCCGAGCTGCACTGCCTTGACAGCATCAATGTGATAAACAATGCAGTTTGACACGCCGAGCCGCTCAAGGTTGTTGCGCAAAGAAAGCAAGCGGTGCGACTTCTTTTCCAAAGCAATTACAACACCTTTGTTTTGCATCAATTGCGCAAGCTGGGTTGTTTTTCCACCAGGAGCAGCACAGCAATCAAGCACAATCTCACCCGGCTTTGGGTCAAGAACCTCAACAGGAATCTGGGCAGCAGCTTCTTGCAAGTAATAATAGCCAAGCAAAAACTCAACAGTTGCGCCGAGGGAGAATCTTGAGTTCTCAACAAAATAGCCATGCCGCAGCCAAGAGATTTTTGATAACCTTACGCCAAGAGCGTTAAGGCGGTTGACAATAACATCCTCAGGAATCCTCAACGTATTGACTCTGAGGGCCTGCTTTATCTCGATCTTTTCAGGAACCTGCTCGCCGAGCTCTGCATACCTTCCAAAAAAATACTTCAGGCTCGCTTCCATCTAACACCCTGTGGCGAATCCTCGAGAATAATCCCTTTTTCCTTAAGTTTGTTCCTTAATTCGTCTGCCTTTTTCCAGTCCTTTGCCTCCCTTGCCCTTTCGCGCTCATTAATCATCCGCAGCAATTCTTTTGGCAGGGGCGCTTCCTTCTTTTTGAGTATTCCAAGAACCTTGTCAATATCCTCAAATGCCTGCCTTAATGCCTTGCCATCGTCTGAACTCAGGCTTGGCATCATCACATTAACATCCTTGACGAAATCAAACAATGCAGCAAGGGCAGGTGGCGTGTCAAGGTCGTTGTCCATCGCGTCTGTGAATTCCTTCTTCAGACGTTCAATCCGCTTGTGGACTTCTGGATTGTGCTTTGGCGCATTGACACCCAAAAGCTTGTCATAGCAGTCCCAGATTCTCTGCGATGACTGCTTTGCAGAATCAAGCCCTGCGAAAGTGAAATTAAGCTGCTGCCTGTAATGAGTGCTAAGCATGTGGTAGCGGAATGCAAGGGGGTCATATCCTTTTTCAAGAACATCCCTCAGTGTGTAAAAGTTGCCAAGGCTCTTGCTCATTTTTTTGCCGTCAACAAGCAGCCATTCGTTGTGCATCCAATACTTAACGAACTGCTTTCCTGTTGCACCCGCGCTCTGCGCAATCTCGTTCTGGTGGTGGGGAAAGATAAGGTCAACACCACCAGTGTGAATATCAAACTGCTCGCCAAGATACTTCATGCTCATAGCCGAGCACTCAATATGCCAGCCAGGGCGCCCTTTTCCGATTTCCGTGTTCCAGAAAACCCCACCATCTTCAGGTGTCCAGAACTTCCACAATGCAAAATCATGCGCATTCTCCTTTGCGTACTCGTCTACCTTGACCCTGCCTGAAGCCCCTGCCTCAAGCTCCTCTGGATTGATGTGCGCAAGCTTTCCATAATCCTTGAACTTCTTTATTGAATAATATATCCCGTCATCGCTCTTGTACGCAAACCCCTTATCAATTAGTTTCTGTATGAGGGCAATCATTTCATTTATGTGTTCTGTAGCCCTTGGAAAAACATCTGCAGGAAGAATGTTAAGGGTTTCAAGGTCCTCAAAGAATGCATTCTCGTACTTCTGAGTGAACTCTTTCAGCGAAACTTTCTCCTTTTGCGAATCCCTTATTGTTTTGTCATCAACATCCGTGATGTTCATAACGTGCGTGACCTGATATCCTTTGTACTTTAGGTAGCGCTTCAAGAGGTCACCAAAGACATAACACCTATAGTTGCCGATGTGGGGATAATTGTAAACAGTGGGCCCGCACGTGTACAAGCCTACCTTTGGTGGTTTAAGAGGGACAAACTCCTCCTTTTTCCTTTTCAGCGTGTTAAAGACTTTCAGAGCCATAAGAATAAACTCGCAATGCTTTGTTTAAATAACTTATGCTCACTACAATGGTTCCTTTTTGGGTGCAAACCTTGCAAGGTATTTCGAAAACTTGTTCTTCTTGATTCCGTAATAGACAGCCGGCACAAGCAGGACCGCTGCCAGAGTAAACAGGAAAAGCACAAGCAGGCCTGTCCAGATTTCGCTGAAAGAAGCATTGAAAAGTATTGTGCGCCTGAGCAGGTCACTGCCAATCACAAGAGGATTGAATTTTGCAAGGCTCATCAATGCCGCAGGCATGCTTTCAAGCGGGATGATGATGTCAGAGATGAACAGGAATATACTTCCAAGAGCCATAGCGGCAAGCATTGCAGTCTCCTCCGAATTGAAAATGTATCCGATGATCATCCCAAGGCAGGTATAAAGCGCAATCATCAGTGCAAGAACGATTGCCGAATAGGCAAGCGCATTGAAGATCTGGGTGAAGAATATCCCTGCAATTGCCAGTATGACAACAAGCTGTATCACAAGCAGGAATGCTGTGGTCACGAAAACAGAGCCCATAAACACAATGTCGCTTGTTGGCGTCATGAAATTCCTGAAATATGCAGGCGAGTTGCGCTCAAGCAAGATAAGGGTTGGTGCAAGCAGCAACGCAGTAAAAAGCAAAACAAGCGCGATTAGCGTGGGGAAAATATAGTTGAGATAGCTCTGCTCTGCAACCACAGGCACAATCGTGGTCTGGACAGGCTGCACTATTGCCTCAGGGTCAGTGATCTGGATTGCACCAATAACCTTCTCAATCTCATTAAGGGACTTTTGCAGGGTAAGTATGTTGAGCAATGCCTGGTCAAGGAGTTTGTTGATGACAGCAAGCTCGTCAAGAGTGAACACTTGGGCTGAATTCGCAACATCAATCTGGGACTTTGTCTGGGTAATCTTGCCTGCTATGTGGTCTATGAGGCCGCTAAGCGTCTTGTACTCATCCTGCAGTATCCCTTCGGTGGTATCCAAACGCGCACTGATTTCCTCAATTTCAGCAATGCTTTCCTTTAAGGCATTGGAAAGTTGCTCGCCGCCCGCCTGCTTTGCCATGTCATTTGCAACGCTGATGAACTGCCTTGCCTCAGTAAGCGAATTCTTTCCGAGTGCAAGGGAATTGTCCACCCAGTGCTTCACAATGTTCTTTGAGCGCGTAAGATTTGAAATGCCGAATTCCACAGGGTCTATGTAAAGCTCAATTTCCGAAAGTTCTGCCTGGATGTTTGCAATGCGCTGTCCTATCTCGTCATTTTCTGTCGTTAGCGCAACAAGGTTCTGTCGCCTGTCCCTGACAGCATTCCTGGTGAAATCAACAGCATGGACAAGGACTGCTGTCAAATTCCTGCTGAGCTCAGATACGCGGGCTGAAATACTCGTGGTCATCACGTTCAGCACGGTCCAGACAAGGTTTATCTGCGAGTAATCAACAGCGAACCTTATCTCGTTTGAGCCGTTCTTGCCTATTGAAAATCCTGCCGGGAAAATGATGCATGTATGGATTTCGCCCCGCCGGATTCCCTGAATGCAAAGATCCTCTGCCGCGTACCGCGTGATTTTGAACTGCTTTTCCGACAGCTTGTCGATGAACGAGTTTGAAAGGTCGTTGTAGGACTGCGAATATGTGCCGATGCGAACCGCATAAAGGTTTGTGTTGTCAAATGCAAGCCCGGCAAGGAAGATTATCAGCAGCGGACCAAGGATGACAACAAGCGCAGAGGCGCGCGCCCTTACAAGGAGCTTGAGGTTTTTCTGTACAAGAACAACCAGGCTTTCAATCCCGCGCCGGGCGCGCTCAGTGGAGGGGGTGTGTGTCATTTTTTACAAGGGATTCAAACACTTCTGCTATTGATGGCCTGTCAACGCTGACTTGAACGACAGTGTCCCTTTCTTTTGCAAGGAAATTGAGCATCTGCTGGAGGGCAGTGCGGGGCTGAGGAGTATGCACGATGAAACACCCATCTTTTTCCAATAGCTTGTGGTACAGCTGGCGCTTCCTACCGCAGAACGTGCGCAGCTTTGCATAATCCTTGCTTGAAGTCTTGAGGAAAATCTCGTAAAACTTTGAATAAATGTCGCGCAGCTCTGCTGTTGTGCCGACTTCTGTTATCTTCTGGTTCCGCAGGATTGCTATCCTGCTGCAGTACTGCTCAAGCTCTGAAACAACGTGTGATGCGACAATGACCGTGGTTCCCTGCCTGTTGATTTTGCATATCAAGTCCCATATCTGGTTCCTGATGATCGGGTCAAGGTCTGCTGTCGGCTCGTCAAGGACAAGTATGGATGGGTCGTGGACAATGGCGCAGGCAATGTCAAGACGCTTCTGCATCCCTCCTGACAAATTCTGGGCAAGCGTGTGTTGCGCCGTTTCAAGACCGACAAGCTTCAAAAGGCTGTCGCACTTTGTAATGCGTTCGGCAGGAGGCAGGTTGTACAATGCTGCAAAATGCTCTATGTTCTCGCGCACTGTCAGCCTGCCGTAAAAGGAAGGCACCTGCGCTGCAAAGCCGAACATTGTCTTGACAATGCCCCTGAATTTGAACACAGATGCATCCTCGTTGCCTGGAAGCCTGAGTAATACGTCACCTTCGTCAGGCTCTAGGAAGCCGACCATGACATTCAGGAGCGTGGTCTTGCCAACCCCGCTCAGCCCGATTATGCCAAATAGCTCGCCAGGCGGTATTTCAAGGTTTACATGGTCAAGGACGATGTTTTCGCCAAAGCGCTTTGTCACCCCTTTCAGACTTACAAGTGCAGGGCCTTTGGGCGCAACAATTTCCTGGGCCTCGCCTAGGTACTCCTCAACGATTTCCTTCGGCCATCCAGCATTGACAAGAAGCCTTTCAAGGTCTTTCCGCTGCGCGCCGCGAGCCATTGCATTAATGATGTGTTCTCTTAGAGCTGTCGCTGTTGCCATACTTTGTCAGGAGGCACGTTATTTTAAAAGATCATACTACTACTCCAGAATAGTCACTATTCAGATTTCTGAGTTAAGAAAGGGAAACGTATTTAAATTGAAACCAATCGGCTGAAATCATGAATTGCGAAATGTGCGGAAAACAAGCAGAGCTATTTGCTGCAGTTATTGAAGAAACCCAGATGATGGTCTGCGCAAACTGCGGCAGGTTCGGAAAAATACTCAAGAAAGCGCAGCCTCCTGCCAGCAGAAAGGTCCCAGTCAAGCGCGAGCCTGTGCAGGTCGAGCAGGTTGTCAGCGACTATGCGCAAAGGATAAAGACAGCAAGGGAAGAGCGAATGCTCACCCAGAAGGATTTTGCAAAACTCGTGACAGTAAAGGAGTCGCTTATCCACAAGATGGAAACAGGGCAGTTTGAGCCACCGATTGACCTTGCGCGCAAGATGGAAAAAATACTGCACATAATTCTTGTAGAGGTTCGGGAGGAAAGTGCAGTGGTACCTGTCCAGAAAGGGGAAAAGAGCGAAGGGCTGACTATAGGAGACATAATGAACCTGAAGCGCTAATGCTGTTGCTGCGCTGCCCGCATTAATGCGCATAAACAGAATACCAGCACCTTCCGGACTGGTCAAAAAAGACCTGCCTGAAGTTCACATTCAGGAATGCACGCATTTTGTCAAGCTCCACAGGGCACTTTTCATCATCAGGGGAGCACACAAGCCCTCCGCCGCAGTTGTCAAGCAAAACAGCACCAATTTTTTGGCGGTTCAATTCCAAATACCTGTTGAAGTCAGCAGCAGTCTCACCGCCATAAATCGGATAATAAATCTTATTCACCTTCTGGTCTGTGTAAGCAGCTATTACAGGGTTGGTTATCCATATTTCCCCACGCACATTCCTGTTCTCAAGCCAGCTATAGTAGCGTTCTGCAGCAATGTCAGTAGTCCTTGGCTCATTATTGTGATAAAACAAGATTGCGTGGCTGGCAGAAACAGCAAAAACAACAATTAGCACAACAATCCAGACATAATTTGCAATTTTCTCTCTTTTTTCAAGCCAGCAAACCATTGCATCAATACCACAACCTGCAAACAAGACAACAAAAGGCAGGAAAAGCACAAGATAACGATAATCACGGCAGTGCAATTGCGAGAAATAAACCAAAGGAACAAGCAAGGACAGCAATGGCAGCCAGTACTGCCTCTTCCAACCCTTAACAGCAACAACAATCCCCAAAAGGGCAAAAACATTAAAGATGTTGTCAAACAAAATCCAGCCAAAATACTGGTACCATGGCTTGTAGCGAAGGATATTACAGCCGACAACAATAAGGATACTATTGTGTGCTTCAATAATTGGCAAAAGCATTGAGCCATACATTGCCTTGTTGAATGCAAGAAAGATGGCTGCTGGAATGAGGAATCCTGCGCCTAACGGAATCAAATTTTTCCAGCGCCTTTGAATAACAATGCAAATCCCCAAAATAACCACGAAAATTCCTGCCGGGAATTTAGTCAAGAAGGCAAGCCCTGCAAGAACCCCTGCAACAAAATTCATCCTGCTGAGAAAGGCAAGCACGGCGGCAAGGACAACCGTGACTTCAGGGATTTCAGTGTACTCATGAAACCCGAGGTAAAATACAATCGGGCTAAAAGCCCAGACAATGCTGGAGATGATTGCAGCACGCTGCGAAAACAACTTTCTTCCAATTGCATAGACAAGTGCAATCGAAACCAGGGAAAGCAGGAATTCAAGGAGTCTAGCAAACCAGACAATGTCCAGCCTCAGCCACCAGCCAAAACCCAGAACCAAAGGCCACAGCATAGGTCGTATCGGCTCCCAAAGCCCTGCACTGCCGCCTGACCAGATGTACTTTGCCATCCCAAAATAAACTCCCGAGTCCCACCATATCTCATGCCAGTCAAAGAAGTAAAGCAAGCGCGCAAGCAATGCAACGACAATCACAGAGCAAACAAGCCAATGCCTCTTAATGAACGCATTCATTGCACAAACCTCGGATTAAGGTCGTCAAAACTTACCTGAGCATGAAATTCCTTGAGCAATAAATAACCGTAAGGGTATGATGCTGAGTGAAAAAGTATTGCGCGGCGGCTACGAGAATCGCTGAGCCATTGCTTCAACACCGAATAATCGTCCGAGTTGAAAACCCTTGCTGCAATCACGCTTGCATTTATTGCATTTGCCCTCTTTACCACCCTGTCCATCTGGTTGAACCCATCAACCTGAACAAATTCAAGGTTTAACGGCACCGATTCCCCAAGAGCAGTGAAATAATTCGCAGGAGTCTGATAATACCACACTGCATAAGGCCAATCTGTTGCATTCATAACAACAATAGGCTCGCCTGCCTTGATTTTAACAGGCTGGCTGCCAATTACGACCTTGTTGCCAATGCGCTTCATCGGCGGGCTTCCTGCAATGCTCAGGTTATGACCAAGAGCAAGGTAAAGGTACTTGTCAGTAAGGCAAATGATAGGAATCCCTTTCTTTGCGAGGTAAACAGATGCCTTGATTTTTCCGGGATGGTCACAGCAACCCATAACCGCACTTGCATTATTCCTGAATGCCTGCTCAACAAGCATATTAACACCGTGTGTGTCCATAATCACTGCAAGGTCATCCCTCAGGAACCTTGTTGTTGGGTATTGCAACTTGTCAAGCGGCACTTCAAACCTGAACACCCCGTTCTCATCAGAAGCATACCATTTGTTATGCAGTTTGGCAACAAGAGTGCCATATGCGACTACAGGCTCAATCCCTGCAGCAGCAAGCTCTTTCATACGCCCGCCTTCATGCCAGCCGATGTCTTCCCTGAGCTCAGACTCATTGTAAGACAAACGCTCCGAGAATGTTGTAAGCACTTGGCTGCCAAAAAGGTCTTTTTCAGCCTGCAAACCAAGCCAGTCCCTTTTCACGCGATCCGCTTGGGTGAGAACCTTGTCGCCCTGCGCAAGGGCAATGCTTGTTTCGCCAACTATTATGCCAGAAACATTCTGTAATTGCGCAAGCACAGGCTCAATCCCGCCGGTGTCAAACTTCAGCTTTATCTTCCGCAACATTGCAAGATTCTCATCAAGCCCAGCCCTTGCAGTATTATTCAATGACTGCCACAGCTTTGCAGCCTCGAGCAGGAAAGCCCTTTTGTTCCTGCCGCAATCAAGCGAAGCAATTGTTTCATAGATAAGTGCCTTTTTCTCTGCGCTTTCTGCATTTTCAAGCGCCTTGTCAAAGAACTGCAATGATTCGCAAATCACAGTGTCATTGCGTGTTAGCCTCCCAAGCATGAGCATCAGGTCTGCACGGGCATATGCAGAAAGGTTTCCCGAAAGCATTGTGGAGATGTTTTTGACAAATTCCGTAACATTCAGGCCAGCAGCATACAAGACATAAGTGAAATCAAATGCCCGGCCATAAGGGTCTGCGCGCCTCAGCAGAGAATTAATTGTTGCATTAAGCTCCCCTGCGTAGACCAAGCCTTCTTTTTTATTGCTGTCAATCACTATTGTCGGAGCAGTCGTTACATTATGCCGTGCTACCAAAAGCTGAACAAGAGGCTCGTCCTCGTAGTCCTTGTCAATCGAGAGCACAACCACCTGCTGCTCGTACGCCTTGCTAAGGTCAGTAAGAATAAACCCCTGCCTCTCACTTAAGTCATCATCAATCTTATAAAAGAAAAGTATTGGGATGTAGGGGCGGTTGCATTCCCTGTTCAACTGTTCGATAAGCGCGAGAAAGCGAAGCTCAAGCAAGAAATATTTTCGTTTTAAATAGTCATAATCTTTCTTCTTGAAAAAGCTGAATGCGCTGTAGCTGCTAAGGTCTGCCCCGACTGTCTTTATCTCCTCCTTCAGCTGGGCAATGCGTGTGTTCATTGCTTCGCAATGATTGCCTCCAAAGGAGTCTGTGAACTCCTGCTCTGCAACGTAAGCTGCAGTGTTCAGCTCGTGCTTGCCCATCACGTCAGCAATCGTGTTTATGCGGACAAAATCCAGGCAGTAATTCAGCAGTATGCCAAGCGCAAAGATAAGAATAGTCAGAAGAAGGCTGCTGACAATTATACGTGTTCGCACCATCCTTACTCCCTGCGGACCAGCGCCGCAAGTTCATCATAGGGGGTCAGTCCCTGGCGCACTGTTTCAAAATTAACCACAACCGCGGGCGTTCCTGTAATCTCGTAATATTCCTCAAGGAAGCGCAACTCCTGTGAGTAGTTATACTCAATGGCAAAAACATTGACATCAAAATCGCCAACAAGCTTGTCAAGCACAGCCCCCTGTTCCTGTGATTTCGCATCATTCTGGCTGTAATAGAACAAAAGGACAGGCACGTCAACAGCACAGTCCTGCTTGAGGCGGTGGTAAAGCGTGTATGTCTTTATCTGCATCAAGTGGAACTTGCGCTTGAGGAAATTGTAGTTTGACTCTCCCAAATCCTGTTTTGCAGTCCCGGTGCCAAGGAGCTTGCCAAGCTGCCAAAGCCCGCTTGAAAGTGCCGCAAGCCTAAGCCTTGCCAAGTCACAATTCTTTTCCATATCTGCAAAAAGCTCGTGCTCAAGAAGATACGATTCTGTTGTAAGCTCGCTTTGTTTAATGAACTTGTTAACTTCTGAAAGCTCAGGATTGCTCGCGCTCCTGCCAACAATTACCCCTATTGCGAATACCAGAATGAGAAGCAAGATAATTGACAGGTATGTCTGGCGCCTTACCATTTTTTCCTTGTCCCCAATACCTCGTGGACAATGGCTGAAATCCAGTGCACTGTAGTGACATAAGGCGCGACAAGCGTGTAAATCGCAATGTGGTGCGCATACTTTAGGAATCGCTCATTGAATTCCCTGTGCGCCACGTACGTAAGGTAAAGCCCAAGAGCAATCCCCAGAAAGACTGGAATTGTTATTTGCACATTCTGGGCGAGCAGCAACTTCTTGAAGCCGGGAAAATCAAGGAAGTGGTTGAAAAAATATCCCTTGATGGTCAGGCTCCTGTAAAGCGTCTCGTAAAGGTCACCGAGCGTTCCGTAGGATACAAGAGTTACAGTCAGGAGCAAAAGGAAAATGCTAAGGACATTAAGCGGCATCTGGAACAAGCCATACAGCCCCTGTGCCTTCTTGAAAAGGATCCTGCGGTACCTCCAGTGGTTGACTGCAAATCCGCGATACCACCTTATGCGCTGCCTCCACAAATCACACCAACCCTCTGGCACTTTTGTGTACATTACTGCGCGGGGGTCCATCTGCACTTCATATCCGTGCGAGCGGAGCCTTAATGCAATTTCAAGGTCTTCTGTCAATCCACCTTCTGCAAAGCCGCCAACCTTCTTCAGGATTGCTGTGTTGAACATTGACAGAGCGCCACCGGGGGCTATTGCCAGCGTGCCAAGGGAAGACATCATCCTGCGGATAAAGTTGCTTATGATGTATTCAACGCGCTGCATTTTCTCATAGAAGTTCTGCGGCTCGTCAACCTTGACTTGCCCTATGACTGCGCCAAGGGTTGGGTCTGAAAAATGCGGAACAAGATAATTGAGCGATTCGGGATGGACTCTTGTATCACCGTCAAGGCAGGTGAAGAGCTCCCCTTTTGCGTGCGCAAGCGCAGTGTTGACTGCAGCAGACTTGCCCCGGTTTTTCTGGTGCCTGAAAATCCTGATATTGAGCTTGGGGTATTCCCCCTGCAACCGCTTTGCCTCTGCAAAAGTACTGTCAATGGAACAGTCATCAACTATGATTACCTGAAGGAGGTTTTTTGGATAATTGAGTTCAGACAACGAGCGGATTGTCTTGGCAATGCAGTTTTCCTTGTTGTAGCACGGAAGGGCTATTGTGACAATTGGCAGTTTCTTGGGCATGCTGCGCCTTGGACTTGGCTCAAGGATTAACATGTTTAGCCATATCAAAGATATCCACAGACTGATGAACGAAACTCCCCACAACACGTATTGTATCATCAGAGACCCCCTTATTTTACTCTCTTTTTAAACTTTCTGCGCCAACGGCAAAGTCAACTCTTTGGTGATACTGTTTGCAGTTGGCGGTTTACGGCTTGCGGCTGAATGTTCCTCTCGCTGCCTCGTTAAATCACAGGCTGCTTACTGCCAACCGAAAACTCCAGCGCATCACCAACCTGTTGACTCAACCTGCGCAAACCTATTTAAACCGGCCTTATTTCCCAGCCGTATGCGCAAGCTTGCACCACGGCAAATTACCATCATCCTGTTCCTTGCCTCAACCCTGTTCTTCTTGTACCAGCACGCCATCAACACGTCATGGGATTTCACAGTTTATGTTTCCAACGCAAAATACTGGGCAGGCCAGAGTGCGCTATTCGAGGCAATAAGGCCGCCTGTCATGCCATTCGCGATACTCCTGCTTGGTATATTTGGGTGGAAGACTGCAGAATACCTCTACATAATTGCGGCATCGCTGCTGTTCGCGTACAGCAGCATTGCCTTTGCGCGGGCTTTCAAGGTGAACGAGAACGTGTTTTACCTTTTCTCACTTACCCCCCTTGTCTTGTTCTATGGGCTTATAAACGGTGCAGAGCTGCCATCGCTGGCTTTTCTTGAGCTGTCTGTTGTCTTTTCCCTTCGGAAATCCTGGCTTGCCGGAATCTTTCTCGCACTTGCCTGCCTTTCGCGGTACAACCTCTTGGCATTTGTGCCCCTGCTGGTCTTGCAGAGGAATGTAAAAACAATCTTTCAAAGCATCCTAGCATTTTTTATCATGTTTGTTCCATGGTTCGCATACAATTTCTGGGAGTATGGGAATTTTTTCACCTCAATTGCGGACAGCTATGCCATGAATTTCCTGTACAGGTCATATCTTATCCAGCCTGTGAGGTATGAACACTTCGTGATGGCTGCTGCGTGGCTGCTTCCACTCGTTGTCTGGGGCATCTGCCTTTTGCTTCGCCAATGGAAATCAGTGCTCGGCAAAGGCAACCTTCTTTCCTTTGCCAAGCGGGAGTGGGCATCATTGATGATTGTTGCCATCATAATCCTTACAGCATACCAGTATGCCCAGACACCGGTCAAGAGCGCCAGATATCTTATCTCCCTTGCGGCGCCAATAGCATATTTCTCGGCAATCAGCTTCAAAAAACTTCAGGAGAAGCGACCGCATCTTGCAAAGGCAGCAATCTTCGCATTCATTTTGTTTAATGTGGTATGGCTCGGGAACCAAGATACCTCAAATGTGTACCAGACTGACTCTGGTTACCGGACTGCAATCTCTGCCCTGGAAAACCTCAGCATTGTTGACTGCAGAACGATGTCAAATGTTTGGCCAGTCCTGCACTATTTTGGAAAAAATGCAGAGCCTGCGCCCAGAAGGGAGCTTGTCAACAAAACACTTGCAGACGGAGATTTCTTCCTGCTCTTTTATTCTGCAGGCGAGCCTGACTGGGCAATGAACCGCACATTCCTCCGCACGCTTCCTGTGCTCGCAGAAACCAACACGTTTGCTGTTATTGGCAACAAGACAAGATGCAATCCTGAGCGCCCTGTGGACCGCACATATCTTTCCCTGACTCAGGAGCATTACCTCCTGGTGCACAATGCCACTCTGAACATAAACCCCTGCTTCATCCTCTTCCAGAAAAACAGCATTGTGGAGCGTTCCTGCAATTTCATCAATGGGAATGGTTTTGTCCGCGATGAAAACCGGGCGCTGCCTTAGCGCGCCGGCAAGACCTTCCAGATTTCCACTGCAGGCGAGCGATAAGCATTCTCAAAGGTTTCGTTGTTTCTCAGGAGGAAAAGAAGGTCCTGCTCAGGCAGGTCCCAGACAAGACCATCCCTCATATCCTTGGTGATTGCAATGGCTCCTATCTTGTTTTTGTAAAGCAGAGCCCTTGCATTTGTTATGTCCTGTGAATGCCAGATTGCCTCAGCAGCAGCCCAGCGATTGGCAACATCGGGAGTGAGGGCAGGCCAACCATCAATGAACAACTGCCTTGCAGACCAGTACTCAAGCCAGAACCCATTGTTAGGGTGCGATAGCACAACCGTGTTCTCCGGAAATAACGCCTTTACTGCAATGGCTGCGTCCCTGATGTCCTTTGTTGGAGGTCCCCTGGCAAGCGCAATGCAATGCGTGAGAGTTGAGAACAGCAAGCCGCACACAAGCACAAACACAGTAACTATTTTTATGTCGTCAAATACCCATTTCCTTTTGGCAAGGAATGCAAAAGCATTGCCTGCAAGAAATGCTGTGAGCAAATGAGCTATTGGAAGCACAGAAGGTATAATTAATGATAGAAAAAGGGTGATGCCAACTGCAATCATTGCGGCATAATACTTCTTCTTGAACTGCCAGAGCAGGACAAACCCAATCAGGGCAAGCAGCCAGGCAAAAAGGCTCAATCCGCCTGCTCCGCCGAAATCGCTTATTGCCTGCACCACAGGAACCGGCTTTCCAAATGGCACCCGCTCATGCTGGAGAAACTGCGGAAGCGTGAATGTCACCAGCACGATAAATGCGGAAATGCTTGAAGCTGCCATTGATACAGGCACTCTTTTGTTGACAGTGCGCAAAAGCATCGGCAAAGCAAAAGCAGCAAGTGCTGTGAAAATGCTAAATGTTGCAAGAAATGCAGCGACAACAACTGCTAACAGGGTCAGGAATGTTGTCTTTTTTGCAGACTGATTTGCTGATGGTGAGAGCAACAGCAAAAACAATGAAAGCAGAGAAAGTTCCATTGAGAAAGGGATTGCCTGAGCGAATGCGCTGACAAAGAATGGCGAAACCACAAACACAAGCAGTATGGAAAGCAAGACATCCTGTAAAAGCCCCCATTTCTTCAAGGCTGCATAAATGCACAGGAGCGCTGCGATTCCAAAAAGCAACGGCAGGATAATTGCCGCTGCCTCAATGCCAATGAGCATTGCAAAACAGGCAAGCACTAAGTCAAAAAGGTTTATGGCGTATTGGCGTTGTGGCATTGTGGGGTCGTACTTGGGCACTCCTGTCCGAGCAATTGTTGCCGCAATTCTTGCATGACCATATCCTTGGCTTCCTGGCATTAGCGGCTTGTCATTGAAAGCCCTCATTGCGAATGTCAGAAGCAAAAAGAAAATCCCCAAAACAACCAGCCACTTGAAAAGCTGTTTTTTCATACCACAACCTCCACGTGGCAGTATGACAACTTCACGAACACTTCATACCCCCCCTCTGAAAACGTCTGAGAGAAACATTTGCTTTTTTCTACATACTTAAGAGTGTTTATTTTGTATCTTTCCTTTGATTCCGGTGAAAGAAGGATGACGTTTGCATTGTAGCGCTCCATAAGTTCTGCTGCCTCAACACCAAGCACTGTGCTGAAAATCCTGTTAACATCATGAAGGCGTTGCTTTGAGTCGTGCTGGAGCAGGAAATGGCTGTCAATCACGTTTTTCCTCTGGGCGAGCTCTGCAACCTTGTGCCCTTCGTCAGCGTTGGCAATGACTGTTGAGTCAGCAGGCATCTGGCTGCGAATCCATTCATAAGCACGGGTTTCTGCAGACGAGGGTGTTTCCTTTTGCGCTGACCACCCCGCATTCCAGGAAGGAAGCATCGCGGTTAGGACAAAAGTTGTTATGAGCAAAACAACAAATGCCGGGACAAGCCTGTGAAATCTTGTTGTTGAAATGTAAGTAAGGAAAAAATCAACCCACTTGCTGAAGAGGACAAGTAAAAACATTCCAAGCATCATCATTCCTGGCCTGACAGGGACAAGCCTGAACCAAAGCAACACTGCTGCAGCAAGCGTGAAGGCAATAAGGAAGTATGTCATCTTATGCTTTCTCCTGAAAAGATAGCGGTAAACAACAAAAACTCCATAAACCACGGGCAAGATTCCAATCTGGTAAATTGCACTGATTATCGTAACATTGGAGAACTGCAATGAAAGCAAAGCAGGAGGGATGTTTTGCCAGATTACAGCAGGACCATGGGCAAGAATAAAGTTCTTGTAAAGCAAAAACTGGCTCCACAGCACAAAAAAGACAGAAAACAATGCGATTTCAAGCTCTGCGCGCTCCAGTTTCAACCGCTCGACAAGCATTAGAACCAAGTAAAACATCAGCCCCAAAACAAACAAGATGGCAAGCGGGTGCGTGAAAGACAAAACGATAAGCCCCACAAGGTAAAAGTAGCGCCACTTTGACTCCTGCACTCGCATCAGCGCATAAATCAAGAAGAAAAGCAACGGTGCTGCAAGCGTTATTGGAGAGAGGGTGTTAATCGTGTAACCAAACCAGACAGGGACAAACCCAGAAAACACAGCAGTAAACAGTGCAACACCCCTGTTTTTTGCAATCCTGCACACAATACAATAAATGATTGGAATTAGCAGGACAGCAAGAAGGTTTGGAACAACCTTCACAGCAACACCAACAGGCATTATTAATGAGCCTGCCGCAACAACATAATGGAAAACCGGGGTGAAGAAATACTGCCTGCCACCCCAGCTTAAGGGGTCATCATACAAAGGCAACCCTGTGCTCCTGATATGCTCTATCTGGCGCAGATGAAAATACGCATCATCAGTGCTTAAACCCTCACTGCTGAATGCTATCCAGAGGCGCAGCGCAAACACTGCAATGCACGAGAGCGCCATCAGCCATGCTGCCCACCTCATACAAACCCCGAGAACAGGCCCTTTTATAAAAGCTTCGCAGCAACGTTTTTAAACCAGAAAAGTGTCAGCATCCTTGATGGAGGGCAGGACATCAACAGGAACGGAAATTCTTGACGAACTGCTTGAAGGCGGTTATGAGAATGACGCAATTACGACAATTTACGGTCCTGCTGGCACTGGAAAGACTAATCTGGCTTTGCTAGCTGCTGTAAACGTAGCTCAAAAAGGCAAAAAAGTGATTTACATTGACACAGAAGGGGGTTTTTCTGCTGCACGGCTAAAGCAAATCGTGACCAATCCAAAAAGAGTTCTTGAGAAAATAATGTTCCTACGCCCGACAAGCTTTGAGGAGCAGAAAAAGGCATTTGCAAAACTGAAAGGAATAAAGGGAAAAAGAATAGGGCTTGTGGTTGTTGACACAATCTCAATGCTGTACCGGCTGCAAAGGAGCAATGAGGACATCCACGAAGTCAACCGCGAGCTCGGAATGCAGATAGGCATCCTGAACGAGATTTGCAGAAAGCACAAAATACCGGTTGTTGTCACAAACCAGGTTTATTCAGAATTTGCAACCAACCGCGTGAACATGGTTGGCGGAGACATCCTCAAGTATGGAAGCAAGTGCCTTTTGGAACTGCAACCCCTTGCCTCAGGCTGGAGAAAAGTCATTTTGAGAAAGCACAGGAGCATAGCAGGAGAGAAAGAGGCAATGTTCCAGATAATTGACAAGGGGATTAGCGGGAAATAACAAAACTAAATGCAAAAAGAGAGGCCTAATTGATTGTTTCAAAATTAACTTGGGATAAATTGAATAAACTCTCAAAAAATGAGCCACTCAAATTAATGGATATTTGTGAGATTGGATTATTAAACAACCCTAAAGAAGTAGATAAAGATGAGCTCATACTGATATTACAAACAGAACCCGAACTTAAAGTTAAAGCCGCGCTTAAAAAACTTCGAGCAACAAAATAGTTGCATAACGACGTTGCATTACTTCCAATTCTTGATGAGCTCATAAACAGAGCCAAGCACCCAGGCAGCATTTAGTATCATGAATGGTATGCTGTTGAGCAAGTATGCGTAGCATGTGAGGAGTGCGCTGCCTATGATGTTTGCTGCGAGGAATGTCTTGTTGTATGGGTCAATATGCTGGAAAAGCTCGAGCAGATAGGCGATTAGGATTATTGCACCGCCTATTGCTCCAAAGATTAACGGCTCCATTATTCCTCTGTGAAGTCATCAATCGTGAACTTTGGCTCCTCGTCCTTGCCCAGCATTCCCCTTCCTCGCAAATACTCCCTTGCGAGCAGGTAGAACAGCAATCCCAATGACTTCTTTCCCTTATTGTTGCACGGAACAACAAAGTCAACCTCGTTTGCCTGGTTGTTTGTGTCGCACAATGCAATGACAGGAATTCCAACAAGCATTGCGTCCTTTATTGCATTCCTGTCAGGCCATGCATCAGTAACAAGTATAAGCTTGACCTCCATGTAGCTGTCAAGATTCGGGTTAGTGAGAATGCCGGGAGGATACCTTCCGGCAAAAACCTTGCAACCAGTGTTCTTGCCAAACGCCTTGACTGCCTTCCAGCCATTTTCCCTCCTTGAGCAGACAAGGATGTCCTGCGGCTCGTACTGTGAGAGAATGTTTGCAGCCATCCTGATGCGTTCATCAATCTTCTGCAGGTTAAGGACTGAAAGACCATCAGGTCTTGTCTTGTAAATAAAGGGATCCATGTACTTTGTGCGAAACTTTGTGCCTATGTGTATCCCTGACTTCAAATAAGTGTCCTGCGCAACAAGGAACTGAGGTTCTGTTGTCATATTTGTTTCTCCGCTGTGATTTTTTGTTGCCTCACACAGCATTCGCCCTGCACCAAGCAAGTGCAAAGGCGTTGGCAATACGATTGAAACGTGATGTGTGGTTTATAAAGCTTATGCATTGCTAAGAAGCTGTGAGAGAGGCAGGTATTTTCCTGGAGGAAGCAACTCCATAACAAGTTTTCCCTGCCTTTTGTAAATTTTGTATGCACGCGCATTTTTCCTGGCAGAAATAATCCTGTACTTGTCATCAATAATCTCAAGAGCGCAGCAATCGTCAAGTGCAATCCCAAGCCCTCCGCGCGCTTTCATGAACTTGGGGAATTCCCTGAATCTCAGCTTGTTCAGGCCTTTCCTGCTCCTGAAATGCGGGCAAACAGTGGCATCAATGAAATCCAGACAGCGAACCGCAATGTAAGGTGCTTCTGGGTTTGATATCTTCCTCGAGTCGCTGAAGGCATACCTGAACCAGCAGACTGCACCAGCACTCAAGCCAGAAAGGACAATACCCTTGTCCCACGCCACTTTAAGGATTTTGTCAATACCAAGCAGTCGCCAGTGCTTAATCATTTTCGAAGTGTTCCCACCGCCGACATAAATCAGGCCAGAAGAAAGTATCTTTTTTTGGAGTTCATCACGAGAATATTTTTCCTTGGTAAGCAAAAGTGCATCTGTCCTGCAGCCAAGCCTTTTGCCATAAACTTTGTGAAAAGTCTCAACATAGCCCTCGGCATCACCGCTGGCAGTTGGAATGAACAATGCTCGAGGGTGCTTTTTGCCTGTAAGCCTTACAATTTCCCTGTCAAGAAGTATTGTTTCCAAATACTTGATTTCCCCGCCGCCTATTGCCACAATCTTTCTCATTGCGCCTTAATCTCCATCAAAGGCTCATGTATTGCTCCTTTTGGGCTGAGCTGGCTCCTGAAAAGAATGAGCTTGTTGACATCGAAAGTCAATGGCTCAACTTTTATTTGTTTTAGTGCTTCAAGGAATTTTTGCTTGTCCGCAACGTATTTTACCCTTGCAATCGTGATGTGCGCCTGGAAGCGATTTTCCTTAGGGAACAGTTTTTCAAGCGCGTTATCTGCCATGATGTGCAGTTCCTCAAACTTCTCAGAAGGCGTTAATCCAACCCAGACAACCCTGATAAAATCCTCAGTAAATACGCCAATGCCGTTAAGCATTGCCTTAAAGGGCTTGAACTTCATTTCTGACAGCCTTTGCCTGATTTCCTCAAGCTTTGCGTCAGACACGTCACCAAAGAACTTTATCGTGAGGTCAATGTTCTTGGGCACTGAGACCCTTGCTTCTGGCAATTGCTTTGCCAATTGGTGTATGTAACCAGAAATTTTTTCCGGGATTTCGCAGGAAAGAAACAATCTCATAAAAAAATAAAAACAAAAAGGCAAAGCATTACTGCTCGCCTTCTTCTTCGCCAAAGCTTTCAGTGTCCTCCGCAGATTCCTCAGCTGCCTCTTCAGGCGCTGCCTCTTCCGCAGGGGCTTCTGCCGCTCCCTCCTCAGCAGGCGCTTCTGCTACAGGAGCCGCCTCGCCCTTCCCGACAACTTCTGCAAACCCCACCTTTCGCAAAACTTTTGTGACGCGGATTCTGACCTTGTCGCCCTGCTTTACCCCAGGCACGAACAGCACAAATCCGTCCTTCTTGGCAATTCCATCCCCCTTCTCGCCGACTGCCTCGATTGTTACCTCAAGCTCGTCGCCGACTTTCACAGGGGCGGTGCTTTGCCTGTAGCCTCCCCCGTATCCTCCGCCATAGCCGCCTTCGCCGCCATAGCCGCCTCGATCTCCTCCACGTCCTCGATTTCCATACATTTTTCTTTTCACCTACTGTTCAATTAATCTCGTGGTTTGAGCCACGATAAACGTAATCCTGTACGCTGCAGTTTTTAAAAGTTGTGTATTTAAGGTCTGCATAACAGACTTTCCTTCACTATTATTTTCTCCGAACTCGTGCGCCTTGAAGTTGCGCGAACGAAGTGAGTGCAACGAGAGGCCCAGCCGGACCCGCAGGTTCGGCAGGGCATAACGGAGTTAGCCGCACATGAGTGAGGAGTGTCTTTATCGTTCGCAGGCGCTTGATGGAGTCGCGGTTGTCTGCTGAATGAAATCAAACATCCTTTATCCCAGAGTCCTCAACAATGAATGTTGCCTCTGTTTCTGCAAGGTTTGGCGCGTCAACCATCTTCGCAACCCTTGTGCCTTTTTTGCCGCGGCGCAAATAAATGCGGTAGGTTGAGTTGTGGCCCACGATGTGACCGCCAATTGCCTCGGTAGGGTCGCCAAAGAAAACATCTGGCTTTGCCATGACCTGGTTTGTCACGTAAACAGCAAGATTGTACTTGTCAGCAAGCTTCATCAGGGCGTGCATGTGCTTGTTTATCTTCTGCTGCCTGTCAGCAAGCGTCCCGCGACCAATGAATTCTGCCCTGAAGTGCGCAGTAAGCGAGTCAACAACCACAAGCTTTACAGGAACACCCTGCTTTTTTATAAGGTCCTCTATCTTTTCAGCAAGCAATGCCTGGTGGTCGCTGTTAAAAGCCCGCGCGACCTTGATGTTCTTCAATACTTCCTCTGGCTCAAGCCCAAGCCCCTTTGCGATTTGAACAATGCGCTCTGGACGGAAAGTACTTTCTGTGTCAATAAAAACGCAGGCGCCGTTTGCACCTCCCTTCTCAACAGGCAACTGGCAACGCACTGCAAGGACATGTGCAATCTGGGACTTGCCGGCCCCATACTGCCCGTATGCTTCTGTAATCCCGCCCGTCTCAAAACCGCCACCCATCAACTTGTCCAATTCCTTGCTTCCAGTGGTTATCTTGACGCACTGCTCGCGCTTCTTCAGCACATCAGTGCCTGACAGGAATTCCATCTCAAGATTAGCCCTTGCGATTGCAATGACTTTTTTTGCGGTTGCCTCGCTCATCTCTGTCGCCCCAACAAGTTCTCCGGGGGTTGCGACAGCAATGCTCATAAGGTCAGTGAATCCTGCTGCCTCAAGCTTCTCTATTGTTGCAGGACCAATGCCTGGCAGGTCTGAAACCGACTGCACTTTCTTTGCCGTAACCTTTGGTCCGCTCTCATCCATCTCGATTTCCACCACCTGTGTCATGTTAAGCACCTCATTTTTGTTTCAAAAATGAGACCAGTCGATATCAATCGACGCTGCCTCATTTTAAATGATTTTCCATTGGTTTCGGAATGTTTCCGAAAAATTAAAGTTAAAAAAAATGAAAAATTATTCTACAATCACCTCTTCTGCGGGCGCGCCGCTCAACGTAAGATAGCGGTATGCTTCCTGAATCACGAGCGCTGCCTTTGGAAGGTCCTGAATCCTCATTGAGCCTGCTGTCTTCCAGTTTCCTGACTGGTCCTTGTAGCTCCGCTCAAGGGAGATCGTGTGGTAGGAGAAGCTCTCCCCCGTAGGGCGCTGGCGGTCATTTTTCCAGATTGTTGCGCAGACTGCGCCTGCCCTGAACTTTTTCTCAGGCCCCTTTGACTCAGAAGGCACATGGGGCAGCCCTGTGCTTGTCTGGCCGTTCTGGCCAATTGGTATTGCTTGCATTTTTCTTACCTCTTGCTCTTCGCATGTTTTTTCAGCTCTCCCTTGGAAAAGAGAGGAGGTGCCCCCCGCAGAAGGCTACGAGGGGTAGTTGCTTGACGCAACGTTATTCGTAGATGACCGAATCATTTATATACGCTATCTAGCAATGTCCAGTGACCAGTGGTAAGGGATTATACCAGAAAATGGCTAAAAAAGAGCGTGTTTTGGACATTCTTGGATTGATTTTCATTGTTTTAGGACTAATTTCTGTCATCAGCCACGTTTTTTTTGGCAACTGGCGCTATGCAGTGTGGTTTTGCAATCACGCAATGATAATAGCAGGCATTGCAGTTCTTTGCAGAAACAGGTTCTGGCTAACTGCAATGCTCAACTGGGCGCTCATACCTGTTGGAATATGGACAATAGACTTTATCAGCGCACTGATTTTTGGATATTTTCCATTCGGCATAACCCAATACATGTTTGAAGAACCTGTGCAGATAATAAGTTTGCAGCACCTCTTTACAGTCCCGCTAATGCTTTATGCAATGCACTTGCTCGGAAAGCCGGCGCGGAGGGCTTGGGTTGGCACAACAATTCATGGAATAATCATCTGGATAATCTCCTACTTCTTCATAACCCCTGACTACAACGTAAACTGCGCACACCACGCATGCACCCTCCTCAAATGGCTGCCGTATTATGTCGTGCTGTGGCCTTTGGTTGCTGTCTTGATGTTCTTTGTGACAAATAAGTTCTTGGTTTGGATTTTCAGTGCACCAAGAGCCAGGCGTCAACAGCGATGACTGCAAAGAAGACAAGTGTTTCCATAATTGTGCCTGTTTGGACAGGACCACGTATCTTGTAATGAGCCAAGGGATTGAGAAAACCAACTCCTGAGACTGTGAGGGCATCGCTGATTAAGTGTGACAGGTATCCTATTGATACTCCAAATCCGTAGATGAAGCCCTGCCAGTACCACAAGCCTGCAAAAATAAGAATCACTGCGAAAATGCTGTGAAAAAAACCCCTGTGGCCGAACAAGAGCGGAATAATCTTGGTGACTTTCAGGGAATTGTTGACCCTGCTTTCAGGATGGTCAATGTCAGGCAGGAAAACACCCAAGATGACAAGGGCAATAAACAAGAGTTCGTTTGAAACGCTCGTGTACCTGAGAGTTATCAGCCCTGCAAGAATCCCGAACGCCACATGAGTCTTCGCAAGCATAAATGCCTGTTTGGAACACTATTATATATACCCTACTGAGAAGGCGCTGCTGCCTGCAGCCTGGCAAGCTCTTCCTTTGGGTCAGGGTTGAGGAAGACCATCTGGACATTGAACTCAAGCCGGTCGAAGAAAGTGTTCTTCTTCACCCTACCCACAAATTTCACAATCTGTCCAAGAAGTTCTGTCTTCAAGGGCTCAAACTGCTCAGGAACCTGGCGCAAAGGCAACAACTGGTCTATTGTTTTGCCAAGCAATCTTTCTGCCTGTTGCCGGAAAAGCACGCACCTTATGTTGTCAGTGCCGTCATCAAGGAAAACATTCATGACAAAAGCATAATCCTGCTTTATAGTGCCGTGCTTTTCGCACATAAACACCCCCTCAGCCTGTTCCTTCGCCCTTCCATTGCACGTCGGGCAGACCTCAAAGAACCTCGGGTCAAAAACCTGAACAATAGTGCCGAGCAATTCAACATTGTCATCGCCGTCCTGCAAAGCCTTTATTTCCTTCCTGACAGCAGCAGCCCTTTGCTGGATCTGCTTGACATCGCCAAGAACGATTCCAGCAGGATTCACAACCAAGTGAGACTTGTCATTGAGGTGGACTTCTGCATACCCGCGGTTATTGTCCTTTGCAAAACCGCCAGAAACCTTGACAACACTGCCAATCTCAAGCTTGCTTATGACTTCCGCCTGCTCGCCCCATCCGACAACGCGCATAACTCCAGTCTCATCAGCAACCATGCAGCTCGCAACCTTTCCCTCAGTGCCGTCCTGCCTTGAGAACGTGTTAAGCGGATAAATTGCCTGAACCTTTCCAGCAAACTCAATGCTGCGCATTCCCGCATAAATGTCCTTGATCTTACCTGAGTTCTCAATAAGCTTGACGCCAAGCTCGTTGGCAATGATGTGCGCGGCCCCTTCCTTGCTTATCAACCCTGATAACTGCCTGAGTTTTGCATCAATTTTCTCCTGAATCTGCGCGTTGGAAAGCCCTGTCTTCTGCCCGATTTTCGCGAGCATCTCATCATAAGGAATTCTTATCACTGAACCACCCTCTCTGTAGGAGAAGAATGAAACAGCAACGGGTATAAATAGTTTTGTATTATGGCGTCAACGCAAGCGCAAACCTGATTTCAGGAGCCTTTCCATCAAGATAAATTGTCTTCCTGCCATCCTGCGAAACAGTGAAATAATAAATGTCCTTGTCATTGTCTATCAATATTGTTCTTGGCTTTTCATTGATGGAATCAAGCGCCTTCACGACCTTTTCCTCTGCGCAGGCTTTTTTCTCAGCATCAGAAGCCTTTGACCTGCAGTCAGAAACAATCTCCTGAGCGGCAATGCCCAATGCCCTGTAAACATCAAGGTTGTAATTGAAATTAATCTCGAAATTAGGGCGGAAGATGTACGTGCCTGTTATTGCGGGGTCAAACGAATAAGTTGTTGTCCACCAGCCCTCTGAAAACAGCCTGCTCCAGTCCCCTCGATTATAATTCTTGAACTGCTCTGCAGGAGCCACAATGTTGACAAAAACAGGTTTTGTTGCAATGCCAACAAGCCTGCTGCCAACAACAACGTACTCATACTGGCTTTCAAATGGCTTTGTGTAAATGCTTATTTCCTTTCCTTCAATGGTTATTGTCCTCGTAGGCGCATAAAGCTTCACGTAGTTTGCCATTTCTGTATCGAGCAATGAATAAAAGCTTTCGTATGCCAGCGGCAGGCACATTGTCTTCGGATTATCTTTCTTGTTCCAGAAAACAAAACCCATACTGCTGCCACACGGCGCAGAAACAAAGCCGCCATTCTCGCCAAGCAGGACAAATGCTTTTGCAGAAGCCCACCTTGCGGATGAGGACATAAAGCTGACAATGTAATCACCTTGCGTGTAAGAATTCTGGATTTCAAACGCCCGCTGGCCGATTGACAGCCAGGGCGAGGTCTCTGTAGCGATCGTGTTGCAGACAATAAGCACGGCAAGCATGGCTCCAATTACCAAAAAAATCATGCTTATGTCAAATAATTGTGCACGTTTCATTCCACACCAGCACACCACATTGTCACCGTGACTGTTTCAGACCCGCTCACGGCAATGATTGTTGACGCCTTTTTTGCACCAACCTTAACACTGCGGGGCAGGTTTATTGCGAGCAGGCTCTTTGGGTAAGGGCTCTGGGAAGTTGGTGTTTTTGATATTTCCAGCCAGAACTCAAACTTGGCTGCCTTGCCATCTGCATCAACAGAGGCAAAAGCGCTTTTTGACAACAAAGCGCTTGTTGCGGACTGCAGCAAGGATTCGTACTTGTTCTTGTCATTGTGCCACAGCCTTATTAGGTCTGCAAAAGTGACAGCCTCCCCCTGAACAGCCACTGGCGTGTTCAGGTAGCTTATGAGCATATTATTTGCCAGAGCAGAATGCGATTCCTCAATGGCAATACTTGCAGGAGCCCTGCTTCCACGCAGGAAGATAAAGTAAAACACTATCAGGAGCGCGACTGCCAGGAAGCTGAAGAACAGGCTTATCCACAATGGAACAATCCCTTTTTTCATGCGGGCTGGACCACCTCAACCTTCAAAATACCCTGCCGTGCCCTGCCTTTTTCAGCAATCATGACAGGCCACTGGCGCTCCTGCCTGACAACAGAAATGCCTTTCAGCAGGGCAACCTGGCTTGACAGTTCATCATAATATCCCGGATTGAGGAAGACTGACTTTATTTCAGAACCGTCTTGCTCCAAAAGGGAAATTTTTGCAGCAGCATGCCTGCGCTGGCCATAAGAAAATGCAAGATTCAACAGCGGTTCTGACTGCACAAAGCGCTCGAGCGAAACAATTCTGTGATATGTCCCTGATGCGTCCATGTAAAGGAATGCAGGAGAACTGCCAATAACCTGCATTATCAATGCGGGCTCTGCAACATCAAGGTTAACCCTTGCATCAACATAAGTCCTTATCATCAGCGCAACCCCCATTATTATAACGATGACCATTATGACGCGCATTATCCAAAGCCCGATTTCAAATACCAGCACTCCTTTTTTGTCCATCATTTTTTTTACCTTATCCAATGCCGCCTGCAAGCGCCTGGGCAAGCTCAACAGGAGAGCCAAGCAGCTTGTTGTTTGGATTTTCAATATTGCCAAGCTCGAGTAGTACTCCAGGATTGCCCTTCAGCAGCACTTGCTTCGGGTCTTCAGGGCTCAACTGGGTAAGGTCAACAGGAATTATGGCAGTGCCTGTGATTTCATTCCTGTACGCAGTGGCTATGCTGTTAAGCATCAGGCATGCAAGCCTGTAAGACCTTTCATCAGAGTCAATGTTGACGTATGCCTTGACAATGTTGTGGTTTTTGGACTGTTTTCCTGCGTGCAAAGAGATTATTATGCTGTCTGGCTTTGAGGCGATAAAGGCAATGCGCTCTCTCAGGGGCTTTGTCTGCTGGGACAGCACTCCTGCAACATAACTTGTTTTCAAGTCCCTTGTGCCCAAAACCTCAGGAATCCTTGGCTTTAATTGCGGCTCAAGCGCAGCAGCAACTTTCAGCACAAGTTCTGACTCAGGAATTGCCCTTCCCTGTGCATCCTTTAATCCTCCTGACAAGCCGTCATCAGTGTCAGAATAGCGGTGCCCAGGGTCAATAATTACTGATGTCGTGCTTAACTGCGCAGTAGGGCAGTCAAGGAGGAAGCCGTTGATTTCTGTTGTTTTCGGGCTTCCCTTTTCAATAACCAATGAGTTTCCCATTTTTTTCAGCACCAGCGCGCTGAACTTGCCTTTGGGAGGAAATGCGGGATTGTAATTCAGGTTTGCTGCATAAGGCCAAGACTCCTCATCAACAATGACTGCGTTGCTGGAAAAGTCAATCTCAAAATCCTGGAGTTTGGTAATAAGAAGGGGTGAATAATAATAAACAAGGTTGCCCCTTGCATTTGCCATTGAGTCCATAATCATTGCAAGGTCGCGGGAAAGAAACTTTTTCTGGTAAACCCCGCTGTCCTTGACATTACCCACCTGCGTGGAGATGATGCCTATCACCACCACCAACAGCAGGATTTCAAAAATCCTGAAGTATACAGTGACAGCGACGTCTGCTTTTTTCATTTGCCCTCTTTTTATATTACCAGCAACTTTGCGCTAGGGGCGCGCTTCAACGCCTCAAACCTTTCTTCTGTCTTGGGCGATTCCCTTGCAATGTAAACATAGGCAATTCCCTTGTCCTCAAACTTTTCAACATAAACATTCTGCATTTTCCACGTCATAGCATCGCACTGGCCGTAAAGCAAAAGGTTTTCGTAACCGTATGCCTCCGGCATATATTTCTGCATCGGGCCAAGGTCCCTGCTTATTTCCTCGATGCTCGGCGCGCCTGTCCTCACAACCCCGAAATTCCATTGCTTAACAGGGTCGCCGCCCTCCTCAACCAAGCCGGCAGGGGCGATGAAAACAACATTGTTCGGGAAAAGCTCGCACTTGATTGGCGAAGCAGGACCTCCATAGTCATCATCAAAATCCTTGCCATTCGTGTCCTCGTACAGGCAAAGGCATGACCTGCCAGCAATGCATGCAACCGGCCGCCTTGCGGTCTCGTCATAACACCCGCTTTTCACCTTGTCGTCCTTTGAATTGAAAGCAACAATGATGAACGCATTTGGCTGTATGTACAACGGGTAATTCCTGATGCCAACAACCTGCGCCTTGTCAGCAACAACAAACCTGACTGCCTGGCTCAATGACTCAAGCGAAGTCTCGGCAGTCCTTGTTTCGCCGCCGCCGCCAAAAAGCACGCGGTCAACAACAGGAAGGACAACAAGTATTGCAATCGCGACAATGATGCCATAAATAACAAGAAGAACACCGTGCTCAGTAATCGCTCGCTTGTTCATATGCGTGGGCACGGCATTGCGCCCGGCTTGCCTGCCATGTACTCTTTGTAGCACTTCAGCGTGCACTGGTCATTCTTCCACGTACCCTTCCCCTTGCTTTCCTTGCACATCTTTTCCAAGGTCATCCCTTTTGCTGGGGGATTATCGGGGTCGTCATCGCACGCATCAGGCATTCCGTCTGCATCACGGTCAGCCGCGTCATTCCCGCCGAGACAAAGGTCGCAACTGTCAGGATAAAGGTCACCCTGCGCCTTGCCAAAGTCATTGTCAAACGCGGTTGGCGAGATTGCGCCCTGGGACTGGCATAGCTTTGTGCGCGACAAAAGCTCCACCTGATTGTACTTGGTGCCAAAAGCAGCAGAACCCTTCATCAGGTTGAAAAGAAGAATGCCCATGAGGACAAGCAGAGGTATTCCGACAACAATAAATGCAATTATCGTGCTTATTCCCCTTTTGTTTGCCATGAGAAAAAGCAGTGCCTGACGCGTATATAAACATTACTGTCTCTTGCAGCAGGCAGGCATTGCCTCAGGGCAGTCAAAATCAAGAGGCTGCCCTCCCAATTTCAGGCAGTCCGCAGTGCTCTTGACGCAGTCAGCGCCCTGTACCTCACATTCATAAACGTTTTTGGTGAAAATTGTTGTGTGGCGGGCAAGAAGAAACAGGACAACTATCACCAAAGCAATGAGCAAAGCGGCTATGATAATCGTTTCGATGTGCAATCCTTGTGCGCGCTTCATTCTTAATACAATTCCCCGCCTGCTGAAAAGTATTCTGTCTTGCAGGCATTATTTTCCCATACGCAGTACCAATGACTTGAGCCTGAGTATCCCTCAAACCCGCAAATGTCAGAACTGCATGATTTTTCATCAGGATAATCAGAACAACGCCTCAAATGAGCGCACACACACTCCTTTTCTGACTTGTTAGGTGAGCAGCAAAACTTGCGGGTTTCGTCAGGCAGTATTGCAGGAGGATTCTTGCAAATGCACATATCAGTCAGCAGGGTGTCAAGCGGGCAGTCCTTGACCGTGCGATTCGCAGGAGGAACGCGGGCATATGCCTCGAAATAAGCATCAAACACGTCCTTGTACGCTATGCTCTCGGCAAATCCAGCCCTCGAAAAAGACCTGTCTATAACCATCAAGGCAGTGGCTGAGTCTCCTGTCTTGTACAATGCCTGTATGAGATACTGCCTTACAAAATCGCGGTTATATGCGGACTTGGCATCAAGCGCCTCATCAAGCAAGGGAACGCTTTCATTTGGCTTGTTGGTCCTCAAAAAGGCAAGGCCTGCATAAAGCTGGACATCCTTGCTTGTGCTTTTGCCAAACTTGTCAATGACTTCGCCATAGAGCTTTGATGCCTGTGATGTTTTTCCCTCGCGCTCAAGGAACAATGCCTTGAGAGCCATTGCCTCTGCAAGCTCCTCATCAGAAACACCCTTCCTTTCAATTATTGTGTCAAGAAGGCTTATTCCCTCTGCAGAATAGCCCTTGAAATGATAAATCCCGCGGCTGAAAAGCAATAACGCAATTGTTTTGAAGTCCTGAGGGCTCACCAGCCCCTTGCTTTCAACATACAAGTCAAGGGCTTTGCGCAATGACTTTGCAGTGCCGTCATCAAGCTTTGAAAAGTCCATTTTCCCTATGCCCTGCATTGCAAGGTGTTGTTTCAAGTCATCATGAATGTCTGTGTCAGGGAAACAAGCCCGCATTGCAGTGCGCAGCTTAAGGGCGTTCTCGAAATTCGGCGTGGATGCCATCAGCTCTGCATTTATTTTGGCAAGGTACTGGTCCCTTGTAAGCCCTGATTCCTGGCATTTTTCAGGCAGAAAGCCCTCGATAAAACCAGGCGCCTTCTGGAGCTTTGGCGTGAAAGCATAAATGGCAATGCCTGCAAACGCGATTATGACAACTGCTGCAATGACGTATTCGAGTGTTGAAAATCCTTTTTTCATCTTTTAGCCGCCGAATATTGCAGGCAAACCCCTTTCTGTTGCAATGTTGATGAGCTTGTAAATGCCCCAGGCAATCAAAAGCCCGAAAATAATGATAAGAATCCACGCTATCGGCTGTTCCAAAATCATTTTTGCCTTTTTCATACGCCTCATTTTCTCAGCTGTGTTTATATTCTTTATGCCAAACGCCTTCTTGGGAACACTGCATCCCTGCACATGTCCAGCGCGCCCAGCGGCCTGACATAAATTTTGCTCGCGACTGTTCCTGCGCTGTCACGCTGGTAAAAAAACACAATTCCCTGCTTTCCGCCAACAAGCGGCTGTGGAACATCATACCTTCCTTCAAGCACCCAGCCCTGTCTTGAGGCAAGGGAGTCTTCAAGGTCGATAGTTTGCTTTGGGTCAATGTCAAGCACGTAGCACGTGCTGCAAAAAGTTCCTGAGCCGCGGGAGAAAAGCTCAAGCTTTCCCTTGCCAAAAGTATTCCAGCACTTTTCCATCAAAACCCCTGCCATTCCGGCAATTGTTTTTTCGTCCTTACCCTTCAGGTCAACCGGTATCTCCTGGCATTCAACATTTGTGGCAAAATCATTGGCAGTATGGCCTGCGCCTGCCTTTTCAGCGCCCAGAAGCATATTAAGCATTGCCTCGCGCTCAACACTGATTCGGCACTTTTCCTCAATTGTGGCCTGACCTGTCTTGAGAAAGACTGTTTTTATGAAAAAAAGCAGCCCGACAGCAAGCAGCAGTATGATTACTGCAGCCATGATAAATGCCATGCTGACGGCTTTCTTGTTCATTTCAACTGGTAGTGAACCTGCTGGTTTTCTGTTGTGCCGCAGTCAATGTCAGGGCTGATGTAAATGAAAACCTGGCCGTCCCCTTTTGATTCCTCTGCGCTGACAGACACAACATAATACTTTATTCCCTTGCTGAAGCCGATGCCGCGATAACTGTATGCCTTTGTTGTCCAGACAAGCTGGTCTGAGCTGGGCTTTATCAGCGCTGAATACGGCGTCTGGGTGTTAGGGACGTTCCTGGTGTCAAGAAAATGGTCCCATTCAGCGCTTGTTATGTCAACATTTGGCACGAACTCAGAGCAGACAAGGCAGAAGTCAACATCCTTAACACCTTTTACTTTCGGCGCAAACCAGACGCTTGCAAAGTCCTCACCCATTGTATTCTGGCTGCCAAGAGTCTTTTCCCAGCAGTGCCGCAGGTTTTCTGCAATTATGTACATTGTCTGCTGTTTGTCCTCTGTCTTCAGCTCTCTTTGCTCGCAGTTCGGCGGCGAAACTGCAATGCAGTCAACTTTCGGGGTTATGGAACCGACACTTTCCTTAAGAGTCTTGTAAAAAACAAAGCTTTGCTTGCACATGTTCACTTCGGCAAGACAGGTTGTTTGTTCAGCACCCTTTTTCCCATACATAAGCAGGGCGATTCCTGCAATTACGGCAAGAATTAAAATCACAATTGCCGTGACAGCCATTGCCTTTTTCATTTTACGAGGTTGACAAAGATGTAAATGAGGAGGACAAGCACTGCAATGCTCAATATTGTGTACATAAGCGTCTGCAGGCTGATATGAGGGCCGAGCTCCTCAATTCCTCTTTTGTCCATAACACTGCCGTAAGAAACCCGTTATATAAGGCTTTCTGCCCAGAAAACAAAAAAAATTACGCAATCCGCTGGCAGCATTTAGCGCAAACAACCGGCTTGTTATCATCATCACGTATGCCGCTTGCAATAAAGTTGCCATAAAGCCGCTTTTCAGTAGCAGGATCGCAATCAGAGCGATACTCAAGAACGCCTGGTACCAAAGACACACCACGTTGACCCAAATTTGTAGTATCGACTGCGCTAATGCACACCCCGGGGCACTCGTTTGCTGCTCCTGCAAAGATTGCCATCCTGCCTGTCAGTATTGCGAACAAAATGACAAGCACAACTATGCCCAGAATGGCAAGAATTATTGTCGTGATTGGAAGACCTTGAGCTTTTTTGTCCATTATAGCACCTCTTGTATCTGGCATTTCGGGGAATACCCGAGTATATAAATTTTACTCTATGATAAGGCGGAAGTTTTCACTTCAGCTTGTAGGAATTCTCCCTTACGTACTTAATCACCTCAGACTCTGTAATGACCTCGTTCTTGTCAGCATCCATCTCATAAAGCCTCGCAGTGCGCTGTATGTTCGCAACATTCTTCAACGCGCTGTCACAAAGCTGCCTGACATAAGGCGACTCATAGCTGACAACATATTCCTTTTTCCGCTCTGAAAACAGCTTCAGCGGATTTGACTTAGCCATAGTAACACTAGCAAGGATGGCAACTATGACTGAAAACATTCCAAGATCCATAAGGGTAAATTCATTTTTACCAACCCTGCTTTCAAGGTTTTCAACCATGCGCAACCACCCCCTGGACGTATGAGGGCTCTGAAAAAAACATCTCGCGCTTCAGGTCATCAATAACAAAGTGTATTTCCTTGCCGCGCACACCATAGCTCTGCTCAAGCTTTTCGCAGAATTCCTCAAGCTCGCGCATGTCCCTGAAAACGCATTCTGCCATGAAGTCATAGCCATTGTTTATGCGCATCAGCGAATTAACGCAAAAAGACTTCATCAGGAAGTTTTTCAGCTCAGTGCGCTTCTCCTTATTAACCCTGAAAAGAATCGTGGCGCACGTGCCAAAGCCAAGCTTCCTGAAGTCAAGCATTGCGCACAACCGCGTAACCCCGAGTCTGCCAAGGTCACGCATCCTGTCAAACAAAGTGCTCACCGGAATCCCTGTCCTTCGGGAGAGCTCTGTGAGCTTTATGCGCGCATCCTGCCGCAAGTTAGCGGCAACCAGCATGTCGGTTTTTGAAACCATCTTGATCACCTCAGCCCGTAACATATCCGGAAGGCATATATACTTTTTTCATATACTATATATATTATCTTATATATCTATACGAAGAAAAGTTTATATATGGCAAAAACTTGCTTAGGATTATGAGGCGGAAGGTCATAAGGCTCGGAACAAATTCCCTGCTTGTCAGCCTGCCAAGCAACTGGGCGAAAAGGCACGGCATAAGAAAAGGCGACGAGGTTGAGATGAGCGTCACGCCGAACCAGGTGAGGATAACCTCATCGCAGTCGGCAAGGAAAAACACTGCGCTTGCCCTTGCAGACGACCCTGCTGTCGCGGCAAGGCAGATAAAAATCGCGTACAAGAAAGGCGTTGACGAGCTTGAAGTGCAGTACAACAATCCAAAGGCATACTCTTCTGCCCTTGCAGAACTGAAAAACCTTATCGGCTTTGAGGTTGTTGAGTCAGGAAAAACCCGGTTCAAAATAAAGAACATTGCAACAGGAGATGCTGGAGATTTCGGAACTGTGCTGAGAAGGGTCTTCCTTGCTCTCCTTGAAATGGCAGAAAGCGCAGAAGAATCCTGCAGGACAGGCGGTGCTGACGCAAAAGAGCGCGTCAATGCAGCAGAAAGCAACATTGACAGGCTCACTGACTTCTGCAAGCGCCTCCTAAACAAGCAGGGAGCTGATGACGTTGCAGGCATCACGCACTCATACAGCATTCTCAAGGACATTGAGCGCATTGCAGACAATTATGCAGGAATCGCACAAACAAAGGCGCCAAAGGAAGTCGCTAACGCGCTTTGCGATGCAAACGAAGAACTCAGGGCTGTTTACGAGCTGTATTACTCATTTGACAGCACAAAGGCAGCAAAAACACTTGAAAGGCTAAAACAGCTCGATTCCTCTGCAAAGGCATTGATGCGGACAAAAAACCCTGCATCAGCGCACCACCTCGCAAGCATAATACAATTGATTGATGAAATGTCCTGGGCGGTAATGGCAAATTCTATGTGAGAACGTCATTAATGCTACTGAGGGCATCACATAATGCATAACGCGACTCTTTTTTAAGCACCTCGCTCAGGACGTGAAGGTCTAATTCTGCATTTGCAATGAACTGCCTTGCAGAATGGTGCCTTTCATGCCTGCCCTTGACAAACAATGCAAAACGCATTGCCTTGTAAGGGCTTGCACGCAAAACATGATTGTAAAACTCGCTTTCAGGCACGCGCCTTTCTGGCTGCACAATTCTGTTATAAACACCTGCCGACTCAACAAGCAAGTCTTTCTGCTGTTCAAAACTGCCTACGCTGCAGCCCTGACCCCTGAGCTTTGCATAATCATATGCCTGTGGCGAGCTGCCGCGTGATTCTGCGTCATAAACTGTTATTTGCTGGCTGATATTGTAATGCCTGTTCTCCCTGTGGCCGTCGCAGTCAGCAGACTGGTATGGAACAACCGGTGTTAGCAGCTCAATAAGCGCATCATAAAGCCTTTGCTTGCGGATGTGCTGCGGCAATTTTTCCATGAATGATAAAACATCCTTTTCAAGGTCATAATTGTTATCGCTGGGCAGAAGGGCGTGCAGCGCTGCCTGTGCCATTGCTGCCTTGCGCATCACCCCAATGTCAGGATTTTGCTCAAGATAATCATAAAGGCTTTCACCATCTGAAAAAGTTTCAAACAAAAAGCTCATCCTGCCAAAATCCCAAACCCCCAAAGGCCTTGCAACATCAAAATCATAAGTGCTGCAAAACCTCTGCAAATAATCAAGAATCTGGGATTCCTTCACAAGCCTTTCTTTTAATCCAAACTTCTGGTACAAAATGCTGTTCTCAATCCTTGCCCGCTGGCTTTCCTTGAAAAGCCCTGGAAAAGCTTCCTTCCTAAGCCTATCAGCCCGTTCTGGCTCACCGAGCGACTCAAGGACAAATGACTGCAAAATTCGGTCCTCATCAGTGCAGCCTGGCAAAGAAAGAATTTTTTCTGCAATCTGCCTTGCCTTTCTTTCATTTTGCCTTTCAAGATAAAGAAACTGGCGCCGGGTCAGCAATGCCAAATCGTCTGGAGACCTGCGAAGCCTGACAGAGTTAGCAATAAGATTTCCCCTGTTAATAATCCTCCGCGTAAACCCGCTCACCCAGTCCATTGATACTGCTTCCTCAAGTTCAGGCCTGCGTTTTTTGAATCGCAGGAGGACAGCATGATAAAAAACCGCATCAAGAGGCCTGTTCTCGTAAGCGGCAAGAACCGCCCTGCCACTAAGAGTTGAATCATCCTCAACAGCAACAGACTCAAGCGCGTTATTGAGAGCCTTGCGGGGATTCCACAATTGATAGACTGCCCTGCACGCCATTAGAAAATAATTCAGCAGGCAGGGAGACTTCAGCCTGCTGGTTGCGTGGGCGAGATTATAAAAAACAGACCAGACAATTGCGCCAACAGTGCCCAGCCCTGCAGTTACAAGGAGAGGAGACTTGTTTGCAATGTGCGGCAAGACAGGAGCATAATCAGAGTTTTGCGCGTATGCCAGCAGACCTGCCAGGGATGCGGCAGTTATTCCGCCAGAAAGCGCTGCTGGATAATCAAAAATTTTGTCAAAACCCCTGTGAGGCTCAATGACGCACTGCCTCCTCCTTGCCCTTGAAATACCGTAAGCACCAAGCAGGCCAAGAAAGCCAAGAATACCAAAAGCAGCCAGGCCGCGGTAATAAAAATTTAGGAATCTTGCATCATAATCCCGTTCATTATGCGTTAGCAGCTCATAATCTCCATTCACAGAAAAGATTCTGGTATTAAGAATATTGGGAAAGATTTTGCTTTCTCCTGCAGAGGCAACAAGCATCCTGTTGTCAGGCAGCCAGCGATAAAAAAGATCATAACTGCCACCTGTAATTCTGGAAAGCCTCTTTGCAACAGCATCATAAACATAAATTCCCTCTGACCGCTTCCTGCCACGCGCCATTTCCATCAGCCAAGGATTTATGGCAAGCAGGGAATTATTCCACGCGCCGCAAAACGTGTACTGCCAGGCACCAACTTTCGACACGCTTCCGTCAGCACAGTCAGCAACAAATACTTTGTTGTCCGGCGAAACAATCGCAACAAAACCATCAGTGCCCAGTATGCCTTGGCCAGGAACAGCCAGGCGAATCTGGCTTGTTTTCCTGGAATCCCTGTCAATAACCTGCAGAATTGATTTGTTGTTTTGGGCAATGTATGCAATTTTTTTTCCTGCCCAGTCAAAGGACGATATCGGCTCTGACACGATTTCTTCAAGCTGGGGGTTGTCAAGGGAAAAAAAGGCAAGCCTGTCACCATGCTTGAAAAGCGCAGTCCTATTGTTCCACCTGATGTGCGGAATGAAAGAATCCGTTTTTGCTTCTGGAACCTTGTGCGTTTCCAATGAGTCCCTGTCAAAAAAATGCAGGGTTCCATCGCGATAAAAGGTTATTGCGCGGCCGTCTGGAGAGAAATCAGCATAGTAAGCAGGCCCTTCATAAACCATCTGTTCCTTGCGCTTTACAAGGTCAAAAAGACAAAGCGCATTTTTTCGCTCAAAAAGAAAAGAATTGCCATCAGGAGACCATTTCGTGAAGTGGTCATTATCAGGGCTGTCAATGACATGCTCAATGTTTTCGCCATTCATTCCTGAAACATACACGTCAGCATCATTTCTTTCATTAAATTGGTTTGTGCTGAAAGCAATGCGTTTTGCATCGGGTGAAATTTTCAAAGAATCAATATTTGAGCTCATAAGAACCCTTTCACGAGCGTGTTCATCTTTCAAATCAATAAATATGCTTGCTGCCAAGGTGCCGAATGCAATCCATGGCAAGTACCTGAATCCAAGCTTCAGAAAGAACTTCCTTGCCTTCTCCCCCAGCCCCATGGAATCTCTAAGCCGGCGGGTTTTTTTAAAGCTTCACCTGCAAATCTCGAGGGAAGCTTTTATCTCAAGGGCAGGAGTTACCGGAATGGGGTGTTCTTTTTTTTCGCGCGCCCCAGGACAGGGTTTGCCGAACTTCAGCTCATTTATCTGGGGGGTGTTGCCGCTTATGGACAGATAATAATCAAGCTTCCACTTGCCGAACGTCTCTGCCAGCAAGGTCTCTATTATGCCGCTCACGTACTCGCATGATGAAACCCCTTGGCATTTTGTTGCCCCCTGGGTAAGTGCGCAGTCACTCAGAAGGTCGCGGACAGAACGCTTGTTGCATTCAGTAGTTGTGCCAAGCATTGTGCTCAGGAAGTTTGCCGCGAGTACAGACTCTTCTGCGCGCTGGGGTTCAACAATTGTCGGCTTAAGCATCCACCTGACAGCGAACAGCAGGATAAGGGAAACAAGTATAACAATTATGGCAAGCCCCATTATTTCCATCTGTCCCTTATGCCCGCGCATACGTGGTAACCTCCATAATCCCAAAGGCATAATCCCTTGATACAGGGTCATACAAGAGCACAGGAAGCCTTGACTGCAATGCGCGCCTGTACTCATCAGGCGGATAATAATAAATCGTCATCCCAAAATCGCTTGCAGGAAAAACCTGGCGCACTGAAATGTTTGCGTAACCAAAAGTCTTGAAGTATTCGTCATGCACGTGCTGCTCGCCCTCAATCAGCTTCTGGAGTGCTGAAAGCTTGATGCGGTCAAAGCAGTTCTCGCGCTGCACGCTCACAAGGCTGCAGTCAAGCTCTGGCAAAAAGACAGCGCGCTGGGCTGCCTTCAGGCTCCTCAGCTGTGCCTGCTTTGCAAGCTCCTTCTGGAACGCAGACTCCTGCATCTTGAAATAAAACACTGCACCCGTGACAAGCAGGAAGAAAAATATCACAAGCACTCCAATGGTTTCAAACATCTTTATCTGTGCTTTTTTCATCAGTAAAGCTCCGGACAGCTCTGAAGCAGCAAGTCCTTGTTCTGCTGCTGCAATCTTGATTGTGCAGCAATCATGCTGCCGAGCGCCTCCGCCTCCTCAGAAGTCTTTCCCTCTGGGAAGGATTGCCTCAGCACTGTGGCTTTCAATGCCATATCGTCAAGCTCACTTGCGACAGCAGAGTAAGCGCTGCTACAGCCGACCTTTTCCTCTGCCCCCATTTCCGCCTTGAGCGCTTTTGCCCGCGCTGCCTGAACCGCCGCAACAATGCTGAGCTTGTCAAAGGCATTCCTCATAACGCAGTTGTACATATCATGGTCTGCTGCAAATACGGCGGCAACTGCTGTTGCGTCGCCGGCAAGCAGCGAGGGGTAGCGGCTGAAGCCAAGCAAGCCCTCTTCTGTCTTTTCGTAAAAAATTATTTTTGAAAAGTCCGGGTCGATCCACACGCCTGAGACGTCCTCCTCCATGAACTGCGGATTAAGCCTGCCAAGGTCTGGCTCTATGGTGCCAAGGAAGACAAACCGTGTGTGCTCATAGCCCTCTGGAGCCACCTCGTACGCGGCAGAAAGGGATGGGAATGCCTGCTGGTTGATTTCCTTTGGCAACATCCTGCTGACGCGCTGGAAAAGCTGGACAGAAAGCTGGCTGGTGCTGTCATAAATTATGAAATACTTTATTGCAGGGCTCGTAAGCACCAAAAAATTTGCAATCCTGAACGGGAACTTCCACTCAATCGCGCTTGCTATTGAATTCTGCCCTTTTATCAATGCGGGGGCAAAAAGCAGCTTGTCCCCAAAATCAGCCGCTGCCTTGCCAACGTAGTACTTGCACGTGCAGGCAATGCACGAGAATGCAATTCCAGGGCGTGGAGTCACAAGGCTTGCCTGCGTTGTTCCCTTGCTCTCAATCGCGCCTGCAAAAACAGCATCCATCTGGGCAGAAAGCGTTAATGAAAGCCTGTCCTCGCTGAGCGCGCGTTGCTTCTGAACCACGCTGAAAAAGAAAGCAATGATTATGGCGCCTGCTATTAGGATGAATATCCAGTTGAACTGAATCTCAATTCCCCGCTTATTCATTTGCCTGAGGCCACCTGCTTATTTTTGCCCTGTTTCCTGTGCCTTCAACGCGAACACTTACCTTGCCTTTCACTACAGGCAGGCACAAATACCCTGCAGGCTCAACAACAAGGCCAGCGATAAACAACGGTGCTGGCTGCTTTGGCATAAGGAACACGTTTTCGCTCCCTGTTGCCCACGCAGAATAAATCAAGGGCCTGTCATTCTTCAATTCATCCTCCCAGCCGGGCGTAGCCACGTCAGCAGGGCTTGACGTCACAAAGCACACCTCTTTAGTCTTTGACGGCACGCGCAAGTCAACGCGCTGGACGCTTCCATAATCGCGCTTTATCATTGTTATTGCCGAGCTGAGTTCATTCTTGAAGTCAATCATCTGGACTTCCTCGCCGCGCTCCATGAAGTTCATTATTGCCTTGTAGCCATAGGCAAGGATTAGCACAAAGACAAGCCCCGCAATTATGAACATGAAAATCTGCCCGATTACCTGTGCGCGCGTGTTCATTTTTTCTGCCTCCGCTCATTGAGCCATCCTGCGAGCTCGCGCTCAAGCTCCTTCCTGTGTGTCCGGTAGTATGCCGCAGTAATGCGCAATTTTGCAAGAATCTCCTCAAGCTCTGCAGAAGTGAGCTTTCCTGCCTTCATGACAGCAAGGCGCTTCCTGACAAGCTCCCTGTCTGCCGGCAAGAGCCTTTCAAACGAAATCCTCCTCAAAAGCCTGAATGCCTCTGGCTCCTTCTGTATTGCGGCAATCACGCCAGGTGCCTCTTGCCTTGGAATCCTGCCGCTGAGCAAATCCCTCAGTTTCCCAAACACGTCCTCTGCTACAGGGACTTTTTCCTTTTTGAGCCGCTTTGCGAGCTCTTCCATTGAAACCCACTCGTGGTCTGTAATGCCGGGCTCTTCCTTGCGAGCAATCCTGCGCAACTTGTCCATCACGGGAGGCACCGGCTTTATTTTTTTCACGGGCGGTCTTGGCGGAGATCTTGCTGGAATTGGTGGCGGCACTGCGCGCCTCTCAAGGTAATACCTGTAGCCGATGTAGCCACCGATTGACACTGCGCCAACAATAAGCAGCACAAGGAGCACCCAGAGGAGTATCTTGAGTTTGCTTGGCGGGTGCGATGTCGCATCAAGCGGGTTTGTGCCCTTTTCAATCTCGATCTTGTCATTCCAGCCGTCAAAGTCAGTGTCAGGGTTTGTCGGACTTGTGCCATACCTGTATTCTTCAGGGTTTGCAAGCCCGTCCCTGTCGGGGTCTGCGTGAGGGGCGCCTTCGCCAGTGCACAGCACGCTGCCAAAGTACCTTATGCGCCAGCCGTCAGAAATCTCATCACCACAGCTGAACTTCTGCGATGGCGAACAGCCGTTTTCATCTGCTGCTTCGTTATGAGGGGTGTTCGGGCACTTGTCCCTGTCATCAGGCACCAAGTCCTTGTCAGTGTCGCGCTCAGGCTGGCAAGTGCTCTCAATGCACATTAGTCCTGCAGAGCAGTCATGGGTTGATTGGCAGTTCTTGTTCTCACCGCACTTTGCGGGGCACGAGCCGCCGCAGTCAACATCAGTCTCTGTGCCAGTAAGGACTCCGTCAGCGCACGGATCAGGGTTTGTGCACAACCCGAAATTGCAGCTGCCGCTCGCGCAGTCAGAATTTTGGACGCAAGTCCTGTTCATTCCACACGGCAAACAAACCCCTCCGCCGCAGTCAATGTCTGTCTCGTTCGCATTCTTGGCATTGTCATCGCAGGCAGCAATAACGCATATGCTGTTATAGCAATACCCTGACTGGCAGTCTGTGTTTGCACTGCATGATGCGCCGTCGATGCAGCTAGGGCAAGGTCCTCCGCAGTCAATGTCTGTCTCGTCAGCGTCCTTTGCGCCGTTTTCGCATGCTGACGGAATTTTTTCAAAGTCAATCGTGACCCCGTTGCTTGCCATTGCCTTGCCGCTCAGGCCGACAATGTTGACAGGATAAACCTCAAACCTGTACTTGTTGCCGTCCACAAGGTTAAGCCCTGTGACGTAGAACGGGGTTGCATTGAGGTTTGTGCTCAACGTCCAGTTGAGCACGGTCGTGTTGGCATGATAAGTAAGCAGCCTGTAGTAGTACGCGCTGATGTTTGTCTCATTGTCCTCGCCAAGGAAATTGAGCAGTAGCTGGTCAGGGAAGTAAGAGAACTTAGGATCATTAGGCAGGTTTGAGCTGTCATCAACAAAAAGCATTTCCGGAGGGGTCGTGTCAACAATGACAGGAATTTCAAGTGTTGCAATCTCGTTTCCTGCTCCTGTGCTGCATTTCACAAACCACTTGTACTTGCCAGGGCTTGTGACATTTGCAGGGACAACGTGAGCATACCCGTATTCCCCCATAAGAACAGGTTCTGCATCAATTGCCTCGCTGACATAGCAGAATGAGCGCTTGTTTGTCTCAACGCGCAGCACGAACTCTGTTGTGTTTGAGTAGGGCGGGGTTTGGCTGGTTGCTTCAAAAGGCACGCCAAGGTCTACGCTGAACCTGACAGGGACTGTTGCTGAGGGCATTTCAGCAGTGTTCTTGCACGCAACATAGTAAGTGTATTCAGTCGCGTCCTGCGTGACATTGATTTCAGCATCATGCGACCTCTTCGGAATTTCATCAAAGCCTGAAAAGAGCCCATTCATAAGCACAAACGGCACGTTCTCTGTGCTGTACTTGCAGAACCCTTCATCATCTGTCTGCACTTTGAGATATGTTGTGAAAATGTCCTGTCCTGGCAAGCGGCGCTCTATGACCCTGCTTGGATGAGCATATGCTGACTTGATTACAGGAGGGGTGGGGTCGATGCGCAGCTCAAACGATTCCATAGCGATGCTGCCGCCGGATTTGCAGTAGACATAGAGCTTGTGAGTCTTCAAGTCACCAACTGCAATCTTGTCAAAGTCAGGGATTTTGTGTGTTACTGCGGTTTCCTCTGGGAATGCCCACAGGAACTCGTCAAACGCGGTTTCTGAGGCAGGCACAGGCAGGTCATAGGAATACTTGCACACTGCCGTGCGGGAGGTCTCAACAATAATGTCAAACACGTGCGAGGCGCTGACTCCCCAGCTGGGCTCCTTGAGCCTCATCATCATCGGGCCTGTGTCAACCCAGAAGCTTGACTTCCCAATTGCAGGATTACCTGCCAGGTCCTCCGCCTGTATTTTGATGTTTTTCTTCCCGCCTGAAAGCCCTGCAACAGTTGCGGTGTAAGTCATGCCGTCTTCGGATGCTGTGAGGAGGGGCACCAGGTTCATGGTGACTTTTTTTGCCGCGTACTTTGAGGTCCATACTTCGCTATCGAGCGTTGCTGTGAGAAGGGTCAAGGGCTCATTGAACTGGATTGAGATGCCAACAGAGCCCACGCCAATGACAGTGCCGTCTTCAGGAATGATTGTGATGTCGCCTGGCGTTGTATCAACAATTATTGAAACACTGCCCTGCTCGTCCATGAATATGCCGTTGTTGTCCTTTGCGTTGAAAGTCAAAATGTACTCGCCGTCAAGCAACGGTCTGAGCGGGATAAAGGTGTACTCATAATTCGCGCCGCTTGATGGGGTTGCAGTAACCGGCATGACTTTGCCGCCAAGCACAAGTGCTGCTGATGTGAGAGTTGCCATCTCATTGAACGAAACGGTGATTACTGGGGTGTCTGCAATCGTGTAATATTTTCCGTCAACACGCCTGCCAGGAGTGACCGCAACATCAAGAACTTTCGGTCCCTGGCACTTGTCGCACGCAACCACCGTCATTTCCTTGACGATTCCTGGGTTGTTTGCGCGGTCAACACCATAATACTTTAAGGTGTTCTTGCCGACTGACATTGTTGCAAGCACTTCCCTGCCGCCCTGCAAGTAAACGTCATTGAAGTTTAGCATTGAATAATTTGTTGTGGCAAAGTCAGCAGGGCTTGTGCATGAGGTTTCCTCGCCCACAACGCAGACCCTCAGGCGGTAGCCCTGCCTGCCTTCCATGAAAGCGCCGTCATCGGTGGCATTCCGCTTGTCAAACATTTTGACAGCGAGCCAGTCAATCCTGTCAGGCTTGAACACAATCGGCACAAGAGTCGCGTTTGGCGGGAAATAATCAAGTTCGCACTGCCTCCTTTCAGGGGCAGCCACCCTGAGGGCGCAGTCAGGAATGCTGTTTGCGTCATGATTCTTCACGCAGCCTGCTCCTGCAATGTTCTGGCAGACCCTTATGTTGCAAGGGTCTGTGCTTGGAACGGCAATTGAGTTGTCGGCATTAAGCTGTATTCCGCCTGCAGGGGAGCCGCACTGTGATTCGTTATAGTCCATGCAGGCAGCAGAATCACAAGGATTGCTTTCCTGCGCATTCCTGTCATAAACGCACAAGAAGCCGGGAACAGTTAGCGCATTTGACTTTTCAGCAGTGCACTGGTCAAACACCTCATTGTAAGCGTCATTGTTCTCAAGACCCGCACTTCCTTTTGCTTTGCACCACACGCAGTTTGCAAAGCGAGTGTCAACGCAGACTCCAATGCCAATGCCAGGAATGACGTCACGCCACTCGCACACTCCTGCATGGCAGTTGTCGCGCTCGCACGCGCCCCTTGTCCTGTAATCAGCGCATGCCATCCTTGGGCTGCACGCATAGCACTCATCAATTGAGCTGTGCGAGCGGTCATAAAAGCAGTAATTCTCGCCATTTTCCTCACAGCTTTCAAGAGTGGAATACAACCCGAAAACACCACCCCTGTCGCAAATGGTCGGGCTAATGCACATTAGTCCTGCCTCGTCAAGAACGCACTGCTCGCCCGCCTGGCAGTTCACGGCAGGCGCCTTTTGGTAAAGCCTGTTTGCCTCATCGCACGCCCATCCTCGGTTGAACTTATCCTGGAATGCTGCAATGACTGCTGCTGAGAAATCCGCGTCAAAAGCCGCAGAGGTAATGCCTGCGTAACCGTATGTTTTCAGATATTGCTCAAACAAATCATAATAATAATCGCCAATGCAGAACTGCTCATAACCCTTGTGCCAGCATTCAATGTCATTCAGCCTGCCTGAAGCGATAGCCGGCTCTGAACCGCCTGAAACCCTTGACGCCGAAACAATTTTGTAGGTGTAGTCGGCATTCCACTCCAGCTCAGGCGAAATGTCGGTGTAAATCCCAGAAGGTGGCGTTTGCGCAATTTGGGCAAAATCATCACAGTCATCACCCTTGCACCTCGAAATGTTCACGTAATAAGTCTGGACAGGGCAAAGCAATGAATATGTGATTGTCAGGTGCTTTTTGCCCTTGACAGGAAGGACTGCAAGATTTTGCGGCGCCGGCTTGTAATCAGGCGATTCGCAATTGACAGGCCGCGGAATTATAATCGGAGGGGCAAATACTGCCTCGCACACGTCATCGCAGAGCTCTCCGACACTAACCTCTGGCGTGAATTTCCAGTATGACTCATCACATTCAGCCCTGTCAGCAACCAGCGAGCCGTTGAATACAATCGGGTCGCAACAGCAGCCCGGCTGGGCAGCTGCAAATGCTGCCGAGTACAACAATGCTGCCAATGCCGCAATCAGCAATATTTTTTTCATCAGTCAGGGCACCCTGTAACGCGGAGCTTCAACTCCTGGTAGTCCTCTGTTTTTCCGCCATCTGAAGCGTAAACACGCATCCTGAAGGGCTCCCCTGGCGGAGGCATGGTGATTTGTCCTGGCGATGCGGGCTCTGTCCTGAAAGTGACAATGTCCTCATCCGGGTCGACAGCCATTAGTTTTGCAGTCCAGGTGTCAGGGAATTTTATCTCAAGCAAATCATCTGTCAGGAATATGGAAGGCTTTTGCTTGCAAGTGCCAAGCGAATAGAATTCATACCTGTTAAGTTCTGTCTGGTTGATCCACACAAGCGCAGGATACCTGTTTGCCCTGAGCACCCAGAACTCCAAGGGCTTGCCACGCAGCCTTGACTCCTCATCCCTCACAAGGATTATGTCATCAGTGCCATGGTCAAAGCTGTTTTTGAAAACATCCTTGACAATCATAACAGGATTTGCTGTTGTGCTTATATTGCGGGGGTCAAAGGTCGCATCATTGATTTCGCCAAGCACAATGCTTTGGACAAAAAGATAAAACTTCGCAAGATGGACAGGATACCCAAGCGAGAACTGGCCAAGGGTTGTGTTCCTGTCTGTAGTAAGGTCTGTGATGTTCACCTGCCAATCAACAAATACTGTGAAGAACTGCTCTGCCTCAATCTGGGTGATGTTTTCTGCAATAAGCACGCTGACATTCGGCTTTCCTGCGGTAATTGAAAGCCCTTGGGCCGCAAAAGTCTTCCAGTCAGTGCATTTTGGCAGGTTAAAGCTGATGTATGATTCGAGCTGCTCCTGGATTGAGTCCTTGCCTGGCTTGAACAACGGCGGAAGAAGCGATTTGCCATAATAGCCACCGTAAAATTCCTTTATGACACTGCCTGTTGTCTGGTTGAAAACGTAAGGGAATGACGGGAAAGGATACTCATCAGGCTCTGCATAATAAAGCGTGCCGATATCCTGCACTGGCCTGGTTATGAGGTAGCTCACGTTTATTCCCTCACATTCTGCATACCTCGAACCGAGGTCAGCGGGCTGGACATCAGGAGTCAGGCCGCCCTGCATCCTGTACAGGACTCCCCCTTGTTTGCCAAGGAGCTCAAGCCCTTCCATCGTTGTTATGTCAAGGCAGGACTGGATGTATTCCCTTACCGGCTGCACAGCAATTTGCCTTAGCCTTTGCTGCTCTGCCTCTGGCGCAGTGCGTATTGTTGCTGTCTGCGTGCCAAGCCAGATTACTATGACTACAGCGAACAATAAGATGATGCCCATTGTTATCATAATCGTGAGTTGTGCTTTCTTCATGGTCTCAATTTTCCTGTCAGGGCAGGCCATGCCCTCACAATCGGGCTTGCTTCCAAGCAGTCATCCTCGTATCCTGGCTCGCACCTGTGCCTTGCGATGATGTTGAATCCTGTTCCGGTCTGGTTTTCGCAGAACGCCCTTGTGTCATACACCTTGACAAGGTTAAGGCACGGGTCTTTGCCAAGGTTTATGTTGTAATACCTGACACCGATGTAGTCCATCGGCACAGGGCTTGACTCGTTGTAAGGAAGGATTGTGTATTCCGGCCTCATGTTTTTTTCAAGGAAGCCAAAAATTGCCTTGTTGCCGCTTTGCGCAAGATAAATATGGTTGAACAAGCGCGTCCTTGGAAAGTATAGGAAATTCATTCCAGGTTTTTCTGGCTTGTGCAGCATTTGCATCACGTAATAGCTCATGCTTGCCATTGGCCTTGTTATTTTTTCTGAAATCCCCAATGAAGGCAGTGAAAGGCTGCCGTTTGGAAGGTAAATGACTGCATTAAGCGAAGGGTTGTACCAGACATTTGAGCCGCAGGACACAAAGCCAGCTGCTGCAGGATTGGCATTCTTGCACAGGTCCGCATTCCTGTCAAGCGCGAGAAGGAATGAGCGCGTGGTGTGGTTTACAGGAACATTAAGCGTTGCGCCAACAGCAATTGTTGCAGGTGTTTTTAGGACGCAAACGCTGTTAATGCAGGGCACTTGCCTGCTGCCAATCTCGCACGTGCTGCCAAGATATTCCTCCACAAGCACGTTTTTCACCAAATAATCATACTTGTTAAGCACACTCTCGTACGAATCGCAGAACAAGGTGTGGCTGTCAGGGGAAGTGTCCTGCGCAAGCCGGAGAAGCTGGAGCGCGAGCCGTTTTGTGCGGGTTGTCCAGTTTCCTTTCTCGCAAACATAATCTAAAATGCTCTGGGTATTGTTTACGCACCTTGGCCAGAGCCTCTCATTGCCAAGCGCAAACCAGCGCGAAATATCGCCGTCATAGCTGTCATTGCCTAGCGTGTGCAAAAGGCACTGGGTCTCGTTTGCGCACGCGCCGCCCATTGACAGGTCCCACGAAAACCTGACCGGTACCTTCTGCCAGTCAGCGCCAATGTCAGCAAGCACTGTCGGCAGAAGCGCTGCTGCAATGACTAACAATGCCAGTTTTGTTTTCATTGCTTCCCCTTTTTTAGTCTGCAAATCAGTTATTCTGCGCAGGAGGCATCCTGCAGACAAAACCCTCCTCGCCAATCCTGTAGTATGAATTGAGCTGCTGGCAGGCAGTGCCATTCCAGCACTGGTCATAAGCGCAGCAGCCTGAAACAGCTATGCCTTTCATGCCGGCAAGCGCAGCAGGCCATTTTATGCTCTTGTTAATCATTCCTGCAAGCTCGCTGGTGAATTCCCATCTGCCATTTGTCTGGCATACGGCATGCGGTTTTGTGCTTTCGTGAATATTTGTAAGGACCGCCCCGCAGGGAGTAACGCTGTTGTTCACAAGCAAGTCATGCGGCGGCAATCTGAATATGTCCTTGAGTTGAAGAATTGTGCTGGAAGCAGGGATGCGGCAACCAAAGAACTGGCCTTTGTAGTTTATCACGCGGTCAGCGCCAACAGGAAGGTATGGCACAAAGTCGCCAGATGGGATGAACACCTTGTTCCAGCACCCTCCGCGCCCGTTCGGATAAGCAGGGTCGTTGTAGTATTCCCTGATGTCATCATCTTCGCTGCAGCAATAAGTGCCTGTCCAGCTGTATCCTGCGGCAGTGCAGCTTGGCTCATCCTTTGAGTCAAGGTCTTTTGTCCAGTCGCCGTCAGATGCGCAGTAATAAGTTTCCTCAAAACCGGGGTTTGTCCTGCCCATCTCAATGCCGTTGATTGAGGAAAAAGGTCCTGACATGCCACCGCACTCATAAACAACCTTGTCAGCGCACGAATATTCATGCGAGACCCTGCCAAAGTTCACCGTCTTGAAATCTCCGAAATCATGGGTTACTCCTGCAAGCGGTTCGCCGCAACTGAATAATTTCGTGCCGTTTGAAACAACAGATGCTTCCATCGGGCAAGTGATTTCCTGGATTTCACCAATTTCCGCCATCGGCACCCAGTGCCAGTTATCATCTGCGTCCTTGCCGCAAATGGCATCAATTGTTGTATTTTCAACCACAGTCTGGTATTTTTTGCATCCCAAATAAGTGCTCTCAACACATTCCTGCCTTGTGCTGTGGGGGATTTTGCCAACAAACTGGCAACTCGTGAAGTTAACCCCGCAGCAATAGCCATTGTACCAGTCGCCATCCTTGTCATCGCAATCCCTGTAAGAACCCTCATTGACATCACATATTTTGTTATTGTTCGTGTCAGCGCAAACAAAAACCTCATCATCAGGATTCTGTGTCTCATTGCGCCTGTAATCCCAGTCATCTGTCTCAATATTCTCAACCCATGCAATCACGCCAGGAATCCCTGAAACAACCCTGAAAAGGTTTGATGCAGGGGAAACATTAAGCAAAGAGCTGATTACGCCAAGGGAAACAGGGTCGGCATCCCTTGCAGCACTCCCCCAAATTTCGTAAGGCGCCATCCTTGCCTCAAGGAAAGCCAGCCCTTTACTGTGGCTGCCAATATATCCCGAGTAAGTAAATTCTTCTGCAAGAGTGTTTCCAAGGCTGCGCTCATAAATAAAACCGCTTTCTGAAGTTGAGCATTTTTCCCACGAATTGCTGTAAACCTGCGTGCCGCCCCTGTAAAGCACAAAGCTAAGGACATTGCCGCAGTTGTGGTGGTGAGAAACATGTGGAGAGAAAACTACTTTGTCAAAAGTCTTATTCATACCGAAAGAAACATTGCCAGCAGGGCAGCAGCGCCCGCCTGCTGTCCTGTAAATCTCAACAAGCTGCACTTCAAAAGGTATTGCAAAAACAGCACAGCTAAGCGCAATGAAGAGAATGCTTAGTATTGCTGCTGTTCGTTGCATTACAACCGCCTCTTTTAAAAGGATAGGGCGCCCTTGGTTTAAAAAGCTTATCTCATATTATTACCGAAAGATAAATATAATGAGGCCTTTTCGCAACAGCCATGAAAGGAGCCGCAATAATTCTGGTAATACTGCTTGCAACGGCAGGCGGGCTTGCATGGTATTATTTCCAGCCGGCTGCAATTCCTGAGGTGGAAATGCAGTCATTTATCAGCGCCTGCATGCAGGAAAGCGGCAGCTTTGCAAGATTTGTGCAGGCAGCAAGGTCGAATGACCAATCACTGTGCGGCCAGCAGTCGGCAACAATGATGCTATTATGCGTGGCGCGCATCAGCCAGGACGCAAGAGTGTGCGAAGAAGCAGAATCAGACATAAAACAAGCGTGCCTTGCGCTTGCCGCAAATGACAAGGCACAGTGCCCTGCAGATGACCCCCTTTGCAAGGCTTTGCTGGATGATTTGCAGGCATGCAAGGTAATGAATTTGAGGAGGTTTGCATGCGAGGAAGCACTGGCAGGGAATACAAAATATGCAGGATCAGCAAAGATGGAAGAAGACTGCAAACAGCTCGCAATTTACGCATTGGCAATTGAAAGCAGGGACAAGCGCAACTGCAGGAAAATACGCAATGAAGTTCTCAGGGATGAATGCTCAAGCATCCTCAAAGGCTAAGCCCGGATGCTGCCTCTGACTGGTGCATTCCAACCGCAACAAAGAATGAAACAAGGTCGTGAGGCGAGCGCATCTTCCAAGGGTCTTTTGCAAAAGAGCCAATCAGCATCCTGACCTTGTATTTCCTGCAAAGCATTATGTTCTGCATCATCCTGCCAATCAGTTGGGCGCGCTGGCTGCCGCTTGATGCAAGAACGTCTGAAAAGCTGAATCCAATCGCGACATTGTTTTTTCGGGCCAAAGCGCAAAGCACATGGTTTAGCCCTGAGCCGCGCTGGTGGATGTAATCCTTTGGCTGGGTGCTTTCAGCGCTGAACAAGACATCAGCAGAGCCGCGTTCAAGCACAATCCTATCCTGCTCAGAGCACTTCACAAAAACCATAAAGCCATTGCTGCGTAGCTGGTAAGCTTTTTTCGGCTCTGCGATGACAGCAGCCTTTACCTCAAGCCCTGCAGGAGCATTTGGGGCTTTTTTTGCAGCCTCAATAGAAGGATAAACAAGCACAAGCTCCGAGTAGCCCAGCTTTTGGGCCATACCGAAGAATTCCTGCTCGTTTTTTTCGGGGAAAACAATGTCAATCATGAATCAAACGACTGAAGATAGTTATTTAAAGATTGTGCCTCACTTGAAGCTCATGCAGGAGCGAGTCCAGAAAATACTTGCAAAGGCAGGAATTGCTTCGCGGAGAAAATGCGAGGAGCTGATAGCCGCAGGAAGGGTGACAGTGAACGGCAAAAAAACAAGGCTTGGAGACAAGGCAGACGCTTCATTGGATGACATTTGCATTGACGGCTCACGCATTCCAGGACAGGAAGCAAAAAAATATTACGTCCTGAACAAGCCAAGAGGGGTTGTGAGCACTGTCAGCGACCCCAAAGGCAGGCTTACAGTAATGCATTACGTGCCTGCAAGTGCAAGGGTTTATCCAGTCGGAAGGCTTGACCGAGACGCAGAAGGGCTTGTCCTGATGACAAACGACGGCGCGCTCGCAAACAGGCTGATGCACCCGCGGTACAAAACATTGAAAACATATCACGTAACTCTGACAGGAGAGATTGACAGGAAGGACGTCCGTCGGCTGAAAAAAGGCGTGCGCGTCAAGGGCAGGCTTGTGGTGCTTGACAAGGTTGCAGTCCACACGCCTTCGCATGTTGAGATTACATTGCACGAGGGAAGGAAGCACATAGTTAAGCAATTGTTCAGGAAGCTCGGATATTTTGTTGCCAGGCTGAAAAGGACGCGAATTGCAAATATCTCTCTTGCTGACCTGCAGCCAGGGTCGTGCAGGGAACTAACAAGGGCTGAGCTTGCCAGCCTTCAAAGACTTTCCAACCAAAGCGAGTAATTCGCACGTCTTGCAAAAACCCCTGCTTGACACCTCGCCGCAGCTGGCGCACAGGGAACGGCGCTGTGATGATTTGTTCCTGCCGGCGTTTTTCATGAAAGTTTTCACAATGTTTTCCTTTGTTCCCGGACTTTCCCTTTCCTGCTCATCAAGAAAATCCCTTATCGCAAACCTGAAGCCGTCAGAAGCGCACGGGCACCTGCAGTACTTCACAGGAAAGCCCATAATCATTGAATAACGGGCAATATCCTGCTCGCTGACATCATATAACGGCTTTACTCTTGGGACAAAAAGCGCGTCATTCAAGGAATTGCTTACAGGACCGAGTCTTGCATTAAGCTCAGTCCTGTTCTTGAGCAAGTTCATAACAATTGTTTGGGCTTCATCATCAAGGTTGTGGCCAAGCGCGAGCTTTTTTGCCTTTAATTCCCTTGCCTTTTTGTTAAGCAAATACCTCCTGAGGACTCCGCAAACAGTGCATGACTTTGTTTTTTTTATTTTGTCGCGCAAATAGCACAATGATGCACCGAAAACCTTCCTGAAAGGGATTTCGTGCAGCCTGACATTCAGCTTTTTGCAGGTTTCTCTGAGGTTTTCAAGGTTTTCCTGCGTATAGCACCCGATATGGGAATCAACAGTTATGGCCTCAACCTTGTAACCGAGCTTTTTGAGAATGTAAAGAAGCGCTGTGCTGTCTTTACCGCCGCTGGCAGCAACTGCTATTTTGTCATTTTTCGAGAAAAGCTTGTATTTTTTTATGGCATTCCTGACTTTTCCTTCCACAAAAGAAAGAAATATTTCATCCGGCAAGTTTTTTTCTTTCATTTTCAACATCATTTTCATCCATTCCTGACAATGGCCGCAAAACAACAGCATTAATTGCAAAATTCCTTGCTTTTCCAAATAAATCATTGACCACAACCGCATTAGATTTATGCTTTTTGCACATGTCATTAAGCTCTTCAAGGGACTTTATGTTCCACGGGACGAGCTTTTCAACAGAAAACAGCTGCAAAAGGCTTATGTCTGCCTTGTTGAGCATTGCAGGGATGATTTTGCACCCGCGCTTCATCACCATAACCGCGGCAACAACAGAGGCAGCATCCTCGATTAGCGCAATTGCAGTACCCTGACAGCCAACAGGCATTCCGCCAGGACCACTAATACGGTCAGCAAGGATGTAAATCACACCCTTTATGATTTCAAGATTGATTTCTACAGACGGGTTTTCCATTTTCACCGTTGCATTTGTCGCTGTCCTGAGCATTTCGCCAAGCTTCACGCAGACCTCCCTTGAATTTGCCACAAAGGTTTTGTCAAGCCTCTGGCAGTTTATCTTGAAAGAATCCCTTTCCGACAGCCTGAAATGTCTTTTTGCGGCTGAAAACGCGTCCTCAATGGTTTTTCCCGCATCAATGGCGTGCGAGAATGACGAAATTCCAAAAACAGTCTTCAGGCAATTGCAGTTTTCATCCGTCTCAATGAGTATCCTCCCGAATGCGCGCTTGGCTTTTGAGAATTTGACATTATTGGAGCGCAGCCTGTACTCTATGTTTTTCACAAGCACGTTCTCAAATCGCGCCCTGTTTTTGCCCTTAATCCCGATTTCATCATACCTTACAAGGACTGGCATAAAGGGTGTTTTTCCTCCGAAGAATTAAAGATTATTGCGAAACCTTTTTAAACACCCCTCTGGAAGTTTTGGGTATGGTTGAAGGAAAAAGGCGCACGCGGAAGCTGAGGAGGATTTATGTCAGGACTCCTGGCGGAAGGACAGTTGTGCATTACAAGGAAATGAAGAAGAGCAGGCCGCACTGTTCTGGCTGCGGCACTGTGCTCCACGGTGCAAAGGCAGTGCACCCTCGCGTGCTACACTCAATGCCAAAGAGCCAGAAAAGGCCTGAAAGGCCGTATGGCGGCGTGCTTTGTTCTCGATGCATGCGCCGCGAGATAATACTAAAAGCAAGACAATAGGCTCTCGGGATAACGGCGACGTGCCCATAAAGGAGAGCGGAGGAAGAAAATGATTGATGTCGGAAGGATTTGCGTGAAAACAGCTGGAAGAGATGCAGGAATGAAGTGCGTAGTGGTTGAAGTAATTGATGAAAATTTTGTTCTCATAGACGGCGAGACAAGGAGGAGGAAGTGCAACATAATGCACCTTGAGCCGCTTGACAAGACTGTTGAACTGAAAAAAGGCGCGAGCCATGCGGAAGTCGCAAATGCATTTGAGCGGCTTGGGTACGAAGTGCGGACAGCAAAGGCAAAGCCAAAGGGAGTGCGGCCAAGAAAGGCAAGAAAGAGCAAGCTCGCAGGACAAAAGCCAGCTCCGAAAGCAGCGCCGGCAAAAGCACAAGTAAAACCAGCTGCTGCAAAGGAAGCTGCGCCAAAGGCGCCAGCTGCAAAAGCAGTTGCCGAGACGCCTGCCACAAAAGGCGATGAAGCAACACCAAAAGCGCCGGCAAAAAAGCCAGCGCCTCCAGTGCAAAAGAAGCTTGCCTGATATTAAGCCTTCCTTATGTGGTTGAACAATTCAGTCAGGTCAATTTCTGCAGCAGCAACAGGCATTTCAAGGTTGAAGTTCGTGATTACCAGCGGATGGATTTCTCCGATTATGGCAATGGCGTGATTGTCAACCTTGACCTGGGCTGCACGACCAGAAACAAAGCTTGAATGCTCTGTTTCCTCAAATGTTGCATTAAGCCCAAGAACCCTTAGCAAGTACTCAACAAACTGCCTTATTTCAGTATAGTCTGCCTTTGGATGCGCGGAAACTATTGCAAGCTTTGTTATTTCGCAAACCTGGGTGGGAGTCTTTGGATCACTTGAAAACACAGTGCCCATTGAAAAGAACCTCTGCGGATAATCCTTCATCTTGTTGACCTTCAGGACCTCCATCAATGAAGGCAGCATCCAAGCCCTTAGCGCGTTGTAGTCAACAGTCAGGGCATTCGCGAGTTCAATTACTTCTACCTTGCAATTCATTGCCTTTGTCTGCACAGCATCATTTGAAATATTGTAAGTCATTGCCTCAAGCATCCCAAGACCAACAAGGAAGTTGGCAACAGTCTCCTGGAACTCTGAAAAGTCATCAGCAGAGCCAATTGTTGCGACCTTTGGGATTTCAGGCCTGAACCTTTCATAGCCGTAAGCGATTGCAATATCCTCTGCAATGTCGACAAGGTGCATCACGTCAGCGCGGTAGGCAGGAACAAGCACGTGGCCTGCAGCATAACCATAACCCATCCGCTCAAGAAGCTTTTTGGCTTCTGCCTCCTTCAGCTCAATGCCGAGCAATTTGCCAACAGCATCAATGTCAACCTTCATCTTCCTCGGCGACAGGTCAGGGGTCGTGGCTTTTTTCCGGTACATGACATCAACGCTGAATATTTTCCCACCCATGTCTGCAAGCGCAGTAACAATTATGTTCAGCAGAACCTTAAGGGCGCGAAAGTCAAAGCCAGAACACTCAATGAAAACATCCTTTGTGGTTGCCTCAACCTTTCCGGTTAATTTGGAATTTATGATTGGCGGAACGCTGAGCACCTGGTTTTTGGCATCAATGAACACAGGGAACTTTGGCTGTCCCTCAAGCAGGCGGGCATACGCCCTGCCTGTCGGGTGCTGGGCAAGCAACTGAGCCGCATTCATTTCCCTGGAGCTTTCCAGCGGAATGAACACTATCTCCTGCGGCTTTTTCGCGGTATAAGTGATTGGAAACTGTATTTTTTCAAGGGGATAAATGCCAATAGCTGCCTTTTTGCGGTTTCTGCAGTAAGTTGCGTGCAGTTTTTCCTGCACCTGTATCAGTTCCCTTATTTTTTCGTCATCTAGCTTCAGTCCTTTGACGACAGCGCACGCAGTGAAAGGCCTTACTGCACTGACTGCACTGTCAACAACCACCTGATACCGCTCTTTTGCAACCTTGTACTGCCTCAACCCCGTCTTAATGCCAAGGAACGAGCTTAGCGAGCGCGCAAGCCCCGGCTCGCTAAGCCAGTCAGGCCTGTTTGGCGAAATATCAACCTCAAGCTCTGTGTCAAGCACCGCATCAACAGGGGCACCCATCATTGCAAGCCTGTCTGCAAGCTCCTTGTCGCTGAGCTTTTTGCCAGCAAGGCGCAAAAGTTCCTTTTTATTGATTGTTATTGCCGACATTATTTCACCTGAAGCTTTGCCTCGCGCAATTGCTGGACGTCATTCTTGTAAATGTCGCGCAAGTCCGTGATTTTGTAATAGTCTGTGATGATTCGTTCCATTCCCAATCCCCATGCGAGCACAGGAACCGCCTTTCCAAGCAATGGCTGCACGACTTCAGGGCGGAAGATACCTGTGCCGCCAAGCTCAACCCACTCATTTTTTACAGGATGCCAGACATCAACTTCCATTGAAGGTTCTGTGTAAGGAAAATGCGAAGGCCTGAGCCTGATTTTTTCAAAACCCATCTTTTTGAAAAATTCCTTCAAGTATCCCTGCAAATTGCACAGGTTTGCATTTGGGTCAACAACAATTCCCTCAACCTGGTAGAACTCAAACAAGTGCTTCCAGTCAAGGGTCTCATTCCTGAAAACCTTGACGACGCTGAAGAACTTTGCAGGAAGGTCTGCTTCTGTCAAACGCGAGATTGCCTGGGCGCTAAGCACTGTGCTGTGCGTCCTCAGCAGGAGCTCCCTCGCCTTTTCCTCGCTCCAAGGCTGCTGCCAGCCAGTGCTTCCTGTCTTTCCCCCATACTCGTGCACTGCCTTTACTTCATTCACGAATTCCTTTGGAAGCATTGCCCTGTTCGGCTTTTTCAGGTAAAAAGTGTCCTGCATTTCCCTTGCAGGATGGTCCTGCGGAACGTACAAAGCATCAAGATCCCAAAATGCAGACTGCACCATAGTGCCTGTCATCTCGCTGAATCCCATATCGCGCCAGATTTTCTTTATGCGGTTTATTGCATCACTGACGAAATGCCTTCTTCCGCCTGAAATCTTCGGCACCTGCACGGCAACATCATACCGCCGTATGGGCTTCTTTTTCCACTCGCCTGAAAGGATTACCTGCGGCGTTATTGAATCAATGATTTTTTCATCCCTGACACCCATCTCAACAAGTTGCCTACCAAGCGGGAGAAGCACAACCCTCTTCAGCTTGTGCTGGTCAACCCGCACAATTGCCCTGCGCGAGCGCAAAGCCAGCAAGACAGCATTTTCCTCAGGCGAGAGTTCTGCGGCGCGCACAGGAAACTCCCTGCGCAGGAATGCCTCTTCTGGAAATTCCTTTTTCAGCGCTGCCTTTCCCTGATCTGTAAGCTTTACCCTAAAGCCCTTGTCGTGGGAAATGTGCACAAGCGCCTTTTTCCTCAAAAGCCCCAGGCAGATGTTCAGCTCATCACGTGAGAGTTTTGCCTTTGCCTGTATTCTGTCAAGCGAAAGCTCCTTGTCGCCAAGCGCCTGCAAAAACCTTCTTTCCGGCAAACCCTGCTTTTTGTAAAGCTCGCCGTTCCTGTCAAGAACCACAATGTCGTGCACTTCGGTGTCAACTTTTGCCGCCTTCTTGTTCTCCAGCCACTGCAGGGCCCTGACTACCTCTACATCCTTCAGCCCTGTTGCGCTGCATATTGCAGGAACAGTTTCGTGCTTGTCCAGGACTGGAAGCACCTTACGTTCCAGCGGATGCAAGCTTTGAGCGAGCTTGTCTAGGTTCATGTGCTCCCTGGCAATTTAACAAGGAAAAAAGAAAACACGCCCCTTATTTGACAGGCTTCATTCCTTTCCATGCCGTGTCAAACAAGGTCTCCAGTGCGTTGGCAAAGAATGGCGTGTTGACCCATATTCCAACATCATATGTCGGGTGGACTTCCTTGTCGTCCAGGATCATGAACACCAAATCCTTGCCGTCAACAACACAGAAGCGTGCCTTTGAATCGGTGTGCCTGACTTCAGCGACCTCGGAAACATCCTTCAAGGCATCCTTGGTCTCCTTTGTGATGGGCGCTGCAATGCGTATCTTGACGCCCTTTTTCCTGAGCTTTTCAAAGACAGGCTTAAGCCCCTCAACCTTCCTGAGGAAGCCCTGTGAAGTGGTCATTATAGTAACGCTCTTCTCGGCATTCCTTATGGTAAGCTCGAGATGGGAGTAAAGGTTGTGCCTTCCGCGCAAGGATCCTGAAAGGTCAGCCGGCTCCACAAGCTCCACACCCTGAGTGTGCAACAAATTAAGCTCGTTGAGGACGTCAGTTGACTTCAGTTGTTCAAGGCGCTTGACGCGCTCGTCAGCCTCTTCCTTCATGTTCTTCTTGACGCGCTCAAGGACTTCCTGAGGCGGAATCGCTATGTACTTTATCGGCTTGCCGAGCTTCATCACGACAAAGCCCTTTCTCTCAAGGCTTTCAAGGACGTCATAGCTCCTTGACCTTGGAACGTTTGCAATGTCAGAAAGCTCTCCTGCAGTCGCCACACCACGCGAAAGCAAGGCCGTCCAAATCTTGACCTCATAAAGGTTCAAGGAGAAATACCGACGGAGCTTGCTCAAAAATTCTTCTTTGACGATCATACATACCTCCCCCTTTTGTTGTTATGGGACTGGGGTAAATCAGGGCGGGTATTAAAATGTTACGATTTTAACCACCGCACAAGGGGGATATTTACTCCCAAGTAGTGCTTTTTGACTATCTGGTATATAATGATTGTTGTGTTTCAGAACAAGCTTGAGCACTAGAACATCTTGTATCTCAGTATTGCGCCGATCCCGCCCAGGCCATGGAGGCGCTTTCCACCTTCGTGCTCTGTTGAAATAATCCAGACCTTTCCTTTTGTGCGGTCAACCTGCTTCATCATGCTGTCAAGCTCTGCAAACTTGTCCTCTTCCCTGAGCTTCTGGATAAGCTTGTCTGTGACAAGAAGGTGCTCTATTGCTCCTGCATCTGCTGCCTGCAGGGTTTCCTTCATGCCGTAAGCGGCAGGCCCCTGCTTTGCGATTTTGCCAAACAAATCGTCAATGATGCCCATTTCTTTGCTGACGCGCTCCTGCCTCAATGCCTCCTGGGTTTCCTTTCTTTTCAGGACTTCGGCAATTGCTGTCTCGTCAACGCCAGAACACGTTGCCTGGATTATTTTTTTCTTCAATTCCTGGTTCCTCAATACCTTGTAAAGCTCTTCCTTCCAGAATGACGGGCTTGCAAGTATTATTTTGTCAAGCCCAAACCTTTTGTCATAGTCTTCCAATTGCTTGATTATTTCCTCGTAAAACGTTTCTTTTACCTTTTCAGGGACTGCTTTCTTTGTGACCTTTCCCCTGATTGTCGTGAGCATTTCATAACCGTCCCTTGCGAGCTTTGCAAACAATGCCTCCTCGCGGTCAAAGACGCAGACAACAATCTTCGTCACTTTTGCAGTCATGGCTTCCTTAAGGTAATCAAGCTGGTAGCGCAGCCATTCTGGCTTTACAATCGTGATGGTGCTTCCAACCTCGACCGAGAAAGTATGATAACTGCCGTGCGGAACATCCTCAGGACCCTCAGTAACCCTGCCAGAAACCCTGAGTTCTGTTGCTGTAAACTCCACCTTTTCAACCTGCAATGCAAGAAAAACCTTTTTTCGCTCAGCAGCTGCCTCTTCTGTTACCTTTATTTTCCGCAGGGTTTTTCCCTTGATTATGTCTCCCTTGTCAATAATGTTGTTGAGAAACCACAAGTCATCTGGATTCTCAACCAACAGTTTGGCTTCTCCCTGCTTGAGCTTTAACGCGAGCTGTTTCATAACACGAGAAAACAAAGAGGCATTTAAAAAAGTAGAGTATCAGTAATCCTCAATTCTCATTATTCCATAACCGTAACGAGGGTATGGTGAAGTCCTGTAATCATAAGGCTCGTAGTATGGCTTTGGCGCTCTCGTGTACTGCAGGTTGAACCTTGCAATATCCTCAGGAAATGTATAGAAATTGTTGTACCTGTACTTTCCAATTTTCTGCACTTCGTAAATGTCATCAAAGTGGGTGAAGTCAACAACACGCCTGTTATCATACGCATTCTGGCGCGCAAAAGAATTATAGTCCCTTAGCGTGTAACAGTTCCAGTCATCGTAATCACTAATGTCCTCCTCGTCAAGACCGTCATAATGATTCTCATTAATGATTCTCAGCTGGTCTTCCCTCCTGAGCCTCTGCAGGTCATCTCTTGAAGCTGTCTTTGCAGTCAATGGCTCGTAAGAATCATAATTGTCCGCGTTCGCAAACCTGTTGTAGTCATCAAGGGAAATGCACGCATACCTGCCAAAATCACCCACAAAATCAGGGTCAATGCCGTCAAAAGGGTTGTGCAGGGCGTAAGCAACATTATTCCTGTAATCAACCTCATCAGCATAATACAAAACCCTTGCAGAAGCAAATTCAAGGCAAAGAATTGCAATAAGGAAAAATGCTGAAAGATTTTTCATAGTCAGTACCCGTATGGACGATATCTCGATGCGTACGCGCCCACACGCGAGTACCTGTATGGATTGTAATACGGGCTCGTGTACCCAAGCTCGTAATCATCGCTGTACGGCCTATAATCATAGCCATAATAAGTCCCAACATCATAATAAGGATAAGAATAAACATTGTAGCCGTAGGAATACCGCAATTCAGGATATCCCGAATCATAAGTTCTTGTAGAACGCTCGTATTCAGAACTCCTTGAGAATGCAAATTCCCTTGAGCGGCCATAATCATAATGGTCGCTAACCCTGCTGCCCCGCCATCCGCCATAAGTCTGGTATGAATGCTCGTATTCTGACTCGCGGACACTCACGCTCCCAGAACTGCTTGAGCGGGAATAATCGCTAGAGTAGCCGTCAAAATAAGTCCTGCCGTAATAATCATAATAATCATCAACATACACGTGCGCTGAAACACTGAAAGCCGAAAGAACTAATGCAATAACCAATGCCGCGAGCTTAGCTGTTTTCATACTGCTGTAACCCCCTCCGATATGGGTGTTTTGTAGTGAAGGCTGCTTAAAAAGGTTGTGAAATAAAAGGCATTGGAGACGGCGGCTCTGGTGAAAGTCTCGTAAAAATTAAATAACCCTCTTGCCTGCGTTAGCTGGCAAGAGGGATGGTTGGAGAAGTAACCTCCAACCATGGCAAAGACAGAAAAGCTGGTAAATAAAGTTAAGCGTTTGTTGCGGCAAGCGCGGATGCCGCGCTGGCTGCACCACTTTGGACCGAAAAAGTACGAATTCTGGCAACACGCAATTGCCTTGCTTGTCCGGGCAATCTGCCAATTGAGTTATCGTCGAGTATGCTGGCTGTTACGCCAGCTGGGACAAAATTGCCCGACATATTCTGCGCTTATCAAAATGACACAACGCATGCCACATTCGCTGTGGCAACGCTTGCTCGCTGCCACGCGCAACGACAATGCGCACGTTATGGCTCTGGACGCTACAACATTCCCGCGCTCAAATCCGAGCTATCATTATTTGCGCGCCATTAATCAAACAAGCCCAACAGGCAAGCCTGTTAAACTGAGTATTCTCGTGGATACACGACGAAAGAAAGTACTTGCAGCGCACGCACGAGCGCTACCAGTGCACGATGTGCGTGATGTGCAACATCTTCTCAAAGATTACACTCCGCAAATCATCGTAGCCGACAAAGGCTATGACAGCGAAGCAATACACGAGTATTGCTTCGAGCATGGCATCACAAGCATGATTCCCAAACGTGCAGGCGTGCACAGAGGATTTTATCGTCATAAAATGCTCAAAAGGTTCCGCACCAGAACATACCATCGCCGTTCAATTGTTGAAGCAGTCTTCAGCCGCATCAAACGGCTGTGCGGCAGCGCCGTCAGATGCCGCCGTGCGAGAACCATCCGCGCGGAATTGCTCGCGCGGTGTATTGCGAGCAACTGGTTCTCGCGCTTAATCAGACTTTTTCACCAGAGCCGGAGACGGCAATACATTTATATATGTAAGAATTTGCTTGGGGACAAAAGAAGGTGATTACTCTGAGGAGACGCGGTCAGGCAACAGGCGGCGCGGCAGCAACACTTATAGGGATAATAACTCTCCTGATAGTGTTCTACATTATTTTCCTTCCGCCAGAAGAGCGCAAGGAACTCCTGATGGAAGAAGAGGGAGTGCTGCCAGGAGTGATAGCGCCAGGAGGAGAAGTCATCTTCAAGGCAGCCCCGGGAAGGCTCACATATGTCGGCCAGACAGAATTCGAGCACTTGGTGCCAAACATTCTTTTGACAGAAGAGCGACAGGCAAAAATCCTTGCAGATGCAAGCCCGTTCATTATCAAGAAGGGCTGGTTCAGGAAGCAATTCAAGAACATCAGCCTCTACCTGCCTGACCTTGAGACTGTTGACAATGTCCTTCTCAGCTTCCAGGCGCCTGTCAGGAGGGGAAGGCTGAAAATCCTTTTCAACGGACAGGCGGTGTTTGAGGGGAACATAATAGTGAACAACCCGCCGCCTGTGCCAATACCAAAGAGCCTTTTGCGCACAAACAACGCTGTTGAATTCCAAGTGTGGGGGTTCGGGCTCATATTTTCAAGGCAGTACCAGATAACTGATGTCAAGATAATCGGTGAAATAATTGACGTGAAAAAGCAGGAGGCAGCAAACTCATTCGGCATCCCTGACATTGAATATCAGAATATTGAGTCGGCATACCTTGGCTTCTATCCTATATGCAACAAGGAAGATGTTGGCGTGCTTGACATAACACTCAACAACAAAATAATTTATTCAGCAGTGCCTGTCTGCGAAAGCCCTGCACGCCAAGACCTGTTCAAGGAGGACTTTGTTTCAGGAAAGAACACGCTTGGCTTCAGGCTGCGCTCGGGAATGGCGCGCATAGAAAACATAAGGATAAAGACATTCGTAAAGCCCACAAAAGGCTATTCTGACTTCTTCTTCCTCGAACCTGGCATTTTTACAGCAATTGCAACAGGGAAAGCCCATGCTGTCCTTGAGATGGAATTCGTGGATGATGGTCGGCTAAAGGAGGCAGAGACAAACATTAACGGAAGGCTTGACGTGCTTTCCCAGCGAGACCCCAAGTATGTCCGCGACATTTCTGCAGTTGTCAGGGACGGCAACAATTACATCGGGCTAATGCCGATGACTGACCTGAACGTCATCAGCCTGACAGTGCGGGTGGAGTGACCATGGCGGAAGCCGCCCCCAGCACAGAAAAGCCCAGCGGATGGGGTGTTTTTGTCCTTGCATTACTGCTCGTAATCTGGCATGTCTTTGACCTTCTCGTGATGAGGCGCCAAGCGCTTGTGTCATACACTATACTGGCAGTGACATTCGGCGTCTACATGTTTTTTGCACTGATTGCAAAAGGAATAATGAAGGAAAAGAACTGGAAATTCATGCTGTGGTTTGTGGCAATGTGGCTTGTGCCAATCCTCCTCGGGCTGGTTGCGAAATACGTAAGGCAGGTTGTTGTGCTTGAGGCAGTCACAATGGCAGCAGTTTATTTCCCCTTATTCCTATTTTATTTCCTCAGCAAAGGCGCGGCATCAAAAACAATCGCGATATACTTCATAATCTGGGCATTTGGGCTTGTGTTCTGGGCAGTCACTTACGGCGACCTCATGAATTATGCAAAAGCGCAGAACATTGAGCTCGGCTTTAACCCAATGCTCACTTATGAGGCAATATTCAGCTGGACAAAAAAAGCAATCATAAACACGTACACAAGGAGCATTGAAACAGGAAAAGTTATTGCAGGCGAGGTTGAAACAGCAGTAAGGGCAGCAAAAGGCGATTATTACACAGGACAGGTTGATACTGCAGCCAAAAAACGGCTTGGGGTTTACATAGAAAACTTCAGGACAACAGAGCCGTTCTTTTACGAAAACTCACCGGTAAGCGCTTACGCAACCCTTAAGGCAGAAACCCTTGACAAACCGCTTGACATCAGCATCACCTGCGACGCTGACGGCACAATCTCTGCAAACATAATAAGGCCAACTGGCACTTTCAACATCATTACTGCAGAACAGCACGAAATTGACTGCATCTGGAACAAAGGAGCCCTAAAGAAAGGAGTGCACAACCTCAGGCTCAGGGCTGAATTTGAGTTCACGACAAGGGCATACCTCAAGGCATACATAATGGACAGGGACAGGCTCAGGGAATACAGGAGGCAGAACATTGACCCTCTAGCAAACGTCCCTGACAGGACCCCGGTAGCAATATACACATCAGGACCTGTGCGAATAGGAATGAGCCTCGGACAGCAACCCATTGCCCTCGGCGCTGGCGGGGAGGCATTGCAAAGTTGGGGAGTCACTGTTGAAAACATCTGGGACGGCCAGCTTGAGGAACTCTCAATGCTGCACTTCTTTGTGCCAAAAGGAATCAGGATTGCCCGCATGGAGGGCGTCAACATCCAGCAAACATCCTGTGCCGAAATTCCGGAAGAGGAGCGCGAAGCGTGCGATGACAGCCTTGTCAACGTTTATTCCCTAAGCCCTGGCTCGGCAAGGAACTTCAGAATCCCTCTTGAAATCACAAACCCAGAACAGGTGCTTGGCAAGGCGCCTGTTGCAGTCCAGAACTTCAAGGTCAGCGCGCAATACAGGTACCTGCTTGAGCGCAAGGCAGTGACAGACGTGAAAGAGGCAACTGCATGAAAAAACAATTTTTAATCCTTGCAGTCATTGCGCTTTTCATGTCAGGATGCCATGACGGGCTTTTCCTCCGCAAGGACACTATGCGCCTGCCGGAAGTCAGTATTGGCACGCAAGGTGTTGAACTGTTTTTTGCGCAAAACACGCCGCCTGCAGAAGCATATGAGGGAAGCCAGTTCTCGCTCATGGTAAACCTCGCAAACCTTGGAACAACAGATGTGGAGGAGGGTATTTACGCGCTGAGCTATGAGCCCCAATATCTTTACCTGCCACGCCAGCAAAACCAGGGAAGGTTTGTTGTGCGCGGCAAGTCAATATTCAACCCCCAGGGAGAGGAAAGACTCCTGAAATTCACATTTGACACAAAGCCCCTCGGCCCCCAGCTCCAGGGATATCCTGCAACAATGACATTCACTGCATGCTACCCGTACAAGACAAACGCGCCAATAACAGTATGCATTGACACAGACCTGACAGGCAAGGCATCAGGAAAAGTATGCATTCCAACACTGCAAGCATTCCCGCAGGGGCAGGGCGCACCTGTGGCGGTCGCAACAGTAGAGACAAGGATGCTTCCCCACGAGCAGGAAAACCGAGTCAGGCCTGAATTCGTTCTCACAATCAAAAACCTTGGAAGGGGAGAGGTTGTTGCGGAAGAACTCTACCGCGAGGCATGCTCGGGCAGGGCATTGGGACCAGAAGGATGGAGCGTTGTTTCTGTTGAGGCAGTGCTTTCTGACAAAATGCTCACGTGCGCGCCAACACCCGTGAAAATAAAGCAACAGGGTGAAACAAGGGTTGTCTGCACGCTGGCCGAGGGTATTGATTCAAGGCTTGGAAGCTACACGGCACCGCTCACCGTAACGCTCGGATATGGTTACATTGCAAGCATCGGCACCCAAACAAAGATAATAAAGCCATGACGACCAAACATTTATATAATTCAAAACCGCGGTGCGGCACTATGCAAAAAGCGCTTTTGCTCTGCACAATCCTGCTCCTGCTTTTTGCCGGCTGCAGGACTGTTGCTCCACAGGAAAGACCCACTTTTGTTGAAGAATTCAGGATAGGAAGCGAGGGACTTCGCATGAGGTTTGCGCAAAACCTGCCGCCATTGCGTCTGTTCTCCGGCGAGGAGCTTGCAGTTGTCCTTGAGCTGGAGAACCGCGGAACATACACCATTGGCGGACCGGGCGACAGGATATACCTTTCCGGCTTTGACCCAACAATAATCAGCGGAATATCGCCTGCGGGAGAGCAGATTCCACTTCTTGAGGGAAGGAGCCAGTTCATAAGCCAGGGCGGCTTTGACACTGTTACATTCAGGGCAATGACACGAGTGCTCCATGACAAGTATCCCCTGCGGTTGCTGGCAACAGCGTGCTACGGCTACGAAACGGTTGCCTCTGCAAATGTCTGCATAGACCCTGACCCTTACGCGCCTGGAATAAGGCCTCGGGTGTGCGTGCCGCAGAACGTGGGACTTGGAGGAGGCCAGGGTGCGCCAGTTGCAGTCACGCTTGTTGAGGTTGACGCAAGCCCCGGCAAGACAAGGTTCAAGATACACGTGCAGAACGTGGGAGGCGGCGAAGTATTCAGATCAGGGTGGCAGACGCTCAATAAGTGCGCGCCGGGCTCAAAGCTTGAATTTGACGAGATTGACTATGTTGAGCTTGCTGACGTTATTGTCAGCGGGACCTCAATCAAGGGAAGCTGCAGGCCGCTGGACAGGGGGCACATCAGGCTGACAAACCAGCAAGGGCTTGTGTACTGCGAGTTTGACAGGCCAAGGGGGGAGGCAGCATACATCAGCCCGATGACAATCGTCCTCAGGTACGGCTACAGGACATCCTTGTTCCAGGATGTTGAGATTTTGCCAGTCACATAAGCCAGCGAAAGGTTTATATAAGAAATATTCTCGGCAAAGACCAATGCGGAAGATAATTGCTGTAATGGTCTTTCTTGTAATGATTACAGCCTGCGCAGGCGGGGCAAAAAAAGGTGAAAAAATAGACCTTGGAGCGCCGTTTGTCGGAGGAACTACAGGGATTTCGGCAGAATTCATTGACTTCCGCAAGGCAGTTTTTGATGGCGGCAGGGACCCATTTGATGTTATCGTGAAGCTTGAGAACAAGGGAGAAGCAACGGTTCCGACAGGAAGGGCAAGGGTGAAGATTTCAGGAATCAATCCTGCAGAGTTCGGCAAGCTCGAGGAAGACCTGACAAAGACAAGCACAGAGGATCTCCTGAAGGTCAGCAAGGACCCGCAGGGAAATGTCCTGGCAGGAAGCCAGTCAACAGTTGAGTTTACAGGGCTCAACCACTTCTCGCCAATTGCAGGAGCGCAAGTTTCGTTCCCATTGCGCGCAGACGTTTGCTATACTTATGCCACAGAGGCGGTCAGCAAGCTTTGCGTGCGCGAAAACCTGCTTGCGCCAGAGCCTGGAGGAATATGCGAAATCACGGAGGACAAGCCAATATTCAATTCAGGCGCGCCTGTGCAAATCGGCTCTGTTAAGGAATCTGCGCGGGGCAAGGATAAGATAAGCTTCAGTTTTGAAATCTCAAACGCAGGAACAGGGCAAATATTTGACCGCGGCAGCACGTGCGACAAAAGCACCAGGGCAAAGGAAAATATGGTTTATGTGGAAGTTGACACAGGACTGCCAGGGCTGCAGTGCACAGGGCTCACAACAACAGGAACAAAGGCAGAAGGCTCCACAAAGCTCTACGAGGGCAAGAAGACAATCACGTGCACGCAGACGATAACGTCAAGGGCTGACTTTGAGCAGCAGATAAAGCTCAAAGCAACTTATGACTATGAAGAATACAAGCAGACAGAAATAACAGTCAAGAGTTCTGGGGAAGAAGAATAAACATTATTTGTTAACGGCACTTACGTGCGCCAATAAAGCTTCCAACTGAATGAATTCGTCAGCACCTTCAACCATCCTGAATTCTATCTCTCCGCACTTGTCAATGAGCCTGACTTTTTCGCGGTTTTCAATTTCAAGATTCCAGACCTCCTTTTGAATCTGGCGGATGACATCAAGCCCTGACAAGCCGTACTTCAGCATTGTGTCAAGCAGGACATTCCTTGCCTTGACAAAATCACCCTCCAAAGCAGTCTTAAGGAGCATTGCAACTTCCTTTGGCTGGGCCATTGAAGCCATTGAGAACACTAGCTCAGGGGTGACATTGTCCTGCATTGCAGCGCATGACTGCAGGATGTTTTCCAAACGCCTGCAATCCCCCTCTGAAACCTCAAACAATGCTTTCTTTGCATCTGCACTAAGCTTCAGACCTTCCTGCCTTGCAATTGCGTCAATTATTCCATAAACCTCATCCTGAGGCAATGGCTTGAAGCGGAAAACAGCACACCTGCTCTGGATTGGGTCAATGATTTTGCTTGAATAATTTGCTGCAAGAATAAAACGGCAAGTGCTCGTGTAGTTCTCCATTGTCCTCCTTAATGCCTGCTGGGCTTCCTTTGTCAGGGCATCACACTCATCAAGGAAAATAATCTTGAAAGGCACATTACCCAGTGCCTTTGTCCTTGCAAAATCCTTCACCTTGACCCTGACAACATCAATACCGCGCTCATCCGAGGCATTGAGCTCAAGGAAGTTCTGCCGCCAGTTTTCACCAAACAATTCACGGGCTGCAACAAGCGCAAGCGTGCTCTTCCCAACACCCGGCGGTCCTGCAAACAACAAATGAGGCAGGTTTTTCTGGCTGACAAAGGACTTTATCTTGCCCACAACAGCATCCTGGCCCTTGACCTCTGCAAAAGACTTTGGGCGATATTTCTCTGTCCAAATTACAGAACTTTCCTCAACCATAGGTCCCCCTGAACAGCACGAACAGCCGCCAGTTTAAAAAGATTTAGGGAAATCAGACAATGTCTTCTTCTGAAACAACCATGAAGTCTCCCATTGCAATAACAGCGCTGAACGGGATGAGCATGTTTCCTGCCTTGTCCTTTTCCAACTCGAGTTTCTCAGTGTACGTGGTTGGGTTCTTGAGGACAAGATGAATAAGCTCCCCTGACTTTGTCTCGAAAACAATGTCGCCAACCTCACCAAACCGCTTGCCAGACTTGCTGACAACAGTTTTGCCCATCAGTTGCTTTGAGAATTTCTTTTCGTCTGCAGTTGCCATCAGTTCACCCTTATTTACTCCTCCCGAATGAGTGTAGGTTGTATTTAAATGTTTTCTTTTGTTCTGCGAGAAAGATTTAAATAAAGACTGGACAGGCAAAGGGGTATGGATGTTGAAGAGCGACTTGCACTGATAACGCGGAACACGGACGAAGTGCTCACACCCGAAGACCTGAAGTGGATGCTCACACAAGGAATACCACTAAGGCACTACATCGGATTTGAGATTTCAGGGTTTGTGCACCTCGGCACAGGCTTGGTGACAGGCTCAAAGATTGCAGACTTCCAAAAGGCAGGGGCAAAATGCTCGTGCTACCTTGCAACATGGCACGCGTGGATAAACAACAAGCTTGACGGAAAGCTCGAGACAATCAGGAAGTCAGCAGAATACTTCAAGGAAGGGCTCAAGGCGGCGGTCCTTGCAATGGGCGGCGACCCTGAGAATGTCAAATTCGTGAGCGGCGATGAGCTTTATCACAACAATGACGACTTCTGGCTGAACACGATTGACATTGCAAAGCATATGACACTCTCAAGGGCGATGAGGGCAACAACAATCATGGGAAGGCAGGCAGGAATGGAAATACCGCTCGCCTGGCTTATTTACACCCCAATGCAGGTCTCGGACATCTTTGCAATGGACATCAACCTTGCGCACGCGGGGCTTGACCAGCGCAAGGCGCAGGTTGTTGCAAGGGAGGTCGCGGAAAAGCTGACAATCAAGAGGCTTGAGCACAAGGGCAAGCCGTACAAGCCTGTTGCAGTCCACAACCACTTAATCCTCGGGTTGCAAAAGCCGCCAATCTGGCCTGCGCCAAAGGAAAATCTTGCAGAGCTCTGGAGCACCCTCAAGATGAGCAAATCAGTTGGCGGAAGCGCAATCTTTGTCCACGACACGCCTGAGGAAATAAGGGCAAAGATAAAGAACGCATTCTGCCCGGAAGGCGAGACCGATTTTAATCCTTTGCTTGATTGGGCAAAGCACCTTGTCTTTATTCGCGACAGCGCAAAGCTTGAGGTGAAGAGGACTCCAGAGCACGGCGGAAAAATCAGTTTCACAAATATCGAAGACCTCAAGCACGCGTTTGCAAAAAAAGAGCTTCATCCCTTGGATTTGAAAGCAGCCATGGCAGAGGCAATTATTGACCTTCTTGAGCCATGCAGGAAACACTTCAGCAAGGGAAAGCCGAAGAAACTGCTTGAGGAAATGCAGCTTACAATGGCAAAAGTCAAGCCAAAGACCTGAAACCGCGCATTAAAAGCTTTGCCCACAAAATTTATAAACAATCTTTGAGTCAGAATAATTCCAATGACGAGCCGCAATTCGGACAAGGTGGAAGACGTCAGTTATTCCTATGCAACAAGCGTGAGCGGGCTTGAGGAGGAAAACAAGTTTCTCAAGGAGAGTGTTGACAACCTCGAGCGTGAACTTGAAAAATTCCGCAAGGCGCCTCTTATTGCGTGCGAAATCAGGGACATTCTTGATGACAAGGCGTTGGTGAGGCTGCCGAACGGCAACGAATTCCTTGTTGAGATAGCAACCAACTGCGGCGAGCTTCTTCCAGGAGACAGCGCGCTGGCAGAACAGAAAAACCTGACAATACTCAAGAAAATGCCTGCCAGCAAAAAGTTCGATGTTGAAAAATTCGTAATCCTCGAAAAGCCAGACATCAAATGGGCTGACATAGGCGGGCTTTCAGAACAAGTGCAGGAAATAAAAGAAGTCATTGAGCTGCCCCTGAAAAAGCCGGAACTATTCAGGCAGGTCGGAATCCAGCCGCCAAAAGGAATTTTGCTTTTCGGACCTCCAGGAACAGGAAAGACCCTGTTGGCAAAAGCAGTTGCTGCAAGCACAAACAGCACATTCATACAAGTCGTTGGCTCAGAACTCGTTCAGAAATTCATTGGCGAGGGCGCAAAGCTTGTGAAAGAGATTTTCCAGCTTGCGCGCGAAAAGGCGCCAAGCATAATATTCATTGACGAGCTGGACGCAATAGCCGCGACAAGGATTGACATAGGAACATCAGGAGAAAGGGAAGTGCAAAGGACATTCATGCAGTTACTGGCAGAAATAGACGGCTTCAAGCCGCTTGATAACGTTAAAATAATAGGCTGCACAAACAGAAGGGACATACTCGACACTGCAATCCTCAGGCCAGGAAGGCTTGACAGGAGAATTTACGTGCCGCTGCCGGATATGGATGGCAGGAGGGAAATATTCAAGATACATTCAAGCGAAGTAAACCTTGCAAAGCTTAACATAAATGACGTTATTGCAGCAATGGAAGGATTTTCAGGAGCAGAAATAAAGGCAGTAGTTACAGAAGCAGGTTATTTTGCAATACGTGACGGAAGGACAAAGGTCACAGAAGAGGACGTGCTGATGGCAATAGATAAAGTCAGAAGCGGCAGCCCTGTAGAAGACGAAGACTACACGAAGATGTTTGGTTAGTTCTGCACAACAAAATCCACACAAACCCTGTTCTGCCTGACACCAACCTGACCGCACTCAACAACATCAAGGATTTTGCATTTCTTTTTTGCCTTTTGGCAGGCGGCTTTTACAATCTTCTCTGCATCATCCCATTTTCCTTCAGGCTGGAAGTCATAAAAGTGAATGACAGTGCCCTTGCCTGCAACCTTTAATGCAACGTCAAGGAATTTGTCTGCCTTTTGAGGCCAAGGCATTACAATGCGGTCAAACTTTATTTTTGGAACTGCCTTCCTTGCATCACCTTTAATCAGCATTATTTTGTGCCCAAGCTTGTTCCTTTTGACGTTCTCAACAGCATACTTGTGCGCTTCCGGATTTGCCTCAACGCCATAAATCTTGTAAGCCTGAGAAAGCCTTGCAATCACCAAAGGATAGGGAGCAATGCCGGAAAACATTACAAGAACCGTTTCGCCAGGTTTTATGAGTCTTGCAATCCTCTGCCTTTCATTCGCAAGCCTTGGCGAGAAATAACAAGTCCCAATGTTCAGGGCAAGCTCAATTCCAAATTCCTTGTGCACAGTTGTCTTTCTTTTCTCGCCAGCAAGAATCTCAACAGGCTGCTTCCTGTAAACACCCTTGTGCCCGCCTTTCTTTTTAACAGCAACCTTAAGGTACGGCATGAGCGCAAGAAGTGTTTTTGCAATGATTTTTTTCTTTTTTTCAAGCTCCCGTGGAATTTCAAGCACTGCAATGTCACCAATAACATCAAAACCCCTAAGCAGCGAAATCTCCTTGTCGCTAAGTTTTCCCTTTAGTGCTTCTTTTAATTTCATCAGAAATCACCAAGACCTTTTTGCTGCCTTTTGCTGTGCTCTTTCTGCAGCTCTGAAAGTGTTTTTTCAACCCTTTCCCCGTTGAAATCATGTTCATCAACAAGGAATTTGGTTATTCTTTCCTTGTCGGGCTTTTTGAAGCTTAATGAATAGTCTTTTGTTACAGGCATTTCCTTGAACAGCCTGAAGATTTCCTGCCAAGGGGTTGCGCACGACTCAGACCACTTGGCAGCCTCAAAAATTTTCTCAGGCGTTTTCATCTCCTTCACAAGAGCAAGCGACTTTTTCGGACCCAAGCCCTTCACGCCACCAGGATGATAATCAGTACCGACAAGAATTGAGAGCGCAATGAGCTGGTCGTGGTTAATGCCAAGCTCTTTCAGCAAATCATTAAGGACAATAAGTTCAGGTTTTACAACGATTGTGGCAAGGGCTTTTGTCTTTTTCCTCCTGCCAGCAATGGACAGGTTCTGTATCAGCCTTTCTGCTCCGTGCAATAACGCATCATAGTCCTGGCTCACAACTGCCCACGCATCGTTGTTCTTCACAAGGAATGCTGCCTGTGCATCACCCTCGCTCGGAGCCTGAATAACAGGAATGCCCATCAAGGTAAGAAGCTGTTTCGCATCCACAACCATTTCTTTCGTGAGCCTAGCGGTTCTTGCAGCATACTTCTGCATTGCCTCAATATCTTCTTCTTCAACAGCCTTCTCGTATTGCTTTTGGGCTTCTAGTTTTGCCTCTGCGCGCTTTTCTATCTCACAGTGCTTGAGCACAGGAACCTCACCGTCAAAGACAAAAACAGGCTTCAAACCCTGCTTAAGGAAGCTTGAAGTCCTCGAAAATAAACCAATAAGGTGCGATGTAATCCTGCCCTTGCTGTCTGTCAATGGCCTTCCGTCAGGAGTTCTTATCGTTGTCAAAAACTGGTAAAGGATATTGTAAGCATCAACTGCAAGCACCTTGCCTTCCAGCTCTTCAAAACCAATCTCTTTTTTTGTTACGATTTCCCTGAGATTGACACCCATTGATTACACCTGCTTGACAGTCAATCCCTTGAGCTCCTTCATCAAGTCCATTGCCGGCTTTGTCAGTTTTCCAGGAGAAAGGAAAAGGATTGGGAGTTTTTTCAGTTGCCCCTGCACGTAAGCATGGCTCAGGTCTGCCTCGCCAACCTTTGCCTTGTTCTTTGCCTTGCAATAATAATGCAATTGCCCGACAGGCGAAGCCAGTGAGAGCACAAAGTCATACTCATTCTTTTTCTTCAGCGCAACCTGCTCAAGCACGGTAATACTGTTTGATGCAAAGAAAGCCATGAGCTTCTGCAGAAAAGGATCATCACTCATCAATGCCTGCGACGCCGCTTCTGCTGGAGCAATCGGCTTTTGTTCTTCTGGCTTTGGCGATTCTTCAGCAGGAGCGGATTGCTCCTGAATAGCGCGCGATTCAGCCGGCGCAGCAATTGCAGGAGCCTGTGGAGCAACCGGCTGCAGCTGTGCCTGCGGCTCAACAGCAACCTTTGGCTTTCTTGCCCTTGGCTTCCTTGGCGTCGCCTGCTTTTGCTCAGCTGCCTTTGGCTCTTCTGCCGGCTGCTCAGGCGCTGGCGCTTTCTTCTGCAATAACTGCCTTATTGCGTCAGCTGCCTGCTCATCAGTAAGCAAATAAAATTTCCAGAATAATTCCTTGACGCCATCAATTGCAACGTCAAGCGGCTTTGCAAAATCCTTTATGTTCCTCAGTGAAACCCTTGTGAGCGGGTCAAGAGCAGTGTCGCGCATAACCCCTTTTTCCTTTAGTACAGAAACAGTCCTCCTGTCCTTCTCATTCAAATGCTGCACATAGTCAAGGAGGTGTTCAGGATGGTCAGGATGATAATACAAAGGCGAACTCCCAACCTTCAAATGCGACACCTTCAGGAGCCCTTTTTCACTCATTTCAGAAAGCATTGCGCTCGAGAGCATTGAATTTGTTGACAGTTCTTTAGCAACAAAAATGGGCTGGACTGGTTTTTGCTCAACCATTGCGCGAATCCTGTCACGATAATCCAGAGCACCCATAAGCAAAACCAGATTTGACCGTGGTATAAATAGGTTATGCAAAAGGCGTTTACCGTATACCGTTCACGGTCTACTGTTTACGCAGTTCAGGGCTTGAGCCAGCGCACTTCCCAGTAGCTCACATCGCCCTCATCATCAACAATGCCAACAAGCAGGTTCTTTTTCGTGCTGTGCGCAACTCTGTTTTTTGCAGCAAACTCCTGCCAGGTCAGGCGCTCATGCTCGCCTGTGGGATAAACAATCCATTTAGCATGGTCCTCGCCAGGCCTTACTCCCCTTTCGTAGACGCGGAAGTCAGCTCCAAACTTCAAGGCAGTCTTTACAATGTACCCCCTGTCCCTGAGGTCCTTGAAAACAGAGTACCTTGGCCAGAAATTCCTGTCTTTCCTCCTTACTTTTGCAATTAGTTTGTCAACAGGAATGTTTTTGCCCCTTCCATCAAGCACCTTGATGCGCTTCTTCGCAGCAAGATAAACAGCCTCAATGGGCGAAAGCTGGACACGGCCGTCCTCAAGAATCCCCCCAAAAAGGTTCCTCTTGAAAATCTCCCTTGCCTCATCAGAGTTCTCTGTCCTAACAACACTGCCCTCAAGCAATGCCCTCACTACAACAGTCATAACTTGGAATATCGTCGGATGGTTTAAAAATGTTATCATTAAAATCAAATGACTTCAATTAACGAAAACAAGACACTCTCCACTCAGCAAGGCGAACCAACCGTTCAGCCTTGCGAGTTCATCGGAAATAACAGAGTGGCAATGCACAGTCGTTATGTATTGGCACGGTACGTGCCCGTTATTAGTATTCGTTGTTTCCTTGTTTTTCTTCACAAATATTTAAAAAGCACCTGACTAATGAAGGCGGTTATGGAAATAACCATACTTGGCACAGCAGGAAGCATGCCAACAAAGGAGAGAAATGTCCTATCAGTGTTCCTGAAGTACAAGGCAGAAGGTTTGCTGTTTGACTGCGGGGAAGGCACGCAAAGGCAGATGAAAATGGCAGGAATACCCCTCTCAAAAGTCACAAGAATATTCATCACGCACTGGCACGGAGACCACGTGATAGGGCTTGCCGGCCTGCTGCAGAGCAGGGGGCTTTCTGACAATCCCGGAAGCATTGAGATTTACGGTCCTGCCGGCACAAAAGAAAGGCTTGGACACATGTTCCGGGCATTTGAATTTGCAAGGGGTGTTGAAATAAAAGTACACGAAGTAAAATCAGGAATTGCACTTGAGACAAAGGACTTCAGAATAGAATGCGCTCCCCTAAAGCACAGCGTTGCAACCGTTGGGTATGCATTTGTTGAGAATGAAAAACGCAAAATGGATGTCAAGCTGCTCAAAAAGCACAATGTGCCCTTTGGACCTCTTGTTGGAAAACTTCAGGAAGGGCATGTCGTCACTGTTAATGGCAAGAAGATATCACCGGACATGGTCAGCGAGGTTGTTCCTGGAAAGAAGGTTGCTTACATAACAGACAGCGTGGTGTGCTCTGGAGCGCAAAAGCTTGCAGAAAACGCAGACATCGTGATTTGCGAGGCAACATACACGAGCGAGCGGACAGAAGAAGCACACCAGTACGCCCACATGACTGCCAAAGAAGCAGCACAACTCGCGTCACAAGCAAATGCAAAAAAACTCATCCTAACACACTTCTCAGCCCGCTACAAGAATGTTTCAGAGCTTGAGGAAGACGCAAGAAATGTCTTTGACAACACGCAGGCAGCAAGGGACTTGATGAAGATAAAGCTCTGAAAAACCGAAAAGCATAAGAATAGCATACAATTTTTTGGCTTTATGAGCAGCAACCAATAGTCTCATTGGCTTGGTTTGCTAGTTTTCTTTTCGTTTTATCTCCCAGTGCGAACTGCCAGGGAGTGCAAAAGTTTAACAAACCAAACAAGAGGCAAAACACAATGAACAATATAATCCACGTCAAGGACCTGAAGAAGCAGTTTAAAACCATCAAACGGGGCCATGGCTTCCTTGCAGCATTCAGGAGCTTTATAAAGCCAGAAATAGAATACAAGCAGGCATTGAAAGGGATAAGTTTTGACGTAAAAGAGGGTGAAATAGTCGGGCTCATAGGACCAAACGGCGCAGGCAAGAGCACTGCAATAAAAGTGCTCTGCGGCTTGCTGTGGCCTGACTCGGGCAACATCAGCGTCATGGGGATGCTGCCTTGGAAGGACAGGGTAAAGTATGTGAAGCACATTGGAGTTGTGTTTGGGCAAAAATCCAGCCTGTACTGGGACCTGCCACCAGTTGACACATTTTACCTTCACAGGGATCTTTATGACGTGCCAAAAGATGTGTTTGAAAAGAGAATGCACACCCTCATCAAACTGCTGGAAGCAGAAAAAATAGCAAAAACACCCACAAGGGACCTGAGCCTTGGCGAAAGAATGAGGTGCGAGGTAATACAGGCATTGCTGCACAACCCGAAACTTGTGTTTCTCGACGAGCCATCCATTGGTCTTGACATCATTGCAAAAGAAAAACTAAGGGACTTCATAATAAAAGTAAACAAGGAAAACAAAACAACATTCATAATCACCACGCACGATATGCAGGACATTGAGCGCCTCTGCAACAGGGTCATCATAATCAATCACGGAAGAATCATTTATGACGGACCTCTTGAGGAAATCAGGAAGAAATACATCACTGACAAGCACGTGGAGATAAAGCTTTCAGATAGGGCAAAGCCGTTTGCGTTCAATGGATGCAAGGTGATTGCCAAGCGAGATTATGAACTTGAACTTGAGCTGGACACGCGCAAGGCAAAAATCCAGGACCTCATAAATTATTTGCTGAAAAACTTTGACGTGGCAGACATAATAGTTTCTGACCCGCCAATAGAGGAAATAATCACGAAGATTTACCAAACATGAACATAAACCACCACATCGGACTCGCGAATATAGGCATTAAGATAGCAACCCGGTACAGGTGGGAGGCTGTTGCAAGCGTGCTGACCACACCAATAACCTTGATAATTTATTATTTCCTCTGGAAATCCGTTTTCACTTACACAGGCGCCTCATTGCTTCGCGGATTCACATTCACGGAAATGGTGAATTATTACGTGATTTCCATGATAGTTGGGTTTTTTACATGGTCAGAGGTTGACAAATGGATTGAAAACGACCTCATCTACGGCTGGATAGTGAGAGGAATGCTCCTCCCAATAGGAATCATCCCCTGGTATCTCAGCTATGAAATCGGCATAAACATTTACAACATAATAAGCCAGATGATTCCTGTGTTCCTGATAGGCATAATCTTCTTTGGGCTGCCACTTGCACCAGCGGGGGCCCTTGCGGGATTTGCACTGTCGCTTTTGCTCGCATTCCTGATTTATTTTGGCTTGTCATACTTGCTCGGGCTTGGCGCATTCTGGATGAGGCGCATCACAGGACTCAGAAGAGTAAGAAGAATCCTTGTTGCATTCCTTGGAGGCAGCTTTATCCCTCTCGCATTTTTCCCATCGTGGATGCAATCCACATCCCATTTCCTGCCATTCCAATACGCAAGGTCAGTACCAATCCTGATATACCTACAAAAAGCGCCACTTGCTGAATCCTTACTTTTGCAGCTTGCTTGGGTTGTTGTGCTTTACACAATAATACATTTTGTTGCCAAGCGCGCAGTAAGGCACTTTGTGAGCGTGGGAATATGAAATACCCATCCCTTGCCTTAAAAGCAGCACAAGTGTACCTAAACAAAGACCTTGCTTACAAGACAAATTTCATAATCGTGATTATTGCGCTTATGGTTGGTGACTTGGTAGGACCAACGCTTGCCTTAATCATTTACGGCACAACAGAAGGAATCCCGGGGTGGACGATTTACCAATTTTTGCTCTTCCAAGGAACACTAATAACAGTTTACGGTTTGGCAAGGGCATTAACAGGGGATTTCTTTTGGATTGTATACGAAGCAGTAGAGCGTGGAGAATTTGACAAATTCCTCCTAAAGCCATACAATTCCTGGCTCTACCTCATGGCAACAAGCATTGACTGGCAGGGTTTCTTCGAGGCGTTTTTGGGAATAACAATAGCTGCGTATACAATAACAAAACTGCAAATAAACCTGTTCAGCACTGGCTTTGTGGTGTACCTACTGCTGGTCTGTGCAGGAATATTATTCCATTCTGCAATTGTAACTCTTGTAACATCAGGAAGCTTCATTGCAGTAAAAAACGAGTCCCTCTTGCTGTTATACCAGAAACTTTCTGACTTTGCACGATACCCACTGACTGTTTACGGAATTGGACTGCAGTTCTTCCTTACCTTCCTGTTCCCGGTTGCAGTAAGCTCATTCTACCCAGTAGAAGCATTATTGCGCGGCATGACTCTTCCAACCACAATGCTGGTCATACTGCCTGTTCTTGTATTATTCGCCCTGTCACTAAAGGGATGGCATCACACTATAAGAAAATACACCAGCGCGGGCGGGTAATTGCAAATTATATAATAACTTTTAAATAGCCTGCGTGCTTGTATTGTCGCATAATGCGCATCTCCCTGAGAAGGCCCAAAGAAGAAATTGGACCCCCACCACCCCTTTCTGAAGACCAGGACTTTGAGCAAGAACAAAACATTGCCTAACTCGGCTTAGCAGCAAGCTTGACATCGCTTGCCTTGACAGTCTTTCTTCCTGCGTGCATTGCGAGCTTGACAGCGCTCTGCGCTATTTTTCCGGCATATTCCTCCAAGACTTCCTTTAATGCCGCCTTTGCCTTGTCAGAAACACGCTCTGCGCCTGCTGTCTTGATTATTTTCTCCATTGCAGCCAGAGGAATGAGCCTTTTTGATATTTGAGCCATAAAATCACCCCTGATTTGTGAATGAAAGGAAATTATATATAAACATTGCGCTGAACAATAACAGTATGGGCGCAAAAACAAAAGGGACAGGTGCAGAAAGAGAATTAGTCCACTTGTTCTGGCAAAAAGAATGGGCAGCTTCCCGTGTGGCTGGCTCAGGAAGCATAAAATACCCTGTGCCTGACATAATTGCAGGAAAAAACAAAAGAGTGCTGGCAATAGAATGCAAGACAACAAAGGACGCCTGCCAGTACTTGACAAAAGAAGAAGTGGCAGACTTAAAAGAATTTGCAAGGATTACTGGTGCAGAACCGTATATAGCGGTGCGGTTTGCCCGCGAGGAGTGGCGCTTTTTGCATCCAGACGAGCTTGACGTTACAGTGTCGCAGTTTGTTGTGAGCAAAATGCTTGCAAAAGAAATTGGCAAACAATTTGACGAAGTGCTGGGCGCAACGAAAGGTATATAAACAACAGCCAAGCGCCCTACCGAGCAAATATGAAGAAAAAAAAGCCAAAAAAAACAAGGCCCGCTCCCAAACCAAAAGGTAAAGAAGATGCTCTTTCAGAAGTCATAAAAGAGGTTGCTGGAGAAGACGTTTTGCCGCTTGTCAAGGCACTGAAGAACAAAAAGAACGTTTCAGAATTCAAGCTTGCGGAATTGCTAAAAAAAGAAATAAACCTGATACGAAACATGCTTTACAGGCTGTACGACCAGCATCTTGTCTCATTCATAAGGAAAAAGGATAAGAAAAAAGGATGGTACATCTATTACTGGACATTCAACCCACGACGGGTCAAGGAGCTTGTCAGTAACCTGAAGAAAACAAAGATGGAAAAAATCAAGGAGCGCCTCGCGCGAGAAAAATCAACAAATTTTTTCACATGCGCAAACAAGTGCATACGCCTTGACTTTGACCAGGCAACAGAGTTCGAGTACAAGTGCCCGGAGTGCGGCGAAATACTCCAGCAGGAAGACAACACAAAAAGGATAGCGGATCTCGAAAAGGAACTGCAACAGCTTGAAAAAGAGCTCAAGGCAAAGAAGTAATCCAAGGGAGCGACTTCTGAACTCTGGTTAAAAAAACCCTAAACGCGTATGTGCCGTGCTCAGAAACAACAGCAGAAATCATTTCTGGCGGAACTCGCTCCTCATTGCGCACCAGCTTCATTTTCTTAGCAACATGCCACGATGTTGCAAGGGCATAGACGGGAATTCCGCGCGACTTCGCAAGCTCGGAAAGAAGGCGGCCGCCGTTTTCAACAACAATGCCTTCATTAGATATTGCCTTTGATTCAAGAAGCACAAAATCCGCGTTTTCTATTGCGGCGGGTGATGTCAATGGCTTGTGCGCCTCGGCACCAGGAATATCCTTAACCAAGCTTGTTTCAGCACGGATAAAACAAACTTTTTTTGCTGACTTAAGCAACGGCGCTATGGCTCGGCTTACTGGGTGTGCAACAATTTTTTTATTGCGCAACATCTTAAAAGCAACACCTGAAAGCTGTGAAGTGCATGAATTAAGCACGTGCTTTGTCCTGTGCACCCTTGAAAGCATCTCCTCACCAAGCTTTTTCCCTTTTGCCTGCCTCGTGACAAAGCACAAAGCGTTTTTGCTGACAACATCAAGCTTTTTGCCCTTTATCATCATTGAAAACTTTGCCACTGCCTTTTCAGCAGGATACTTTCTTAAAAATTCTGCAAAAGCATTCAGGCAAGAATGTGCAGCGCCCGAAATAGGGTGGCGGGCAGCCATGTAACTCAGCGCTTTCTGCGCATTGCCTTCTCAATTGCCTGCTCTTCGATCAGGATCTTGTGCGCAATGTTGTCAATGTGCTCCTCAATACGCGCAACACGACGCTCCATCAGGATAAGCACACGGATGCAATACACTATCGCCGCAAGGGTTCCGACGATAACGGCGAGGGTAATCCTCAAGACCATATCATCAACAGCCATAATTATCCACCTCGTTTATTGACACTAATACAGAAAACTGATTTAAAAGAGTATAAAAAGGTTTGGGTTCATTTCACAGCCTTGCCGCTTTCCCATAACGTGTTGAAGATGTTTTCAAAGGATTTTGCGAATGATTCTGTGTTGACCCAGACTCCAAAGTCATAATTTGGGTGAGCGTTTGTGTCATCCAAGACCATAAATGTGATGCTCTTGCCGTCAACAATAACAAACCTTGCCTTGGTTCCATCAACATGCCTAACCTGCGCGTGAGCCGACAAGACCTTTGCGGCTGACTGGGATTCCTTCGTGATGGGGGCTGCTATCCTGATGCGGACACCCCGCTCCTTTGCCTTTGAAATAACACCACCCAAAGCATCAAGCTTCCTTACCAGACCACAATCAGTCGTCATAATTGAAACACTTTTCTGTGCGCCCTTAATCATGGCAGAAAGGTGATTGTGAAGGTTTATTCGACCCTTGACTGCTCCAGTAAGGTCTGCGGGCTCAACAAGGTCAACACCTTGCTTGTGAAGCACATTAAGGTCTGTAAGGACCTCACTTCCCCTAAGGTTTTCAAGAAGCTGCACTTGCTTGCTTGCCTCTTCCGAAATGTTTTTCTTGACCCTCTCCAGCACTTCTGAAGGAGGGATTGCAATGTACTTGATTGGTTTGCCGAGCTTCATCACAACAAATCCCTTTCTTTCGAGGCTTTCAAGAACATCATAAGAACGCGATCTTGGAACGTTTGCGATGTCAGACAGCTCTCCTGCAGTCGCAACACCACGAGAGAGCAAAGCAGTCCACAATTTTGCTTCATAACTGTTGAGACCGAAATCTTTGAGTTTGTTCAAAAAATCCTTTTGTACTATCATTTTTATAGAGCCCCCTTCATTGTTTGACGACTTGCATACTTCTACTTGAATACTAACATGCAATATTTAAAGCTTTTGACTTTTAGTATTGGTGAGTAGCAACAAAAAATATTTTTATCCTTACCCTATGATTTCTTATGGAAACAATGAATTTTATCGTCTAATCAAAAACGAATATTACATGTTATGTGTGTTTTTAAATATATATTTCGAAATGAGTATTTTTAAATAAATTCTTTATTAATATTTATTTTTTATATATAAATAAAATAATTAATATATAAAACCTCACTTTTTCATTTTATATAATTAAAAATATAATATCAACAATACAAAAACAACTCAAAACAACAATTTTATTTCCATATCTCCAGAAGAAATAAAGGGGTGGGTGCATAAACTTTAACAAAGAAAAAATATAAATACCTGTGTTTCACTTGGAACAACGAAATGCAGGAAAAGGGGTTGGTAGGATTATTTGAGAAATTCTTGGACCGCAAATCTATTTTCAAGAACAAACCCGTTCTTCAGGCAAACTTTAATCCAACAAACATCCCTCACAGGGAAGAACAAATAAACAACATTGCCACAATATTGGCACCATGCCTGCGCGCAGAAAAGCCGTCAAATATTTTCATTTATGGAAAAACAGGCACTGGCAAAACACTTGTTGTACAACACACACTAAACCAACTCTCACTTGTTGCCACAGACCGAGCGGTACCAATAGTAACTGTTTACCTAAACTGCAAGATGAAAAAAGTGGCTGACACGCAATACAGGCTTGTTGCACACATCACACGCGAAAAATTCAACAAAAACCTTCCAGTGACGGGCTTGCCAACAGAAGAAGTTTATGCAGCGTTCGTAAGGGCAATTGACGGCAAAAAGCAAATAATAATACTTGTGCTTGACGAAATCGACCAATTGATGGACAAGGAAGGCGACGAGCTCCTCTACAACCTCACAAGAATCAACACGGAACTGAAGAATGCCCAGATATCCCTAATTGGCATTTCAAACAATGCAAACTTCATTAACAGCCTTGACCCGAGAGTAAAGAGTTCTTTGTCCCAGGAGGAATTGTTCTTTCCACCATACAATGCATTGCAGCTCCAAGACATACTACGGCAACGATCAGAAGAGGCGCTGGTGAAAGGCGCAGTAGCACCGGGAGTTATTGAGAAATGCGCCGCTTTTGCAGCAAGGGACCATGGCGACGCAAGAAGGGCAATTGAGCTTATCAGGGTTGCAGCAGAGCTCGCCGAGCGCTCTGGCTCGCCCAAGGTAACAACAGAACATCTTGACCAGGCAGAGAAAAAAATAGAAACGGACAGGATTTTTGAAATAATCAAGACACAACCACCGCAATACCAAGCCGCGCTTTTTGCCATTTACACAATCTGCTCAAAAAAGAAAGAACAGGTATTCACAGGAGAGGTGTACGAGCTATACCAGTCAATCTGCAGCAGGGTTGGCCTAAGGCCACTTACCCAACGCAGAATATCAGACATAGTGGGCGAACTTGACATGCTGGGAGTCATCAACGCAAAGGTGATTTCCAAAGGGCGCTACGGCAGGACAAGGGAAATATCAATATCAACAACAGACGACCTGACGCCACGCATACTTCAGACACTTGCAGAGGAGTTTGCCCTGACACCTCCAAATGAGTCCTGACACAGAATCAAAGAAAAAGGAAATCGTAAAATACCTCCTGAGCCAGCACGTGCTGGTCAAGCCGGAAATCCTTGCAGCATTCTCCGCACCAGAACGGGTTGAATACTTCTACCAGCAAATTTTGCAGGGCATTCCGGCAAGCCAGATGCTTTTGCTGGCTGAAAAACAGGCGCCAGACCTGCAAAAAGCACAGCAGCCAGAATCTTGTGTTTCCAGAGTCAAGATTGTGTTTCAGTACCAGGACAAACCCAGAAAAGTATCGCCCCAGGACTTTGTTAACTACTTCAATGCACGCTACAGGGCAATTGAGAAGCTGCTCCACCACAGGCAGGAACTCCAGAACATGACATCAATAGGCAGGCTGAACAACAAAAAAGACCGAGAAACAGTGTCAATAATAGGCATAGTTGCAGACAAGCAAACAACTAAGAACGAGAACATAGCGCTCGTGCTTGAGGACCCGAGCGGACAAATCAAGGTAATGATTGGAAAAAACAAGCAGGAAGTCTACGAAGCCGCCCGCGACATAGTGCCTGACGAAGTCATAGGTGTTGTCGGAACCACGGGAAAAAACATATTATTTGCAAACAACATAGTTGTTCCAGATGTTCCGCTGACAGGGGAACTGAAAAAATCACCAGATGAGGTATATGCCGCAGTGCTTTCCTGCATCCATGTCGGCTCAAAGCTTTTCCTGAAGGAATCGTTTGACAGGTTCATTCGCTGGATCCGTGGGGAAACCGGAAGCGAGGAGCAAAAAGCAATCGCTGCAAAAGTCAGGTACGTCTTTATTGTAGGGGACCTTGTTGATGGCGTAGGCGTTTACCCGAATCAGGAGAAGGAGCTTGAAATACTTGACATAAAAGAACAGTACAACGAAGCCGCACGGCTCCTCAGACAAATTCCCCAACACATTGCAATAATAATAACACCAGGAAACCACGACGCAGGCAGGATTTCAGAACCACAACCAATGCTGTCAATGACATATGCAGGTGCGCTTTACGAAATACCCAACGTAATACTCACAGGCAACCCCTGCATGATAAACATTCACGGATCAGATACGTTTCCAGGGTTTGACATTCTTCTCTATCACGGCTTTGGATTTGATGACTATGGGGAAATAGTTCCCAGCATAAAGAACTCGGGAAAAAGCGTCTCGGACAGGGTCCCGCTGATAATGAAATTTTTGCTGCAAAGAAGGCACCTTGCGCCCACACACACTTCAACACTCTATGTCCCAGACCCCGAAAAAGATCCGCTTGTGCTGGAAAAAGTGCCTGACTTTTTTATTGCCGGCCACATACACAAAAGCAACGCGGCAAGCTACCGTGGAATCGGCATAGTTTCAGCAAGCTGTTTCCAGTCAAAAACACCATTCCAGGAAAAAATGGGCCACGAGCCAGACCCGGGAAGGGTGCCTGTAATAAACCTGCAGACGCGGGCTGTGAAAATAATCAGGTTTTGAAAATGATAAGTGCAAGCCAGAGGATACAAACATATTTTGAAAAAATACAGGACCGGGTTGCCGGTGCGTACCAGATTGCAAGCACTGCAAGGGCAAAGAATTACGACCCTGACCCTGCGGTTGAGGTAAAGCTTGCAGTCAACATGGCGGAACGTGTTGTTGGGCTCATAAGCGTCGTAGCCCCCCAAATCGTGAATTCGGGTGTTGTAGAAAGGATTATGGAACTTGAGAAACAGTACGGCGCGCTTGACTGGCGCGTTGGTTTGACGATCGCAGGCGAGATTGCACAGCAAAAATTTTGCAAGTTTCAGACCCAGAAGGAAGCAATTGAAATCGGCATACGCACAGGGTTTGCCTATGTGACAGTCGGCGTTGTCTCATCACCACTGGATGGCTTGGTAGGTATTGACATAAAGAAAAGGATGGACAACCGCGGTGAATACTTCTGCGTAAACCTTGCAGGACCAATAAGAAACGCAGGAGGAACAGCAGCTGCGGTGTGCCTGCTGATTGCAGACTATGTCAGGACACTATTCAAGTACGATGTTTATGACGCGCAGGAACTTGAGATAAAGCGCACTTACACCGAAATGATTGATTACCGCGAAAAAGTGGCCCCAAGGCAATACTTCCCATCACCGGAGGAAACTGATTTCTTGATGAAGCACCTGCCAATCGAAGTTGGCGGCGAGCCATCTGAAAAATTCGAAGTCTCAAACTACAAGGACCTGCCAAGAATCCCAACAAACCTAATCAGAAGCGGGTTCTGCCTGATAATGACAGAGTGCATCCCGCTCAAGGCGCCAAAACTTTGGGGAAAGCTCAGTGTTTGGGGAAAAGATTTCGGGCTTGACCACTGGAATTTCCTTGAAGAATACCTGAAAATCCAGAAAGCTGCAAAGGCAAAGGGAGAAGTCAAGAAAGAAGGGACAAGCAAGCTCAGTCCGGACTTCAGCTACATTGCAGATCTTGTTGCAGGAAGACCTGTGTTTGCTCACCCGCTCAGGACAGGCGGTTTCAGGCTGAGGTATGGAAGGAGCAGGATGTCAGGCTATTCAACAGATGCAATACATCCCGCAACAATGCTGGTAACATCGAGCTATCTTGCCACAGGAACCCAACTCAAGACAGAACGACCAAAGAAAGGAACAGCAATCACATCCTGCAACACAATAGAAGGACCGATAGTCAAGCTCACGGACGGCTCTGTTGTCCAAATAAGCAACGCTGCAGCGTACAAGGCAGTACAGGGAAAAATTGCCGAAATAATATTCCTTGGTGACATCCTTGTCAATTACGGCGACTTCCTTAACCGCGCCCACCCGCTGGTTCCTGCCGGCTACTGCCCTGAATGGTGGGCACTTGAGCTGGAAAATGCAGTCATCGGCCTGCACAAGGAGGCAAGCGCGCAAAAAATTGCAGAAACAGCAAAAATACCTGAAGCGCTTGCTCAGGCATTGCTCAAAAAACCGCTACAAACAATCCCCCCCGCACACGAAGCAGCAAAAATAAGCTCAGCATACGGCATACCACTACATCCTGCATACACGTATTACTGGAGCACGATAAGCGTGCCGCAGCTGAAGGAATTTGTTCAGTGGTTTGACAAAAAAACAGTCCATTTGCGCGAGCAAGACAAGACAGTGAGCAAGATAGTGCTGCCAAAACAGGACTCGCCAAAAAGGGTGCTCGAACTCCTCGGCGTGCCGCACACTGTTGTAATGCAGGAAAACGTGGTTGTTGAGTCAGACCACGCCCAAGCGCTCCTGACAACACTTGGCTGGCCTTCAAAAAACACACAAGCCCTGCTTGACATAATGGACAGGCACCAAGGCAAGACCGCGCTTGAGCTTGTAAACATTTTCTCCCCCATTCAAATACGAGACAAGGCAGGAACATTCATCGGTGCAAGAATGGGCCGCCCGGAGAAAGCAAAAATGCGCGAACTCACAGGCTCCCCCCACTGCCTGTTCCCTGTCGGTGAGGAGGGCGGAAGGTTCAGGAGCTTCCAGAGTGCCATTGAAAAAGGAACAATCACGGCAGAATTTGCAAGGCACGTGTGCGAAAACTGCAACCACGAAACCGTGCTGCCTGTGTGTGAGCAGTGCGACAAGCCATCACAAAGGACCTGGCACTGCAAGGGGTGCAATGAGTGGATAAAGGAGCCAAAATGCAGCCAGCACGGGGAAGCAATAGCATACAGGGAGATGAAAATAAGCGCAAAAAAGTACTTCGAAAGCGCCGCCAGCAAGGTTGGAATGCGCAATTATCCAGAACTCATAAAGGGAGTAAAAGGTACAAGCAACAGGGACCATGTTGCAGAGCATCTTGCAAAAGGGATACTGCGCGCAAAACACCAGATTACTGTAAACAAGGACGGCACAGTCAGGTATGACATGACCCAGCTGCCAATCACGCACTTCAAGCCAAAAGAAATAGGCACAAGCATTGCAAGGCTAAGGGAGCTGGGCTATGAAAAGGATGTTTATGGAAATCCCCTTGAGCGCGAAGACCAAATACTTGAGATTCTTCCGCAGGACGTGATACTCCCTAATTGCGACGCCTCGCCTGATGAAGGTTCTGCATCTGCTCTAATGCGGATCGCCAACTTCGTTGATGACGAACTGACAAGCCTTTATGGTCTTGAGCCGTATTACAACATCAAAAGCCCAGAAGACCTTGTCGGGCACCTTGTAATCGGGCTTGCGCCACACACATCAGCCGGAATAGTATGCAGGATAATCGGATTCAGCAAGACCCAAGGCTTTTTTGCGCACCCGTACGTGCATTCAGCAACAAGGAGGGACTGCGACGGAGATGAGGCTTGTGCAATCCTGTTGATGGATGCATTCCTTAACTTCTCAAGAAAATACTTGCCAAGCACACGGGGCGCAACGATGGATGCGCCCCTCGTGCTCACATCTGTGCTTACTCCGGCAGAGGTTGACGACATGGTATTTGATGTTGACATAGTATGGCGGTATCCTTTGGAGCTATACGAGGCAGGAATGCAGTTCAAGATGCCATGGGAGATAAAGATCAAGCAGGTAAAGTCTGTGCTTAACAAGCCAGAGCAGTATGAGGGCTTTGGGTTCACGCACGACCTTACTGACATGAATGAAACGGTCAGGTGTTCTGCGTATAAGACGCTGCCGTCAATGGAGGACAAGCTCAAGGGACAGATGGAACTTGCAGAAAAGCTCAGGGCTGTGGACATGTCTGACGTGGCAAGGCTCGTGATTGAAAAGCACTTCTTGAAGGACACAAAAGGAAACCTCCGCAAGTTTGGAATGCAGGAGTTCAGGTGCGTGAACTGCAACGAAAAGTTCCGCAGGCCCCCGCTTGTGGGAAAATGCACTGCTTGCGGGGGAAGAATATTGTTTACAATATCAGAGGGGTCGGTTGTAAAATATTTAGAGCCCACAATCTCTCTCGCAAAAAAATATAACGTATCAAAATACCTGCAGCAGGCAATAGAGCTTTTGCAGGTCAGGATAGAAAGCGTTTTCGGCAAGGAGAAAGAAAAGCAGACGGGGCTTGGCGCGTGGTTTGGGTAAGGATTATTCGTGCGTTATGACAGCCTGCGCATGTGGAATGCCTGCTATTGTTATGATGTGGTCCTGCGTGATGACTTCTTCCTGCAGCCCGAGCTTTACTGCATCCTGACCGACAAGGTTCACTATGTCAGCGTTCCTGATTATGTCACCTACTTCCTTGTCAGTGCGCTCCTCGCCCTTGTAGAAGTCCCCTGAGAGGTCAAGCTGGCGCTCTCCCTCTTCAAATTTTCTTCCAATCAGGTCTGAGTCGCACACTGCAACAACAGTCCTGTTCTCGCGCTTGTGTATTTTAACGATCATCTTGAACCATTAAATCTTGGACTTGACAGGCTGCTTGTGGCCACAGGCATTGCACTTAAGGTATGCAAAATCACCCTCCTTGACAATGTCAGTATCAGGTTTTCCATCATTCGGGCAAAGCACGAACTCATACGCGTACTCCCTTATTTTTTCATTTATGCGCGATGCAGGCACCTTTGTGCCAAGCACAAGAAGCCCTGCCCTGTTGATTTCACCAGGCGTTGCCAGTTCCTTGAGAATAAACTTGAGCAAGTGCTCAATCGGCCTGCGCAGTGTTGAGGCAATTTGAGCAAAATTGCTTATCACGGTCTTGTTGCCCTCAAAGTGCCCCTTCACTCTTGGGATTTCAAAGCGTTCGCGCTCAACAACGGACTGCGGAAGCCGCTGGCGCGCGCGCTCAAGCAATTGCTCGTATTCCATAGACGACATGATTCAATAGTGGTTTATAAAACTGATTGTTTTTTTAGAGCAAAAGGTATATATACCTGATTACTGCCTTTGGCGTGCATGGTTTTGGAGTCCTTGCTTAACCCGTTCCGCGCAGAGAGGCAGCCATGGGTCCTTGTGGTGCTCGGCTTCCTTTACGCCTCGCTGGGGCTGTTTTTGAGCCTCTGGATTTTTGAGGAGCAAGCGAGCATAGTAATGGTATTTCTTACAGTAATGGCAGCCCTGCCATTGATGTACCAGACCATACGACTTGAAGAAGAAAAGGACATCATGCTGTCCCAGGAACGCACCCTCCTCAAGGAGCACGGCAGGGCAATAAGGTTTTTCCTTACACTATTCCTGGGATTCGTAATTGCGTATTCACTATGGTATGTCGCACTTCCGGGTGTTCTTTCCCAAAAATTGTTCATTACCCAGACAAACACAATATCCAACCTTAACCAGCAAGTCACGGGCGCTCTTGCCCAAATCGGGCTGATGAACAAGATATTCCTGAACAACGTGAAAGTGCTGATTTTCTGCATATTGTTCTCGTTCTTATACGGCTCTGGCGCGATATTCATCCTGACATGGAATGCAAGCGTCATCGGAGCCGCAATTGGCAACTTCATACGCACGCACATAGCGCAAGCAGCAGAATCGGCAGGGCTCGTGCGGTATGCGGATTACCTGCACGCAAGCTCGCTTAGCCTGCTCAGGTACGCGGTCCACGGCATTCCCGAAATAATGGCGTACTTCATCGCAGGACTGGCAGGAGGCATACTCTCTGTAGCAATCATAAGGCATGACTTTGGCACAATTAATTTTGAGAAAGTGCTTCTTGACACGTCCGACCTGATACTAATTGCAATATTCGTGCTGTTCATTGCGGCACTGATTGAAGTGTTCATAACACCAACATTCTTCTGATTATTCGAGAATTTTAAGCCTTCCGGGGCTTACCTCAAAAATGTCACCGTTCTGAAGAAGTAACCTGACAATCTTTTCAGCATTTGCAGAACCCGCACCAGCAATAACAGCATCAATCTCTGCGCCATCACCCGAGTCAAGCATACGTATCGCATTAATGACCGCCTCGCCAAATGACTCATCAATCGCCTCCTCCGTCACGTTTTCGTGCTGCACTTCAGGCGCGGCAACGCCTTGAACAGGTGCAAGCTCGGCCTTCCTGACCTCGATCCATCCCAGGTCTGACAGCTTCCGAACAATCTCGGGCAGGATGTACATCTCTGCAGCAAACTGCCTCGGCCGCCCAATAACAAGGACCACGTCGCCGACACTTACAGCATTCATTTTCTCGCCCGGCTCAAATGCGCGCACAGTAATCCTGCCAGAGCCATCATCAAGAGTGATTACCGGCAACCCCTCCGAGCTTGATGACACCACAACGCCAATGACATTCACCCTTGCCGCAACAGTATTATCCCTAAGCACGATGTGGTTGGGCTTGAAGCCCTCTTCCTTTACATATTTGCCTGCAAGAATGTCTCTTATCCAAAGCTTGCGCGCAACCTGCCGCTTTTGTTGTTCTTCAGCCATATCCCCCGTATAAATGACAGCTTTTGGTGTTTTATATAGATTTGTATCCGGCAAAGTTTATATAGTCTCGCACGCAAGTTCTTCACGAAAAAGATGGCGAGCATTAATGATTACGTGCGTGAGCAATTAAGGCGCGGCTATGCGCCAATGGCAATACGCGCGGCACTGCTAAAGGCAGGATACAATCCGCAGGACATTGATTTTGCACTGCGCATTGCCTCACAGCCTGCAGAAAGAAGGATTGAAATCTCAGGAAGGAATGTTGTTATCATAATTGCAGGGCTGCTCGCAATAGCAATCCTTGTGTTTGCAGGCTTTATCTTGTTCAAACCGGCAGGAAAGGACATCAGGCTTTCAGTGCGCATAGAGCAGTCACCGGCTGTGCCAGGAGGAACACTTTCTGTAATGACAACTCTGATGTCAGAACAAAAGCGCACAGTGCCTGTAACGCTTGATTATGCAGTAATTGACCCTGTGCTGCGCAAGACAATCACGACAAGGGCAGGCAGGGCGGATGTAGGGCTGAGCGCGGTTGACACGCAAATAATCCAGCTGCCTGACAATATTGCAGCCGGAGAATACGAGTTAAGGGTTGGTGCATCATACGAGCGCCTTATCCGCCTGCAAAGCGCAAGATTCACAGTAGTTGCATCAGAAAAGCCAATAATCCTCCATGCTGCTCCGGCAGAAACAGAAATCATTCCTGAAGAACTTGTTTGCCCAGAAACCTGCGATGACCTCAATCCTGCAACAGCAGACACTTGCGAGCGCGGAACGTGCATCCACACAATCATTTCCGGCATTTGCGGAAACGGCGAGTGCGAATCAGGAGAAAACAGGATAACCTGCCCTGAAGACTGCGGGCCAGTTGCGGACAAGGAGGCAGTCATTCAGCAGGCATTGAAGCAGTCAGACCCTGAAAAGGCAGCGACAATCTGCAACAGCCTCATAATTCCGGAATCAGCAGACCCGTGCTTTGCAGCAATAGCCAACGCAACCAAAAAAAGCGCATTATGCATGAACATACAGGACTTAAGGGCGAGGGACAACTGCCTGATGGAATTCGCAATGGCAAATGACTTCTCTGTCTGCCTGCAATTGTCCAACAGGTACTTGCTCACGAGCTGCCAAAGCCTTGCAAGGCTTTCAGCAGCACAGCAAATGCAGCCGCCGGAAGAATGAAACAAAAAAATTCAGGAATTTGGAAAATCCTTGGAATACTCTGCATCGGGCTGGGCATTATCGGACTTTTCCTTCCAGTAATACAAGGCATCCTGCTAATAGTTGCAGGACTTGCACTGTTGGGGCACGTTAAACTTGGGCGGAACAAAAAATGATTTCTAAATCCTGCTGATGAATCCGTGCCTGGGCTCGAAGATGTCGCCGGATTTCTTGAGGCGCTGTATGATGTCTTCAATCTCTGCCTCGGTAAGGCCCCTTTCAGAAGCTGCCTTGACAATGTCGTCCAGCGGCACAACCTTACCGACCTTGTTCTCAAGATCAGCAATAATTTCCTTGACAGTCATTATCTTGTTCCTCTGCGATGCAGGCATTGCAGTCGCTATCCTGTCGATGTCGATCTGTCCCGTTTCCTCATCCATCGCGACCTGCCTGAGGCAGTAGTCAAGGAGCTCAACGGCTTTTTTTGCATCCTTTTTTGTGACCTTGTCGCGCAAGTGCAGCCTTGCAGACGCCTCGCTTAAGCGGACAAGCCCTTCAAGCTGCCTTGCAGAAACAGGAACAGATTTTGCACTCGCGCCAGTGCCTGCAGAAGCGCGCATCTTGATGAAGTACTCCTTTAGCTCCTCAATTGCTCCATCAGTGAGTTTTGGGAAAATGTTCTTGCGTGCATAAGCCACATACTTGCGCAAGAGCTCTGTTGGAACAGGAGGCACCTCTATGTTGTTCTTGTGCAGCTCAAGCATAAATGAGGCAAGCTTCTCATCCGTCTTCTGGTTGGGAACGTCCTTTATCGGGAAAATAAGATCAAAGCGGTTGATGAGTGTTGGCGGCAAATCAATCTGGTTAGCAACAGTGTCATAAGGGTCAAACCTCCCAAACTTTGGATTAGCAGCAGCAAGCACTGTTGTTTCGCAGCGAAGTGTTGCCTGGATGTTTGCCTTGCTTATGGTAACTGTCTGCTGCTCAAGCGCCTCGTGCATAGCCCAGCTGTCCTCTTTGTTCATCTTGTCAAGCTCGTCAATCATTGCCATACCCTTGTTTGCAAGGACAAGGGCTCCTGCCTCAAGGCTCCATCCTTGCAAAAACTCATCTTTGACAACGGTTGCGGACAGACCAGCGCCACTTGCACCCTTTCCAGTCACATACCTGCCCTTTGGCGCAATCACTGCCATGCGTTTGAGCATCTGGGACTTTGCGGCTCCAGGGTCACCGACAAGCAAGATATGTATGTCCCCCCTCCTGATAACGCCGTCATCATGCTTCTTCCTCACACCCCCAAACATTTGCAGCAACAAGGCCTCCTTTACACGGTCATGACCGTAAATGCTTGGAGCGACAGAAAACACCATTTTCCTGATCAGGGCAGGGTCTTCTGCAAGTTCCCTGATCTTCTTTTCCTCTTCAGGCGAAATCTTGAGGTCTGTGAATTCCTCTTGAACACCAACAACAGAATTTGCCTCAAACAAAAGGTCAAAGCGGGTGCTCTGGACCCCTGACCTTGTTATGATTGGCACTTCCTTTATCATACCAACAAGGATTATTCGAGAGCCAGGGTTTGTTTTTTTCTCGCTCAATGGGCTGACAAGGTCATTTTTCAGGAAGACATTTATGCGCTTTGGCTGTTCCCCGCCTTCAAGCTGTTCAGGAACCTCCTCAAGCACTAATCCTTGGGCATCAACAAGAACCTTGCTCAAAAGCCTGAACTTGCCTTTCCTTCCGCAACTGCACCTGCTTGGCTCCTTGAACTTGCTGTCCAATTGCAGCATCGAGATCGTGTTGCCGCAGCTTGGGCACTCAAACCTTGCCTCCGTGACCTGGGGCCTCACATCTGACTTTTGTCTCACTATTCCCTCAACAAAAAGGAACTTGTTCAAATGCACTGCGCGGATATTCCTTATCATAATCCTGCTTGACTCAGGGAGGTTGAAGAAGCGCACGGCAAAACCTTTCACGTCGCCTGGAACGTCAAACTGCTCAATCGCGATTTCAGCAGCCTTAAGGACATCCTGAGGAAACTCAAGCAATGCATCAGCAACATCAGGGTCAAACTTGCTCAGTTCAGGGAATTCAACATTTATCCATTTCTGGCATTTTCTTGCCTGCTCAACAAGCTCTGCATAGTACTGTTGCTGAAAGAAGTCATGGAATTTCTGTATAAGTTCTGTCGCGTCCAAATGCTTTGCGACTGTCTCTGCCATATCAAAATACGAATGAGAGAGCATACCCCCTCATTCATCCACCCCCATCTTTTTATATCCTGCGTGAGCGTGACCAGTGGCTAGTGCAGAGCCGGTACTACATTATCACGGAATTCCGGATGCTATCACTTGCTTTTTGCCTTCTTAAGGTTCTCAATGAGCTTGTCCAAGGCCTTGTTAACCTCTTCCTCACTCTTCGTGCCTGTGCAGACAACCTTTCCATTGCTGAACAACAGGAAAGTCGCCTTTTGGTCGGGCAGTTTGTACACAAGCCCCGGAAACTGTTCTGGCTCGTATTCTGTGTTCTCAAGCTTCATTGCAAGCACGTTCAGGTTCAAGTCCATACCAACACTGCCTGCCGCGACAATGTTCTGGATGTTGACCTGAGGCTCAACCTTGATTTTGACATTGATTTTTTCCAAGGACTTTATGATTTTCCTTATACTTTCATGCACCTTGTCCATACTTCTTGCGCCAGTGCACACAATCTTTCCCGACGAGAAGATAAGGGCAGATGTCTTTGGCTCCTTGATGCGAATAACCAGCCCCGGGAACTGCTCAGGATTATATTCTGTATTGCTCAAAGTAGCAGCCATTTTTTCAAGAGGAATGTCATGTCCGAGGCTTGCGCTTACGACGATGTTAACGACTTTTATTTCCCTCTGGCCTGCCTTTGGTTCAGAACTCTTTGACTTTTTAGCGGCTTTTTTTGCCATAATGTTCACACCCCCATTTCAGGTGAACTGTTTTTAAGGTTTAAAAGGCAGAGTATTTAAATACTTTTGTATTTAAATATGCAAATTAGCGACGATATACCCCCACCATTTCCTGTGGAACTTTGCTAATGAATCGCCAAGAGTTCGTCAGGTCTGGAGCCACAGCGTAAGACCTGACGGTGAATTGGCGAAAGCGTAAAAAAGTCGTTAGTTCTCGTGCTGTTTTGGCGCTATGAAAAAAGAATAGGAAGCAGACCAAAAACACCGCGCCGCCCGTTAGCCACTTTT
>FWPU01000248.1_pt1 | contig 166923 bp, 170 predicted proteins | sample 2228361 | NCBI WGS metagenome assembly FWPU01 (sample SAMEA103939777, study PRJEB20133) | metagenome | reverse complement strand
GCGAGAACCGCAGCCCTGAACAAGAGGGGATTACGACCCCACGTGACGCCCGCGAACGCCGACACGGACGCGCGAGAACCGCAGCCCTGAACAAGAAGGGATTACGACGTTCTGCCTGTGCCGCTCGTGATATCGGTGGTCGCGCACGATCGCGCGGACGACGCGCTCGCAACCCTGTGCATCAAGTGCGGCCCGACCCAGGCGGGTGATCCGCTCGATCGGGAAAGCACCGAGGCAGCCGACGAAGTCCACGTCGAAGCGGGGCTGCTCCCGATACCGCGCGTTATCGTGGGCCAGGATCACTGCGCGACCGACCCGGATCGGGCCCACGTGTTGCGCCAGAAACGCCTGCAGACGATCCGCGGGTTCGTTGAGCTGGCGCCCCGGGCTGCGCCCGCGTTTGTCCGCGAACGGTTGCCTGGCCTCGACGCAGTTGCCGTAGCGGCCGTAGCGGTCGTACCACCAGCGCACGCCGTCGCAATCCACGACACCGTTGACGTTCTTGACCTCGATGGCGATCACGCCGCTCGGTCCGACCAGAATCAGATCGATCTCCCCACGGGGATTCCAATAGCCGTTGATGGCCGTCCATTCGTCCGATAGCTCCCCGGCAAGCTTGCGCTTGACGCGCTGTTCGCCGCCTTCCCGGCCCGCCTCCCAGACGCGCTCGCTGGCGTCCGCGCAGGGCGGTTGCGGCGGCGTTGCGGGCGGCGTCGGGCCGAGCGAGAACGCCAACCAGCGTCCGTAAGCCAGCAGCGCCCGCCACGGGCGCCATTCGCGCCAATGCTTCGCGTACTCCGCGCGCAGCTCGCGGTCACGGGCCTGGTAGGCCGCGTGGGCCTCGCGCCACGACTGAATTTGGCGCTCGTGCTGGGCGCGGCGCGTGTCGGCCGCCTCACGCAGGCGGTCGCCGATGTGATCTGAAAGTACGATTTCGTTCATTCCTCTGAGCTCAGTCGGATTTCTTCGTTTCGTTGGCCTCCGCGCCGCCCGCGGGCGGGGTCGCGGCCGGCGGCAGGTCGGTGCACCTCTTCTGCACGGCGACCTGCTGCACGGCGTCGTACTCGCCCTTCAGGCGCGCGTATTCGGCCTCCTGCTCCTTGGTGCCACCGAGCGCAAACAGTGCGGGCCAGAACACGAGCAAGCCCACGCCGGTGAGAACCTTGTCGTTCGCGGCCGCCTCGTCCAGCCGGCCGCCGAGCTGCTGCAGACGATGCCGCAGGCGCTCGGCTTCCGCGACGAGCTGGTAACAGTCGTAGTTCGTGTACTGCATGGGGCTGACGTAGCTCGCGGCGATGTCCGTGGATGCCGTCGAGCAGGCGCTCTGAACAACCGCGACGGCAACCGTCGCGCTCATGGTCAGGATCTTCGTTGCTGTCTTGTTCATGATCGAATGGTCCTTGTCGGATCGTTGACGGCGTCGCGCGGCTACGGCCGCGTGACAAAGCGCAATCTATGCAGCCGGGCTCTGAAATGCAGGTTTCGCAAGCTTGCGGCGCTTCGCGGTCGCGAATCGGGTTGCGGTCTTCGCACTTGTCCGTGTTTGGCAGCGGCGCTTCCGGCGCGATTCGTTGTAATCGGCTGCACGCGGTCGAAACCGCGTCGCAAGCCGGATCATGGGCAGCCGCGCGCTGCGCTTGCCGCTTCGCAAGCTTGCGGCGATGCCGGCGCTGGGACGCGCCGGTCGCAAAGGGCCGAGTCCTGGACGCGCAGGCGCGGGACGGCCGCGCGCGGATCGATCAGGCAGGGCGCGCAACGCGCCTGCGCGTCGTAGTGCACCCCGAGCTGCGCCGAACGTGCATGCGTGCTGCGCGATGCGCGCTTCGGTCGTCGCGTCGCGTCTTTCGCGGTCGGCCTTGCGGGGGCCCCGTTGGCGCGGCCAGGTCCCGCGCGAGAGCGCGACGCGACCGTGTGCAAGGGCGCGTTCTCGCCGTCTTCCTTGCGCCGCGGCGTCAAAGCGGCGCAAGCCGCGTCGGATCGGGCCGTTCGATCCAGGCCATCACCTCGTCGGCGAAGCGTTCGCATTCGCCGATCGCCCGGCGCCAGGCGCGGATGCGCGCGGCGTGGTCGGGCCCGAAGCGGTGAAAGTCCCGGCGCTCGGGCAGCCGCCCGCCCGGCAGCCGCGCGAGGAACTCGCGCGACGGTGCGACGAGCAGCACGTTGTCGAGCCACGGATGCGCGCGCGACCGCCTGCGCCACGGCAGGAACTTGTCCAGCCAGCCGGGCGTGACGTGCGGAACGAAGTGCGGATAGAGCGCGATGCCGGAAAGCCCGTGGTAGGGCAGCAGCAGGTGGTAGTCGATCAGTCCGCCGTCCCAGTAGTCGCCGCGCGCGGCGCCGGCCGGATCGCGCACCGGCTCGCACGCAAGCGGGATCGAGCCGGAGGCGAGCAGCGCGTCCTCGCAGTTTTCCGGCGCAAGGGGTACGCGTTCGAGGCCGAACGCATCGAAGCGCTGCGTCGGAAAACGCGCGTGGCCCGCAAAAAAGATGACGCGCTGCATGTGCGTCGCCAGCGCGCGGCGCGAGCGCGCGTTGGCGAGCGCGGCCCGCGCGAAGGCGGTGCGCGAACCGTTGCGGTCGAGCGCGCCGCGCGCGCGCGCGGTGATGACGCTGATGCCGACGTTGCCGCGCAGTGGCGGCATCCGCTCGGCGCCGAGCACCGCGCGCGCAAGCCTGCGGCATTCGTCGCTGACGTAGCGCGGCGAAGGCTTGCGCGGATAGCGCTGCTGGAGGTAGCCCTCGGCGAGCCGCGCGAGCGCGGCGACGGGGTCGGTCTGCGCGGCGGCGAACATGCGCCACGCGCCGATCGATGCGCCGATCAGCTCCACGTGCGGCGCATCGCGCAGCCAGCCGCCGAACAGCCGCCGATCGAGCGGGATCAGCGCAAGCCCTTTCGGCCCGCCGGCGGCCGCGGGGATGCAGGCGATGTCGCGGGGCGCGAGTCCTTCGCTTCGCACGTGCGCGGCGGCGCGCGCGCCGGCGTGTACCGTGAAGCTCGCGCTCACGGTTTGGCCGGCGCGGCGGCGGGCGCGCCCGGCGCGCGGTGCAGCTTCATCATCGCGCGTTCGAACTGACCTTCGACGAGCTGCGGCAGGATCTCGAGCGCACGCCCGATCGCTTCGTCGATCGCGTGTTGCTGCTCGCGGCTTGGCGGATGCAGCACGAAATCGGCGACCTCCTGCTCGAGCGCGAGCGTGCGCGGATGGCCCACACCGAGCCGCAGCCGCCAGAAGTCGGGTGTGGACAGCCTGGCCTGAATGTCCTTCAGACCGTTGTGCCCGGCGGTGCCGCCGCCGCGCTTCAGTTTCACCGCGCCGGGCGGAAGATCCACTTCGTCGTGCACGACCAGGATCTGTGCGGGCAGGATCTTGTAGTACAGCGCGAGCGCGACGACGGCCTGGCCCGAGCGGTTCATGTAGGTGCCGGGCTTCAGCAGCCACAGCTCGCGCGCGTGGTCGCGGATGCGCGCGACCTCGCCGTGGAACTTGCGCTCGTGCGCGAACGAGGCGCCGGCCTTGCGTGCGACCGCGTCGACGAACCAGAAGCCGGCGTTGTGGCGCGTGGCCTCGTATTCGGCGCCGACGTTGCCTAGGCCGACGATCAGGCGGATGAAGTGGGTCGTGTCGCTCATCGTGCCGACAAAAAAGCCCGCGGGTGTTGCCACGCGCGGGCCGGATTGTGCAACAGGCGACGTTTACTTCTTCTTCTCGCCGCCTTTTTCCCCGCCTTTTTTCTCGGGCGCAGCCGGGGCGGCAGCCGGCGCTTTCTGCGCGGTGGCCGGCACTTGGGCGGCCGGCACGACGGCGGCGGCTTCCTCGGCGGCTTCCTCGCCCTTCGTCGACACGGACACGACGACCGGATTTTCCTTGCCCTTGAGCACCGGTGTGACGCCCGGCGGCAGCGACAGGTCGCGCACGCGGATGGTCTGGTGTGCGCGCAGGCTGGAAAGATCGACCTGGATGAACTCCGGAAGATCCTTCGGCAGGCAGGCGATGTCCAGTTCGGTCAGGATGTGGCTGACCAGGCCGCCGGATTCCTTGACCGCTGGCGAGTTCTCCTGCCCGACGAAGTGCAGCGGCACGCGCATGTGGATCTTCTGGTCCTCGGCCACGCGCTGGAAGTCCACGTGCAGGACTTGCGGCTTGTACGGGTGCATCTGGAAGTCGCGCAGCAGCACCTTCTCGCTCTTGCCGTCCAGTTCCATGTCGAGGATCGACGCGTGGAACTTCTCCTTGCGCAGCGCGTGGAACAGCGCGTTGTGATCGACTTCGATGGTCACCGGCTTGGCGGCTCCGCCGTACAGGATGCCGGGCACCTTGTCGGCGCGGCGCAGGCGGCGGCTCGCACCCGTGCCTTGCGCGGTACGTGTATTGGCAACGACTTTCATCATTCGCTCCGGTTCTTCGCCGCGGGCCGCGACCAGCCACGACGGCGTTGCGGTTCACTCGATGAACAACGAGCTCACCGAGTCTTCGCGCGAAATGCGCGAAATCGTCTCCCCCAGCAGCGCCGCGCACGAAAGCTGCCGGATCTTGCGGCACGCCGCGGCCTGCGGCGACAGCGGGATCGAGTCGGTGACGACGACCTCGTCGAGCACCGAGTTGGCGATCCGTTCGACCGCGTTTCCCGACAGCACCGGGTGCGTGCAGTACGCCATCACGCGCAGCGCGCCCGCTTCGCGCAGCGCCGCGGCGGCCTGGCACAACGTGTTCGCGGTGTCGACCATGTCGTCCATGATCACGCAGTTGCGGCCCTCGACCTCGCCGATGATGTGCATCACCTCGGCGACGTTGGCGCGCGGGCGCCGCTTGTCGATGATCACCAGATCGGCGTCCATGCGCTTGGCGAGCGCCCGCGCGCGCACGACGCCGCCCACGTCCGGCGACACCACGACGAGGTTGTCGTAGTTGTGCTTCCACAGGTCGCCGAGCAGGATCGGGCTGGCGTAGATGTTGTCGACCGGGATGTCGAAGAAGCCCTGGATCTGGTCGGCGTGCAGATCCATCGTCAGCACACGGTGCACGCCGACCGCCTGCAGCATGTTGGCGACGACCTTCGCGCTGATCGCCACCCGCGCCGAACGCGGCCGGCGGTCCTGCCGCGCGTAGCCGAAGTACGGAATCGCCGCGGTGATGCGTCCGGCCGACGCGCGCTTGAGCGCATCGACCATGATCATCAGCTCCATCAGGTTGTCGTTGGTCGGCGCGCAGGTCGACTGCAGCACGAAGCAGTCCTTGCCGCGAACGTTCTCGTTGATCTCGACCATGACCTCGCCGTCGGAAAACCGCGAGACCGTCGCGCGCCCGAGGCGGATGTTCAGATGCTGGACGACGGCGTGAGCGAGCTTCGGGTTGGCGTTACCCGAGAACACCATCAGGTTTTCCGGCACCATCGCTCGCACCTGTCGGGCTTCGGCCATGCGCCGCTGCCGTCAAGCAAAACCGCCGAAGCGCCAGCAGGCGGGCGCGCTTCGGCGGCAATGGGATGGCTGGGGAGGAAGGATTCGAACCCTCGAATGGCGGAATCAAAATCCGCTGCCTTAACCAGCTTGGCGACTCCCCAGCGCGAAACCTTCTGCCTCCGCGCCGTCTTCCGGCACCGGTGGCGGCTGGTCACCACGCGGCGAGCGGATGCTCCGACAGGCTTTGCACGGCCCAGCCTCTCCAGCCGTCCGGCAAATCCGCGATCGCCGCGCGCGCCTCGCCTTCGGATTCGACCGGCACGAACACCGCAGAACCCGAGCCGGTCATCCGCGCCGGCCCGTAGCGCGAAAGGCGCTCGAGGGCGGCGTCGACGGCCGGCGCCCGGCGCCTGACGACCGCTTCGAGGTCGTTGACGCCGAAAAGCGCACGCGGAAAAGCATCCCGCTCCGCGGAAAAGGCCGGCATTGTCGTGAGTTTCGCGTGCCGTGTCAAACCGGGATCGGCAAAGATTTCCGCCGTCGAAACAGCGACTTGCGGATACACGACGGCGAAGTGCGAGCGCGGCCAGACGATCGGCGCAAGCCGCTCGCCGATGCCTTCGACGAAGGCCGGCCCGGGGCCGAGAAAAAACGGCACGTCGGCGCCGAGGCGCAGCGCAAGCGCGGCCAGTCTTTCGCGCGGCCAGTGCAGGTTCCACAGCCGGTTCAGCGCGACCAGCGTGGTGGCCGCGTCCGACGAGCCGCCCCCCATGCCGCTGCCGGCGGGGATGTTCTTCTCGACGTGGATCGACACGCCGAGCGCGGTGTTCGACTCGGCCTGCAGGAGCCGCGCGGCGCGCAGCGCCAGATCGCGTTCGACCTCGCCGATCACGTCGCCCGTGCGCTCGATCGCGCCGTCGTCGCGGCTCTCGAAGTCGAGCGTGTCGGCCAGATCGATCGGCACGAAGACGCTCTGCAACTCGTGATAGCCGTCGGCGCGCCGGCCGACGACGTGCAGGAACAGGTTGAGCTTGGCCGGCGCGGGCAGGCCGAGGAACAGGCGCGGCACGGAGGCGCTCACCTGCGTGGCGGCACGGTCCACAGGAAGATCCGGCTGCGGTCGGCGTCGACGCGCCGCTCGGGTGTCCAGTCGCCCATGTCGAAGTCGTGCGAGACGATGCGCGTGCCCGGTTTCGGCTCCTTCAACAGGCGCGGGCGAAGCTGCAGGTTGATGCCCGGCAGCAGGTACATCGTGACGACCGTGGCGGGCGCGATGTCGAAGTCGAACACGTCGCCGACCTCGAACCGCGTCAGGTGGGCCACGCCCGCTTTCTTCGCGTTGGCGCGCGCCTCGACGATGCGCTGCGGATCCAGGTCGACGCCGACGCCGTGGCAGCCGAAGCGCTGCGCGGCGCGCACGACGATGCGGCCGTCGCCGCAACCGAGGTCGTAGACCAGATCGTCCTTCGCGACCTTCGCCAAGTCGAGCATCGCGTCGACAACCTTCATCGGCGTGGGCACGTAGGGCACGTCGAGCGGTCGCGCCGGCTCGCCGGGGCGCGTATCGGCCGACGCTTCGTCGGGCGCGAGCAGTGTGGCGGCGGGCAAGGCCTTGGCGACGGGCGCAGCGCGGCACCGGCGAGCAGGCGGCGGCGTGAAGTCATCGATATCTCCGGCCGCGCGCGACGAATCATCCCGCAGGATCGTCGAGCACGAGTTGCAGCCGGATCGCCGGCGAAGCGGCGTGCGCGGGCCGCTCGAACGCCAGGCGGCGCGGCAGCCCGTTTCCGGCGAAGCGTTCGAGCACGCGGATCGTCCAGCCGTCCTGTTCGATCGCGCTGATATGCCCGTCGTGCACCGTCGTGCTCGCCGCGCGGTGGGCCACGGGGCGCCCGACGATCCAGTCGCCGATGCCGGAAGCGGGCAGCGCGAAGCCCAGCGCCTGTTCGGCGAGCGCCTCTGCACTCGGGCCGCGCAGTTCGCGCGGCGGCGATCCGGGTTCGGTCAGGCGCGCTCCGTCGGGGCCGGATTCGACCCGCGCGAGCGTGGTCCCCAGCGGCGAGGCCAGATCGAGCGTCAGCGACTCGCCGCGCACCGACAGCACGAAACGCCCCGACAGATTCTCCTGGCGGTCATCGAGCCTCGCGATCGCCGAGAAGCGCCCCGCGTGCACGCGCTCGGCCGGCGCCGGCGGCGGCAGGCTCGCGCAAGCGGCGAGTCCCCCCAAGACCGCCAGCGCACCCAGGCGCGCGCAGGCCGCTCGCAGACGCAACGCGCGATGCCGGCGCAACAGCGGAGGTGATGCGTACACCTACAATCTGACCTTGAGCCGCACGAGCGTGGCTTTCAGCGTCTCGTTGTCCGGCTCCTTCTTCGAGTACTCGCGCCACAGCCGCCGCGCGGCGTCGCGCTCGCCCTGCATCCACATCACTTCGCCCAGATGCGCGGCGATCTCGGCCTCGGGCTTGAGCCTGTACGCACGCTCGAGGTACTCGCGGGCGCGCGCCAGATCGCCGAGCCGGAAGTACAGCCAGCCCATCGAGTCGAGGATGTAGCCGTCCTCGGGCTCGAGCTCGAGCGCCTTTTCGATCAGCTCGCGCGCCTCCTGCAGCCGGATGTTGCGATCGGCGAAGGTGTAGCCGAGCGCGTTGTACGCGTGCGCGTAATCCGGCCTGAGCTTGATCAGCCGGCGCAGGTAGTCTTCCATCACGTCGAGCTTGTCGAGCCGCTCGGCGGCCATCGCCGCGTCGTACAGCAAGCTCGTGTCGTCCGGCGCGCGCGCCAGGCCCTGCGCGAGCACGTCGAAGGCGTCGCGGTAGCGCTTGGCTTCGCGCAGCAGCTGCCCCTCGGCGAGCACGATCCGGGTGCGTTCCTCGGCGCTCGCGACCGGCGTTTCGGCGAGCACCTTGCGGCCTTCTTCGACGCGGCTCATCTTGCCGAGCACCAGCGCGCGGCGCACGCGCGCGTTGACGTACTGCTCGCCGCCCGCGATGCGGTCGAGCCATTGCAGCGCTTCGGGGTAGCGCTTTTCCTCCTCGGCGATGCGAGCCAGGTTCAGATAGGCCGGGGCAGGGTCGCGCTCGACACCCGGGCTGTCCTCGATCAGTTTCAGATAGCGCTCGAACAGCCGGCGCGCGTCGGCGCGCAGCGCCGGCGTCTCCAGAGAAAGCACCGCGAGCGCATACAACGCGTCCAGATTGCGTTCGTCGGCGCCGACGACCTGCGCGAACTGCGCGCGCGCCTCTTCGTACTTGGCGTCGGCCACGAGCATGCGCGCGTAACCCATGCGCGCATCGACCGCCTGGGGGTTGCGCGCGAGAAAGTCCTGCAGCAGCCGCAAGGCACGCGCGCGCCCGGCCGCGTCGTCCTTGCCTTCGGGCCGCGCCATCAGTTGCGCGGCGGTCAGCGCGGCGCGCTCGAAGTCCGGACGCAGCGCGAGCGCGGACTGCGCGAGCTCGATCGCGCGCGGCGCGAGCCCCGCCGCATGCGCGCCGCCGGCGAGCACGAGCCGCACGTCGGCGCCGATCTTCGGATCGTCGCGGTAGGGCTGCGCGAGTTTTTCGAGCAGCGCGAAACCCGCCGTGCGATCCGGTGCGCGCACGAGCGAACGCTGGATGCGCGCCAGTTCCGCCGCCGGGTCCGGCGCCGCCTGCATCTGCGCAGCGAACGCCGTGGCTGCCTCGTCGTACTTGCCGTTGGCCACCAGCAGCGCGGTCACCGCCCGCGCCGCTTCGGCGGATGCCGGATCGAGTTCGCGCCAGAGCTGCGCCGCCTCGAGCGCCTGCGGCGCGGCGCGTCCGCCGACCGCGATCTCCGTCGCGCGCCGCGCAAGCCGCGCATCGCGCGTGGTCCGCGCCACACTCAGGTACGTGGCGAACGCGGCGCCCGTGTCGCCGCGCTGCAGTGCGACCTCGGCGGCCATGATCTGGAACAGCAGCGGCCCGGTGAGTTCGATCTCGGGCGGTGCGCCGGCCGGGTTGGACGGGCGCAGCGCGGCCGGCAACGCCTTGGCCGCTTCCGGTGCAGCGGCCGGGGCGCTGGCGCAACCTACAATCGCCGCCGTCGAGGCGAGGGCCGCAAGCGCGGCAAGACGTCGGGACCAAGCCATCGCGTGAACCATGAGGCGAGCACCGGAAAGCGCGGCCGGGCCGCGACGACGCGGCGCCGGCGCGAGTGAATCGTGCTGCAGTTTAGCCTTGCCGCCGTATCGACACGACCTCGGGATAAACGCCGGTCGGGTCGTGCTTTGCCGATGATCGCCGAAGCGGCGTCCGGTGTCCGCACGCGCGATCGGAGCCGCGCGGCGCGCACGCCTGCGGCCGCCCGCGGCGGTGCTGCCGATGCCTGAGCTGCCCGAAGTCGAAGTGACGCGCCGTGCCCTGGCGCCGCACGTCGAAGGGCGCGCGGTGCGCCGGCTCGTGGTGCGCGAACGCCGGCTGCGCTGGCCGGTGCCGGCGCAGCTTGCGCGCGCGCTCGCGGGTCAGACCGTCGTCGCGCTCGACCGGCGCGGCAAGTATTTGCTGTGGCGCTTCGCGCGCGGCACGCTGATCTCGCACCTCGGAATGTCGGGATCGTGGCGAGTGCACCTGGGCGCCGCGCCCGCGCCGGGCGTGCACGACCACGTCGACGTCGTCTTCGACGACGCGGCGCCGCGGCTGGCGCGTCTGACCGATCCGCGCCGCTTCGGCGCGCTGCTGTGGCACGCGGCGCGCGACGGCCCGCTCGAGCGGCATCCGCTGCTCGCTGCGCTCGGCGTCGAGCCGTTCGATCCGCGCTTCGACGGACGCTGGCTGCACGCCGGCACGCGCGGCCGCAGCGCCTCGATCAAGCAGGTGCTGCTAGAAGGCCGGATCGTCGTCGGCGTGGGCAACATCTACGCGTCCGAAAGCCTGTTCCGCGCGGGCATCCACCCGGGGCTGCCGGCGCGACGGCTCGGTCCGGCGCGTTGCGCGCGCCTGGCCGAAGCGATCCGTGCGGTGCTCGCCGAGTCGATCCGCGTCGGCGGCAGCACGCTGCGCGACTTCGTCGGCGCCGACGGCGCGCAGGGCTACTTCATGCTCGACGCCTTCGTCTACGACCGGGCCGGGCTGCCGTGCAAGGTCTGCGGCGCGCCGATCCGCCGCATCGTGCAGGGTCAGCGCGCGACGTTCTTCTGCCCGCGCTGCCAGCGCCGCTGAGCGCGCGGCGCCCCGTTCGTGCGAACAGCGGGCGCTTGATCATCCATTTCTCGCCATCGCGCGACTGTGCGCCTACGGGGGTGCGTGCTAGAGTCGGCCGCGCCTTTTTGGACGTGGCCTGGCCGATGGCTGAACTCGCGACGAGTTTTCGGGAATACGGCGCCTGGCGCGATTCGCTCGCGGGTGCGATCGGGCAGCTGCGCCGCTGGCTCGAGCAGTCGCAGCTTCTCGAAGCCGACGCCGCGCGCCGGCTCGACGTGGCGCTGGACCGCCTCGGCGAGGACAAGCTCATCATCGCCTTCGTGGCCGAGTTCTCCCGCGGCAAGAGCGAGCTGATCAACGCGATCTTCTTCGCCGACTACGGGCGGCGCATCCTGCCGTCGTCGGCCGGGCGCACGACGATGTGCCCGACCGAGCTGATGTACGACGAGTCGCTGCCGCCGTGCATCCGCGCGCTGCCGATAGAAACCCGCGCGCGACTCGGCACGACCAACGACTTCAAGAAGGCGAGCGCCGAGTGGCGCGTCTTTCCGGTCAACACCGCGTCGCCCGACGGCATGCTGCACGCGTTCCGGCTGGTCGCCGAAACGGTCAAGGTGTCGGTCGACGAAGCGCGCATGTACGGGCTGTTCGATCCGGACGACCCCGACCAGGCCCTCGCGATCGACAAGCACGGCATGGTCGAGATCTCGCGCTGGCGCCACGCGGTGATCAACTTCCCGCACCCGCTGCTCAAGCAGGGGCTGGTGATCCTCGACACGCCGGGGCTGAACGCGATCGGCACCGAGCCGGAGCTGACGCTGTCGCTGGTGCCGAGCGCGCACGCGGTGCTGTTCGTGCTCGCCGCCGACACCGGTGTGACGAAGAGCGACCTCGACGTCTGGCGTCACATCGTCGGCGACTCGGGCACCGCGCACAACCACATCGCGGTGCTGAACAAGATCGACGGCCTGTGGGACGCGCTGAAGAGCGAGCAGGAGGTCGACGCCGAGGTGCAGCGGCAGGTCGCCAGCGTCAGCCGCACGCTCGATCTGGCGCCGGAGCGCGTCTTTCCGGTGTCGGCGCAGAAGGGCCTGGTCGCCAAGGTCACCGACGACAGGCGGCTGCTGCAGTTGAGCCGCCTGCCGGCGCTGGAAGCCGCGCTGGTGGATCTGCTGGTGCCGGCCAAGCAGCGCATCGTTCGCGATCAGGCGATCGCCGTGGTCGAGCGCGTCAGCGCCGAGGTGCGGCAGGCGCTCGCCGCGCGCGAGCGCAATCTGATCGAGCAGCTGTACGAGCTGCGCGCGCTGCAGGGCAAGAACCAAAGTTCGATCGAGCGCATGCTGATCCGCGCGCAGAGCGAGCAGCGCGAGTTCGAGGACAACGTGCGCAAGATCGTCGCCGCGCGGGTCGTGCTGTCGAGGCTCGCCGATCAGGCGTACGAGCCGCTGCGGCTCGAGTCTCTGCGCAAGCGCGTGCTCGAAGCGCGCGAGCGCATGCGCAAGAGCCGGCTCACCCCGCAGTTTCTGGCGGCGGTCAAGGACTACTTCGCGCAGCTGCGCGAGCTGCTGCGCGCCTCCAGCGCCAAACTGCTCGAGATCGAGCAGATGGTGCTCGGCGTGCAGCGCCGGTTTGCCGAGGATCTGGGCTGGAGCACGCCGCCGCCGATGCCTTTTTCGCTCGACACCTACATGGCCGAACTGGAGCGCGCTGAAGCGGCGTACAGGAATCACTTCGGCGCGCTCGCGGTGCTGACGCGTGACAAGTGGGCTTTGATCGAGCGCTTCTTCGATACGGTGGTATCGAAGTCGCGCGAAGTTTTCGCCGCGGCCGAGCGCGACACCGAAGCCTGGGTGCGCTCGCTGCTGCCGCCGCTGGAGCTGCAAGTGCGCGAACAGCGCGCCCAGCTCAAGAAGCGCGCCGAGTCGGTCGCGCGCATCCGCGACGCGCAGGAATCGCTCGACGAGCGCATCGGCCAGCTCGAGGAGGCGCTCGAGGACGTACAGGCCAAGATCGAGCAATTGAAGCAGCTCTGCGGCCGCGCCCGCCAGATCGCCGACCGCGAGCCTTCGCCGCTGTCGACACGCGCGGCCAACGACGCCGAAACGCCGGCGTATCTGCGCGTCGAGATCTGAACACGCGCCGGCGCGGGGCGCCGTGTATCGTCGCGTCGCCTGCATTCAACTGCGCCCCCGATTCGGCCGATGAGCGAGTTCGCCCAGCGCGTCGTCGCCTGGCACGCGAAATGCGGCCGGCGCGATCTGCCGTGGCAGGGCACGCGCGATGCGTACCGCGTCTGGCTGTCGGAGATCATGCTGCAGCAGACGCAGGTGGCCACCGTCGTCCGCTACTACGCGCGCTTCCTGCAACGCTTCCCGGACGTGGCGAGTCTGGCCGCCGCGCCGCTCGCCGAAGTGATGCGGCTGTGGGCCGGGCTCGGGTACTACAGCCGCGCGCGCAACCTGCACGCGTGCGCGCGCCGCGTCGTGAGCGAACACGGCGGCGAGTTCCCTCGCGATGCGCTGGCGCTCGCGAAGCTGCCCGGCATCGGCCGTTCGACCGCCGCGGCGATCGCGGCCTTCTGTTTCGGCGCGCGCGCGGCGATTCTCGACGGCAACGTCAAGCGCGTGCTCGCGCGGCACTTCGCGGTCGACGGTTTTCCGGGGGCGAGCGCGGTCGAGCGACGGCTCTGGAATCTCGCGGAAGAACTGCTGCCGCAGCGACGCGCGATGCGCGCCTATACGCAGGGGCTGATGGATCTGGGGGCGACGGTCTGCACCCGCGCGCGGCCGCGCTGCGAGGCCTGCCCGGTCGCGTCGACCTGTCTCGCGTTTCGAACCGGGCGTGTGGCCGAACTGCCGGCGCCGCGGCCGCGCAAGCCCGTGCCGACGCGGCGCGTGCACACGCTGATCGCCGTGCACGGCGACGCCGTTCTCGTCGAGCGGCGCGCGCCGACCGGCGTCTGGGGCGGGCTGCTCGCGCTGCCGCAGTTCGACAGCGCGGCGGCGCTGCACGCCGCGGTGCGGACGCTCGCCGACGGCGCACGCGCGCGGCGCCTGCCGGCGCGTCGCCACGCTTTCACGCACTTCACGCTGGCGTTCACGCCGCACGTCGTTCGCGTTGCGCGACTCGCTCCGCGCGCGGGCGAGCCGGGCGCCGAGTGGCTGCCGCTTGCGCAGATCGAGACCGCGGCGCTGCCGACACCGATCCGCGCGCTGCTGCGCGACGTGCGCGCAGCGCTCGCCCTTGCGCCCGCGCCGCGCAAGCATCGGTCCGAAGGCCGCCCGTCGTCGCAGAGTTGGCGGACGACGCAGAGGCGGTGCGACGATCTGCCGGGTACGCGCGCCTCGCCCGACGGGTGAGCGGTTGGGCGCCGCACACCCGGAACGCGAGTTTCGCGCGGGCCGCGCCGGGCACGCGCCGCCGCGGGAATCAGTCCTCCGGCTCGACGCCCAGCGCGACCAGGAAGCGCGACACCATGTTGTAGGTCGCGATCGTCCCGACGAGCTCGACCGTGCGGCGATCGCCGAGCGCGCGCCGCACCGCGTCGAACGTCGCATCGCCGACCGAAACGCTTCGCGTCATCTCGATCGCGAGCGCCAGTGCGGCGCGTTCGGTCGAATCGAACAGCTCGGCGTTGTCAAGCGCCGCCTCGGGATCGCGCAGCGCTTCGACCTGCGCGGCGCTGCCGCCCGCTTTGCGGAACTCCGGCGCGTGGTGGTGGAACTCGTATTCGGCACCGTTGAGCGCCGCCACGACGCACATCGCCAGCTCGCGCAGCTTGGGGTCGAGCGCAAGCTCGGTGCGCACCGCGCGCAGGTGCGCGTTCCAGCCCGCGGCGAACGGCGGGCTGTGCAGCAGCATGCGGTCCAGGTTCAGCAGGCGGCCGCCGCGCCGCGCGCGGATCGCCGCGACGAGTTCGGCCGGCTCGTTCAGATCGGCGGGCTGATAGGGGATGCGAGGCATGGTTCGGATTGCGGATGGCGGAGCGCGGATTGCGTTCGTCAGGGTGCGGCGCCGCGAACGGGGCGCGCGATGCGCGATCCGCGACGCGAGTCACTTCAGCACCGCGTGCTGCCGCAGGTACTGCGAGACGATTTCGAGGCGGGCGTGCGCGTCGTCCAGTTCCATCAGCTTCTGCTTGGCTTTCAGCGGTACCGGCAGCACCTCGCACAGCCGGTTGCCGACCCACACGCTCGAGTCCATCCGGAACGGCTCGCCGAAGGGCATGCCGCCGAGCACGTCGCCGTCCTCGCCCGAGGTGCGCTTCTTCTCGGCGATCTGCGCGGCGACGTCGTCGATGATGCGCGCGAGCAGATCGGCGCAGGGTTTGTGCTCGGGTTCGATCGGCAGATCCTCGTCGGGATCGATCAGGTCGACTTCGCCGAGCACGAGTCCGTTGGCTTCGGTGTGCGAGCGCCGGATGCGGAAGCGCTGCATGCCGACGGTGCGCAGGTGCAGCAGGCCGAGCTGCTTCATGTCCCACGCCCGGATCGAAGCGAGGCAGCCGACCGTTTCGGTGTGCGCCGGCCCGCCGACCTCCGCACCCCTGGTGATCAGGCAGACGCCGAACGGCGCTTCGCCCTGCATGCAGTCGCGCACCATGTCCATGTAGCGCGCCTCGAAGATGCGCAGCGGCAGCACGCCGTCCGGAAACAGGACGGTGTTCAGCGGAAAGAGCGGGATTTCCATCACGGTTTGTCGATGACCCGATGGCGCACCAGTACGTGGTCGTGCGCCGAGAGCCGGCGCGCCAACTGCTCGACCACGTAGGGCGAGCGGTGCTGGCCCCCGGTGCAGCCGACCGCGACGGTCAGATAGTGGCGATTGTCCGCCGTGTAGCTCGGCAGCCAACGCTCGATGAAGGCGGCGATGTCGTCGATCATCCGGCGCACGTCCGGCGAACCCGCGAGGTATTCGACCACCGGCGCGTCGAGTCCGGTCAGCGGGCGCAGTTGCGGCTCGTAGTACGGATTGGGCAGGTTGCGCACGTCGAACACGAAATCGGCCGCCACCGGCACGCCGTACTTGAATGCGAACGATTCGAACGCGAGCGTCAGTTGCGTCGGCGGGCTGTCGACGAAATTGCGCACCCAGACGCGCAGCGTGGTGGGCTGCAGTCCTCCCGTATCGATCATGTGACCGGCCGTCTCCAGGGGCGCGAGCAACTCGCGTTCGGCCTCGATGCACTCGGTCAGCGTCGGTTCGCGGTCGTCCTTCTTCAGCCTTTGCGCCAGCGGGTGGCGGCGCCGCGTTTCGGAGTAGCGCTGCACCAGCGCCGCGGTCGCCGCGGTCAGAAACAACACCTTGACGTCGTGGCGGGCGGCGCGCAGTCCGTCGACGATTCGCGGCAGGTCCGCGAGCGAGGCCTCCGAGCGCGCGTCGATCGACACCGCGAGGTCGCGATGTCCCGCGCGGGACAGGTAGCCGCAGACGTCGTCGAGGAATCGCAGCGGCAGGTTGTCGACGCAGTAATAACCGATATCCTCCAGCAGCCGGATCGCGACCGACTTGCCGGAACCGGACATGCCGGTGACCAGGACCACGCGCATGACCGGCATTCTTGCACGGCGGCGGCGGGCGCCGGAGTCGAGCGGGCCGGGGCGAAAAAAAAAGCGCGGGAAGCCCGCGCCCTCGAGCGCTCGCGCCCGGCGTTCAGCCGCGCAGGCACTCGGCGATGAATTTCTTGCGTTCCTCGCCCTTGAGGTTCTTCTCGCCAGCCTGCTTGTTGCAGGCGGTCATTTTTTCCCGCCGCGCTTTCCTGGCGGCCGATAGACAGGCCGACATGAACTTCTTGCGTTCCTCGCCCCTGAGGTTCTTGTCCGCGGCCTCCTTGTTGCAGGCGGCCATCCTTTCCTGCTGGGGCGTGCGCTTGCCCTTGTCGTCGGCGGCGTGAACCATCAGCGGGGCGGCGAGCAGGGCGGCGAGTAGCATTTTTTTGATCATCGGTTTCTCCTCTGTGTGCGGGTACCTGGCGGCACGGTCGACCGCGCGCCAGTCGCCGGATAACGCCGGCGCAGTTTCAAGCGTTGACGCGCCCGAGTCAACCCGCGAACCGCCGTTGAACCACCGGGTCGCGGAGAACACAGAGGAAAAACGAAGTCGTGCTGGCTTTTCGTGCGTGCCCCGCGGCGTGGTCGTGCGGCCTCATCGCATATGCGCGTGTTGACCCGGTTCTCTGCGCCCTCTGTGTCGGCGCGGTGAGGATTCCAGGATCAACCGCCGTCCATCGCCTGCCGCTGCCGCGCCTGGAACTCGGCCATCGTATCGATGCCGCGCAGCTTCAGGATCGTGTTGCGCACCGCGGCTTCGAGCAGCACGGCCAGGTTGCGCCCGGCGGCCACCGGGATCACGACCTTGTGGATCGGCAGGCCCAGCACCTCCTCGGTCGTTCCCGCCAGCGGCAGCCGCTCCATCATCTCGGCGGCGCTGCGGCGGCGCAGTTCGACGATGAGCCGCAGCTTCATCTTCCGCCGCACGGCGGTTTCGCCGAAGATCGCGCGAATGTCGAGCAGGCCGAGCCCCCGCACCTCGAGCAGGTTGGCGAGCAGCGGCGGACAGCGGCCTTCAATCGTGTCGGGCGCAACGCGGGCGAAATCCACGACGTCGTCGGCCACCAGTCCGTGGCCGCGGCTGATCAGTTCGAGCCCAAGCTCGCTCTTGCCGACGCCCGACTCGCCCGATATGAGCACACCCATGCCGAGCACGTCCATGAACACGCCGTGCATCGTGCAATGCGCGGCGAGGGCCTTGGCAAGATAGATGCGCAGCAGATCGATGACCTGCGACGCGGGCAGCGCGGTGGCGAGAACCGGAAGCCCGGCGCGCTGCGCGGCGGCCAGCAGTCCGGGCGGCGCGGTCAGTCCCTCGGCGACGATCAGCCCGAGCGGCGCACCGGCGATCAATTCGTTGGAATAGTGCTGGAGGCGCGCCGCGTCCATGCGCGCGATGTAGTGCACCTCGGGTGCGCCCAGGACGTGCAGGCGGTTCGGATGGATCAGATTGAGGTGGCCGACCAGGTCGGACGTCGCCACGTTGGCGGCGCCGGTTTCCGGCAGCGGGGCGGTGGCTCGCTCGCGCCCGGCGAGCCACTCGAGCGCGAGCGAATCGCGGTTGTCTTCGACCAGGTTTTCCAGCGTGACCATGCCCGCGAGCATAGCGGCCCGCGGGCGGGCTACGCGGCCGGGCGGACCGGCTCCCAGTTGGCGAGCATCGCGTGCAGTGCAGCCGGGTCCGAGACGGTCAGCAGGCTTTCCCGGAACGGTTTGTCCGAGAGCATCTGCGCCAGTTCCGACAGGATGTCCAGGTGCTGCTGCGTGGCCTGCTCGGGAACGAGCAGAAAGACGAGCAATCGCACCGGGCGGCCGTCCGGCGCATCGAAAGGCACCGGCTCGGCCAGGCGGATGAACGCGGCCACCGCTTCCTTCAGGCCCTTGACCCGGCCATGCGGAATCGCCACGCCCTGGCCAAGACCCGTCGAACCGAGCCGCTCGCGTGCGAACAGGCTGTCGAACACCGTGGCGCGCGCGATACCCTGGTTGTTCTCGAACAGCAGCCCCGCCTGCTCGAAGATGCGCTTCTTGCTCGAAGCATGCAGATCGAGGAGCACGTTGGAGGGAGGTAACAGTCGCGAGATCAGGTTCATCGGAGCGCGAATGCGATGCAGGCAAAGACGGCAGGCGGCCGGAGCAGGGCCTCAACCTAGCGCCGGGCGCGATCGGCGATGCGTCGGGAAAACGTCCAATACGGTCTCAATTCGGCGCAGTCTCCGGCGCAGGGCGATTGGGGCCGCCCCTTATCGAAACCCGTGTTTCAGCGAGTTCAACGCGCCGCCTGCGCGGCTGGCCGACCCAAAGAAGGCGCGCAGTATACGCGCGCGTCGGGGAGGCGATGTCCGCAGGGCCGCCGGGGCACGAATGAACGGCCGCGTGTTGCCCTTGGACAACAGCTCGCATCCAGGCAATTACGGATCGCGCTCCCGGCCCGCCATGCGACGGCCGCAAAAAAGGGCCCGCGATCGCGGGCCCTGTCGTGCAGCCCAGGCGCCGGGCGCGCCGCTACGGCTGGCTTTGCGTCGCCTGATGCTTCAGCGGTTCGCGCGAGTGGTTCTTGACGCGGTCCTTGTGGCGCAGCACCTGGCGGTCGAGCTTGTCGACCAGGTTGTCGATCGCGGCGTACATGTCGCCGTCGATCGCCTCGGCATGCATGCTGTTGCCCCGCACGCGCAGCGTCACCTCGGCCTTGTGTTGCAGCTTGTCGACCGTGAGCAGCACGTCAGCCTCGATCACATGGTCGAAGTGCCGCCGGATCCGTTCCAGCTTCCCGCCCACGTAGTCGCGCAGCGCCGGAGTCACTTCGAGATGATGACCTTGGATGATGAGGTTCATGCACAACCCTCCTTCGACGGGGTTTCGATGGGCCAGCGGTGCGCCCCCCGGCGAAGGAGGCGGCCGCTACAACGACTTGCGCATTGCCACCGGGGCGATCTTCAACGCTTCGCGGTACTTCGCCACCGTTCGGCGCGCGACCACGATGCCCTGTTCGCCCAGCAGCTCGGCGATCCTGCTATCGGACAGTGGGTTCTTGGGGTCTTCCGCTCCTATCAGCTGTTTGATCAAGGCGCGGATGGCCGTGGAAGACGCCGCGCCGCCGGTTTCGGTCGCCACGTGGCTGCCGAAGAAGTATTTCAACTCGAACACGCCGAAAGGCGTGGCCATGTACTTGTTCGAGGTCACCCGGGAAATCGTCGATTCGTGCAGGCCCACGTTGTCCGCGATCTCGCGCAGCACCAGCGGCCGCATCGCGATCTCGCCGTGCGTGAAGAAGTTGTGCTGCCGGTCGACGATGGCCTGCGCCACGCGCAAGATCGTCTCGAACCGCTGCTGCACGTTGCGGATCAGCCAGCGTGCTTCCTGCAGTCGGGCCGACCAAGGCGTCTGTCCTTCCTTGCCTTTTTCCCGTTTGACGATCGCCGCGTACGACTGGTTCACGCGCAGTCGCGGCACGACGTCGGGATTCAGTTGCGCGACCCACCGGTTCCTGATCCGCCGCACATAGATGTCGGGCACGACGTAGTCGGGCCCCGACGCGGCAAAGCCTACCCCGGGATGCGGATTGAGTCTACGGATCAGCGCGTGCGCCTCGCGCAGCGCATCGTCGTCGGTGTCCAGCAGTTTGCGCAGTTTCGCGTAGTCGCGCGCCGCGAGCAGCGGCAAGTGCTCGCTCACGATGCGTTTTGCCAGCGCGAGGATGCCGGTCGGCGCGGGCGGATCGGGCCGGCGCAGCAGCGCGTCGAGCTGGATCGCGAGGCATTCGGCGGCGCTGCGCGCACCGACGCCGGGCGGGTCGAAGCTTTGCAGCAGCGCGAGCGCCGCTTTCAGGTCGTCGAGTTCGACCTCGGCCTCGCGCGGACACAACGCCAGCAACTCGGCAAGCGGTGTCGCCAGATAGCCGTCGTCGTCGAGCGCGTCGATCAGCAGCTCGACCAGTGCCCGATCGCGGGGCGATGCGCTCGTGCCCGCAAGTTGTGAGCGAAGATGTTCGGCCAGCGTCGGCCGCGTGCACGCCCAGGACAGCGGGCCTTCGTCGTCGTCTTCGCGCTCGGCGCGGCCGCCGATGCCCCAGTCGAGCAGCCCGTGCTCGGCGCCGTCGTGCTCGGCGTCGACGGCGCACTCGGTGGCGGCCTCGTCGCCGGGTTCTACCGGCGCTTCGGTGCCGTTGGCCCCGGCCGCAGTCAGAACGATCGCGCCGTCGGCGGCGACTCGCAGCGGCGTGGCGAGCGGATCGTCGTCGCGCTCGAGCAACGGATTGTCGACGAGCGCCTGTTCGATCTCCTGGTTCAGTTCCAGCGTGGATAGCTGCAGCAGCCGGATCGATTGCTGAAGTTGCGGCGTCAGCGCCAGATGCTGCGAAAGCTTCAGCTGCAGTGCCTGCTTCATGACCGCTGAATCGACCCGCGAATCACATTCTGAAGTGCTCGCCGAGGTAGACGCGCCGCACGCTTTCGTTTTCGACGATCTCCTCGGGCCGGCCGGCGGCGAGCACTTCGCCCTCGTTGATGATGTAGGCGTGGTCGCAGATGCCGAGCGTCTCGCGGACGTTGTGATCGGTGATCAGCACGCCGATGCCGCGGTCCTTCAGGAAGCGCACGATGCGCTGGATCTCGATCACCGCGATCGGATCGACACCGGCGAACGGCTCGTCTAGCAGGATGAAGCGCGGGCGCGCCGCGAGCGCGCGCGCGATCTCCACACGGCGCCGCTCGCCGCCCGACAGGCTCTGCGCGGGACTGGTCCGCAGGTGCGTGATCTGCAGGTCGGCGAGCAGCTCGTCGAGCCGCGCATCGATCGCCTCCGGCGCGAGCGGCCGGCGCCGCTCGTCGAGCTGCAGCTCGAGCACGGCGCGGACGTTTTCCTCGACCGTCAGGCGGCGGAACACCGACGCTTCCTGCGGAAGGTAGGACAACCCCATACGCGCGCGGCGGTGGATCGGCAGGTGCGCGATCGAGCGGCCGTCCAGGGCGATGTGCCCGCCGTCCATCGGCACCAGCCCGACGATCATGTAAAAGCAGGTTGTCTTGCCCGCGCCGTTGGGACCGAGCAGGCCGACGACCTCGCCCGCCTCGACCACGAGCGACACGTCCTTGACGACGACGCGGCTGCCGTAGCGCTTGTGCAGATGTTCGATGACCAGACGGCTGCGCGCCGGCACGCTGCCGGGCTGCGCCGTCGGTGCGACGGCGGGGCTCGCCGCGACGTCGTTCATCGGGCGGGGGCCGGCACGGCGGGTGCCGGCTTCAGACTCGCCGGCGGTGCGGCGGGCGGCGCCTCGCTGCGCGGCGCGATGATCGTTCGCACGCGGCCGTCGCCCTGCGCGGGATCGGCCGCACCTTCGGCCCAGTACTTCGCGTTGCGGCTGTCGTAGACGATCAGGTTGCCGCTCAACTCGTCGCGCGGTTGTTCGTTTTCGAGCCGTCGCCACTGCGCGCGGTTGATGAACTTCACGGTCTCCGCGCGCTCGTCGTACTCGATGCGCTCGGCGTATCCCTCGACGTATTCCTCGACGCCGGGTGTGGTCGCGTCGCGTCGCTGGCGGAAGCTCGCGAGCTTGCCCGGCGCGGCGGTGACCACCGCGTAGCGGTAACGCTCGGCATCCTCGCGCAGTTCCATCCGCTCCCCGGTGATGCGCAGCGTGCCGCGCGTCAGCGTCACGTTGCCCGAGTAGACGACCGTCTGGTTCAGGTCGTCGCCGACGAAGCGATCGGCGACGATCTGCGTGGGCTTGTCGCGGTCGGCGCGTTCGGCGTGCGCGGGGGCCGCGAGCGCGAGCGCCAGCAGCAGGCAGGCGCACGGCGAGGGGAGCGGCGTTCGCATCGGGTGGCTCCTCAACGGCGCGTCGGCGCAGCGAGTTCGGTACGCACGTTGCCGGCGAGCCGCGTCGTGCGCGCGATGTTGTCCAGTTCGAGGCTGTCGGCGCGCATGCGGTCGGGGCCGCGTTCGAGCTCGACCGGCCGGTCGGTCGCATAGCGATCCGCGTCGGGCAGCGCCAGCAGGTACTCGGTGGCCAACCGCAACGGCGGCTGCGCGCCGTCGGCGGCGCGCGTCAGCAGTACCGTTCCGATCAGGTGCAGCCGTTCGCCGGCGTTTTCCACACGCGCGCGCTGCGCGCGCACCTCGACCTGCGGGCGGTCGGGGCGCAGACTGACCAGCCGCGGGCTGGCCAGTTCGATGTCGTCGTTTTCGGCGAAGTGCGTGAGCCGCTCGGCGAACAGCTTGTGCTCGGCGCGGCCGGCCTCGTCGAACTGTGTCAGCACGAGCCGCTCGACGACGAAGTCCGGCGTTCCGGGCGCGGCGCGTTCGGCGGCCGCCGGACGCCGCAGCACGCGCGAGTACCAGAAGCTGGTCGCCGTGACCGCGGCCAGCAGCACGATCGCGATCAGCGTCGTCAGACGGTCACGCATGCGCGACCCCCGCACGGTGCCGCGCGAGCAGTTCATCGAATCTGCCCTGCGCACGGAGGATGAACTCCGCCAGCGCGCGCACCGCACCGCGCCCGCCAGGCTGCGGCGCGATCCAGTGCGCGATCGCCTTGACCTCGTCGGCCGCGTCGGCCACCGTCGCCGCGAAGCCGGCGCGCGCCAGCACCGGCAGGTCGGGCCAGTCGTCGCCGATGTAGCCGCAGTTGTCCGCCGAGACGAATGTGGCGGCAAGCAACCGTTCGAAACCGGCGAGCTTGTCGGATGCACCCTGCAGTACCCGCTCGATGCCCAGCTCGCGCGCGCGTGTGGCGACGATCTCCGAATTGCGCGCGGTCAGGATCGCCACGTCGACGCCCGCTTCGCGCAGCAGCTTGATGCCGTGTCCGTCGCGCACGTTGAAGCTTTTCAGCAACTCGCCGTGGCTGCCGTAGACGAGCTGTCCGTCGGTCAGCACGCCGTCGACGTCGAGGATCATCAGACGCACGCGCGCGGCGCGCGCCACAGCGTTGCTCGTGACGGAGGTCGCCATCGCCTCAAAGCACCTTTGCCGCGGTCAGATCGTGCATGTGCAGCGCGCCGACGAGCTTGCCGTCCTCGACGACCAGCAACTGGTTGCGCAGCGTTCGGTCGAGCAGCTCCGCCGCTTCGGCCGCGAGCTGACCGGGATGGACGGTCAGCGGATCGCGCGTCATGACGTCGGCGATGCGCAGCGGGCGCACGTCGCCGGCCCGCTCGAGCAGTCGCCGCAGGTCGCCCTCGGTGAAGATGCCCGCCACGCGACCGTCGCCGTCGACGATCGCGGTCATGCCGATCTTCTTGCGCGTGATCTCGTGCACCGCATCCATCACGCTCGCGCCCAGCGGCACGCTCGGCACCGCGTCGCCGGTGCGCATGATGTCGGCCACGCGCGTGAGCAGCTTGCGGCCGAGCGCGCCGCCCGGATGCGAACGCGCGAAATCCTCCGGGCCGAAGCCGCGCGCGTCGAGGCAGGCGATCGCCAGCGCGTCGCCGAGCGCGAGCATCGCGGTCGTCGAGGACGTCGGCGCGAGGTTCAGCGGGCACGCCTCCTTGTCGACGCGGCAGTCCAGGTGCACGTCGGCATGGCGCGCGAGCGAGGAATCGGCGCGGCCCGTCATCGCGATCATCGGCGTGCCCTCGCGCTTGAGAATCGGAACCACGGTCAGCAGCTCCGTCGATTCGCCGGAGTACGACAGCGCGACGAACACGTCGTCGCGCGTGACCATGCCGAGGTCGCCGTGCGCGGCCTCGGCCGCGTGCACGAACAACGCCGGCGTGCCGGTCGACGCGAAAGTCGCCGCAAGTTTGCGGGCGATGTGTCCGCTCTTGCCGATTCCGCTGACGACCACGCGCCCGCGGCAGCCGAGCAGCAGGTCGACCGCGCGCATGAAGTCGCCGTCGATGCGGTCGGCGAGCGCGGCCACCGCCTGCGCCTCGATGGCGATCACCTGACGGGCGAGCCGCTGTGCGGATTCGCGGGCGTGCGGGCGGGTGGGCGACGGCGTGGCGCGCTGCATCGCGGTCGATGACGGGCGGATCGGCGAAAGTGCGCGCGATGATACTCTTGCCACCGACCGCTGGCATGGCTCTTGCTGTAGTCCCGCGCCTTCCCTGACGAGATGCTTTCCGCCCTCGAACTGACGCTGCTGCTGCTGGCGGTTTCCGTGCTCGGTGTGGTCGCCTTCCGGCTGGCCAACCTGCCGCCGATGCTCGGCTATCTTGCGGTCGGCATCCTGATCGGGCCGCACGCGCTCGGCATCGTGCCGGACATCGATCAGACGCGGTACCTGGCCGAGTTCGGGGTCGTGTTCCTGATGTTCTCGATCGGGCTGGAGTTTTCGCTGCCGAAGCTGCGCGCGATGCGGCGCATCGTCTTCGGCCTCGGGCTCACCCAGGTCGCGGCCACCGTCGTCGCGGTGATGGCGGCCGGATTCGTGTTGCACCGCTACTTTCCGCAGGTCTTCGACATCAGCCTCGCGGGCGCCTTTGCGCTCGGCGGTGCGCTCGCCATGTCATCGACGGCGATCGTGATGAAGCTGCTGGCCGAGCGCATCGAGCTGGAGACCGAACACGGGCGCCGCATCGTCGGCGTGCTGCTTTTCCAGGATCTGGCCGTCGTGCCGCTGCTGGTGATCATTCCGGCGCTCGCGCGCCAACCGGAGAATCTCGCGCCCGCGCTCGGCTTCGCACTCGTCAAGGCCGCCGCGCTGCTCGCGGTGCTGCTGGTCGGCGGGCAGTGGGTGCTCCGCCGCTGGTTTCATGTCGTCGCCAGACGGCGCTCGCGCGAGCTGTTCACGCTGAATCTGCTGCTGGTGACGCTTGGACTCGCGTGGCTGACCGAACTCGCCGGGCTGTCGCTCGCGCTCGGCGCCTTCGTCGCCGGCATGCTGATCGCGGAAACCGAGTACCGGCATCAGGTCGAGGAAGACATCAAGCCCTTCCGCGACGTGCTGCTGGGACTGTTCTTCGTGACGATCGGCATGCTGCTGAACGTCGGCGTCGTGGTTGCGCAGTTCGGCTGGGTGCTGCTCGCGCTGCTGGTGCCGACCTCGCTGAAGTTCGCGCTGATCGTGGCGCTGGCGCGCGCCTTCGGTGCCGCGGCGGGCACGGCGATCCGCGCCGCGCTGCCGCTGGCCACCGCGGGGGAGTTCGGTTTCGTGCTGCTGAACCAGGCGGGCGGACTGCAGCTTCTGCCGGCGGAGCTGATGCAGGTCGTGCTTGCCGCGATGCTGCTGTCGATGCTGGCCACGCCCTTCCTGATGCAGTACAGCGGTCGCATCGCGATGCGCTTCGTCGCCTCAGAGTGGATGCAGCGCGCGCTCGAACTGCACCGGATCGCCACGCGCTCGATGGCGACCGAGCGGCACGTCGTGATCTGCGGCTTCGGGCGCACGGGGCAGCATCTGGCGAAGATGCTCGACCAGGAGAACATCGCGTACGTCGCGCTCGATCTGGACCCCGACCGCGTGCGCGAGGCCGCGGCCGCCGGCGAATCGGTCGTCTACGGCGATGCCGCGCGCCGCGAGACGCTGATCGCCGCCGGGGTGGCGCGCGCCGCGGCGCTGGTGGTCACCTACGCCGACACGAACTCGGCGCTGAAGGTCATTCACTTCGCGCACGAGATCAATCCGAAGCTGCCGATCATCGTGCGCACCGCCGACGATGCCGATCTGGACAAGCTGCTGGCCGCGGGCGCGACCGAAGTCGTTCCCGAGATCTTCGAGGGCAGCCTGATGCTCGGCTCGCACGCGCTCGTGCTGCTCGGCGTGCCGTTGCAGCGGGTCGTCAAGCGCGTGCGCGAGGCGCGCGACTCGCGCTACCGACTGCTGCGCGGCTACTTCCACGGCGCCGACGAGCGCGAGGAATTCGAGGAGGAGGCGCACCAGCGGCTGCATTCGGTGCCGATCGAGGCAGGCGCCGCGGCGGTCGGCCGCGCGCTCGGCGAACTGAAGCTCGGAGAAATCGGCGCCGAGGTCACCGCGATCCGCCGGCGCGGCATCCGCGGCGAGGATCCCGCGCCGGAGACGGTGCTTCTGGAGGGCGACGTCGTCGTGCTGCGCGGCGTGCCCGAGGCGCTCGAACTGGCCGAGGAGCGGCTGCTGCAGAGGTAGTGCGGGGCGCCGGACGCGGCCGCTACGAAGCCAGCGGCAGGTAACGCAGCATGATCGTTGCCAGATCGGCGTTGGTGTACGGTTTGGACACGTGTTCGTCCATGCCGACGGCGAGGCTCTTGCGCCGGTCATCGGGCAGCGAATGGGCCGTCAGCGCGACGATGGGCACGCGTGCGCGACACGCGTTCGCCTCCTCCGTGCGCCACGTGCGCGCGGCGGTGTAGCCGTCCATGCGCGGCATGTGAATGTCCATCAGCACGAGGTCGAAGCGCTCGGCGCGCAAACGGTCGAGCGCCTCGACGCCGTCGCAGGCGACCTCGACGACCACACCCAGTCCTTCGAGCGTGGTGCGGGCGACGATGGCATTGACCGGGTTGTCCTCGACGAGGAGAACGCGGCCGGCGAACTTTGGCAGAAGCGCTTGCATCGAGGGCGGTCGGCGTGCCCGCGCCGGGAAATCCGGACGGCCGGGACGGCGCGCGGGCGATGGCTGCCCCGGATCGCGCCATGCTGCCAAGCGACGGCGGCGGCGATGGCCCGAGTTGCGCGCGCCGCACCGCGTTATTCCGCACATCGCGGCATCTGCGGCGAACCCGCGGCGTCGAACCGCTGCCGACGGATCACGCTGGCCGGCCGGCGGGAACTTTTTCGGGACCGAGTCGCAATAGCCTGGAAATGGCCTTCGACCCGACGACGACGCGCGCCACGACCGACGCCGAGCTGCTCGCCCGCGCCGCGACGGCCGCCGCGCCGCTGCGCGCGCACGCGATCGAAGAGCTGTTCCGGCGTCACCGAGCGGCGGTGTACCGCTACGCGTGGCTGTTGACCGGCTCCGAATCGGCAGCGGCCGACGTGCTGCAGGAGACGTTTCTCGCACTGCTGGACGCACCGGTCGGTTTCGATCCCGAGCGCGGCTCCGCCGCCGCATACCTGTGCGGCATCGCGCGCCATCTCGCGCTGCGCGACCGCGCGAGCCGCGTGCAGGCGGTCGACGACATCATGCCGGTGGCCGAGGACGGCGAGCGCACCGACGCGCCGGCGCTGCCGCCGCTGCCGGCCGACGAAGTCGAGCGCGCGCGCGCGATCGAAGCGCTGTACGCGGCGATCCGCGCGCTGCCGCCGCACTACCGCGACGCGCTGATGCTGGTCGAGCTGCAGGGGTTCTCTTATGCCGATGCCGCCGCGATCGCGGGCATCGAAGTCGGCACCGTGCGCTCGCGCCTGGCGCGAGCGAAGGCGCGGCTGGTGGAACTTCTGGCGGCGCCGCGCGCAATAGATCGATGAGGACGCCGATGGATCCCCGCACCGATCATCCGCTCGACCGCTGGCTCGCCGCCGCGCGCGAAGAGCTTGCGCGACGCGAGCCGCCGCCGTGGAGCGAAGGCGAGCTAAGCGCGCGCATCGACGAAAGGCTCGCGCTGCAGGCGGTCGCCGATTCGCCTCCCGCGCTGCAGCCGCGCGCGCAACCGCGCGCCGCGTCCGCCAAGCGCCGGCTCCTCGTGTGGCTGGGCGCACCGGCGATGGCCGCCGGCGCATTCGCGCTGCTGCTCGTCGCCGCCACGCTGCTGCGCTCCGGCGCCGGGCCGGCCGCGCTGCCGCCGGCGCCCTTCATCGCGTTGACGTCGATCGACGCGATCGCCGCGGAGCCGGGCAAGGTCGTCGTCCCCGCGCGCGTTCCGCGCGCACAGCTTGCCGACTACGGCCTGCCGGTCGATCCGGCGCGCGCCGATGTGCCGGCGCAGGCCGAATTCCTGCTGTCCGCGCGCGGCGTCGTGCTTGCCGTGCGCTTCGTCGAATAAGGAGATCCACGATGCTCAGATCCTCGGTCCTGGCCGGCGCGTTCGCCGCGGCCGGTGCCGCGTTCGCGCAGACAGCGCCAGCGCCGGAACCCGCTGCGGCGCGCTTCGTTTCGTTCGATCTGGCGCTGCCCAGTCTCGGCTTCGCGTCGTCCGAAATCGGCGGCCGCGTCGTCAAGGGCGCGCCGTACACGGCAGAGGCGGTCACCGAAACCGTGCAGGTGCTGGCCGACGGCAACCGCATCGTGCGCAAGTCGACGACGCGGCTCGCGCGCGACGGCGAAGGCCGCACGCGGCACGAGCGCATCGGCCGCGACGGGCAGGTCGTGTCGATCTTCATCAACGACGTCGTCGCCGGCAAGCGCTACATGCTGTCGCCAGCGCGCAAGACCGCACTCGAGCTGCCGCGCGCCCCGCTCGCCAAGGGCGCGCCGGTGACAGCGTCGGCCGACGAGATGCGCTCGTGGGCCGAGGCGATGCGCGAGTGGGCGCGCGACTTCGCCGCCCGCTTCCGCGCCGAGCACGTCGAAACCCGCACCGAAAAGACAAAGGACGGCGAAGTGCGCGTCACCGTCAATCGCCGCTCGACGACGAGCGATGCGCCCGGCGACGTCGCGATCGACGTGATCCGCTTGGCCGAAGTCCCGCACGCGCCGGTACCGCCGCTGCCCCCGGTTCCCGGCGTGGCACCCGCCCCGCCGGTCCCACCCGTGCCGATGATCGCGCCGCCGCCGGGGCAGGGTGTGACGACTCCGCTCGGTGCGAAGGAGTTCGACGGCGTGCGTGCCGACGGCACGCGCACCACCTGGACGATCCCCGCGGGCCGCATCGGTAACGAGAAGCCGATCGAGATCGTCTCCGAACGCTGGTACTCGCCCGAGCTGATGCTCGTCGTCGCCACGCGGCATGCCGACCCGCGCAGCGGCGAAACGAGCTACCGCCTGGTCGACCTCAAGCGCGGCGAGCCGGACGCGGCGCTGTTCAGGCTGCCGGGCGACTACGAGCTGCGCGGGCCGAAGAAGCGCGACTGAGCCACCGTCGACTCCGCCGGGCTGTCATCCCGCGCGAGGGAGCGGCCGGCAGGCTGCGCGGATATTCAGCGAACTTCGATCAGCCGATCGCCGCGCTCCGGCGCGGCGATCGCTTCGCCGCAGATGCCCGCGAAACGCGCGAGGAGTACCGGCTTGCGCGTACTGCCCATGCGCACCCAGATGACGCTTGGCGGTCCCTGTCTGGCAATCGAACGACGCCGGGCGAAGTCTTCGTCCTTCGAGACAACGATGGCGTCAGCGGCGATGGCTCGCTGCCAGACCGCATCGTCGGTTTCGGTCGGCTGGCCGATCTGCGCAATGTGATCGGCCTCGTGTCCCCGTTCGCGCAGCCACTGCGCCAATGCGGGCGGCAGGTTGGCATCGACCGGGAAGCGCATCAGGCGGAGCTGGGCACAGGATGATCGACCTGATGGGCGGCGTATTCGAGCGCGGCCTTGGTGTCTTCCGGTTCGAGATACGGATAGCCGGAAAGGATTTCTTCGGCCGACGGGCCGTTGGCCAGCAGGTCCAGAACGTCCTTGACCCGCACGCGCATTCCGCGGATGCATGGGCGTCCGCCGCAGACGTTGGGGTCGGTCGTCATTCGATGCCATTCGCTCATGCCGAGCCTCGTTTGCTTCTCGACTGCAGAGTGCTCCGCCGGATTCGGACTGACAAGCTGCCGACGGGCGCGCCGGGTGCGCGCTACGCCGCCTTCCGTTCTCGTCCGCGCGCGAGCACCTCGCCGAGATAACGCCCCGTGTGGCTCGCCGGATTCGCGGCGATGTCCTCCGGCGCGCCGGCGGCGACGATGCGACCGCCGGCTTCGCCGCCTTCGGGACCGAGGTCGATCACCCAGTCCGCAGTCTTGATCACGTGCAGGTTGTGCTCGATGACGACGACCGTGTTGCCCGCGTCGCGAAGCCGGTGCAGCACGCGCAGCAGCAGGTCGATGTCGTGGAAGTGCAGTCCCGTGGTCGGTTCGTCGAGGATGTACAGCGTGCGCCCGGTGTCGCGCTTGGACAGCTCGAGCGAAAGCTTGACGCGCTGCGCTTCGCCGCCGGACAGCGTGGTCGCGCTCTGGCCGAGCCGGATGTAGCCGAGGCCCACGTCGGCCAGCGTCTGCAGCTTGCGCGCGATCGCCGGCACCGCCTTGAAGAACTCGGCCGCCTGCTCGACCGTGAGGTCGAGCACCTGCGCGATGTTCAGTCCCTTGTACAGCACCTCGAGCGTCTCGCGGTTGTAGCGCGCGCCGTGGCAGGTGTCGCAGGTCACGTAGACGTCGGGCAGGAAGTGCATCTCGACCTTGATCAGGCCGTCGCCCTGGCACGCCTCGCAGCGTCCGCCCTTGACGTTGAACGAGAAGCGCCCGGCCTCGTAGCCGCGCTCGCGCGCGGTGGGCGTCTCGGCGAACAGTTCGCGGATCGGCGCAAACAGCCCCGTATACGTCGCCGGGTTGCTGCGCGGCGTGCGGCCGATCGGGCTCTGGTCGACGCTGATGATCTTGTCGAAATGCTCGAGCCCTTCGATCGAGTCGTAGGGCGCGGGTTCGGCGGCCGAACCGTAGATGTGGCGCGCCACGGCGGCCGCGAGCGTGTCGTTGATCAGCGTCGATTTCCCGGAGCCGGAGACGCCGGTCACGCAGACGAACAGTCCGATCGGCAGCTCGACATCGACGTTCTTCAGGTTGTTGCCGCGCGCGCCCGCGAGCCTGAGCCAGTGCAGTCCGGGGCGCGTGCGCGCCTTGGGCACGCCGATGCGCCTACGCCCCGCCAGATATGCGCCGGTCAGCGAGTCGAGCGAGGCCTCGATGTCCGCGCACCTGCCCTGCGCGACGACGCGGCCGCCGTGCTCGCCCGCGCCCGGGCCCATGTCGACGACGTGATCGGCCGCGCGGATCGCGTCCTCGTCGTGTTCGACCACGAGCACCGTGTTGCCGAGGTCGCGCAGCCGCTTCAGCGTGCCGATCAGACGGTCGTTGTCGCGCTGGTGCAGGCCGATCGAAGGCTCGTCCAGCACGTACATCACGCCCGTCAACCCCGAGCCGATCTGCGACGCGAGCCGGATGCGTTGCGACTCGCCGCCGGACAAAGTGTCGGCCGCGCGGTCGAGCGTCAGATAGCCGAGTCCCACGTCGTTGAGGAACTTCAGGCGCGCCGCGATCTCGCGCACGATGCGGTCGCCGATCTCCCGTTTCGCGCCTGCGAGCCGCAGCGCGTCGAAGTAGTCGCGCGCGTCGGCGAGCGTCATCCGCTCGATTTCGTAGATCGCGCGGCGCTGGCTGCCTTCGCCGACGAAGACGAAGCGCGCCTCGCGCCGCAGCCGCGTGCCTTCGCACGCGGGGCAAGGCTTGACCGCGCGGTACCTGGCCAGTTCCTCGCGCACCGCCGGCGAGTCGGTCTCGCGCCAGCGCCGCTGCAGGTTCGGCAGCACGCCTTCGAACGGGTGACGCCGGACGATCTTGCGGCCGCGGTCGTTCGTGTACGAAAACGCGATGGGCACGTCGCCGCTGCCGTGCAGGACCTGTTCGCGGAACTCGGCGGGCAGCGACTCGAACGGAACGTCGATGTCGACATGGGCGTGCCTGGCGAGCGCGGCCAGCATCTGGAAGTAGTACGGGTTGCGCGCGTCCCAGCCGCGGATCGCGCCGCCGGCAAGCGACAGCTCCGGATGCGCCACGACGCGCCGCTCGTCGAAGAACTCGACCGTGCCCAGCCCGTCGCAGCTCGGGCACGCGCCGGTCGGGTTGTTGAACGAAAACAGGCGTGGCTCGAGGTCGGCCAGCGAATAGCTGCAGATCGGGCAGGCAAAACGGCTGGAGAACACCGTTTCCGTGCCGTTGTCGGTGTCCAGCAGCAGCGCGCGTCCGTCGGCGATGCGAAGCGCGGTTTCGAACGACTCGGCGAGCCGTTGTCGCGCGTCGGCGCGCACCTTCAGCCGGTCGACGACGACGTCGATCGAGTGCTTTTCGTTCTTCGCGAGCGCCGGGAGGTGTTCGACCTCGACGATCGCGCCGTCGACGCGCAGCCGCACGAAGCCCTGCGCCCGCAGGTCCTCGAACAGCTCCGCGAATTCGCCCTTGCGCTCGCGCACGACCGGTGCGAGCACGACGAGCCTGGTGTCCGCGGGCAGCGCCAGCGCCGCATCGACCATCTGCGAGACGCTCTGCGCCGCGAGTGCCTGGTCCGGATGATCGGGGCAGTGCGGCCGGCCCACGCGCGCGTACAGCAGCCGCAGGTAGTCGTGGATCTCGGTGACGGTGCCCACCGTCGAGCGCGGGTTGTGGCCGGCCGCCTTCTGCTCGATCGCGATCGCGGGCGCGAGCCCTTCGATCAGGTCGACGTCGGGCTTTTCCATCAGTTGCAGGAACTGCCGCGCGTACGCCGACAGCGACTCGACGTAGCGGCGCTGCCCCTCCGCGTACAGCGTGTCGAACGCGAGCGAACTCTTGCCCGAGCCGGACAGCCCGGTGATCACGACGAGCTTGTTCCGCGGCAGATCGAGCGCGACGTTTTTGAGGTTGTGCGTGCGTGCGCCGCGGATGCGGATCTCTTCCATGAGCGTCGGAGCCGGGGGAGCCAACCCGACACTATAGAAAACCCCGGGCGCGAAGCGCCGTGCGCCGTCCGGGCGCGCCCCCGGGACGCCGGTCGGGCGCGCCGGCGAAGGTTCGCTCGGCGCGACGCCGCGGACCGATCGACTACCATTCGCCTCCCGCGCGGGTGCGAATGCGTCGCCGCGCTGCCTGCCTCGAGATTACTGCGATGAGCCCCGCCGACCGCATGTCGCCGCTGGAGATCCGCGCGAGCGTTTCGCTCGCTTCGATCTTCGCGCTGCGCATGCTCGGGCTGTTCCTGATCCTGCCGGTGTTCGCGGTGCATGCGCGCGGGCTCGCAGGCGCGCAGGACGCGGCCACGAGCGCAACGCTGGTGGGCATCGCGCTGGGCATCTACGGGCTGACGCAAGGCATCCTGCAGATCCCGTACGGCTTGCTGAGCGACCGCTACGGCCGCAAGCCGCTGATCGTGATCGGGCTCGTGCTGTTCGCGATCGGCAGCTTCGTCGCCGCGGCCGCCGACGACATCTGGACGACGATCGTCGGCCGCGCGATCCAGGGGGCGGGAGCGATTTCGGCGGTGGTCACCGCGTTCATCGCCGACGCCACGCGCGACGAGCATCGGACGAAAGCGATGGCGATGGTCGGCGCATCGATCGGATTGACCTTCGCCATTTCGCTCGTCGGCGCGCCGCCGCTGTACGCCGCCATCGGCATGGCCGGACTGTTCGCGCTGACCGGCGTGCTGGCGGTCGCCGCGATCGGCGTCGTGCTGTGGATCGTTCCGCCGGCGCCGCCGCGGATCCATCACGAGGACCCGGGGCACTGGCGCGACGTCGTGCTGCATCCGGAACTGCTGCGGTTGAACGTCGGCATCTTCGTGCTGCACACGGTGCAGATGGCGATTTTCGTCGTCGTGCCGGTGCTGCTGGTCGAGCGCGGCGGGCTGCCGCTCGCGCAGCATTGGCAGGTTTACCTGCCGGTCGTGCTTGCGTCGTTCGCGCTGATGATGCCGCCGATCGTCGCGGCCGAGCGCCGTGCGCGGACGCGGACGCTGTTTCTCGGCGCGATCGCGCTGCTCGTCGTCGTGCAGCTCGGTTACGCGTGGTTCGCGCCTTCGCTCGCATGGCTCGCGTGGTGGCTGCTGCTTTTTTTCGTCGCGTTCAACATCCTGGAGGCGTGTCTGCCATCGCTGACGTCGCGTTTGGCCCCGGCGGCGCACAAGGGGCTGGCGCTGGGCATCTACAACACGACGCAGGCGATCGGGCTGTTTGCGGGCGGTGCGCTCGGCGGCTGGCTTACCTCGCGCGCCGGCAGCGCGGGCGTTTTCTACGCGGCGGCGGCGCTGCTCGCCGCGTGGTTGCTGCTCGCCGCCGGCATGCGCGAGCCGCCGCGCCGCGCGCACGGCGAACCGATCGCGGTCGGCGAGGCCGCGCCGCGCTGAACGAGCGCCGGTCGGAGGGGCGGAGCGCCGAAGGTATGATGCCAACCTTCCTCGGATCGAGTCCGGGGTTGCGTCGAACCGGGAGATGAACGCATGGCCTCCGTCAACAAGGTCATTCTGATCGGCAACCTCGGGCGTGATCCCGAAACGCGCTACACCGCCGACGGTGCGGCGATCACCAACGTGTCGATCGCGACCACACGCCGCTACAAGGATGCGTCCGGGCAGCCGCAGGAAGAAACGGAGTGGCACCGTGTGGCCTTCTTCGGGCGGCTCGCCGAGATCGCCGGCGAGTACCTGCGCAAGGGGCGCCCCGTCTACGTCGAAGGCCGGCTGCGCACGCGCAAGTGGACCGACAAGGACGGCAACGAGAAATACACGACCGAGATCGTCGCCGAGAACATGCAATTGCTCGGCTCGCGCGAGGGCGCCGGCGATCGCGGCGGCGACTTCGATGCGTCGGAGCCGTCCGCGTCGCGCGCAGGCAAACCGTTCCCCCGGCAAACCCAGGACGCGGCGAAGCCCGCGCCGAACATCGCCGACCTGGACGACGACATTCCGTTCTGACCGGATCGCCCCGGCGCGGGACGGCGGCGCGCGCGCAAGGCCCCGGTCGACGGCGTACGGACATGACGCCGCTGGCTCGACGGTTCGATCGATGGAGCAACGAGGGCGCCCGCGGGCGCCTTCTTCTTCTGGGCGGCACTTTCGTCGCGTTGTACGTCGCCGTCGACGCGCTGACCTACGTCTTTCCGAGCGAACCTTTCGCGGCCACGCCGTGGAACCCGCAGCCCGCCCTCGCGCTCGCGCTGATCGTGATCGGCGGCGCGGCGTTCGCCCCGGCGGTGCTCGCCGCGGCCGTGCTTGCCGAGACCTTCGTTCGCGAGGCGCCCGGCGGCGGATTCGGCTTCATCGTCGCGTCGGGCGGCATGGGGCTCGCGTACGCGCTGACCGGACTGGCGGTGCGCGCGAAGACGCGGATCGCCGTCGGCGAGCTGACGCTGCGCGACCTGACGTGGTTCGTCGCCTTCGTCGCGTTCGGTGCACTGCTGTCGTCGATCGTCTACGTCGGCGCCTATCTGTTCGACGGCACGCTGCCGCAGGAGCGTGCCACGCGGGTCTTCCTGCGGCTTGCGGTCGGCGACGTGCTGGGAATGATCGGTGTCACGCCGCTGCTCGTGTACCTGGCGCACGGAACGCTGCTGCCGGCGCCCGCCGCGCGGCGCCGTGCAGCGCTGCGCGACGCCGCGGTTTTCGTTCTCGTGCTCGTGCTGACGCTGCTGCTCGTATTCGCGATCACGCCGTTCGACGAGTTCCGCATGTCGTATCTGCTGTTTTTGCCGATGATCGGCTTCGCGCTGCGGCTGGGTGCGCCCGGTGCGGCGCTGGCGGTGCCGCTGGCGCAGCTCGGCGTGATCATCTCGCTGTACCTGCTCGACGAGCAGGCGGCCACCGCGTTCGAGTTCCAGACGCTGCTGCTCGCGCTTTCGCTGACGACGCTGTACTTCGGCGCGCTCGCCGAGGAACGCGCGCGCGCCGCCGCCCAACTTGCGCAGCGCGAGCAGCAGCTTCGCGATCAGCAGGAGCGGCTGAACCAGGCGCAGCGCATGGCGGCGGCGGCCGAACTGGCCGCCTCACTCGCGCACGAGCTGAACCAGCCGTTGTCGGCGATCGGCACCTACGCCGGCGCCTGCCGGATGCTCGCTGCCGGCGGCGACGCGTCGCGCCGCGAACTGCAGGACGCTTTGACGCAGGTGGTGCGCGAAAGCGCGCGCGCCGGCGAGTTCGTCCGGCGCATGCGCGACTTCTTCCGCACCGGCGCGGCCGACGTCGAACGCGTCGCGCCGTCCGATCTGATCGAGGCCGCGTACGACCAGGTGCGCGACCGTCTCGAGCGCCACGGCGTGCGGTGGACGAGCCGGATCGAGCCGGGTCTGCCTGCGGTGGCGGTCGATCGTGTGCAGATCGGCGCGGTGCTCGGCAACCTGCTGGCCAACGCGATCGAAGCCGTGGCGACCGCGCCCCCGCCGCGTGCAATCGAGGTGCGCGCGCTGCGCTCCGGCGACGGCCCGATCCGCATCGAGGTCGAGGACAGCGGACCCGGCGTGGCGCTCGAGGTGCGCGACCGCCTGTTCCAACCGATGGCCACCAGCAAGCCCGGCGGCATGGGGTTGGGTCTGGCGATGGCGCGCACGATGGCGCAGCGGCACGGTGGTAGCCTCTGGTTCGACGCCACGCGCTCGCGAACCACGTTTTGTCTGGAGCTGCCCGCCGATGACCGCTGACGACGCCACGACTGCCGACAACCCGACCTTCGAAGGATCGACCGTCTACGTCGTCGAGGACGACAAGGCGGTGCGCGATTCGCTGCTGCTGCTGCTTCGACTGCGCGGCTACGTGCCCAGCGGCTACGAAAGCGCGGAAGACTTCCTGCAGCTCGATGCGCTGGTACGCCCCGCCTGCGCGCTCGTGGACGTGCGGCTGCCCGGAATGGACGGCCTCGCACTGCAGCGGCGGCTCAAGGAGCGCCACCCCGGCTTGCCGGTGATCGTCATTACCGGCCACGGCGACGTGGCGACCGCGCGCAGCGCCTTGCGCGACGGCGCGGTCGATTTCCTGGAAAAGCCGATCGACGAGAACGAGCTGCTCGAGGCGGTCGCCGTCGCGCTCGCCAGCGACCAGCGCCGTGTTGCGCAGGCGCGCGACCGCGAGGAGATCGCCGCGCGGCTGGCGCGCCTGACCGCGCGCGAGCTCGAAGTATTCGAGCGCATCACCAACGGCCAGCACAACCGCGAGATCGCCGAGGAGTTCGGCATCAGTCCGCGCACGGTCGAGGTGCATCGCTCGCGCATCATGGAGAAGCTGCAGGCGCGCCGCGTGGCCGACCTGTTTCGCCTGCGCTTCGAGCTCGAACAGAGCAGTCCCCCGGTCACGTAGTCGCCGCGCACTGCGCCGGCTACGTACGTGCGGCGACGAATGGTCACCGCGCGTCGGCGCGCTTATCGTGCATGTGCGCGGCGCGCCGCATGCGCCGCTGCGCCCGCCGCATGGCATTCTTGAAGGTGCTGGATCCGCAAGCCGCGCCGAAGCCCGCCGACCCGGCACCGGCGGCGCAGGCGGACCGCGCGCTCGTTCGGCTCGCGGCGACCGCGCAGAGAATTGCAGTGCTTTCGCGCGCCACGCTCGACACCGTCGATACCGCCTGCGCCACACTGGTTCGGCTGCAGCGACACGCCGCCGGCAACGACGTGCTGCTGTTCTGGTTCGAGCCTCGCGACTCAATCCACGTGGAAAGGCTGTGGAGCCGCGAGCGTATCGACCGGTGGCTCGTGCAGCAGCGTACCGCGGTCGAGCAGGCCGCACATGCGCGGCTGGCCCAGCTCGGCGCGCAGGCGACCGTCGTGTGCGGCATCTGCGACTCACGCCACCTCGGGTTGCTCGTCGACGATGCCGGTGCGGACCTGGTCGTGCTGCCGCGCCCGCGCACCGACCTCGCGCCGGCCGGCCACGACTGGTGGGCCATCCACGTGACGCTGCGCGATGTCGCCCGACCGGTGCTGATCGTCTGAACGCCGCGTCGCACGGCGCTCGGGGGGCAGGCGCGGTCGCCTTTGCCGCTGCCGGCTTGTACGTACGCTGATGTGCGAATGTCGCCGCGCACACGGCCCCGGTATCGTGCCGCCGTCGTCGCGCAATTGCCGCAGCGGCGGGTGCCCCGAGCGCCGACCGCAGTGCGTCTGTCCGGCGCTTGCGCGACGGTGACCAACGACGGCAGCAAGCAAGCGAGGTCGTTTCTTCCTCGCATTCAAGCCCGCGGGTGCTGCGAGGCTCCGCGGGCTCTCTTTTTGCCCGTCCCATCCACTACGATCCGATCGCGACCGAAAGCACGCGCGCGGCGCTGACGATGACCGATCCCGGCTTCCTGGCCGATTGGCCCGGCGACTGGCCCGGCGCGCTGTCGCTGGCACTTCTCGCATTGGCGGCGAGCCTTGCCGGCGAGTTCGCCGCGCGCTGGCGCGTGCCCCGACTGGTCGGTTACACGCTGGCCGGCTTCGTCTTTTCGCTGCTCGCGTACGGGCTGGCGCAGATCGACCTGGTGGCGATCGCGCCGGCCGACGCGGAACTGGCGATCGGTATCGCTGCGGCGCTGATTCTGTTCGACCTCGGCCAGCGCGTGTCCTGGGGCTGGCTGCGACGCAACCCCGCGCTGCTCGCCACCAGCATCGCCGAAAGCGTGCTCGCCTTCGGCGCGGTGTTCGTCACGCTGCGCGCTTTCGGCATGGCCGCGCTGCCGGCGGTATTGACGGCGGCGATCGGAATCGCGACCTCGCCGGCGGTCGTTCTGTCGATCACGCGCGAAGTGCGCGCGCAGGGACAGGTCACCGAGCGGCTGCTGCTGCTGACCGCGCTGAACTGCATCTACGCGGTCGTGCTGTCGACGCTGCTGCTCGCGTGGGTGCACGTCGAGTCGCGCGGCGTGCTCGACACCTGGGTGCTGCAACCGCTTTACCTCGTCGCCGGCGCGCTGGTGCTGGCCGCGGCGGCGGCGCAGGCGATGCTCGCGGTGCTGCGATACGTCGGCCGCGAACGTGCGAGCCAGATCGCGGTCGTGCTCGCTTTCGTTGGTGTCGTCTTCGCGCTGGCGCAGGTGCTGCGGCTGTCGCCGCTGCTCGCGTTGCTGACCTTCGGTGCGTTCGCGCGCGCTTTCGACCGCGAACGGCGATTGATGGCGGCCGATCTCGGCCTGCCGGGGGCGCTTGCGCTGCTGATCTTCTTCGCGCTGTCGTTCGCGACGGCCGATCTTTCGCTGCTTGCGCCCGCGTGGCTGCCGGCGCTCGCGCTCGTGCTGGTGCGAGTGGCCGCGAAGATCGGCGCGAGCGCGGCGCTCGCGCACGCCTCGGGGCTCGCGTGGCGCAAGGGCGCATGGCTCGGCGTGGGGCTGGCGCCGATGTCCGCGGTGGCGCTGCTGATGTCGCGCGAGCTGGCGGCGGCCTATCCGCAGCTCGGTGCGCAGGTCGGTGCGGTGATTCTCTCTTCCGTGTTCGTGCTGCAGATCGGCGGAGCGCTGCTGCTCGCGTGGGCGCTGCGCGCCAGCGGCGAGGCGAGGGAAGCGTGATGAGCGAAGCGCTGGAGTTCACGAAGTCCGACCCACTGACGATGGGCGTCGAGCTGGAACTGCAGATCGTCGACCGGCGCACCGGCGATCTCACGCGCGGCGCCTCCGACCTGATCCACCTGATCGAGCGCAAGCCCTATCCCGGCGACATCAAGCCCGAGATCACCGAAAGCATGGTCGAGATCTCGACCAAGGTGCACACCGAGTTCGGTCCGTTGCGCGACGAGCTGCGCGCGATCCGCGACACGCTGGTGCAGGCCGCCAACAAGCTCGATCTGGCGATCGCCGGCGGCGGCGCGCACCCGTTCCAGCGCTGGCACGAGCGGCAGATCTTCGACCGGCCGCGCTTCCGCCACGTCGCGGGCCTGTACGGCTATCTCGCCAAGCAGTTCACCGTGTTCGGCCAGCACGTGCACATCGGCTGCGCGAGCGGCGACGCGGCGATGCGGCTGCTGCACAGCCTCGCGCGGTACGTGCCGCACTTCATCGCGCTCGCCGCGTGCAGCCCCTACTACCAGGGGGTCGACACCGCGTTCGACTGCTCGCGGCTGAACACCGTCTTCGCGTTCCCGCTGTCGGGACGCGCGCCTTTCGTCACCGACTGGGCCGGCTTCGAGGCGTATTTCGCCAAGATGAAGCGGCTCGGCGTCGTCGAGAGCATGAAGGACTTTTACTGGGACATCCGGCCGAAGCCCGAATACGGAACGATCGAGATCCGCGTCTTCGACACGCCGCTGACGGTCGACCGCGCGGCGGAACTGGCGGCATACCTGCAGGCGGTGTGCGCGATGCTGGCCGACACCGGCGCACGGCCCGAGTCCGAGGACATCTACCTCACGTACAGCTACAACCGCTTCCAGGCGTGCCGCTTCGGGCTCGAAGCACAGTTGATCGACGTGGCCTCCGGCGCGGCGATACCGCTGCACCGCGACGTGCTCGATACGGTCGAACGCTGCCGTCCCTATGCGGAGCGACTGAACTGCGCCGAGGCGCTGGAGGCGATCGAAGCGCTCGTACGCGTGCACGGCAATCAGGCGCGCTGGCAGCGCGAGACGTATCAGCAGTCGCGTTCGCTTGCCGAAGTGGTTCTGCGCAGCGCAGCGCTGTGGTCGGGGCGACCGGCGTAATCGCACGGCCCTGCGCTTGCGTAAAGCGGCCGCCGGCGGGACGTGTCGGTGCGTCTGTCTTCGCTGCGCCTCGCTGGCAAAGGGCGAGGCGGATCACCCGGCACCGCGCAACACCGCGAGCACTTCGTCGTGCAACGGCCCCGCCGTGGCGATCAGCGAAGGCCGGGCGAGTGGATCGCCGCCGTCCCAGCCGCTCACCCGACCGCCGGCGCCTTCGACCACCGGAACGATCGCCGCGACGTCCCAGTAGGCAAGCGACGGATCGAGCATCACGTCCGCGCCTCCGGTGGCGAGCGCGAAATAGCCGAAGCAGTCGCCCCACGTGCGATACAGCTTCGCCCGGCGGATCAGCGCCTCGACCGTCGGGCCGCCGGCCTGCTCTCCGGTCGACCAGTGCGTGGTCGCGAGCACCGTCGCGTCTTCGATCCGCATGCAGGCGCGCACACGCGCGACGCGTTCGGCTCCGTCGTCGCGAAATAGCCGGCATTCTCCTCGGTGGCCGATCAGCGCCACACCGGCCGCCGGATGCGCGATCGCGCCGAGCAGCGGGCGGAAGCCTGCACCGTCGTCGCGTTCGAGCGCGATCAACGTGCCGAACAGGAAGCAGTTCGTGATGAACGCGCGCGTGCCGTCGACCGGATCGAGCACCCAGCGGTAGCGGCCGCCGCGCTTTTCGCCGAACTCCTCGCCGAGGATGCCGTGGCCCGGATAGTGCCGCTCGATCAGCGCGCGCATCGCTTCCTCGGCGCCGCGGTCGGCGCGCGTGACCGGCGAAGCATCGCTCTTGATGTCCACCTTCGCGCCGCTCAGAAAAAGCGGTCGGATCACGCCGGCCGCGCAGCGGATCAGCGCGTGGACGAACGGCACGAATTCGTGCAGTTCGGCGGCTTCGGCGGGGGCGGTATAGGTCACGTCGGGTGCGGCAACGTCGAGTCTCGCGATGTTAACGGTGGACGAATGCCTGCGCGTGCACCGCGGGATCGAATCGCGTCGCCGGGCGCCCGGAGTCCGATCCGCTTCTCGGTGTCCCCGACGACCTCGTTGGTGGAATGACGGTCCTTCGCAGGTCGGCGGCGATACCGCCGCGCGGACCGCGACCGCCGAGAAACGCCGTTCGCTGGAAGGCGGGTCTCACCGGCGCGCAACGCGCGCGGCGAGCGCGAGGTAGTGCGACAGCGGCGGTGTCGCCGCGCCTTTGACTTTCGCGAGATCGTCCCAGCAGCGCAGCCTGACCGCGTCGGCGGCAAACGGCTGCTCGATGAAGGCGCGGGCTTCCGCCCGGGTGAAGACGCCGCCTTGCAGCTCGAGGCTGCGCTTGGAGTCCTCCGACAGCGCGGCCCAGTACTCGGCGCCGGACCGCGTGCCGTCCCCGTGCACGCACAGGTAACGCTTGGCGTCGACGTGCAATCTGATCGGCTGCAGCACCTCGTCGCCGAACAGTCCGCGCAGGAAGGGCAGCGCGACATACTGGTGCCTGTCGTCGACGCCGCGCAGCGTCGGCGTCTCGCCCTGATCGTTGATCAGATGGCCGATGTCGTGCAGAAACGCCGCCGTGATCAGGGCGTCGCTCGCGCCGGCGCCTTCGGCAAGCTGCGCCGACTGCAGCGCGTGTTCGAGCTGGGTCACCGGCTCGCCGCTGTAGAGGCGATCGCCTTTCGCGTCGAACAGGCGCGCGATGTCGTCCAGCGACAGTGCCATCTACGCGTGACGCTCGTCGTGCTTGAACAGCAACGGCTGCTCCGCGCCCATCAGGCGAGTCTTCGACAGCACCCCGGCGGACTCCAGGATCGGGTAGGCGATCGAGCAGAACAGCGAGTTGATGCGTTTGAAATCCGCCAGCAGGTCCAGGTGCAGCGAACTCGTTTCGATCGACTGCGGCGTATTGCCCGACAACCGCTGCAGATGACTGTCGGCGTAGCGCATCTCCAGTTCGCGGAAGGCGACCTTCTCCGCCATCAACTGCTGCGCCGACTTGAAGTCGCCGTTCAAAAACACCGCGATCGCCAGTTTCAGGTTGGCGAGCAGCCGCGCGTGCAGGTGCTCGATCTCCTGCATGCCGGCGTCGGAGAACGACAGTCCGAGCCGGATCTTGCGTTCGGCGATGTCGATCAACACGCGCTCGATGATGTCGCCGACGTGCTCCATGTTGATCGTGAACTGGATGATGTCGGTCCAGCGCTTGGACTCGCGCTCTTCGAGCGCCTCGCGGCTCACCTGCGCCAGATACAGCTTGATCGCCGTATACAGGCGGTCGATCTCGTCGTCGCGCTTGCGCAACTGCTCGGCCAGCTGGAAGTCGTTGGTCTTCAGCACCGCGAGCAGCCCGGTCAGCATGTCCTGCACGACGTCGGCGAGCCGGATCGCCTCGCGCGCGGCGCAGCCGATCGCCAGCGCCGGCGTGGCGAGCGCGGTGGCGTCCAGATGCCGCGGCGCCCCCGGCGTTTCCTTCGCCGCTTCGGCCGGCATCCACGCCTCGACCAGCCGCGCGATCTTCGACACCAGCGGCAGGAACAGCAGCGCCACGCCGAGATTGAATGCCAGATGCATGTTGACGACCATGCGCTGCGGCGTCGCATCGAGCGCGGCGAGCCACTGTGCGGCGAACGGCAGCATCGGCAGGGCGATCAGGCAGCCCACGCCCTTGAACAGAAAGTTGCCGAGCGGCACGCGGCGCGTCAGCGGATCCGACTTCAGCGTGGTCAGCACGACGAGCAGCCCGCTGCCGAGGTTGGCGCCGACAACGATCGCCAGCGCCACCTGCACCGGGATCACGTGCGAGGCGGTCAGCGCCGCCGTCAGCAGGACGACCGCCAGGCTCGAGTAGCACGCGATCGCGAACAGCGCGCCGATCAGCATGTCGAACAGCACGTCGCCGGACAGCTGCGAAAACAGCACCTTCACGCCGGTGGCATGCGTCAGCGGCGCGGTGGCCTGCATGATCATCTGCAGCGCGAGGATCATCACGCCGAGCCCGAGCACGATCTTGCCGATCTGGCCGGCGCGCTCGTTCTTCTTCGACAGGTAGACGATCACGCCGGCGGCGATCAGCAGCGGCGCGAGCCAGGACAGGTTCAGCGAAAACACCTGCACCATCAGCGCTGTGCCGACGTCGGCGCCGAGCATCACCGCGAGCGCGGCGGCGGTGGTGATGGCGCCCTGCGCGACGAATGTCGAGGTCAGCAGCCCGGTCGCGGTCGAACTCTGCAGCAGCCCGGTCACACCGATGCCGGCGAGGAAGGCCGTTGCGCGCCGGCCCACGCTGCGCCGCAGGATCTGCCGCAGGTTCGCGCCGGCCACGCGCAGCACGCCGGTGCGGACGATGTGCGTCCCCCAGACCAGCAGGGCGATCGCGGCGATCAGGTTCAGCAGCGTCTGCATTTCTTCCGAGGGTTATCGTCCCTCGCAGTGGATCTCCGAAACGTTGAGTCGCGCCGGCGGGCCATTCCTTGCTCGCCGTGCGCGCCTTAAAACGGGATCGAGTACGTCTTCGTGTTGGTGAACGACTTCATCGCCTCCAGCACCCCTTCCTTGTACCCCAGGCCCGAGTCCTTGATCCCTCCAAAAGGCGTCAATTCGAGCCGGTATCCCGGGACCTCGCGCACGTTGACCGTACCGACGTGCAGCTCCTGCACGAAGCGGGTCACGTAGTCGAGGCGGTTCGTGCATACCGCGGAAGACAGCCCGTAGGCGGTGGAGTTCGCGATCCGGATCGCTTCGTCGATGTCTGCGAAGCGGATCACGGGCGACACCGGGCCGAAGGTCTCGGTCCTGACGACCCGCATCTCGGGCGACACGTGGTCGATCACCGTCGGCGCGTACAGCGCGCCGCGCCGCACGTGGCCGGCGAGCAGCCGCGCGCCTTGCGCGATCGCCTCGTCCACGCGCGCTTCGAACTCGCGCGCGGCGGCCTCGTCGATCACCGTGCCCATGTCGGTCGACGGATCGAGCGGGTCGCCGTACTTCACGGCCCGCGTCTTCTCGACCAGCCGCTCGACGAACGCGTCGGCGACGCGCTCGTGCACGAGCATTCGTTTGACCGCCGTGCACCGCTGGCCCGAGTTCTTGTACGAGCCGGCGGCGGCGAGCGCGGCCGCCTCGTCGAGGTCGGCATCCTCCATCACGATCAGCGGGTCGTTGCCGCCCAGCTCCAGCACCTGCCGCTTGTAGACCGCGCGCGCGGCGATGTATCTGCCGGCCGCGACACCGCCGGTGAACGTCACCAGATCGACATCGGGGCTGGTCAGCAGCTCGTCGGCGATCTCCTTGGGATCGCCGGTGACCACCGACAGCATCTCCGGCGGTAGTCCGGCCTCGTACAGCACGTCGGCGAGCACGAACGCCGCGAGCGGCGTCTTTTCGCTCGGCTTCACGACGATCCGGTTGTTGGTCGCGACCGCGGGCGCGACCTTGTGGATCACCTGGTTCAGCGGGTGGTTGAACGGCGTGATCGCGCTGATCGCGCCCAGCAGCGGCTCGCGCAGCGTGTAGACCTTGCGGTGCTTGCCGTGCGGCGTCAGGTCGCACGAGAACACCTGGCCGTCGTCGACCAGCGACTGGTTGGCGGCGAACAGCAGCACGTCGGAGGCGCGGCCGACCTCGTACAGCGTGTCGCGCAGCGCAAGCCCGGATTCGAGCGTGATCAGTCGCGCGATCTCGTCGCGCCGCGCGGCGATCAGCTCCCCCGCGCGCATCAGGATCCGGTAGCGGTCGTGGCGCGTCAGCTTGCTGCGATAGTTCTTCGCGATGCGCAGCGCTTCGCGAACCTGTTCGACGGTCGCCAGCGGCACGGTCGCGACGACTTCGCCCGTGTACGGATAGCGCACCTCGAAGCTGCGCTCGCCGGCGACCTTGCGCCCCGCGATGCGCAGCGCTTCGTGCCTGATGGGTACGGTCGGGGCGTTCATCGGCCTTGGATCAACCACCGAGACGCCGAGGAAAAGATGAACGGCACTTCTCGGTGCTCTCGGTGTCTCGGTGGTGACAACGTCACTTCGCGTCCTACTGCGCGTGGTTCAGCGCCAGATCGAAAGCATCGAAGTTACGCCACCTGCGCTTGCCGTCCAATCCGGGCACGTGCCGGTTGACGACGAGCGGCACTCGGCTCTCGGAGATGCCTCCGTGCGAGCGCAGCGGCCGATCGAGCTGCGACAGATCGTGGCGCGATTCGGACGTGCCGAGCACCACGCTGCGCTCGGACACGACCACCAGATCGCCGATGCGGTCGGCCGGCAGCTCGAAGCGCTCGGCCGCATCCTCGCGGCCGGCGACAACTTCGATGCCGGGGATGTCGCGCAGCCGCCCCATCACGCCCAACGCGGTGGCCGGCGGCAGATAGACCGTCGCGAACGATCCCAGCGCGCCGTGATGGACGACGTACGGATCGGTGATCGGCAGGATCACGCGCGTGCGGCCGGCGCCGAGCCAGCCGTCGAGCAGATCCTGCAGGTAGATCACGTTGGGGCTGGCGTCGAGCCGGGTCTTGGCGTTCATACCGTGGTCGGCCGTCAGCGCGACCACCGCGCCCAGCGCGTCGAGCTTGGCGAGATACCGGTCCATCATCGCGTAGAAGCGGTTGGCTTCGGGATCGCCCGGCGCGTGCTTGTGCTGCACGTAGTCGGTCGTCGACAGGTACAGCACGTCGGGCCGGCGCGTCTCGAGCAGCTTCACGCCGGCGGCGAAGACGAACTCCGACAGCTCCGCGCTGTAGACCGACGGCACCGGCATGCCCACCAGCGGCAGCACGCCGTCGATGCCGTTGTCGGCGACCGTGGCCTGGTCGGCCTTCTCCGAAGAGAAACAGATGCCGCGCAGGCCGTGACCGAGGAGCTTGCGCAGCTTGTCCTTGGCCGTGACGACCGCGACCGATGCGCCGGCGTCGGCCAGCCGCGCAAGCAGTGTGGGCGCGCGCAGCCACTTCGGGTCGTTCATCATCACTTCGGTGCCGGTCGACGTGTCGTACAGATAATTGCCGCAGATGCCGTGCACCGAAGGCGGCGCGCCGGTGACGATCGACAGGTTGTTCGGATTGGTGAAGCTCGGCACGACGCAATCGGCGACGAGCGCCGTGCCTTCGGCGAGCCAGCGCTTCATCGTCGGCATCTGCCCGGCCGCCACCGCCTGCGCGATGTAGTCGGGCTCGCAGCCGTCCACGCAGACGACGACGGTCGGCTGCTTCGGCATCGCATAATTCCGGCCGTTGACTTGCAGCATCGTTTAGCCCGGATATCTCAGGGGGGACGCGGGAATTGCGCGAGCGAATACGGGATGCGGGTTGCGCGAGACGGCCGCAGTCAAAGGCCAAGTGGCCTTTGCGAGGAGTTGAGCGCAAGCCCGCGCCCGCAGGCGCCGCGCAAACCCGCGTAGCCCCGGCGGTACACATTGGAGCTGCGGCCCGCGGGCTGCAGCCATTGATTCAACGAGACGGAATGCACACATACGGGGGCGACCTCCTGAGATATCCGGGCTAGCTCTTTCGTCCGGCGCGTGCGCGCGCCGGGGCGGAGCGCGCCGCCTCGCCCTTGAGCATGCGCTCCTTGCTTTCGATCACGTGCTCGTACATCGTGCGGCCGGCGGCTTCGGCGTCGCCCGAAGCGATCGCCTTCAGGATCTGTCGGTGCTCGGCGACCGAATGCGGCAGCACGCGCCGGTCGTCGAGGTTGCGGCGGCGGAACAGAGCGAGTTCCTTGACCAGCTTGCGGTAGACGGCCGCGAGCTTGCGGTTGCCGGCGAACTCCACGAGCGCGTCGTGGAACTGCAGGTTCAGCAGGTGGTAAGCGTCGACGTCGCCGCTTTTGGCCGCGGCCTCCATGCGGTCGACGAACGCGCGCGCCTTCTTCATCTGCTCGGGCCTGATCGAGGCGGCCAGCCTGCGTCCGATCAGCTCGTCCATCGCGGCGCGCAGGTCGTAGATCTCGACCGCCTCGTCGAGCGGGATGTCGCGCACGAAGACGCCGCGGTTCTTCTCCTGCCGCACGAGACCCGCTTCCTCGAGCCGGCGGAAGGCCTCGCGGATCGGTCCGCGCGAGATGCCGAGCCGCTCGGACAGCCACGCTTCGGTGAGCTTCGCGCCGGGCGCGATTTCGCCGGCGAGGATCATGCGTTCGATCTCCTGCTGCGCGGCGCTCGCGAGCGATGCGGTGCGCAGCAACGCGATCGTGGGGTGCGGGATCACGTGCGAGCCGGCCATGCCGCGAGTCTACGGCGGCGCCGGCGGATTGTCGACAATCTGCAAAAAACAATTGACATGAATTTTCGGCGCTGCGTAGACTGGTCCGCCGACAAGCGAATGCCGGACAAAAGGGGGCAGATGTGTGCTTGCCGGCCTGCGGCAGGGCTTCGCAAGGGTCCGGCGGTCACCGGTCGGTCACGCAGGACGGATAGCGTTGCCGCTCGCCTGCCGCGCGGCGCGGTCGCGGCGAAAGCCGCGGGTTTCCCTCGGGGTTCGATCGACAAGGAGGAGATCATGAAATTCCGCAATCCGGCGCTCGGCGTGCTGTGCGCCTTCGCCGTTTCGCTCGCCGCCACCGGGGCAGCGGCGCAGAAGACCTAGCTCACCGTCTACACCGCGCTCGAAACCGACCAGTTGAAGGCGTACAAGGACGCGTTCGAGAAGTCCAATCCGAGCATCGAGATCGTCTGGGTGCGCGACTCCACCGGCGTGATCACGGCCAAGCTGCTCGCCGAGAAGTCGAATCCGCGCGCCGACGTCGTCATGGGGGTGGCGGCGACCAGCATGGCGATCTTCGACGCCGAAGGCATGCTGCAGCCGTACGCCCCCAAGGGGCTTGCGCGGATCGCGCCCCAGTACCGCGACCCGAAGAACCCGCCGGCGTGGGTCGGCATGGACGTGTGGGGCGCGACCATCTGCTTCAACACGGTCGAAGCCGCCAAACGCAACATCCCGAAGCCCGAGACATGGAAGGATCTGACCAAGCCCGTCTACAAGGGCCAGATCGTGATGCCGCATCCGGCCTCCAGCGGTACCGGCTTCTTCGACGTGTCCGCCTGGCTGCAACTGTGGGGCGAGGCCGAAGGCTGGAAATACATGGACGCGCTGCACGAGAACATCGCGCAGTACATGCATTCGGGCTCGCGGCCGTGCGCGGCGGCGGCCAACGGCGAGTACGTCGTCGGCATCTCGTTCGAGTACCGCGCCAACCGCGAGAACGCGCAGGGCAAGCCGATCGAACTGGTGTTCCCGAAGGAGGGGCTCGGCTGGGACCTCGAAGCGATCGGCATCCACAAGGGCACCAAAAACCTCGCCGCTGCGCAACGGCTGCTCGACTGGTCGATTTCCGACGAGGCGATGGGGCTGTACGCGAACAACTTCGCGATCGTCGCGGTGCCGGCGCTGAACAAGCCGCTGCCGAACGTGCCGGCCGATTACGGCGCGCGGCTCGTGAAGAACGACTTCGCGTGGGCCGCGAAGAACCGCGGCCGCATCCTGAAGGAGTGGAGCAGGCGCTACGAGAGCAAGGCTGCTCCCAAGTAGCCGGGTGGCCGCCCGCGCAGCGCGCTCGGGTCGACCACAGAGAGCGCAGAGGACGCGCAGGACGGATTTCATCGATCCGCTTTCCTCCGTGCCCTCTGTGTGAGAGAACCCTGGCCTGAGAAGTTCGAGGCGAGTTCGATGGCGGAGGCCGCGGCGCGCGAAGCGTTGCGCTTGGAGGGGATCCACAAGGCGTTCGGCGGCTTCGTCGCGCTGCAGTCGGTCGATCTTTCGATCCAGGCCGGCGAGCTGGTCTGCTTCGTCGGGCCGTCGGGATGCGGCAAGACCACGCTGCTGCGGATCATCGCGGGGCTGGAGTCGCAGACGCGCGGGCGCGTGATTCAGAACGGCCGCGACATCTCGACTGCGCCGCCGTCGGCGCGCGACTACGGCATCGTGTTCCAGTCGTACGCGCTGTTTCCGAACCTGACGGTCCGCGACAACGTCGCCTACGGGCTGGTCAACCGGCGACGCGCGCGCGCGCAGATCGAGGCGCGCGTCAAGGAGCTGCTGACACTCGTGGGCCTGCCCGACTCGGGGTCGAAGTACCCGAGCCAGCTCTCCGGCGGGCAGCAGCAGCGCATCGCGCTGGCGCGCGCGCTCGCCACCGCGCCGAGCCTGCTGCTGCTCGACGAGCCGCTGTCCGCCCTCGACGCCAAGGAGCGCGAGCGGCTGCGCGGCGAGATCCGCCAGCTTCAGAAGCGCGTCGGCGTCACCACGATCATGGTCACGCACGACCAGGAAGAAGCGCTGTCGATGTCGGACCGCGTCGTCGTGATGAACCACGGCCGCATCGAGCAGGTGGGCACGCCGCTGGCGGTCTACGAGCAGCCGGCCACGCCCTTCGTCGCGGACTTCCTCGGCAAGGTCAACGTGCTGCGCGCAACCAGCCTGGGCGAAGGTCGTTATCGGGTCGGACGCGTCGAGCTTGCGACGCAGGCCGACGGCTACGCGGCGGGCGCGGCGGTCCGGCTCTATTTGCGGCCCGAGGATCGCGTGCTGCCCGACTCGGGTCCGGTCGAGCAGATGCCCAACGCGGTGCGCGGGCGCGTGCTCGGCGTCGACTTCCTCGGCACCTACTGCCTGGCGGCGATGGACGTCGAAGGCTTCGAGGGCCAGAAGCTGCTCGTCTATTTCTCGCTGAACCAGGCGCTTGAAATGGGCGTGCGCGAAGGTGCGACGATCCCGTTTGCGCTGCGCGGCGAACGCGTGCGCGCGTTTCCGTCCGCATGACCGCGGTCGCGCGCCCGGACTTTGCGCCGCGGCCGGCGCGGCTGGCGAGCGAGGCGCTGGTCGCGCACGGAGGGCTCGCCCTCCTCGCCGCGGCGCTGCTCGTCTTTTTGACGCTGCCGCTGGCGAGCCTGCTGCTGCGCTCGGTGCAGGGCGGCGGCGGCGAGTTCGTCGCGCTCGCGAACTTCGCCGAATACTTCGCCACGTCGGCGTTCGCGCGCTCGGCGCAGAGCACGCTCGTCTTCGCGGGGCTGACCACCGGCATCACGGTGCCGCTCGCCTTCGTCTTCGCCTACGCGATCCAGCGCAGTTGTATTCCTTTCAAGGGCGTCTGGCGCAGCATCGCGATGATCCCGATCCTCGCGCCGTCGATGCTCGCGGCGCTGTCGTTCATCTATTTGTTCGGCAACCAGGGCTGGCTCAAGTTCATGCTCGGCTGGTTCGGGCTGCAGACGATCTACGGACTGCCGGGCATGGTGCTGGCGATGGTGTTCTCGTCGTTCCCGCACGCGGTGATGATCCTGCTGGCGGCGCTGGCGCTGTCGGATGCGCGGCTGTACGAGGCGGCCGACTCGATGGCCACGCCGGGCTGGCGCAAGTTTCTGACGATCACGCTGCCCGGGGCGCGGTACGGACTGATCTCGGCGGCGATGGTCGTGTTCACGATGGCCTTGTCCGAGTTCGGCGTCCCGAAGGTGATCGGCGGCAACACCGGCGTGCTCGCGATCGACGTCTACAAGCAGGTGATCGGCCAGCAGAACTTCTCGATGGGCGCGGTGGTCGGGCTGATCCTGCTGGCTCCCGTGCTGGTCGCGTTTTTCATCGATTTCGCGGTGCGCAAGCGGCAGAAGGCGCTGCTCAGCGCGCGCAGCGTGCCGTACTGCCCGCGGCCGGCGCTGGTGCGCGACGTCCTGCTGTTCGCCTTCGTGCTCGCGATGTCGGCATGCATGCTGCTCGTCGTCGGCATGGCGGTGTTCGGCTCGTTCGTCAAGGTGTGGCCGTACAACCTGTCGTTCACGCTGAACCACTACACCTACGGCTTCGAGGAAGCAGGTGTCGACAACGCCTACCCGAACAGCGTGAAGATGGCGTCGTGGTGCGCGCTCCTCGGCGCCGCGCTGACCTTCGCCGGCGCCTATTGGGTGGAGAAGACCCGCGGGGCCGACTTCCTGCGCCCGGTGATTCAACTGCAGGCGATGATGCCGATGGCGGTGCCGGGCATGGTGCTCGGCATCGGCTACATCCTGTTCTTCAACCACCCGGCCAATCCGCTCGGCTTTCTGTACGGCACGATGACGATCCTCGTGCTGTCCACCGTCATCCACTTCTATTCGTCGAGCCATCTGACCGCGGTCACCGCGCTCAAGCAGCTCGACAGCGAGTTCGAGTCGGTGTCGGCGTCGCTGAAGGTGCCCTTTTACAAGACGTTCTGGCGCGTCACGGTGCCGGTGTGCCTTCCGTCGATCATCGACATCAGCCGCTACTACTTCGTCAACGCGATGACGACGATCTCGTGCGTCGTGTTCCTGTATTCGCCGAAGACCACGCTCGCGTCGATCTCGATCCTGCACCTGGACGAAGCCGGCAACGTCGGCTCCGCCGCCGCGATGGCCACACTGATCGTCGCCACTTCGGCCGTCGTGACGGTGCTCTTCTTCGTCGCCGAGTGGTGGCTCGTCCGCCGCACGCAGCGGTGGCGGGATACGGGGCGCAGTTGACTCGAGTGGAAACAGCTTCGCGACCGAACCCCCCTTTCGAAAAGGGGGGCAGCGGGGATTTCTTCGGTCGCCCCGCGAGCGCAAGACGCGAAATCCCCCTCGGTCCCCCTTTAAAAAAGGGGGAGGAAGACGGACGCACCTTCGGTGCGGACGCGGCGGTTGCCCCTCGGTCGCCCCCTACGAAATGGGGAGGAAGTCAGGCGCATCCGCGATGCACGATCCAAGCTCCCCCGCGCCCCGTTCGCGAAAGGGCGAGACTGCGCCGCACTCGCGTCGCGCGTGCGAGGGCCGGCAAGGAGACTGAAACATGATCCGCGGCAACGACCCGATTCTTCTGACCCCCGGCCCGCTGACGACCTCGCTCGCGACCAAGCAGGCGATGCTGCGCGACTGGGGATCGTGGGATGCGGCGTTCAACCGCATCACGCTGTCGATCTGCCGCGACCTCGTCGACATCGTCGCCGGCGGAGACGACTACGTCTGCGTGCCGATGCAGGGCAGCGGCACGTTCTCCGTCGAGGCCGCGATCGGCAACGTCGTGCCGCGCAACGGCCGCGTGCTGGTGCCGAACAACGGCGCGTACTGCGCGCGCATCGTCAGGATCTGCAAGTACCTCGGGCGCGACGTCGTCGACCTGCCGGTTCCGGAGGATGAGCCCGCCACCGCGGCGATCGTGGACGCCGCGCTCGTGGCCGACCCGGCGATCACGCACGTCGCGCAGGTGCACTGCGAAACCGGCGCCGGCATCCTCAACGACCTGCCCGGCATCGCGCAGGTGTGCGCCCGGCGCGGCAAGGGGTTGATCGTCGACGCGATGAGCTCGTTCGCCGCGATCGACATCGACGTGCGCAAGATCCCCTTCGACGCGCTGGTAGCCGCCAGCGGCAAATGCCTCGAAGGCGTTCCGGGAATGGGCTTCGTGATCGTGAAGAAGTCCGTGCTCGAAGCGAGCGGCGGCAACTCGCATTCGCTCGCGCTCGATCTGTACGACCAGTACGTCTACATGCAGAAGACCACGCAGTGGCGCTACACGCCGCCCACGCACGTCGTCGCCGCGCTGCGCGCCGCGATCGACCAGTTCAAGGAGGAGGGCGGCCAGCCCGCGCGCGGCGCGCGGTATGCGGCGAACTGCGCCGCGCTGATCGAAGGCATGACCGCGCTCGGCTTCCGCCCTTTCCTGAAACCCGAGGTGCAGGCGCCGATCATCGTGACCTTCCATGCGCCGGCCGACCCCGCCTACGACTTCAAGCGCTTCTACGCCGCCGTGCGCGAGCGCGGCTACATCCTGTACCCGGGCAAGCTCACGCAGGTCGAGACCTTCCGCGTCGGCTGCATCGGCGCGATCGACGCCAACGAGATGCGCAATGTCGTGTCGGCCGTCGGCGAAACGCTGAAGGACCTGGGCATCCGCGACGTCGCATCGCCGCGACGGCGAGCCGCGCAGTCAGCTTAGCCACCGCGTGGGGCGTCGGAATTTCTGACGATCGGGGAGACGCGAGTGCCGTAAGTCGTTGATTTTTGGTGGTGGCACTCGCCTTGCTACCCTAAAAGCGCGACGGCATGAGCTGTCAGAAGTCGCCAAACGGAGGTTTTCGTGAAGTCCATCAAAGGTTATTTGTGCGGCGCGGCGCTGGCTGCGCTTCTTGGCTCGGCAGGGGTGGCTCATGCGGCCCCGATGCTGCGCATTTCCGACGGGTCTACGACGGTTACGGTCTCGGACGGCAGCATCGGCGCCTGTGGCGACACGGTATCGGCGACAGGGATCGTCGGGCTGTTCTGCTCGATCGGCAGCTGGTCGTTCAACTGGGTGATCGGCATCGGTCACGACATTCTGGGCAACCAGATCCACTTGACCAGTCTGAACGCTAGTTCGTCGGCTGGTGGAACGCTGACGGTGGAGCTGACGGATACCGATTTCGTCAACTCCGGCGGCTACCCGACGCTGAACTTCGCTGGCGGTATCGGAGGCGCCTCTGCCGGCACGGTCAACTACCGGATGTACGTCTCGGATGCCAATGTGCCGTTCGGCACCGATTCCTTGGTGGGTTCGGGTAGCGGCGCGGGCGCCTTCAGCGCTTCGTTCTCGGACTGGGAGGCCGTCAGCGGCACGTACTCGATGACGCTGGTGGCGCAGATCACGCACGGCGCGGGCAGCGATTCGTCTGGGATGGCCACCAGCGTTGACTTTGTCGGCCGCGTTCCCGAGCCCGGCACGCTGGCGCTGCTCGGGCTGGGCTTTGCCGGCATCGGCTTCGCCGCGCGCCGCCGCGCAAAGGGCTGATCGAATCCACCAGCGACTTTTTCGGGCGGCCGGCGAGCCGCCCTTTCTGTCGCCCGCGCGGCGCGCTCAGGCCGCTTTCAGCGCGACCACGCCGACCACGACCGCGACCACGCCCGCCCAGCGCCGCGCGTTGAGCTTCTCGCGCAGCAGCCGCGCGCCGATCAGCGTGGCGAACAGCACCGACGTCTCGCGCAGCGACGCGACCATCGCCACCGGCGCCTTGGTCATCGCCCATACCGAAATCGCGTACGCCGCGGCGGACAGCCCGCCGCCCACGAGCCCGCGCAGCGGGTTCGCCGCGACGAACCCCGCGAAGGCGCTGCGCCGTGTGGCGAGCAGCCAAACGGTGAACGGCAGCGCGTCGATCACGAACAGCCACACGATGTACGCCCAGGCGTCGCCCGCCAGCCGCGCACCGGTGCCGTCGACGATCGTGTAGGTCGCGATCACCGCCGCGTTGGCGAGCGCAAAGCCCACCGCCTTCGGCGAAGGCGCGTGGTCGGCCGTGCGCAACGCCAGCGCGAACACGCCGGCCGAAATCAGCGCGATGCCGAGCCACGTGAACGCGCCCGGCAGCTCGGCGAGCCAGAAGATCCCGAGCGCCGCCGTGAGCAGGGGTGCTACGCCGCGCATCAGCGGATACACGAGGCTCAGATCGCCGGTGCGGTAGGCGTTGACCATCAGCCAGTAGTAGGCGAGATGGATCGCGACCGACGCGCCGATGTAAGGCCAGCTCGCCGGCGCCGGCAGCGGCACCACGAACAGGAACGGCAGCGCGACGACGCCCGCGCCGGCGACGATCGCCGCCGTGTTCATCAGCACGTCGGTGCCGCCCTTGATCATCGCGTTCCAGCTCGCGTGCAGAGCCGCGGCGAGCAGGACGGCGAAGGAGACGGTGAGAGTCAAGGCAGGGTGGCCGAGGTCATGCCACGCAGCGCAGCTCGCCGCGCCGAGCGGCCGCGAGCATAGCGTGCGTCACTTCCTCCCTTTCGCCGGAAACGGGGAGAGGGCAGGGTGAGGGGCTTCGAACACATCGCCACTGCCCCTTACCTCAACCCTCTCCCCGACAAGCGCGGAGAGGGAGCAAACCCGCCTGCCGGCGAGCTCAGTACCCCACCGTGTAGTTCGCCACGTCCACGCGGATCACGTCGCGCCCGAGCGCGACTGCGGCGTTGCGCGCGAACTGCTCGGCCCAGTCCGTGTGCTCCTTGAAGCGGCGCTCGCCCGCGTACTTGGCCACGCTCAGCACGCGGTCGGCGAGCAGCACCTTGCCGATCGGATTCGGCAGATCGCATTCCAGCGCTTCGAACTCGCGCTCGAGCCACCTGCGCGCGTCGTCTGCCGTGATCCCGGCGACGTCGGCCGCGCTGACCTTGTATTCGTACTCCCTCTCGTCGCCGAACGACACGATCACGTGATGCAGCATGGCGCGCTCCTCGCTTCGATCGAAACCCCGACCGCTGCCAGCATAGCGCGCGGCACGAGGCGTCCGCGCCGGCGCGCCGCGTCCGCCACCGCCGTCGCGTCGGCCGCGCGTGGCGGCAGATGGTCGCCGGCCGCACGGTCAGGGGAAGCGGCGGCGATGGCCCGAGCTCGCGCATCACGTCGCGTTGATGAGGCATCGAGAACGCCGTCGCGAACCGCGGCGTTCCTCGCGCGCGGCGGTCTGCGGCTCGCCGACGATATGTTCGCGTTTCCGATCCCGCGCGTGATGCGGAAGCAGGCGGGGATCACCGCCCTCGACGCAATGGGCCGGCACACGCATTCACCGGCGGCGTTCACGCCGGCTCCGGCACGCTCGGCAGCCCCGCCAGCGCCATCGCCAGTTCCTTCTCATCGCACGGCTCGTCCTTCAGTTCGCCGGCGAAGTACTTCTGGTAGGCGGCCATGTCGAAGTGGCCGTGGCCGCACAGGTTGAAGAGAATCGTCTCCGCGCGGCCCTCGCGCTTGCAGCGCAGCGCTTCCTCGATCGCGCCCTTGACGGCGTGGTTGGCTTCGGGTGCGGGCACGATACCTTCGGCGCGCGCGAAGGCCACACCGGCGGAGAAGCACTCGGTCTGCGTGTACGCGGTGGGCTCGATCAGCCCGAGCGCGGCCAGATGCGACACCAGCGGTGCCATGCCGTGGTAGCGAAGGCCGCCGGCGTGAAACGGCGGCGGCGTGAACGTGCTGCCGAGCGTGTGCATCTTGACCAGCGGCGTCATGTGCGCGGTATCGCCGAAGTCGTACGCGTACTTGCCGCGCGTCAGCGACGGGCACGCGGCCGGCTCCACCGCCACGATGCGCGGCTTCGCGCCACCGCGCAGCCCGTGTCCGATGAAGGGGAAGGCGATGCCGGCGAAGTTGCTGCCGCCTCCGGTGCAGCCCACCACCACATCGGGCCAGGCATCGGCCATGCGCATCTGCTCGATCGCCTCCAGCCCGATCACGGTCTGGTGCATCAGCACGTGGTTCAGCACCGAGCCGAGCGCGTACTTGGTGTCGGCGCGCTGTGCGGCGACCTCGACCGCCTCGCTGATCGCGATGCCGAGGCTGCCCGGGTGGTCGGGGCGCTTGGCGAGGACGCTGCGGCCGTACTCGGTTTCGCTCGACGGCGACGGCACGCAGCGCGCGCCGTAGGTTTCCATCACCGCGCGCCGGTACGGCTTTTGGTCGTAGCTCACGCGCACCTGGAAGACGGTGACCTCCAGCCCGTACAGCGCGCCCGCGAAGGCGAGCGCCGTGCCCCACTGGCCGGCGCCGGTCTCGGTGGTGAGCCGTTTGACGCCCGCTTCCTTGTTGTAGAACGCCTGCGGCACGGCGGTGTTGGGCTTGTGGCTGCCGGCGGGGCTCGTGCCTTCGTACTTGTAGAAGATGCGCGCCGGCGTGCCGAGCGCCTGCTCCAGTCGACGCGCCCGATACAGCGGTGTCGGGCGCCACAGCCGATAGACCTCGCGCACCGGCTCGGGGATCTCGATCTCGCGCTCGGCGGAAACCTCCTGCGCGATCAGCGCCATCGGAAACAGCGGCGCGAGATCGTCGGGGCCGATCGGCTTCATCGTGCCCGGATGCAGCACCGGCGGCAGCGGCTTCGGCAGATCGGCCTGGATGTTGTACCAGGCCTTCGGCATCCGGGTTTCGTCGAGAAGGAACTTGGTTTGCGTGCCCACGGTGCGCCTCCTACGGCAGGTTGGATTCGATGTCGCGACGCCCGCATCGCGAGGCCCCAGTTTGACGGACAGCGCTGCCCGTTGCCAAGGCGCGCGGCGGCCCGCCGATCACTCGTACGCGACGCCGGGTTCGCGCGCGTCGCGCACCAGCGCGGCGACGTCGCTTCCGGTCAGCGAACGCAGGAACGCGACGAGCGCCTCCTTTTCCTCTGGCGAAAGACCGAGCGGCGCGAGCAGCGCGCTCCTGCCCGGATGGTCGACGCCGCCGCGGTCGTAGAACTCGACGACCTCGTGCAGCGTGGCCAGCGAGCCGTCGTGCATGTACGGGGCCGTGAGCGCGACGTTGCGCAGCGTCGGGGTCTTGTACGCCCACCGGTCCTGCGGATCGCGCGTGATCTCGAAGCGGCCGACGTCGGCGAGCGGCGGCTCGAACGTCCGATCGAGCGCGCGGCGTTCGACGTGCGTCACCAGGCCCGGTGCAAGCTCCACGCGCACGAGTTCGCCGGCGCCGTGCGTGCGCCGCCAGCCGACGCCGGTGTTGTGGAAGCGGAAGTCGGTGAGGAGCGCCCAGCGCTCGCCGATCGTGTGGCACGTCGCGCAACGCGCCTTGCCGGTGAACAGGCGAAAACCTTCCTGCTCGCGCGCATCCAGCGCGGCGGCGTCGCCCCCGTAACGCCAGCGATCGAACCGCGAATTGCCGGAGATCAGCGTGCGCTCGTACGCGGCGATCGCCTGCCCGATCGTCTCCACCGTCGCGCCGCGCCCGCCGAACGCCCGCTCGAACAACCCGCGGTAATCGGGCAGCGCCCGGATGCGCGCGACGACATGCCCGATCGAGGGGTTGGCCATTTCGTTGGCGGCGAGCAGCGGTCCCCACACCTGCAGTTCGAGCGAGTGTTCGCGTCCGTCGTGGAACAGCACCGGGTGATAGGCGATGTTGAACAGCGTCGGCGCGTTGCGCCGCAGGCTCTTGCCCTCCACGCCCAGCGCGGTGGCGAGCTCGTTGGACGTGAAGCCCTGCTCGGGCACATGGCACATCGCGCAGCTCATCGTGCCGTTGACCGAAAGGCGCCGGTCGAAGAACAGCTTGCGGCCGAGCGCGACCTTCTCGGCGCTCGGCGGGTTGTCCGCCGGGTACTCGACCGGCGGCAGCCCGAGCGGTGCCGGCGGTGCCGACGGCGCGGGCGAGCAGGCGGCGGCGCAGGCGCCGAGCGCGATCGCCGCGATGCGCCTCATCGCGCGCCGGCCTCCTCGAGCGCGAGCGTCTCGATGTCGTTGAGCACGACCTCCGGAAAAAGAAACGCGGGCGAATAGATCTCGCGCACGGTGCCGCTGCGATCGATCAGGAACACCTTCAGGTTGTGGTAGATCATGCGTGTGGGCCGGCCGCGCTCGTCGCGCTCCACCGTGACGTCCTGCCCGAAACCGTCGATCAGGGGCTGCAGCGCCGCGACCGAGCGCGTGGTCAGGAAGCGCCATTCGAGCCCGTGGACGGGCTTGAGAAACGGACCGCCGTAGCGGCGCATCGCATCCGGCGTGTCGTGCGTCGGATCGAACGAGATGCTGACCAGCCGCACGCGGGAGGCCAGATCGGGCCGCTTCAGCAACCGCTCGCGTACCGCGACGAAGGTTTCGTAGGCGAGCGGGCAGCCGTAGCGGTCCGTGCAGTACGTGTACATGAAGGTCAGCAGCGTGATCCGCCCGCGGGTGTACGCAGCGAGCAGGCGCGTACCGTCCAGCGCGTCGACCACCACGCCGGCGGGCACGCGCTGGATACGCTGCAGCGCGTAGCTGCCGGGCGCCGGCGGCACGTAATCCATGCGCGGCGCCACCGGCGGCGTCTCGCGCGCCGCAAAGGCGGGCGCAACGTACGCCAGCGCCGCCGCGGCCGCGACGGCGCGCAGCGTCCCGGCCCAGGCGCGGCTCAAGTCTTCGAGCCGTCCGCCTTGACGGTGAACTTCATGTGATGCGCGCGCCCGAGTTTTTCTTTGGTGAAGTCGATTCGCCACTGCTCCTTCAACTCCTTGCCGTCCCAATGGAACAGGGCGAGGAACTGCTCGTTGTCTTCGCCGCGCTTGTCCCAGTTGGCGAGCAGCGAACTGGTGATGTACACGCGCTTGCCGTCCCACGACTGCGAGATCATGTTGACCTGTCGGCCGGTGTGCTTGGCGTAGGTCTGTTTCGGCGCTTCGGGGTTGGTGAGGTCGAAGTACCGGGTCATGCCGTCCATGAAGGTGTTGACCCACAGCCCCTTGCCGTCCGCGGTGATCGAGATGTCCACCGGCAGCGGAATCTTGGCGGGGTCGCCGATGGTGCCGACCTCCTTCGCCTGCCATTGGCCTTTCGCGTCCTGCCGGACCAGCCACAGCTTCGATGTGAGCGCGGCGGCCGTGATCGCCCAGTTGTCCTTCGGGTTCAGCGACCAGCGGATTTCCAGCGGCGCACCCGGTACCGAGAAAATGCGCCGCGGCTTCATCGACTTCAGATCCCACAGCACCATCGTGTTGCCGAAGCGCTTCATCGCCTCGGCGTCCTTGACCAGCTTGCCGAGATCCATCATGTAGTTGTTCCAGCCGGTGAAGCTGGAGGTCAGCAGGACGTTCTTCGCGGGATTGATGCCGATGTCGTACCCGTAACCGTCGCCCTTGACGCCGCCGATCTCCGCGGTCGGCATGTCGTACTTCGCGACGAAGTCGCCCTTGTTGTTGTACACGACCATACCCGTCACGCCGCCGTGATCCTTGGTGTTGGACAGCGCCTGCACCAGAACGCGGCCGGGCAGCGCATAGAAGGTATGAGGCCCGACGTAGCCGGTTTTCTGCGGCAGATCGGCGATGGTCCTGACCAGCCTGGGTTTGGCGGGATCGGCGACGTCGAAGACGAAGATCTTCGAATCGTCGAGCCGGCCGGCCCACAGGTAACGGCGGTCGTCGGTGAATCCCATGTGGTGCGCTTCGCCGCGCCCGCCCACCGACAACGTGTGCACGACCTTGCCGTAATCCTTCGATTTCGGATTCGCGCCGATGGTCACCAGCTTGTCCGAGCCATCACCCACGCCCTCGACGCCGAGCGTCCAGACGTGGACGTAATCCTCCTGCCCCTTGATGAGCTTGCCGATGTACGGCGAGTTGCAGGTCTCGTCCGCGCGCGCCGGGGCGGCGCCGAGGGCAAGCGCCGTAGCGGCGGCGGCGAGCAGCAAACGGGCGAAACGCCGGTCAGCCATGGATGTCTCCTCCGCAAAGTTGTGTGACCGCGGGCGCGTGTCGCGGCCGCGCCCCGCGGGTCCAGGTTGTTTACTCCGGGGGAAGCGGTAGCGTCAAGCACGCGAATCGTCGATGCGATGCGCGCATGCGCGTCAGACGATCACCGCATCCGCCGGCGTGTAGTTGAGATTCAGCGCCTTCGCCACCGCCTTGTGCGTCACCTTGCCCGCCGCGACGTTCAGCCCGTTCTTCAGGTACGGATCGTCGGCGAGCGCGCGCCGCCAGCCCTTGTCGGCGAGCGCGAGCGCGAAGGGCAGGGTGGCGTTGTTCAGCGCGTAGGTGCTCGTGCGCGGCACCGCGCCAGGCATGTTGGCGACCATGTAGTGCACGACGCCGTCGACGACGTAGGTCGGCTCGGCGTGCGTGGTCGGGCGACTCGTTTCGGTGCTGCCGCCCTGGTCGATCGCCACGTCGACGATCACCGCGCCGGGTTTCATGCGCTTGAGCATCTCGCGCGTGACGAGCTTCGGCGCCGCGGCACCCGGGATCAGCACGCCGGAGATCACGAGGTCGGCGCGCAGCACCTCGCGCTCGATGTTGTCCTGGTTGGAGAAAATCGTCATCGCGCGGCCGTTGAACATCGCGTCGATCCGCCGCAGCGCATCCGCGCTCTTGTCGATCACCACCACCTGCGCGCCGCTGCCCACCGCCATCTGCGCGGCGTGGGTGCCGACCACGCCGGCGCCGAGGATCGCCACGCGCGCGGGCGCCACCCCCGGCACGCCGCCCAGCAGCGTGCCCATGCCGCCGGCGGATTTCTCCAGGCACCGCGCGCCGGCCTGCACCGCGAGCCGGCCGGCGACTTCGCTCATCGGCGCAAGCAGCGGCAGCCCGCCGGCAGGCGACGTGACCGTCTCGTATGCGATGCAGATTGCGCCGCTGGCGATCAAGTCTTTGGCTTGATCCGGATCGGGCGCCAGATGCAGATAGGTGAACAGCACCTGGCCTTCGCGCAGCAGCTCGCGCTCTGCCGGCTGCGGTTCCTTGACCTTGACGATCATCTCGGCGCGGGCGAACACATCGGCTGCGCTGCCGACCACTTCCGCGCCGGCCTTGCGATAGTCGTCGTCGGTCGCACCGATGCCTGCGCCGGCCTGCGTTTCGACCAGCACGCGGTGGCCGTGCGACACGGCTTCGCGCACCGACGAAGGCGTCATGCCGACGCGATATTCGTGGACCTTGATCTCCTTGGGGATGCCGATCAGCACGGGGTTCTCCTTCCTGTAGTTCAGGTTTCTGCGAGCGGCCGGCCGCGCCTCGTGAGCGCGCCGGCCGGAGTGCGGCACGCATTGTGCCTGCCCGCGCCGCGGCGACCCGTCAACCCGATCGCACGCGCGACTTGACGATCTGCCACGACACGAGGCCGACGCACATCAGTCCGAACGACGCGACGGCCAGCTCGATCGTCGAGTGCATCACCAGGGGCGCCAGCAGCCCGGCGACGACGCCGTTGGCGGTGCTGCCGACGACCGCCTGCAGCGACGAGGCGAGCCCGCGCCGCTCGGGCACCAGATCCAGCACCAGCAGCGTCACCACCGGCACCATCAGCGACCAGCCGAAGGCGAACAGACCGATCAGCGGCAGCGCCCACCACGGCTGCGCCGTGAGGAGCGCGCTGGCCGCCACGTTGACGACCGACACGACGACCATGATCGTGAAGCCGTGGCGGATCTGCTTGCGCGGCGTGATGCGCCCGGCGAGCCGCCCGGACAGCCACGCGCCCCCCATGATGCCGCTGATCGTGATGCCGAAGAACCAGAAGAACTGCGTCGGCGCAAGCTGCAGCAACTCGCCGAGAAAGGCCGGCGCCGACAGCACGTACAGGAACATGCCGTTGAACGGAATGCCGCTCGCCAGCGCGAGCAGCAAGAAGTCGCGATGCCCGAGCAGTTGCGCGTAGCCGCGGAACAGGTTGCGGACGTTGAACGGCTGCGCCTGGTCGGGGTGAAGCGTCTCCGGCAGCGCGCGCCAGTTGGCGATCCACAGCGCCAGCCCGCCCAGCGCCAGAAACCAGAACACCGAGCGCCAACCCAGACCCACGTACAGCCACGCGCCGATGATCGGCGCCACCGCCGGGGCCACGCCGAAGAAGATCGTCACCTGCGACATCACGCGCTGCGCCTGCGCGGGCGGAAACATGTCGCGGATCACCGCGCGCGACACCACGATGCCCGCGCCGGTGGCCAATCCCTGCACCGCGCGGAAGAACACGAGCTGGCCGGTCGTCTGCGCCAGCGCGCAGCCGACCGACGCGACGGTGAACGCCGCCGCACCCCACAGGATGACCGGCCGGCGGCCGAAGCTATCCGCAAGCGCGCCGTGAAAGAGATTCATCGCCGCGAACCCGAACAGGTACGCCGACAGCGTCTGCTGCATCTCGAGCGGTGTGGCGCCGAGCGACGCGCGAATGCCGGCGAACGCCGGCAGGTAGGTGTCCACCGCGAACGGCCCGAGCATGCCCAGGCAGGCGAGCAGCAACGAAAGCGCCCAGGCGGGTGCCTTCCACAGATGCGCGGCGTGGGGATTCACGAATTGTTTTCGTTGTTCGGGGGCGAAGCGTAGCGCCTGCCGAAAGGCGCCGAACTCGGCGTCGCTGCGAGGAACGGTTGCTTCATGACCGGAGAAGAACTCCCACCCCCCAGCCGCGGGGGGAGAGGAGCTTCGGGTTGCATGCAGCCCCTCACTCCAGCGCTCTCACCGACATGCAGGCGAGGGGGTGATCACGACTTCGCGCGACAGCTGTCCGGGTCGTACGGCGCGCGCAGCGACACCTGCGCGGCATGGCGCTCGCCGGCGAGATCGACTTCGTACGCGCCCGATTCGATCCACGCCTTGTCGGCCGCACCGCTGGCGTTCGCGATCAACCCCAGCGCGACGGGTTATCCGACCGTGTGGCCGAATGCGGCGGAGGTGACGAAGCCGACCGCTGCGCCGTCGCGCAGGATCAGCTCGTTGCCCCACAGGGTGGTGTGCGGCGCATCGACGACGAGCGAGACGATGCGGCGCTTCACACCTTCGCGCTTGATCCGCGCCAGCGCTTCGCGGCCGCGGAACTCGCCCTTGTCGAGCTTGACCGCGAACGACAGGCCCGCTTCGAAGGGATTGATGTCCGGTGTCAGTTCCCGTCCCCACGCGCGGTAGCCCTTTTCCAGGCGCAGCGACTCGATCGCGTAGTAACCGGCATCGACCAGGCCGAGGTAGCGTCCGGCTTCCACCAACTGCTCATAGACGCCGACCGCGAACTCGACCGGCACGTACAGCTCCCAGCCGAGTTCGCCGACATAGGTGAGCCTCGTCGCGCGCACGGTCGCGTAGCCGACGTCGATCTCGCGCGACGTGCCGAACGGAAACGACGCGTTGTCGAAGCGCGCGGTCGATACGCGGGCGATCAGCTCGCGCGAACGCGGACCCGTGACCGCGAGCATCGCGAACATCGGCGTCACGTCGGTCACCGTGCAGCGCCAGCCGCGCGCGCGGATCGCGCGGTCGATCACGTCGCGGTCGCGCACCGCGGAGCCGGAGCTGGTCACGATCAGGTATTCGTCGTCGCCGATCCAAGTGATCGTGAAGTCGCTGTCGTAGCCGCCGCGGTCGTTCAGCATCCCCGCGTAGACGGTGCGGCCGATCGCGGCGGGCAGTTCGTTGGCGACCAGCCAGTCGAGCGCTTCGCGCGCGTCCGCGCCGTGCACGAGCAGCTTGGCGAACGAGCTCATGTCGAACAGCGCGACGCGCTCGCGGCACGCGCGATGTTCGGCCGCGACCCACGGATGCCAGTTCTGATGGCCCCAGCCGTACTCGATCTTCGCCTGCGCGGGCGACGGCGCGAAGAAGTTGGCGCGCTCCCAGCCCATTTTCGAGCCGAAGCAGGCGCCGCGCGCCTGGAGGTGCGCGCACAGCGGCGAGCGGCGGAACGGCCGCGCGCTTTCCAGTTCGCGGTTCGGCCACGGCATCTGGTAGTGCATGCCGAGCACTTCGGCGATGCGGTCCGCAAGCCACGTCTCGTTGCCGTTGAAGCGCGCGAAGCGGCGGATGTCCACCAGCCACAGGTCGAGCGCCGGCTCGCCGGCCACGATCCACTCGGCGAGCGCCTTGCCCGCGCCGCCCGCGGAAGCGATGCCCATCGAGTTGAAGCCGCAACCGACGCCCACGTTGTCCAGCCCCGGCGCCGGGCCGAGGATGAAGTTGTTGTCCGCGGTGAACGATTCGGGGCCGTTGTAGAACCGCTTCACGCGCGCGGTGGCGAGTGCCGGCACGCGGACGATCGCGTTGTCGAGCAGGATCTGGAATGCGTCCCAGTTGTCGGGCAGAAGCTGGAACTCGAAGCCCTCCGGGATGCCGCCGCGATGCTGCGCGCTCTGCAGCCACGGCGTGGCGCGCGGCTCGAAGCCGCCCATCGGCGGCCCGCCGACCTCTTCCTTGAAGTAGACGTAGCCGTCGGGGTCGCGCAGCACCGGCAAATCGCGGTGCACGCCGTCGATCGTGTCGGTGACGATGTAGTAGTGCTCGCAGGAGAACAGCGGCACGGTGACGCCCAGCGTGCGTCCGAGCGCGCGCGACCACTGGCCGGCGGCGAGCACGACGATCTGCGCTTCGATCTCGCCGCGGCTGCCGTCCTTGGCCTGCCAGGCGAGCGACTTCACGCCGCGGCGGTGCTCGGTGCGCAAGAGTGTGGCGCCGGTCACGCGAACGCCTTCGACGATTCTGACGCCGCGGTTGCGCGCGCCCTTGGCCAGTGCCAGCGTCAGGTCCGCCGGGTTGGCCTTGCCGTCGCCGGGCAGCCAGACCGCGCCGGCCAGATCGCGCGTTTCCATGAGCGGATAGAGCCTGCCGGCTTCCGCGGCGCCGATCACGTCGCAGGCCACGCCGTACGCCTTGGCGACGGCGGCGGTGCGCTTCAGTTGCACCATGCGATCGGCCGTGCGTGACACCGCGAGCGAGCCGCTCTGCTTCCAGCCGGTGGCAAGCCCCGTCTCCGCCTCGAGCTTCGGGTACAGCTCGGTCGAGTAGCGGATCAGCCGCGTCATGCTTTCGTGGTTGCGAAGCTGTCCCACCAGCCCCGCCGCGTGCCACGTGGTGCCGCTCGTCAGCCGCCCCTGCTCGAGCAGCACGATGCCCTTCTCCCCGAACCGGCTCAGGTGGTAGGCGACGGAACATCCCATGATGCCGCCGCCGACGATCACGATGCGCGCCTGCGCGGGCGGGGCCACGGCGGTGACGAGGCTTTGCGATCCGGCCATGCGATGCCGGCACGCGGCGTCCGGCATGGGCGCGCGGCGGTCTCCTCCGGTCGTTGTTCGGGCGCCATTGTGCCTGCGGCCACCGGCGCGCCGCGCGGCGGTGTGCGGGAGTAGAGTTCCGCGCACAAACACGACACACGGAGGATCCCGGCCATGGCCGACAGCACCACATTCGCAACGGAGAATCTGAGGACCGTGGCCCTCGTGGGCCACGGGGCGGCAGGCAAGACGACGCTCGCCGAACAACTGCTCGCCAAGAGCGGCATGATCGGCGCACCGGGCAGTGTGGAGCGCGGCACGACGGTCAGTGATCACGACCCGCAGGAAAGAGCCGCACTGCACTCGCTGCGTTCGTCGGTCCTGCACTGCGACTACAACGGGGTGCGCGTCCACCTGATCGACACGCCGGGTTATCCCGACTTCATCGGCCAGTCGATCGGCGCGCTCGACGCGGTGGAGACGGCGGCGGTGGTCGTCAGCGCCACCGGCGGCATCGAGCTCGTCACGCGGCGGATGATGGACTGGGCCAAGAGCCGCAACCTGTGCCGGATGATCATCGTCAACAAGATCGATCACGAAAACATCGATCTGCCCCGATTGCTCGAGCAGCTCCAGGACGCGTTCGGTCCCGAAGTGCTGCCGATCAACCTGCCGGCGGGCGGCGGCAGCCGCGTGATCGACTGCTTCGACCACGATTCGGGCGAAGCGGACTTCCTTTCGGTCGCCGAGGTTCACCGCAAGGTGATGGAGCAGATCGTCGAGGTCGACGATGCGGCGATGGAGAAGTACCTGGAGGAGGGCGCGGTCGACCCGAGCACGCTGCACGGTCCGCTGGAGAAGGCGCTGCGCGAGGGGCACATCATCCCGGTCTGTTTCGTTTCCGCGCGCACCGGCGCCGGCGTGCGGGATCTGCTCGACGTGATGGTGCGGCACTTGCCGCACCCGGGCGAAGGCAATCCCCCGCTGCTGGTCAAGGGCGAAGGCGACGCCGCGCAGTCGTTCCGCGCCGAACCCGATCCGGCCAAGCACGTCGTCGCGCACGTGTTCAAGATCGTCAACGATCCGTACGTCGGCAAGATCGGCGTTTTCCGCGTGCACCAGGGCAGGATCGGCAAGGACACGCAGCTATACGTCGGCGACAGCAAGAAGGCGTTCAAGGTCGCGCACCCGATGCTGCTGCAGGGCAAGGAGATGGTCGAGGTCACGCAGCTCGTCCCGGGCGACATCGGCGCGGTGGCGAAGATCGAGGAGATCGTCTTCGACTGCGTGCTGCACGACTCGCACGACGAGGACTTCGTGCGGATGAAGCCGCTGGACTTTCCGAAACCGATGTTCGGCTGGGCGATCGAGCCGAAACGCCGCGGCGACGAAGGCCGCATCTCGGAGGTGCTGAACAAGATCGCCGCCGAGGACCCGACGCTGGCGATCGAGCACGACGCCGCGCAGAACGAGACGGTGATGCGCGGACTGTCAGAGCTGCACCTGCGCTCGGTGCTCGAGCGGATGAGCCAGCAGTACAAGCTCGAGGTGACCACACGCCCGCCGCGCGTGCCGTACCGCGAGACCATCAGCGCGCCGGCCGAAGGGCACGCGCGCCACAAGAAGCAGACCGGCGGCGCGGGCCAGTTCGGCGAGGTGTTCCTGCGCATCGAGCCGCTCGGTCGCGGGCAGGGTTTCGAGTTCGTCGATCAGGTCAAGGGCGGCGTGATCCCGTTCAACCTGATTCCGGCGGTCGAGAAGGGCGTGCGCGAAGTGCTTGCGACCGGTTATGTCGCGGGCTATCCGATCCAGGACGTGCGCGTGATCGTCTACGACGGCAAACACCATCCGGTCGACAGCAAGGAGGTCGCCTTCATCGCCGCCGGCCGCAAGGCGATGCTGGACGCGCTCGCCAAGGCGCGGCCGATCGTGCTCGAGCCGATCGTCAACATCGAGATCGTCGTGCCCGACTCGGCGATGGGCGACATCACCGGCGACCTGTCCGCGCGCCGCGGCCAGGTCACCGGCACCGACAACCTCGCCGGCGGCATGATGGTCGTCAAGGGGGTCGTGCCGCTGTCGGAGCTCGACGGCTACGCGGGGCGGCTGAAGGCGATGACGCAGGGCCACGGCAGCTACTCGATGGAGCTGTCGCACTACGAGATGGTCCCGCCCAGCGTGCAGCAGCAGCTCGCCAACGACTTCAAGAGCAAGCGCAAGGAAGCGGAGGAGGACTGACCCTGGATTCCTCGCCGCAGAGATACCGGGGGCACGGAGAACTGCGCCGGGACAAGGATTTGCGACGAGGCAGGTCGATCACCCGACGGGCGAGACACCGAAGGCCGGCACAACCTTTTTTCCTCGGTGTTCTATGTGTCGGCGTGGTTCGACCGCGGTTTTTTAGTTTCAACGGGGGGCGAATTCAGAGTCAGACCGACCGCAGATGCCACGCCTTCGGCCGCGAGAAGGTCTCGATGCCGTAGGTCGACAGCGTCAGTCCCACACCCGAGTGCTTGACGCCGCTCCAGGGCAGCCGCGGGCTGACGCGGTCGCAGCAGTTCCAGTAGACGCTGCCGGCGTGGATCTGCGCGAGGATCGTCTTCGCGCGCGCTTCGTTCTTGGTGTACACGCCGGCGGTCAGTCCGTAGTCGGTGTCGTTCATCAGCCGCACCGCTTCGTCGTCGCCGACGACTTTCTGGATGCCGATGATCGGGCCGAAGCTTTCGTCGCGCATCACGAGCATGTCGTGGTTGACGTTCGCGAGCACGGTCGGCTCGAACCAGTGGCCGCCGGGACGGTCGAGCGGTTTGCCGCCGGCGAGCAGCTTCGCGCCCTTGGCCACGGCGTCCGCCACCTGCATCTGCAGCACCTTGACCTGCTGCGCGCGCGCAAGCGGCCCGATGTAAGTGTCCTCCGCGGTCGGCTCGCCAACCTTGAAGCCTCTCACTTCGCGCACGAACGCATCGACGAACGCGTCGTGGATCTTCTCGTGCACGTAGATGCGCTCGACCGAGCAGCAACTCTGCCCGGTGTTGTACATCGCGCCGTCGGCGAGCGATGCGGCCGCCGCGTCAATGTCGACGTCGTCGCACACGTAGCTCGAGTCCTTGCCGCCCAGTTCGAGCTGCAGCTTGATCATGCGGCCGGCCACTGCCTCGGCGATGCGCTTGCCGGTCGCGTACGAGCCGGTGAAGAACACGCCGTCGACCGGCTCCTTCAGCAGCTCGATGCCGACGCGCCCGCCGCCGACCAGCACCTGGAAGATCTCCTGCGGCACGCCGCTCGCGTGCAGCAGGCGGCCGATCTCCTGCCCCGTGAGCGTCGCGTACTCGCTCGGCTTGTACAGCACCGCGTTGCCCGCCAGCAGCGCCGGCACGAAGACGTTGGCTCCCACGAAGTACGGGTAGTTCCAGGCCGAGATGTTGGCGATCACGCCCAGCGGCACGTGCTCGATCACCTCGCGCATGCCGGCATCGTCGAAAACCTGGCGCGGCGCGAGCGCGACCGCCGTCTCGTTCAGGAAGAAGTCGAGCCGGCCGAGCAGGCCGTTCAGCTCGTTGCGCGACTGGCGGATCGGCTTGCCGACTTCGGACGTGAGGATCGCGGCGAGCTTGTCGAGGTCGCGCACGATGCCTTCGCGAAAGCGCCGGATGCAGGCGAGCCGATGTTCGAGCGTGGTCGCGGCCCACGCGGGCTGCGCCGTGCGCGCGGCGCGGTACTTGGCGACGACCGACTCGTGCGTGTCTTCGGGCAGTTCGGCGATGACGCTGCCGTCGGCGGGATTGGTGATCTTCAGCATGTCCATCGGTTGGTCAGGTGGTGTCGCCCCGGCGCGGGCGCGGGCCGATTTCGAGCGCGGCAACTCGAGCCTCGGCTTGCGCCGAGGCGGCGGTCACCGGCCCTGCCCCTCGCGCAGCTCCTGCGCCAGCCGCCGCGCCTCGTCGCCTTCCGGGATCGGCCGTCCGGAGTCGCGCCACTCGACCGCGGAGTGGAAACCGTGCCTGGCCGCGTGCGCGCGGAACCACATGCCCTCGGGATTGTGCCGCGTGATGCCGTCGAAAACGATCGCGATCATCTGCGTCGTCGCCAGCCCCATGTTCTCGTAGGCCTGGTTGATCATCAGCTTCTGCATCATCAACTGTCCGCGCGGCACGCTGGCGATGCGTTCGGCGAGCACATCGACCGTCGCGTCGAGCCGCTCCGGCGGCACCGCGTCGATCGCCAGACCCCATTCCTTCGCGGTCGCGCCGTCGATCGTGTCGCCGGTGAACAGCAGCCTTTACGCGCGCTGCATGCCGACGCGGTACAGCCACATCGCTGTGGTAGGACAGCCCCACACGCGGGTCGGCATGTAGCCGATGCGCGCGGTCGTCTCCATCACCAGCAGGTCGCAGCTCAAGGCGATGTCGGAGCCGCCGGCGACCGCGTACTGCTGCACGCGGCAGATCGTCGGCTTGTAGCTGCGCCACAGGCTCATGATGTCGTCGGTCGCCCCTTTCATCCACCGGTAGTCGACCATCGGGTCCCACGGCATCTCGTTCTGCAGCCATACGTGCGCTTCGGGACGCTCGGCCGACTCCTTCATGTCGTACCCGGCGCAGAACGCGCGGCCCGCTCCCTGCACGACGATCACGTGCACTTCGTCGTCGTCGTTGGCGAGCTGCACGGCGCGCGGCGGATCTCGCCCGGCATCGCCGGGCTGATCGCGTTCAGCCGCTGCGGCCGGTTCAGCGTGATTCGCGCAATCCGCGGGTTGCGCGAATCCTTGCCGTACAGCAGCGTTTCGAAGGTCGGATTCATTCGCATCTCCTGAGTGCAGGCCTACCCCGCCGGCGCGGCACGCGCGTCAATCGCCGCGACGAAATCGCGCAGCAGCGGGTCGCCGTCGAGCAACGCGGCTTCGTTCCAGTCGTGGAACTCCGGGTGCCACTGGACGCCGGCCACGTACGACGGCCCGTTCCAGCGGAACGCCTCGACGATGCCGTCGTCGGGACAGCGCGCCTCGACCGTGAAACCGGGCGCCAGGTCCTTGACCGCCTGGTGATGCACGCTGTTGACGGTCGCGCGTGTCCTGCCCGGGTACAGCGAAGCGAGCCGGGTGCCGGCGACGAACTCGATCGCGTGGAAGTTGCGGTCGTACAGCGCGGCGTCGCGATGCTTCAGCGCGCCGGGCCTCTGTGTGGCGATGTCCTGGTACAGCGTGCCGCCGAAAGCGACATTGAGCACCTGCAATCCGCGGCAGACGCCGAGCACCGGCTTGCCGCGCGCGACGAACGCGCGCGTGAGCGCGATCTCGTATTCGTCGCGCACGCGGTCGCCGCTCCACTCCGGCCGCAGCGGCTGCTCGCCGTAACTGCCCGGCCACATGTCGGAGCCGCCTTCGAGCACGAGCGCGTCGAGCACGTCGGCGTACTCGGCGAGCGACACATCGCCGCGCTTGGTCGGGCCTTCGGGCGACGGGATCAGGAACGCGATCGCACCGGCCGACTGCACCCAGTGCACGATCGACTGCTCGACGTACTGCAGCGTCTTGCCGGTGAAAATTGGCCGCTGCGCGTCCGGATGGAAGAAGCAGGCGGAGATCCCGATGTGCGGCCGCCGTGCCATCACATCGCCTGTTCGAAAAAGCGCTCGAAGTCCTCGCGCCGGCAGGGGCGCGGGTTGGTTCGATGGCAGTTGTCGCGCAGCGCGACTTCGACCAGCCGCGGAATCGCCGTGCGCTGCACGCCGTAGGCGGCGAGCCCCTTGCCGATGCCGATCTCGGTCTTGAGTCCGGCCAGCCACGGCACGAAGGCTTCGGCAGAGCCCGCGCCGACTACGCGCGCCAGTTCGGCGAACTTGTCCGGTGCTGCTTCGAGATTGAACCTCATCACCGGCTCGATCATCAGCGCGTTGGCCAGTCCGTGGTGCAGGTCGCATACGGCGCCCAGCGCGTGCGCGCACGAGTGCACGGCGCCCAGATCCTTCTGGAACGCGATCGCGCCCATCATCGACGCCATCATCATGTCGGCGCGCGCCCGCAGGTTCTTCGGCTCGCGCACGGCGGTGGACAACGCGCGCGCGGCGATGCGTGCGCCTTCCAGCGCGATGCCGTCACAGAGCGGGTGATAGGCGGGCGACAGATACGACTCGACGTTGTGCGTCAGCGCGTCCATCCCGGTGGCGGCCGTCAGATGCGGCGGCAGCGCGAAGGTCACCTCGGGGTCGGCGAAGACGACCTTCGCCAGCAGCTTCGGCGAAAAGACGACGCGCTTGACGTGCGTGTCGTCCTCGCTGACGACGCTCGAGCGGCCGACTTCGGAGCCGGTGCCGCTGGTCGTCGGCACCGCGACGAAGTAGGGCAGATCACCCGCGATCGGCCGCGCCTTCGGATGGTCCCACGCGTACTCGAGCACGTGGCCCTCGTGTGTGGCGAGCAGGCCGACGAGCTTCGCCACGTCCAGCGCCGCACCGCCGCCGAAACCGACCACGCTGTCGGCGCGGTGCAGCCGGTATGCGTCCGCGCCGGCCATCGCCTGCGCCGCCGTCGGGTTGCCGGCCACCCCCGAATACACGCCGACGTCGAGCCCCGTGTCCAGGTGCGACATGAACTCCTTGAGCAGCGGCAGCGCGGCGAGCGACTGGTCGGTGACGATCAACGGCCGCTTCAGCCCGCGGTCGCGCAGATGCACACCGACCAGCTTGCGCGCGCCGGCGCCGAAGTGGATCGCGGTAGGAAACGAGAAGTGGGCGATGGTCATCAGGGCTCGCGATGGTCGGTGAGGTTCAGTCGATGCGCACCCAGCGCAGTTCGAGCACGTCGTTCGGCCACTGCACGACGTGCACGTTGGGCCGCATCACCCAAGTCAGCGTGCGGCGGTACAAGGGAATCAGCGGCAGATCCTCGTGCATCAGCCGCAGCGCGTCGCCGACGAGCCGGCGGCGGCGCGCAAGGTCCGGTTCGACGCGGATCGCGTCGATCAGCGCGTCGAGTTTGGGGTTCGAGTAGCGCCCGCCGTTGAACGCGCCGCTGCCCGCACCGTCGTGGGTGCGCACGATGTTCTGCAGCGTCGCCCACGGGTCCGTGCCGGGCGACCAGCCGAACTCGAAGAAGCTGGCGGTGGCCTGCGTGAGCTTGGGAAAGAAAATGGCGCTCGGCGACGGCTGGAAGTTCACGCGGATGCCGACCTGCGCGAGCATCGCGGCGATCGCCTGGCACACCGCGGCGCGGAACGTGACGTTGACGCAGTCGAGCGTCACGCCGAAGCCTTCGCCGTAGCCGGCTTCCTTCAGCAGCGCGCGCGCCCGCGCCGGGTCGTACGGCAGACGCGGCTCCACGTCGGGCGTGTAGCCGTCGACGAGCCGCGACAGGTGCGAGCCGGTCGGCGTGCCCTGTCCACGCAGCACCTTGCTGACGATCAGCTCGATGTCGATCGCGTGATAGATCGCGCGGCGCACGCGCAGGTCCTTGAACGGGTTGGTGCCGCGCTTGCCGGGCGGCAGCTCGACGAACTGCGGCTCGTCGCGGTGCTGGTCGAAGCCGAGGTACTGCGTGCCGATGTCGGGGATCTCGGCGAACTTGAGCCGGCGGTCCTTCGCGGCCTTCAGCCGGGCGATGTCCTGGAACGGCGGGTCGATCACGAAGTCGACCTGCCCGGAGGCGAGCGCGGCGAGCCTGGTCGCGTCGGATTGGATGACCGTATAGATGGCCTCGGTCACGTTGCCGATGTCTTTCGCGCCGCGGCCCCACCAGTCGGGATTCGCGACGAGCACCAGCCGCTGGTCCGGGTCGTAGCTCTTCAGCTTGAACGGACCCGTGCCGTTGGCGTTGCGCACGGCGTGCGTCTCCTGCTTCGCGTTGTAGTCCTGCGGCGCGAGCACGCCGTGCTTCTCGGCCCACGGCTTGCTCATCATCGCGACGAGCCACAACTTCTCCGGCAGCACCGCATCGGGCGCGGAAAGCAGCACGTCGATCGTGAGCGCATCGACCTTGCGCACGCCGATCACGCCGCGCAACTGGTTGGCGCGCTGCGAGGTCTTCGCCAGCGCGCGCTCGATCGAAAACACCGCGTCGTCCGCCGTGAACGGTGCGCCGTCGTGGAACTTCACGTTCGGCCGCAGCCTGAAGCGCCAGCGCTTGGCGCCATCGAGCGGCTCCCATGACAGCGCGAGCGACGGCTCGAGCTTGAACTCCCGGTCGCGGTTGACCAGCCCCTCGTAGATCTGCGTCACGACGCGCGTCTGGTACAGCAGCGCCAGCGCGTGCGGATCGAGCGAGTTCGGATCGAACGCGCTGGCCAGCCGCAGGGTTTTGGCGCCGGCCATGCCGGCGCAGATCATCAGCGCGGCAGCGCACAGAAAGCGGACGGGGCGGCGCATGGCTCGTTCAGATGATCTCGAAATAGCGCTTCAGCTCCCAGTCGGTGACGGCGTCCTGCCACTGCCGCCACTCCCATTCGCGCGTGAGTGCGAAGTGCTCGACGAAGTCGTCGCCCAACCAGTCGCGCGCGACTTCGGAACGCCTGAAGATCTCGGTGGTCGCGGCGAGCGAGCGCGGGGCGCGCGGGATGTTCTCGGCGCCGACGTTGGTGCCGGTGATCGGGGCTGCGGTGAGCTTCAGGTTTTTCTCGACGCCGTGCATGCCGGCGGCGACGAGTGCGGCGATCGCCAGATACGAGTTGATGTCGGCACCCGGGCAGCGCGTCTCCAGCCGCGTGCTTTTGGGCGAACCCGAGATCACGCGAAAGCTGGCGGTGCGGTTGTCGATGCCCCAGGTGGGCTTGACCGGCGCCCAGAAGCCGTCGACCAGTCGCTTGTAGCTGTTGATCGTCGGCCAGAACATCGGCGCGAATTCGAGCGCAACCGCGAGCTGCCCGGCGAGATAGCTCTCGAAGAGCCTGCTCATGCCGTGCCTTCCCTTCGGGTCGTGGAACAGATTGCGCTTGCCGTCCGACAAGGACTGATGCAGGTGCCCGCTGCAACCCGGGTAATGCTGGCTCCACTTGGCCATGAAGCTCGGCATGATGCCGAAGCGCGCGCCGATCTCCTTGGCGCCGGCCTTGAACAGCGCGCCGCGGTCGGCGGCTTCGAGCGCTTCGGAAAACTGGATCGCGGCTTCGTAGACGCCGGGGCCGGTTTCGGTGTGCAGCCCCTCGATCGGCACGCGAAACGCCAGCAGCTCGTCGAGCAGCGCGTTCATGTAGTCGCGGTTGGCGTTGGCGCGCAGCAGCGAGTAGCCGAACATGCCCGGCGTGATCGGCTCCGGCCCGACGCCTTTTTTCTCCGCCCAGCTCTGCGGCGTCTCGCGGAAGTTGAACCATTCGAACTCCAGCCCGCACATCGGGATGAAGCCGAGCTTCTCCGCGCGCTTGAGCACGCGCTTGAGCACCTGCCGCGGGCAGATCGGATACGCACTGCCATCGGCACGCACGAACTCGCCGAGAAAAAAGGGCACGTTGCCGTCCCACGGCACCTGGCGAAACGTGGCCAGATCGAGCCGAACCTGCGCGTCCGGAAAGCCGTGGTGCCAGCCGGTCAGGCGCGTGTTGTCGTAGCACGCGTCCATCATGTCCCAGCCGAACACCACGTCGCAGAAGCCGAATCCGCCTTCGGCGGCGGACAGGAACTTGTCCTTGTGCAGGTATTTGCCGCGCAGCACGCCGTCGATGTCGCTGACGGCCACCTTGACCTTTGCCGACTGCGCGCGTGCGACCGCGTCCAGCGCACGCCGATCGCCCGCGACCGCGGCCTTTCTCGTGGCCATGCCTTGTCTCCTCGTTGTTGTTCCAGCGTCGGATCGGCGAAAGGTCGTGCGCACGCCGGACCCTGCGCTCCGGACCGCCCCCGGGCGGCCCGCGCGCGAGTCTGCAACAGCTCGCCGGCGATGTCCAAGGCAGCGGCGGCCACACGACGGACGGCTTGATTGTTCCGCCGATCTCCCCCATTTCCCGGCTCGGGCCCATCGCGGTCGGCCCATATAATTCAGCCAGTTGCGCATCGGAGAAGGAGCCATGCCGATTTACGCCTACAAGTGTTCGTCCTGCGGGCACGCGCAGGACGTGTTGCAGAAGATCTCCGACGAACCGCTGACCGTGTGCACGGCGTGTGGCGCGGCGACGTTCGTCAAGCAGTTGACCGCCGCGGGGTTCCAGCTCAAGGGCAACGGCTGGTACGTGACGGACTTCAAGAACGGCTCGTCCGGCAAGAAAGAGTCGGGCACCGGCGAGAAAAAGGACGGGGGAACGGCCGAGAGCCAGCCGTCCTCGCAGCCCGCGGCCGCCTGCGGCGCAGGGGCCTGCCCGGCCTGCTCATAGGCGGCCCCCGGTCGAGGCGGGAGAAAGCCGCGGTACACGCCGCGGCTTTTTTTCTTCAGATGCTCAAACGGTACTTCATCGCCGGCCTGCTCATCTGGCTGCCGCTGGCGGTCACGCTGTGGATCCTGGACATCATCCTGACCACGCTCGACCGCACACTGCTGCTGCTGCCGGAAGCGTGGCGCCCGGAGCAGTTGCTCGGCGTGCACGTCCCCGGTTTCGGGCTGATCCTGTCGGTGCTGGTGATTTTCGTCACCGGCGTGCTGGCCGCGAACATCATCGGCGAGCGGCTGCTGCGCTGGTGGGAAGGGCTGCTCGCGCGGATTCCGATCGTGCGGTCGATCTACTCGAGCGTGAAGCAGGTGTCGGACACGATGCTCGCCTCGAAGGGCAACGCCTTCCGCAAGGCGGTGCTGGTCGAGTTCCCGCAGCGCGGGCAGTGGGCGATCGGGCTGGTCGTCGGCGCGCCGGGTCCGGCGATCGACCGCCATCTGCACGGAGAGGTGCTGACCGTGTTCGTGCCGACCGCGCCCAACCCGACCTCCGGCTACACCATCATCGTACCGGTGGCGGAGGTCCGGGAACTCGACATCAGCGTCGACGATGCGTTGAAGTTCATCATCTCGCTCGGCGTGGTGACCCCGGGCGGCGCGCGGCCGCATCGGCCGGCTGCGCTGACCAGCGAAGATCCGCGCGCGCTGCGGGGCGGATGAGGCGGCGATGATCGACCTCGGCGCGCTGGCCCTCGACGAGCTGGCGATGTTGCTGTCGGCGATCGCCTGGATGCTGGCCGTCGCCGGCGGGCTTGCATTCTTCGCCACGCATCCCGATGCGGCGCTGAAGCGCCGGCTGTGGCCGTGGTCCAACCTGCTGGCGGCCGCCTCGTTCCTCGCGCTCGCGCTGTGGGCGAGCGGGCCGTCGGTCGAACTCGCGCCGCTGCTGCTCGTCGGTGTGGTCGGCCTTGCCGCGTTCGGCTATCGCGCTGCGCAGTTCTGCGGCCGTTGCGGCGCGACCGTGTTCGGCGCCAATCCGCTCGTGCGCGAGCGCTTCTGTCCGAAGTGCGCGGCACGGTTGCACGCGGACGCGGGTTGAGACCGCGAGTGAACCCCTTTAAGCTCCGCTCCGTGACGACGCAAGCGCATCCCGCCTCGACCCGCGCGCCGCGCGTGACGACGGTCGTCGCGACTGCCGCAGACGGCAGGCACGAGCGAAACTTTTAGGGCCGGACGCCGAACGTCCGGCCCGCCCCGCCTGCAGCCGCGCGTCGGCCCCGCCTGCGCGCACCTTCCGACCGAATCCATGGAGTTGTCATGCGTACCGAATATGCCGGCCTGGTGGACACGAGGTTCATCGGCCAGACCGTCACCCTGTTCGGCTGGGTGCACCGCCGTCGCGACCATGGCGGCGTGATCTTCATCGACCTGCGCGACCGCGAGGGCCTCGTGCAGGTCGTCTGCGCGCCCGATCACGCGGACGTCTTCGCGCAGGCCGAGCGCATCCGCAACGAATACTGCGTGCAGGTGGTCGGCGAGGTGCGTCGCCGGCCCGAGGGTACGGTCAATCCCAACCTCGTCTCGGGCGAGATCGAGGTGCTGTGCCGGCAATTGACGATCCTCAACCCCTCGGTTCCGGTGCCGTTCCAGCTCGACGACGACGATCTGTCCGAGAGCACGCGGCTGACGCACCGCGTGCTCGACCTGCGCCGCGCGCCGATGCAGAAGAACCTGCGGCTGCGCCACCGCGTGACGATGGCGGTGCGCAGGTTCTTCGACGCCGCGGGCTTCATCGACATCGAAACGCCGATGCTCACGAAGAGCACGCCGGAAGGCGCGCGCGACTACCTGGTGCCCTCGCGCGTGCATCCGGGGCACTTCTATGCGCTGCCGCAGTCGCCGCAACTGTTCAAGCAGCTTCTGATGGTCGCGGGCTTCGACCGCTATTACCAGATCGTCAAGTGCTTCCGCGACGAGGACCTCCGCGCCGACCGGCAGCCAGAGTTCACGCAGATCGACGTCGAGACCTCGTTCCTGACCGAGCAGGAGATCCGCGACCTCATGGAGGAGATGATCCGTACGGTCTTCGACGAAGTGCTCGGCGTGAAGCTGCCCGATCCCTTTCCGGTGATCAGCTACGCGGACGCGATGCGGCTGTACGGCTCGGACAAGCCGGACCTGCGCGTGAAGCTGCAGTTGACCGAACTGACCGACGCGATGCGCGACGTCGAGTTCAAGGTGTTCAGGAGCGCGACCGAACTGAAAGACGGACGCGTGGCCGCGCTGCGCATCCCGAAGGGCGGCGAGATGCCGCGTTCGGAGATCGACGGCTACACCGAGTTCGTCAAGATCTACGGCGCCAAGGGGCTCGCCTACATCAAGGTCAACGAGCGCGCGAAGGGCCGCGACGGCCTGCAGAGCCCGATCGTCAAGAACCTGCACGACACCGCGCTCGCCGCGATCCTCGAGCGCACGGGTGCTGCGGACGGCGACCTGATCTTCTTCGGCGCCGACCGCGCGAAGATCGTCGCCGACAGCATGGGCGCGCTGCGGGTCAGAATCGGCCACAGCGAATTCGGCCGCAGGCACGGGCTGTTCGCCGAGGGGTGGAAGCCGGTGTGGGTCGTCGACTTCCCGATGTTCGAGTTCGACGAGGACGAGCAGCGCTTCGTCGCCGCCCACCATCCGTTCACGAGCCCGAAGGACGAGCACATCGACTATCTCGAAACCGATCCGGCGAAGTGCCTGGCCAAGGCGTACGACATGGCGCTGAACGGCTGGGAGATCGGCGGCGGATCGGTGCGGATCCATCGAGAGGACGTACAGAGCAAGGTGTTCCGCGCGCTGAAGATCGGCCCCGAGGAGGCGCGCGCCAAGTTCGGCTTCCTGCTGGACGCGCTGCAGTACGGCGCGCCGCCGCACGGCGGGATCGCCTTCGGCCTGGACCGCATCGTCACGATGATGGCCGGGGCCGAGTCGATCCGCGACGTGATCGCCTTCCCGAAGACGCAGCGCGCGCAATGCCTGCTGACGCAGGCGCCGAGCACGGTCGACGAGCGGCAGTTGCGCGAGTTGCACATCCGGCTGCGCGGCGAGCCGAAGGCGGCGGAGGCGAAGACCGTCTCCGCATGATCGTCGCCGCGCCGACGGACCGATGCCGTCATTCAAGATCCCGGAGTCGGTCCTCGTCGTGATCCACACCCCCGCGCTCGAGGTGCTGCTGCTCGAGCGCGCGGATCATCCCGGCTTCTGGCAGTCGGTTACGGGCAGCCTCGCGCGGCCGGACGAGTCGCTCGCGCAAGCCTGCGCGCGCGAGGTGCGCGAGGAAACGGGCTACGCGGCGCCGCCGACCGCGTTCGACGACTGGCACCTCACGCATCGTTACGCGATCTACCCGCAGTGGCGGCACCGCTACGCGCCCGGCGTTACGCATAATACGGAGCATGTTTTCGGGCTGCGCGTGGTATGCCGGTTCGAGCCCCGCCTCGACCCCCGCGAACACACGGCCTGGCGCTGGCTGCCGTGGCGCGACGCCGCCGACGCCTGCTTTTCCTGGACCAACGCGCAGGCGATCCGGCGTCTGGCGGATCGCTGAGCGGGCTGCCGCGATCCTGCTCGCCGCGCCGCTCGCCGCCGCGGCCGCGCCGCTGCAGCTCGAGGTCCGGCGCGACGGCGATCGCTTCGAGATCCACGCTGCCGTGCGCGTGGCCGCGCCGCCCAAACTCCTCTGGGATACGCTGACCGACTACGAGCGGTTGCGCGATTTCATGCCCGGCGTGTCTTCTTCGCGCGTGCTCGAACGCGACGGCAACCGGCTCACCGTCGAGCACCACGGCGAGTTCGACCTGCTGTTCTTCGCGCGCCCGGTGCGCGTGCGACTGGCGGTCGAGCATCGCCCGTTCACGACGATCGTCGCGCGCTCGCTGCCGCAGCTTGCCGACGGCAGCGTCTCGACGCTGCGCGACTTCGTGGGCCGCTACGAGCTGGCGGTCGTGGGCGACGGCGAGGTGCGGCTCGCGTACGACGCGCGCTTCGAACTGGCCGAACCGCTGCCGCCGGTGATCGGACCGCTCATCGGTACGCTGGCGATGCGCAGCGCGATCCGCGCCGATTTCGAAGCCCTGCTGCGCGAAATCGAACGCCGGCGGGCGGCGAAGGCGCCGATCGAGAGGAGCCGATGAGTCGCGCAGCACGCGCGTTGCTCGCCGCGGCCGCGTTGGCTGCGGCCGGCTGCGCCACCGTCGATCCCTACGCGCGCGCGCCGATCGCGCAGCACCTCGAGCGCAGCGACGCCGCGGGCGATTGCGCGCGGCTGTTCCGCGATGTGGATGCGCGGATCGACGCGCTCGGCGTGCGCGACGCGATGGCGCCGCGGGTGCCGGGTTTTCCGTATTTGCGCGTCGACCGTGCCACCGCCGCGCTGCGCGACGAAGCACTTGCGGCGCGCGCAAGCTTCGGCGTGTGGAGCGAGCTGATGGCGCGGCTCGACCGGCAGGCGCGCACTGCGGAACTGGCCAACGCCGGCGCCGCCGGCCTGCCGCCCGCGGCCGCGCTCGACGCCTGCCGCTACCAGCTCGCGGTCGCGGACGACGGCGAAGTCGCGCGGCTCGCGCAAGCGGCGCGCGTGCCCGACGACTACTCGCTGCTGATGCGGGCGCTCGGGCTGTATCCGCTGACGCGCCTGCCGTTTGCCGCCGGCATCCGCGCCTGGCACGACCGCACGCGCGCCGTCTTCGCTACGCCGCTCGAAGCGCTGCCGGTCGCGGGCCGTCCCGTGCGTTACGCGCCGGCGGCGCGCATCGAGTCGATGCCGGCGGTCGCGCAGTCCGCGGCGTTCGGGCTGCCGGCGGTGCCAGCGGCGCGGCTCGCAGAGCTCGTGCTGCGCAACGCGCCGGTGCTGGAGGTCGATACGGTCTCGGACGACGACCGCATCGGCGCGCTCGGCTGGCGGCCGGGCGAGGCCCCACGCATCGCCGTCGACGTCGAACGTCCCGTCGCCTACGTGCGCATCGCGCACACGCGGATCGCGGACCGCGTGCACCTTCAGCTCGTCTACACGTTCTGGTTCCCGGCGCGTCCGCCCGAAGGGGCCTTCGACATCCTCGCCGGTCATCTGGACGGGCTCGTCTGGCGCGTGACGCTCGGCGCGGACCTCGAGCCGCTCGTCTACGACTCGATCCACCCCTGCGGCTGCTATCACATGTTCTTCCCGACCGCACGCGTGCGCGCCCGGCCGCAACCGGAGACGCTCGACGAAGGGCTGTTCGCGCCGCAGACGGCCGCGGTGCCCGCTGCCGGGGAACGCATTGTGCTGCGCGTGGCGCACCGCACCCACCACCTGCAGCGCGTGCGCGCCGCCGCCGACGGGGGCGCGGCGGTGACCTACGCACTGCGCGACGACGACGAGCTGCGCAGCCTGCCGCTGCCCGACGGCGGCCGTCGCAGCGCGTTCGGCCCCGACGGGCTCGTGCCGGATAGCGAGCGGCCGGAGCGCTTCATTTTCTGGCCGATGGGCATCGCCAGCGCCGGCCAGATGCGCCAGTGGGGCCGCCACGCGACGGCCTTCGTCGGCCGCCGCCACTTCGACGATCCGCTGCTCTTCGACAAGTACTTCGAAGTGGTCCGATAGAGAAAATGGTGTCTGACCCCAATTTTGTGCCTGGTCGGTGCACGCCGTGAAGCTGCGCGTCGCGACCTACAACATCCACAAGGGCGTGACCGGCATCCGCCGCCGCCCGCGCATCCACGACGTGCGCATGGCGCTGCAGGCGATGAACGCCGACATCGTGTTCCTGCAGGAAGTGCAGGACCGCAACGAGCGGCTGGCGGCGCGCCATGCCGCGTATCCGAAGTCCACGCAGATCGAGTTTCTCGCCGCGCAGATCTACGAGCACCACGCATACGGCATGAACGCGGTCTATCCGCACGGCCACCACGGCAACGCCATCCTGTCGCGCCACACGATCCGTCACTTCACGAATCACGATGTGTCGGACCACGCGCTGGAGAAGCGCGGGCTGCTGCACGCCGTCAGCCGCATCGGCAAGCGCGACGTGCATCTGATCTGCGTGCACTTCGGGCTGTTCAAGCGCAGCCGGCTGCGGCAGGCGAGCTTCCTGATCGACTTCGTCGAGTCCGAGGTTCCCGCCAGGGCGCCGCTGATCATCGCCGGCGACTTCAACGACTGGCAGCGCCGCGTGGACACCGAGCTGCGCCGGCGGCTCGGCGTGATCGAGGCGTCCGACGCCGCCGCCGAGCCGACCTTGCTCGACCGTCTGCTGCCCTGGCGCGGCGGCGAGCGCGCGAACGGCATCGGCAAGGCGCGGCTGGCGCGCACCTACCCGGCGCTTATGCCCTGGCTGCACCTGGACCGCATCTACCTGCGCGGTTTTCGCGTCGGCGCCGTGCACGTGCCGCGCGGGGCGGCATGGGCAAAGCGCTCCGATCACGTGCCGCTGATCGCCGAGCTGCAGTTCAAGTAAGCGGAACCCGTCTCATGTCAGCAAGCCCGCCGCGGTCGCGCCCTGCAGCGCGACGCTTCGAGCTGTCGCCGCGCCCGGTCGTCTATGCCGGCAACCGCGTGCGGCTGCTGGTCAACGGCGAGCAGTATTTCCCGGAGCTTCTGGCGGCGATCGATGCGGCGCGCCGCTCGATCCACCTCGAGACGTACATCTTCGCCGACGACAACATCGGCAAGCGCGTCGTGTTCGCGCTGGCGGCTGCCGCCGGCCGCGGCGTGCAGGTGCATCTGATCATCGACGGCTATGGCGGCGGAGAACACGCACGCCGGCTCGTGCGCGAACTCGGCGCGCAGGGCGCGCAGGTGCGCATCTACCGGCCGGAGCGCTGGTGGCGGCTGCAACGGCGGCTGCTGCGGAGGCTGCACCGCAAGATCGCGGTGATCGACGACGCGATCGCTTTCGTCGGCGGCATCAACATCATCGACGACCACAACCACCCGGGCGCCGAGCGCGGGCGGCTGGGACCGCGCTTCGACTTCGCGGTCGCTTGCGAAGGTCCGATCGTGACCGCGATCGCGCTGGCGGCCAAGCGCTTGTGGTGGACGCTGTCGCTGGTCGATCCGGCCCGGCGGGCCGGGCCGCTGCCGCAGCTTGCGGGGCAGCCGCGTCCGCGCTACTTCGCCGACGGCGTGCGCGCCAGCCTGCTGCTGCGCGACAACCTGCGCCATCGCCGCACGATCGAACGCGCCTACCTCGAAGCCATCGCCGGCGCGCGACACGACATCCTCATCGCCTGCGCGTACTTCCTGCCCGGGCGCCGCTTCCGCGCGGCGCTGCTCGACGCGGCGGGCCGCGGCGTGCGCGTGCGGCTGCTGCTGCAGGGGCGCGTCGAGTATTCGCTGCAGCACCACGCTCAGCGGGCGCTGTACCACCGGCTGCTGGCCGGCGGCATCGAGATCTACGAGTACGTGCCGAGTTATCTGCACGCGAAGGTCGCGGTGATCGACGGCGACTGGTCGACGGTCGGATCGAGCAACATCGATCCGTATTCGCTTCTGCTCGCGCGCGAGGCCAACGTCGTCGTCTACGACGCCCGCTTCGGTGCCGAACTGCAGGCGGTGCTCGAACGCGCCATCGAGCGCGACGCCTACCTGCTGCGCGCCGAGGACTACGCGCGCCGCTCGTGGCTCGAGCGGTGGCGGGACTGGCTCGCCTACCGCATCGTGCGGCTCGCGACCGTCGTGCTGGCGCGCGCGAAGGACTACTGACGCGCCGGCGGCGAGGATCGCCGGACGCCCGCCGCCGGTCAGGCGCGTTGCGGCACCGCCGGACGTCCCAAGGCCGCGTGACCCCATCGACGCGAATCCGCCGTGCGGGGGTGCGTGCGCGGGAATACAGTGCCGATGCGCACTGTTTCCGCCAGGTCCGCCCAGGACGATCAACCGAAGGAGGTCCACCATGAGGATGAAACTTGCGTTCGCCGTGTCCGCGCTGGCGTTCTCGTCGGCTGCGCTCGCGTTCCACTGCCCGGCCGATATGAAGAAGATCGACGAGGCGCTGGCCAGGAACCCGAAGCTGACCGCCGAGCAGATGGCCGAGGTGAAGAAGTACCGCGCCGACGGCGAGGCCCTGCACAAGGCCGGCAGGCACCGGGAGTCGGTCGATACGCTGGCCAAGGCGATGAAGATCCTCAACATCAAGTAACCGACGTGACCGTCGGGGGCGCCGCCTGCGGGCGGCGTTTTTGTTTTTCCGTCGATCGCGTTGCTCCGGCCGCATCGCTCGGTGGCGTCGCGCGAGCGCGCGTGTTCGGTCGCGACGTGGCTCGCTTCGGCCGGGCCAGGGGCTACAACATATCGGAGTCTTGGGCGTTCTTCTTCAATATCTTGTAGGCGCGGACCGCGAGCGGCTCGTCGTCGCCGCCGCCAAGCGTCCCGTTTCTCCTCTGAAAAACGTTGTCCCTTCGCAAGATTTCCGGCGTTTTCCCTCTGAAAACGCTTGATTCCCGACGCGTTTCGCTTAGTATCCGGCTCACGCAACGAGAGCGCTCTTCATGCACCTTGAGCCGAGAACGCTGTCGCTGTGATTCGCCAACTCATTCAGGAGATCAACATGGCAACGAAGAAAGCGAAGAAGGCGGCCAAGAAGGCCCCGGCCAAGAAGGCCAAGAAGGCGGCGCCGAAGAAGGCCGCAAAGAAGGTTGCGAAGAAGGCCGTCAAGAAGGTCGCGAAGAAGGCCGTCAAGAAGGTCGCGAAGAAGAAGGTCGCGCGCAAGCCGAACGCCGCGTTCATGAAGCCGATGACGCCGACCGGCCCGCTCGCCGCGATCATCGGCGCCAGCCCGATGCCGCGCACCGAGGTGACGAGCAAGATCTGGGCGTACATCAAGAAGAACAAGCTGCAGGACGCCGTCAACAAACGGATGATCAACGCCGACGAGAAACTGCGCGCGCTGTTCGGCAAAGCGCAGGCGTCGATGTTCGAGCTGACCAAGTTCGTCAGCAAGCACCTGAAGCCGTAAGCGCCGAAGCGCGTCCGCTCCTGGGGCCCGGGCGACCGGGCCCTTTTTCATTCGGCGTCGAGCCCGCGCAGCGCCGCGGCGATCGTCGGCGCCAGCGCGATCCGGTTCGATGGATGCGCGATCGAATCCGTGCTCCATACTTCCCGCACGCCGGCGGCCGCCAGCGCCTCGAGCGCGTCGCCGACAAACAGCGGATGCGTCACCGCAACGTCGACCCGGGCCGCTCCGGCCGCATACGTCGCGCGCGCGGTGCGCGCCAGGGTCCGCCCGGTGCTGGCGACATCGTCGACCAGCACGACGTGGCGGTCGCGCAGTTCGACCGCGGGCAGCTCGATCTCGACCTCGTGGTCGCCGCGGCGCGTCTTGCGGCCGACGGCGAACTCGAACCCGCCCGCCTGGGCCGCCTGCGCCACCCACTGCGCCGATTCGCCGTCGGGGCCCAGCAGCAGCGGCCGAAGGCCGAGCTGCGCGACGAAACGGCCGACGAGCGGCGCGGCGGAAAGCGCGATGGCGCGACGAGCGGGCACCGCCTGAGCCAGCGTTTCGGTGCGGTGCAGGTGCGGGTCGACCGTGATCACCGCGTCGAACAGTCCGGCGAGAAAACGGCCGACGATCTGCTGGCTGACCGCTTCGCCTTCCGCAAAAGCCATGTCCTGCCGCATATACGCCAGATACGGCGCCACCAGCGCGACCTGCCGTGCGCCGAGCGCGCGCGCCGCCTGCGCGGCAAGCAGCAGCTCGACGAGCTTTTCGTTCGGATGATCGAGCGAGCGCAGCAGCACCACGCGCCCGGGCAGCCGCGAAGGCAGCGTGAGCTTGAGCTCGCCGTCGGGGAAGCGGTGCCGCGCGACGGTGCGCATCTCCAGCGCCGCCTCGGCGGCCAGCGCGCGCGCGAACTTCGCTTCGTCGTCGAAGGCGAGCAGCATCAGAACTCCACGAAGACCTTGGGCACCTGGTCGGCGGCGCCGATCGAATAGCCGGTCGCGCGCCCGGCGACCTGGCGGGCGAATTCCAGCTCGGAGGCGCTGTCGGCGTAAACCCGATAAAGCGGCTCGCCGCGAACGACTTTTTCACCGAGCTTGCGTAACAGGTCGACGCCGGCGCCCTTGACCTTCGGTGCGCCCGCCAGGCGCGCGATGCGCGCGAGCCGCTCGTTGTCGATGCCGGTCACCACGCCATCGTCCTCGGCCACGACGTCGTAGGTCAGCCGCGCCAGCGGCGGCGGCACGGCGCGGCGGCCCTGCGCGTCGAGGATCTCGTTCATCTTGGCGGCCGCCCGACCGGAGTCGAGGATGTCGCGCGCGACCGCGAAGCCGTCGCCGCCGCGCAGATCCGGATCGAACTCGAGCACCCGGCCCGCCAGCCGCAGCGCCTTGACGCGCAGGTCGCTCGGCGCGGCGGGGTCGTTGTTCAGCACCTGCATCACGTCGCGCGCTTCCAGCACCGGGCCGATGCCGCGGCCGACCGGTTGGCGACCGTCGGTGATCACCGCGTCGAGCGCCAGCCCCATACGGTGCGCGACGTACTCGAACAGCTTCTTCAACCGCTGCGCGTCGTCCATGTGCCGCACCTTCGCCGTCGGCCCGAGCGGGATGTCGAGCACGAGGTGGGTGGAGCCGGCCGCGATCTTCTTCGACAGGATCGAGGCCACCATCTGCCCCGGCGAGTCGATCGTCAGCGGGCGCGACACCGAGATCAGCACGTCGTCGGCGGGCGAAAGCTGCGCGCGCCCGCCCCAGGCGAGGCAGCCGCGATGGCGCCGGACGATCTCGGCCATCCGCTCGAACGGCAGCTCGACCTGCGCCAGACACTCCATCGTGTCGGCCGTCCCCGCGGGCGAAGTGATCGCGCGGCTCGAGGTCTTGGGGATCAGCATGCCGTGCGCCGCAACGATCGGTACCACCAGCATCGACGTGCGGTTGCCCGGTATGCCGCCGATGCAGTGCTTGTCGACGACCGGACGCTCCTTCCAGTCGAGTTTGCGGCCGGCGGCGACCATCGCCTCCGTGAGGAAAAGCACCTCGTCGCGGTCCAGCTCGAACTGGTTGGTCGCGACCACGAAGGCCGCCAGCTCGATTTTCGAGTAGCGGTGCGCGGCGATGTCGCGCACGATCGCGTGCAGCTCCTCGCGCGTCAGCCGTTCGCCGCCGATCTTGCGTTTCAGCGCCGAGATCGAAGGCGGCGGTTCGGCGTGCGCGATCTGCACCGGCTGCCCGTCGGCCGCGCCGAGCTGCTCGAACGCCTCCTCCGACAGACCCAGTTCGCACATGCCGATCAGGCGGTCGTCGTCGACGACGTTGAGCACCGCGAGGATGGTCCGGCCGTCGGCGCGGACCTCGACCTTCGACAGCGCCTGGAAGCCCTCGGCGCGGTAGACGGGACAGTCGCGCCGCAGATAGACGACGTTCTCGCGGTAGGTGTCGATGCCCACCTTGCGCGCGACGAGTGCGGCCGGCGCGGCTTCAGGCGTCATAGCGCGTCTGCGGCGCGGCGACCGTCGTGCTCCACTTCAGCTCGCGCGCGATGCGCGCCGACAGCGCGTGCGCGGCCTGCGGCTCGCCGTGCGCGACGAACACCGCTTTCGGCCGGCGCGGCACCGCGCGCAGCCACGCCATCAGCGAATCCTGTCCGGCGTGCGCCGACAGCCCGCCCAGCGTGTGCACGCTCGCGCGCACCGGGATCGTTTCGTCGAACAGGCGCACCGAGCGCGCACCGTCGACGATGCGCCGGCCGAGCGTGCCTTCGGCCTGGAAGCCGGTGAACAGCACCGCGCACTCGCGCCGCGGCAGGTTGTGCCGCAGATGGTGGCGGACGCGGCCCGCCTCGCACATGCCGCTGGCGGCGACGATCACCGCGCCGTTCCTGATCGAGTTCAGGAACATCGAATCCTCCGCGCTTTCCGTATAGCGCAGCGCAAACGGCAGTTTGCGCGCGCGCTGGGCGACGTGAAACTCGTGCGCCAGTTCGTCGAGCGCCTCCAGGTGCGCGAACGTGACCTCGCTGGCCTGCGCCGCCAGCGGCGAATCGACGAACACCAGCGGCACCCGCACCCGGCCCGCGCGCGCCAGCCGATACAGCAGCACGATGAACTCCTGGGTGCGGCCGAGCGCGAACGCCGGAACGATCACGTTGCCGCGCCGCTCGTGCAGCACCTCGTGCAGCACCGTCAGCAGCTCGTCCTCGGTGTCGGCGAGCGGCCGGTGGTTGCGGTCGCCGTAGGTCGATTCGACGACCAGCACATCGGCCGCGCCGGGCGCGTCGCGGTCGCGCACGATCAGCGGCGAAGCCTCGCCCAGATCGCCCGACACCACGAGCCTGCGCTCGCGCCCGTGGTCGCGCAGCGCCACCTCGGCGAATGCCGCGCCGACGATGTGGCCGGCGCTGCGAAAGCGCACCGCCGCGTTCGAATGCGGACGGAACTCGACGTCGTACGGCACGGCGCACAGCCGCGTGGCCAGCCGGTCGATGTCCTCGATCGCGTACAGCGGCCGCTCGGTCGCGCGCGCACCGCGCGACGGGCCCGACCCGCGCCCCTGCACGTAGGCGCTGTCCTTCAGCATCACCGGCACCAGGTCCGCGGTCGGCTTCGTGCAGTAAATCATCGGCGCGCGACCGCGTGCGGCCGCGAAGCGCGCGAGCAGCCCGCAGTGGTCGATGTGCGCGTGGGTCAGCAGCACGAAGTCGATCCGACCGAAGTCGCGCGCGTACGCGGCGCGATTCCTCGCCGCCGCGTCGCGCCCGCCCTGGAACATCCCGCAGTCGACCAGGAAACGCACATCGTCGGCCTCGACGCGCAGGCACGATCCGGTCACCTCGCCGGCCGCGCCGAAGAAAGTCAATCGCACTCGCGAGCCTCCCGGGCCGAGTCCAAGCGCGCGGGATCGTCCAATGGGGCCGTGTCGGCCTGGGCCATCCTCCGGCTCAAACCAGTTCGCGCAACAGGACCCATGCGGGCGCGACGCGGATGCCGTCCCGATCCACGTAGTCGCGCCTGCCCGCCGCGCTGACCTGCCAGGCCGGCACCAGCGGGTAGCGCTGCTTCAGATAGCGCAGTGCAGGCGCGACCGGTTCGTCGCTCCACTTCGCCTCCACGAATGCGATCGGTCGCTGCCTCTCGGTCAGTACGAAGTCGACCTCGCTTCCGTCGACGTCACGGAAGTATCGCAGCTCGACGCTCCGGCCCTGCGTGTCGACCTGGTAGTCGGCTCATTTGAGCAGGTGCGAAGCGACCAGATTCTCTAAGCGCGCGGACGCATCGGGTACGAGGCTCCAGTCGTAGTGGTAGTGCTTGCGTTCCTTCTTCACGGCGCGCAGCCGCGGCGCACCGAACGGAGCGACCCGGAACACCGCGTAAACACGCTCGAAGATCTCGATCCAGCGCGACAGCGTCGGATCGCTCACCTGCACATCCTGGCGCAGCGCGTTGATCGAAAGCGGGCTGCCGACGCGTTCCGGCAACGGGATCATCAGCGGCTCGAGCTTGGCGAGATCGCTGACCGCTTCAAGGCTCGCGATGTCCTCGCGTGCCAGGCGGTCGCGATACGCATGCGACCAGCGGCGCGCCTCGGTTTCCGAGCCGCTGAAGAAGGGCTCGGGCATCCCGATAGCGCCAGCAGTGCGTGCAAGGTGTCCCGGTCCGCCGTGCCGAGCTCGGCGATCGACAGGGGGTGAAGCCGCAGATAGTAGTACCACCCTTGAAGCGAATCGCCGCCGAAGCGGTACAGGTCGAGCCGCGCGCTGCCGGTGACCAGTATGCGGCGCCGCCCGGCGAACTCGTCGTATACGCCCTTGAGGAAGTTGCGCCAGCCGCGGAACTTGTGGATCTGGTCGAAGAACAGATCGCCCGTGGCGCGCAGTTCGCGCCTGAGGATGGCCGCCCGGTGCGCGGGAATGTCGAAATTGTGCCAGGCGCGCGGGTCGGTCACGATGGCTTGCCCATGCGAGGTTTTGCCCACCTGGCGCGGCCCGCTGACGAACACCATCTTGCGCGCCAGGTCGGCCTGGACCTGCGCCTGGAGATAGCGGGTCAGGCGGACGGCGGGAATCGGCGGCGCTCCTGGAAAATTTCGCCAAGGTTAAAAACACTTGCTGGTTTTCTTCAACCTTGGCTCAAATCGCCCGGACGCGCCGACACCGGCCGCGGCGTGCCGACCGGCTCGGCACGGCACTTTGGACATAATCGGCCGCGTGCCCTCGATCGTCCTCGCCACGCTGAACACCCGCTACGCGCACGCCTCGCTCGGGCTGCGCTATCTGCGCGCGAATCTGGGTGCGCTGCGCGAGCGGTCGGCGATTCCGGAGTTCGTCGTCGAGCGGCGGCCGGAGGAGATCGTCGAGCAACTGCTGGCCGCGCTCGACGGCAGCGGACCGCGCATCGTCGGCTTTGGCGTCTACATCTGGAATGTCGAGGCGACCACGCGTGCAGTTGCGCTGCTGAAGACGGTCGCACCCGAAGTCGTCGTCGTGCTCGGCGGGCCGGAGGTGAGCCACGAGGTCGACGCGCAGCGCATCTGCCGGCTCGCCGACTACGTCGTCACCGGCTGGGGCGACGTGACCTTCGCGAAGCTCGCGCAGGACATATTCGCGGGGCAGCGGCCTTTGACCAGGGTCCATGTCGGCGAGCAGCCGCCGCTGGCTGCGATCGCGCTGCCGTACGGCGAGTTCCGCGACGAGGATCTGCGCCACCGCTACGTTTATGTCGAAGCGTCGCGCGGCTGTCCGTTCAGGTGCGAGTTCTGCCTGTCGGCGCTCGACAGGACGGTGTGGCCGTTTCCGCTCGAGCCGCTGCTGGCGGCACTGGCGCGGCTGTACGAGCGCGGCGCGCGCCACTTCAAGTTCGTCGACCGCACGTTCAACCTGAAGGCGGAGACGGCGCGCGCGATCCTGGAGTTCTTTCTTGCGCGCATCGACGCGCGGCCGGACGATGCGCCGTTTGCGCACTTCGAGCTGATCCCCGACCATCTGCCCGAGCGGCTGCGCGAGCCGATCGCGCGCTTTCCCGCGGGCACGCGGCAGTTGGAGATCGGCATCCAGACGTTCGACGAAGAAGTGCAGAAGCTCATCGCGCGCCGGCAGGACAACGCGGCCGCAGAGGCGAACCTGCGCTGGCTGCGCGCGCACACGAACGCGCACCTGCACGTCGATCTGATCGCCGGACCTTCCGGGCGAGGACCTCGAGAGTTTCGCGCGCGGCTTCGATCGCCTCGTGCGGCTTGCGCCGCACGAAATCCAGCTCGGCATCCTGAAGCGGCTGCGCGGCGCACCGATCGCGCGTCACGACGAGGCGTACGGCCTGCGCTTCAACCCCGAGCCGCCAGACAACGTGCTGGCGACCGACCGTATCGACTTCGCGACGATGCAGCGCATCGCGCGCTTTGCGCGCTACTGGGATCTGGTCGCGAACTCCGGCCGCTTCGCGCGCACGCTGCCGCTGCTGCTCGCGGCCGATCGGCCGCAGGCGTCGCCGTTCGCGCGCTTCCTGGCGCTATCCGACTGGCTGTATCGGACGACGGGCAAGACGCACGCGATCGCCAACGAGCGGTTGTACGAACTCGTGCATGCGTTCCTCGTGACGCAGCTCGGTGTGTCCGCCGCAGCCGCCACACACGCGCTCGCCGAAGACTATCTGGCGAGCGGCGCGCGCGGGCGGCTCGGCTTCGCGGACATCGAGGCGCTCGCCGACGAACACCGCAAGCGTGGCGCACCGGCACGCGCTGCGCCGCCACGACAGTCGCGTCATCTGCAAGGCTGAGCCATGCGGCCCTGAAACCGCGGCGTAGCGGTGCGCAGAGCCCGAAAGACGGGCCGGGCAGCGGAAAGTGCGCGCCGTCGCGTCGGCGAACAGCGGTACTGCCGCCGCCTCGGCGTGCAACTCGGTCGACCGCGCGGCCGCAGCCGCGCTAGGCTTTTGCGCATGGCCTGGCAGCCCGTCGAAACCGTGCCGATCGATCTGGACACCGGCATTGCGCCGGATCGGGCGCAGGCGATCGCCGCGGCGCTGACGCGGCGTGCGCTGCCGCTGCTGCGCCTGCTCGATGGCCGCCCGGAGCCGCTCGCCAGCGCCGCGCTGTTCCGCGCCGACGGCCACTGGCTGGTGCTGACGTGCCGGCACCTGTTCGAAACGGGCGCCGTGCTCGGCGATCTCGGGATTCCGCTCGGCGCGAGCGGGCGCGTGCTGTGGCTGCGCGACGCGGCGCCCCGCGTGATCGAGCATCCGGTGCGCGACCTCGCATTCATCCTGATCGGCGATGGCCACGCCGCTTCGGTGCTGGCGCGTTACTGGCGGCCTGCGCCGCTTGCGCCCGAGGCGTTCGCCTCGGGCGGCGAGCTGGTCGTCGTCGCCGGCTATCCGTACGCGCAGACGCGGCGCGAGAACGCGATCGTCTACGCGCGGCCGGTCGTCGTCTTCACGCGCGCGCGGCAGTTCGGCGCCGAGGAGCTGCGTGCCGCCTATGCCCGCGTGGCGCGGCGGGTCGACGGCATCGACATCCATACGCCGCCGCTCGACGGCGTGTCCGGGGCGACATGCTGGGCCGTGTCCGCCGCTGGCGACGACCGCGAGGAGTGCGTGCTGCGCCCGGCGGGCGTGCAGGTGGCGTTCACGCACAGCCGCGAGATCCGCGCCGAGGCGCTTGCCGCGGCGCGCGAGATGTTCGAGCGGCTGCGCGCCTCGTAGCGGCTTAGGCCTGTGCCCAGCGCGAATACTTGGGCAGCGTGGCCTGCAGGAAGGCCATCTGGTCGGCCAGGATGCGCCGGTTGCTGAGGATGAAACCTTCGTTGCGGCACACCGCGTAGGGCACGTACAGCAGCGGCATCCTCGCCTGTTCGGGCGTGCGGTTGCCCTTGCGGGTGTTGCACGAGCGGCAGGCGGTCACCACGTTGGTCCACTGATGCAGCCCGCCGCGCGATACCGGCACGATGTGCTCCACGGTCAGCTCGCTCTCCGGATACTGCTCGCCGCAGTACGCGCAGATGTAGCGGTCGCGGATGAACAGGCGATGCTTGGTGAGTCCGACGTGCGCGTGCCCGCTCGGGATGCGGTGACGGCCGCGGATCATGACGATCGAACTGGCGACGAACTCGGAGCGCAGCCCCGATCGTTCCTGCACGCCGCCGCACATCGAGAAGATGTTCTCGCCCAGATCGGTCAGGACCTTGCCCGACGCGTAATAGCGCGCGGCGCGCGCCAAGGCCGCCCAGCGGACCGGTTGGCCGTGGGAGTCGACGATCAGGATTCTTGGCGCAGACTCCGAGGTTTGCATGACGGCAAGTGTGCCACGCCCCCTCGACCTTTGCATGAGCTTCCCCGGCTAACGCATTGTCGGTTCAAGCGGTGCACCGCGACCGGATCGCGGCGGCGCGAGGACCGGCAGGGAGGCCGGAGGGCCGCGAGACAGGGTGCTCGGGCCGGCGGTTCGGGCGCCTGACGCAGGCTCGGGCGGCGGGTCAGATCGGTCGCCAGCAGGCGGCCGAATAGGATTCGCGCGCGCCCGTGTCCGTGACCACGACGATCCGCGGCGGGTGGTCGTCGCGGTCGATCCGGAGCCGGCCGGCGTCGCCGGTCGCGCAGTGTCGGACGACGTCGCCTTCGCGCAGGCCCGCGCGCGCCAGCTCGCCCATCAGCGCAAGCACGTCGCGCTCATGCGCGATTCGATCCAGCTTGTGCTGCAGCGACAGCCCGGGCGAGTTCGGCAATGAGTCGTGCGCCATGCGGCGGAAGGCCAAGCGACGCGTCGGCTGCGCATTGTCGCCCGCCGTCTGTCGCGGGCAATCCGGTCTTTCCCGACGAGCATGAGGCCGGATCGACCGAAAGCCGCCGTCGGTCGCGGCCGCGCGAGTGCGTGCGGAACGGGAAAGTCGAAGCGGTGTCGTGCGTCGCACGACCCGTGGCTTCTCAGCGGTCGCGGTCCGATCCGTCGCGAAGGAAGCGCGGATCAGGGCCCGACTCGACCTTGCGCACGATGCCGTCGCTGTCGAAGTACACGGCCATCTCCGAGTTCCATACGCCGTCTTCCTTGTACGGGTACATCCAAGCGGTCAGGCCGGACAACGAAAACGTCTGCTTGTAAAACGGGACCCCGAACTCGCGCAGTACGACCGCGCGATCGTCGATGCCGATACGCAGGCGCGCGAACTTCTCGTACGTCAGCACCTGCTCGACGCGCTGCACGCGGCCGGCCGCGTCGACGTCGACCATGTACTTGGTCTGCTGAAACGGTCCGATCAGGTATTCGAGGCGCTTTGCGCCGGCGTCGAGCGCGTGTTCCGCGGTCGGGCGCCCGAATTGCGCGCGCAACTGCGCCTCGGAGGTTCCCGGCGCGACCGCGCCGGGCGTGGCGCAGCCTGCGATCGTTGCAACGCAGGCGACGGCGATCGGCAAGCGGAACATCCGCATTCGGTGGCAAGATCCGACACTTCCATCATAGAGGAAGGAGACGACGATGAAATGGCTGGTTCGCATCGTGCTGGCCCTGGTCGTGCTGGCGCTCGTGTTCGTCGGCATCGGTTTCCTGCTGCCGTCGCGATTCCATGTCGAGCGCAGTGTCGTGATCGACGCGCCGGCGGAGAAGGTCTATGCGCTGATCGCCGATCCGCGCGAGTGGAAGCGCTGGACGGTGTGGAACCGGCGCGATCCGGCGATGAGAATCGAGTACGCGGGCCCGCCCTCGGGCGTCGGCGCCAGGTGGTCGTGGCAGAGCAGGACGGAGGGTAACGGCGAAATGGAATTCACCGAAGCCGCACCGCCGAACCGGCTCGGCTACCGGCTGAGCTTTCCGGAGTTCGGTATGCAGTCCAGGGGCCTGCTGCGCGTCGTGCCCGACGGCACGGGGGTGCGCGTGTCCTGGTCGAACGAAGGCGACATGGGCGCGAACCCGCTGAATCGCTGGTTCGGTCTGATGATGGACCGGCTGGTCGGCCCGGACTTCGAAGGCGGGCTCCTCAACCTGAAACGGCTGGCGGAGTCGGCGTGATTCGTCGTCACCCGTCGCCCGTCCGCCGATCGATCCGCGGCGATAAGACCTCACCGCAGGCCCGTCCCTCCCGGGGACGGGCCGATGCTACTGCGTCGAACTCGAGCGCTTGCGCGGATAGTTGACCCAGATGACCTGGGTCCAGAAGCGTTTCGCAGCGGCTTCGACGGCGGCGACGTAGGCGGTGTCCACATCGCTTTGCGCCGCCGGGCCCGTGCCGACGGTGGCGCAACCGGATGCGAGCGTCGTCGCGGCCAGTATCGGAAGGATTCGTCTCATCGCCTCCTCCTCGAGCGTGGCGGCTGCGCGCGGGCGCGGCTTGGTCTTTGCCCATTGTCGTCGGACTTCGGCCGTAATCAAGCCCCGTGCGACGGAAGCCGCCCGCCCCGCCGTGGGCGGCGGCGAGCGGCCGCCGACCGGGGACTGTCGCCGCTGCGCGTTGGGTCAGCCTACCCAGGGCAACCCGAACCCAAGCAGGTCGGCGACGATCTTGCACGCGTCGTACGCGAACAGCGGCGCCTTCGCTTGCCGACGAACGCCGGTGCTCTACCCGCGTAAATTCGCAGACTGCCGATGAACCCCGCCACCGTCGCGCTGGTCGCCACCACCGCGATCCAGATCGCCGCCGCCGCCGCCGCGCTGACCCTGCCCGCGATCGCGCCGGTCGTCGCGCGTGATCTGGGCGTGCCGACCTCCATGGTCGGCACCTACATCGCGCTGCTGTACGTCGGCTCGTCGACCGCGGCGCTCGCCGGCGGCGGCGTCGTGCCGCGCGTCGGCGCGATTCGGCTGTCGCAGTGGTGCCTGCTCGCCTGCGCCGGCGGGTTGGCGCTCGGGCTGGCGCCTGCGCTTGGCGCGGTGGCTGCCGCGGCCGTGGTGGTCGGTATCGGTTACGGGCCGATCACGCCGGCCTCCAGCCATGTGCTGGCGAAGACCACGCCGCGCGAGAAAATGGCGCTGACGTTTTCGATCAAGCAGACCGGCGTGCCGGCCGGCACCGCGCTCGCCGGGCTCGTCGTGCCGCCGCTTGCGGTGGCTCTCGGCTGGCACGCGGCGGTGCTCGCCATCGCCGCCGCCTGCGCGCTGCTGGCGTTCGCGGTGCAGCCCTTGCGCGCGCCGCTCGATGCGGACCGCGACCGCTCGGCGCGGCTCGCCGTGGGCCAGCTCGTCGCGGGGCTGAAGCTCGTCGCCGCGTCGGCGCCGCTCCGAACGATGGCCGCGGTGTCGTTCGTCTACGCCGGCATGCAGATGTGCGTGTCGAGCTTCATCGTCGCGTATCTGGCGGAGGAGATCGGGCTGTCGCTGGTGGTCGCGGGGCTCGGGCTGACGACGGCCAACGTCGCGGGCGTGGTCGCGCGCATCGTCTGGGGCGCGATCGCCGATCGCTGGTCGTCCGCGCGCGCGGTGCTCGCGTCGCTCGGCGCGCTGATGGCGGCGGCGAGCGTCTTCGCCGCGCTGTTTACGCCGGCCTGGCCGATCGCGGCGCTGCTGGCGGTCGCGGCCGCGCTCGGCGCAACCGCGATCGGATGGAACGGCGTCTATCTGGCGGAGGTCGCGCGGCTCGCACCCGCGGGCAAGGCGGGGCTGGCGACCGGAGGCTGCCTGTTCTTCACTTTCGTCGGCGTGGTCGTCTGTCCCTACCTGTTCGGCGTGCTGCAACGGGCGAGCGGCAGCTACGCGCTGTGCTTCGCGGTGGCGGCCGGCGTGTGTGCGCTCGCCGCGGCCGCGCTCGCGCTGTCGGGGCGCGTCAGGGGGCCTTGCGGATCTGCGTGACGATCAGCGTCTCGCCCTGCTGCTCGGCGGTGAACTTCACCTTGTCGCCGACCTTCAGATCCTTGGCCGCCGCGGGGTCCTTCAGCTTGAAGCCCATCGTCATCGCGCCCATGCCGAGGTTCGGGATATCGCCGTGCTTCAGCAGAATCGTGCCTTTTTCAAGGTCGATGCGGCGGATCTCGCCGTCCGCCATCTGGGTCGCGGCGGCAGCGGGTGCCGCGGCATGATGACCGCTGTGCTGCGCAAGCGCGGCGGCGCAGGCGCCGGCCAGGACGGCGGCGAGAAGGCGTTGCGGAATCTTCATTGCGGTTGCTCCAGGGCTGGGGATGATCGTTCGGCGGCGGGTGCGCGTCTCATTCGCCATTGCATCACGAGCGCATAGATCGCGGGGATGACCGCGAGCGTCAACACGGTCGACGAAATCATGCCACCGACCATCGGCGCGGCGATCCGGCGCATCACTTCGGCTCCCGCGCCGGTGCTCCACATGATCGGCAGCAGCCCCGCCATGATCGCGACCACCGTCATCATCTTCGGCCGCACGCGTTCGACCGCGCCCTGCATCACGGCGGCGTACGGATCCGCGACCCCCGGCGCGCGGCCTTCGGCGACGAGCCGCTACGTCACGTCGCGCCACGCGTGATCGAGATAAATCAGCATCACCACACCCGTTTCCGCGGCCACGCCGGCCAGCGCGATGAAGCCCACGGCCACCGCCACGCTCAGGTTGTAATCGAGCCACCACAGCAGCCAGATGCCGCCCACCAGCGCGAACGGCACCGACAGCATCACGATCAGCGATTCGGTCACGCGCCGGAAGTTCAGATAAAGCAGCACGAAGATGATGCCGATCGCGAGCGGCACGACGATCTTCAGCTTCTCCAGCGCGCGCTCCATGTACTCGAACTGCCCGCTCCAGGTCACGTACATGCCGGGCGGGAACTTGACGTTGTCCGCGACCGCGCGGCGCGCGTCGGCCACGTAGCCGCCGATGTCGCGGCCGCGCATGTCGACGAAGATGTAGGCGGATAGCAGCGCGTTCTCGGTGCGGATCACCGGCGGCCCCTGCGTCAGCTTCGCGCGCGCGACCTGGCCGAGCGGGATCATCGCCGGCGGTTTGCCCGGCTCGGCCATCAGCGGCACCAGCACCTCGCGCTCGATGCGCTGCGGGTCGGCACGCGCGTCGCGCGGGTAACGCACGATCACGCCGAAGCGCGCGCGGCCCTCGACCGTGGTGGTCACCATTTCGCCGCCCAACGCCTGCGCCACGACGTCCTGCAGCTCGCCGATCGAAAGCCCGTAGCGCGCGAGCGCGGCGCGGTCGGGTTCGATGTCGAGGTAGAAACCGCCGGTCAGCCGCTCGGCGTACGCGCTGGTCGTTCCCGGCACGTTGCGCACGACCGTTTCGATCTCGCGCGCCACCTTCTCCATCTGCGCGAGGTCGGCGCCGAACACCTTGATGCCGATCGGCGTGCGGATGCCGGTGGACAGCATGTCGATGCGCGCTCGGATCGGCATCGTCCACGAGTTCGCCACGCCGGGAAACTGCAGCGCGCGGTCCATCTCTGCGATCAGTTTCTCGATCGTCATCCCGGGCCGCCATTGCGACTCGGGCTTCAGGTTTATCACCGTTTCGAACATCTCGATCGGCGCCGGATCGGTTGCGGTTGCCGCGCGGCCGGCCTTGCCGATTACCGATTCGACCTCGGGGAAGCTCTTGATGATGCGGTTCTGCACCTGGGCGAGTTCGGCCGCCTTCGTGATCGACATGCCGGGCAGCGACGTGGGCATGTAGAACAGCGTGCCTTCGTTCAGCGTCGGCATGAACTCGGTGCCGAGCTTCGAGGCCGGCCACAGCGTGGCCGCGCTGACCGCGATCGCCGCGAAGATCGTCACGCCCTTGTTTCGCAGCACCCACGCGATCACCGGCCGGTAGACCGCGATCAGCAGCCGGTTCACCGGGTTTTTCGACTCGGGCAGGATGCGGCCGCGGATCAGCCAGACCATCAGCAGCGGCACCAGCGTCACGCTCAACAGGGCGGCGCCTGCCATCGCGAAGGTCTTCGTGTAGGCGAGCGGCGCGAACAGCCGCCCCTCTTCGGCTTCCAGCGTGAACACGGGCAGGAAGCTCACGGTGATGATCAGCAGCGAGAAAAAGAGCGCCGGCCCGACTTCCTTGCCGGCTTCGACGATCGCGCGTGTTCGGTCGCCTCCGGCCGGAAGGCGTTCGAGATGCTTGTGCGCGTTCTCGATCATCACGATCGCCGCGTCGATCATCGCGCCGATCGCGATCGCGATGCCGCCCAGGCTCATGATGTTCGAGTTGATGCCCAGCAGCCGCATGCTGATGAAGGCGATCAGCACGCCGACCGGCAGCATGATGATCGCCACCAGCGCGCTTCTGACGTGCAGCAGGAAGATCACGCAGACGAGCGCGACGATGGCCGCCTCCTCGATCAGCGTGGTGGTCAGCGTGTCGATCGCGCGGTGGATCAGGTCCGAACGGTCGTAGACGGTTTCGATCGTCACGCCTTCGGGCAATCCCGGCGCGAGTTCCTCGATGCGCCGCTTCAGACCGTCGATCACGGCGAGCGCGTTTTCGCCGAAACGCGCGACCGCGATACCGGAAACCACTTCGCCCTCGCCGTTCAGTTCCGCCAGTCCGCGCCGCTCGTCGGGGCCGAGTTCCACGCGCGCCACGTCGCGCACGCGCACCGGCGTGCCGTTCTCCGCGCGCAGCACGAGGTTTTCGAGATCGGCCGCGCCGCGCAGGTAGCCGCGGCCGCGCACCATGTACTCGGTTTCGGCCATCTCGACGACGCGGCCGCCGACGTCGCGGTTCGAATCGCGGATGACCTGCGCCACGCGCGCGAGCGGTATGCCGTAGGCGCGCAGCTTCACCGGATCGACCACGACCTGGTACTGCTGCACGAAGCCGCCGACCGAGGCGACTTCGGAGACGCCCGGCGCGGCGGTCAACTGGAAGCGCAGGTACCAGTCCTGCAGCGTGCGCAGCTCGGCGAGCGTGCGGTTTTTCGCCTGCACGACGTACTGGTAGACCCAGCCCACACCGGTCGCGTCCGGCCCGATCTGCGGCGAGACGTTCGCCGGCAGCCGCGCGGTCGCGTAGTTCAGATACTCGAGCACGCGCGAGCGCGCCCAGTAGATGTCGGTGCCGTCCTCGAAGATCACGTAGACGAAACTGGCGCCGAAGAACGAGAAGCCGCGCACGACCTTCGACTTCGGCACCGCGAGCATCGCGGTCGTCAGCGGATAGGTGACCTGGTCCTCGACCACCTGCGGCGCCTGCCCCGGATACTCGGTGTAGACGATCACCTGCACGTCCGACAGATCCGGCAGCGCATCGAGCGGTGTGCGCGCAATCGCCAGCACGCCGGCGAAGGCGATCGCCAGCGTGGCGAGCGCGATCAGGAACGGATTACGCGCCGACCACGCGATCAGTCGTTCAAGCATGGATGCTGCTCCGCTTCTTGTTCACCACAGAGACACAGAGGCACAGAGGCACAGAGGCACAGAGGAAAGAGACACGTGTCGTTCTCCGTGCCTCTGTGGTCGAACCGTCCTGCGTTCACTTCCGCGGCTCGAGCTTGGTGACGACCCATTCGCCCGGCTTGCGCTCGACGAACTCGAACCGGATCTCCGCGCCGGGCTTGACGGCCTTGGCGACCGCATCGTTGGCGGGAACGAACTCCATCGTCATCGCCGGCCATTTCAGGCTCGGCACCGGCTCGTGCGTGATCAGCAGCATCCCCGTTTTCGCGTCGATGTCGTCGAGCCTTCCGCGCGCGCTGTGGGCGACCTGGACCTTGCCGGCTGCTGCCGACGCGTCGGGGGCGGTCATCGAGCCGAGCGCCGCTTTCAGGTTGCTTTCGGCGTCGATCAGGAAGTTGGCGGCGACGACCACGCTTTCGCCTTCCTTGACGCCGTCGAGCACGGCGACGTATTCGTCGCCGCGGCTGCCGAGCCTGACTTCGCGCGGCTCGAAGCGGCCGTCGCCGCGATCGACCAGCACGACGCGGCGCGAGCCGCTGTCGATCACCGCAGAGTTCGGCACCGCGAGCACGGTGTCGCCGCCGGCGGCGATCTCGACCTGCCCGTACATCGCGGGTTTCAGCCGCCCGCCGGGATTCGCCAGCTCGATCCGCACCTGCGCCGAGCGCGTTTCGGGCTTCAGCGTCGGGTACAGGTAGGTCACGCGTCCCTCGAAGCGCTGGCCGGGGTACGCCTCGAGCCGCGCGCCGGCGCGCTGGCCGACGCGCACGCGGCCGATGTCCTGCTCGAACACGTCGGCGATCAGCCACGCGTTCGACAGGTCGGCGATCTGGTACAGCATCTCGCCGGGCATGAAGCGCATGCCCTGCACGGCCTTCTTTTCGAGCACAAAGCCCGTCACCGGCGCGCGGAAGCTCAGGTTGCGGCGTGGCTCGCCGCCGGCCGCAAGCTGCGCGATCTCCTCCTCGCTCACGTCCCAGTTGCGCAGCCGCGCCAGCGCCGAATCCGCCAGCCGCTTCATTCCGGCGACCGTCTGCGGATCGGCGTCCTTCACCTGCGCCAGCCCCTGCGCGGCGACCGCATATTCGCGCTGCGCGGCGAGCAGCTCCGGGCTGTAGGCGTCGAAGAGTTTCTCGCCGGCAGCCACGAACTGGCCGGTGGCGTTGACGTACAGCCGCTCGATGTAGCCCTCGAACTTGGGCGTGATCGCGAACACGCGGCGCTCGTCGACTTCGATGCGGCCGGTCGCGCGCACGACCGCGTCGAGCGCGCGCCGCTCGACGCGCGCGGTACGCACGCCGAGCTTCTGCACCTTCTCCGGGCTGATCTTCACGCCGCCGGTGTCCTGCTCCTCGCCTTCGTAGACGGGGATGTAGTCCATGCCCATCGAGTCCTTCTTCGGCACGGGCGAGATGTCCGGCAGCCCCATCGGGTTGCGGTAGTACAGGATCTTCTTGCCGCCCTTGTCCGGCATCGGATCCGCGTTCGCCGCCGCCACCGGCGCATGCGCCCCGCGCGTGCCGACCCAGTACCCGGCACCTGCGGCGATGGCCGCGACCACAAGAATCGACAGGGCCATGCCAACCGCACGCCCGCGCTCGATCCTCGATCCTCATAGCTCTTCTCCCAGCAGCCGCTCGATCTCCGCCAGCCGCATGCGCGCCTCGGCGCGCGTCCTGATCAACGTGATGCGCGCCTGCCGGATCTGGCGCTGCGCATCGAGCACGGTGGCGAAATCGACCTTGCCCGTCTCGTAGCCGGCAAGCGCCGCCTGCAACGTCACCTCGGCCTGCGGCAGCAGGCTCGCCCGGGCAGCGCCTCGACGCGATGCGCGGCTTGGAGCGCGGCAAGGTTTTCGCCGAGCGCGGCGAGCGCCTCGGTCGCGACCGCTTCGCGCCGTGCCCGCGCCGCCTCGAGCATCGAAAGCGCTTCGCGCTCCTCGGCGCGGCGGCTCGTCTGCCGCAGCGGGATGTTGATCTCGAACATCAGCTCCCACTCGCTGACGCGGTTGCGCATCTGGATCGGCGCGACGCCGAACGTGAACTCGGGGTACCGGTTCGCGAATACCGCGTCCTTGCCGCGCTCCGCGGCGCGGATGCGCGCGTCCTCGGCGGCCAGTTGCGGGTTGCGGGCGAGCACGCGCTCGCGCAGCGTCGCGGCGTCGAGTCTGGCGAGCGCGGGCAGCGCGGCTTCGTCGCGCGGCGCTGCAAGCGGCGCCTCGGCCGGGCGGACCAGCAGCCCGTTGATCCGAACGCGCGCCGCTTGCAGCTCGGACTCGAGCATGGCGATGTCGCTCGCCATCGACGTGCGCTCGACCTGCGCGCGGATCGCGTCCTGCTGCGGCGCCAGCCCCCCCGCATAGCGCGCCTGCGCCACACGCTCGAGCCGGTCGACCAGGTCGAGCAGTTCGCGCGTCTGCGTGAGACTCTCGTGCGCCTGCCGGTAGCGCGCGTATGCGGTCTTGATGCGCATCGCCAGCTCGGCCCAGGTCGCGTCGGCCCGGCGCGCCGCCTCGTCGGCCGAGGCGGTCGCGGCGTCGCGTTTGGCATCGCGGCTGCCCCACGCGGGAAAGGTCTGGCGGATCTGGTAGCGCGTCGAACCCACACGCGCGGGCAGCAGGTTGAAGCTGCCGCCGCTGCCCTCGTTGGTAACGTCGCGCAATTCGACCTGGAACATCGGGTCGGGCAGCGCGCCGGCGGGTGTGATCCGCTGCGCCGCGGCGTCGGCCTCGTGCCGCATCGCGCGCAGCTCGGGGTGCCTTTCCTTCGCATACGCGAGCAGCCCTTCGAGCGTAGCGCCGAGCTCGGCGGCGGGTTGCGCGACGGCAGCCGAGCAGGCGATCGCCAGCGCGAACGCGGCCGCCGCACGTCGTGCAGTGGACGGGTTGTTCATTCTTGTCTCTCCGCGGCGACGCGCTGCCGCTAGCGCGTATTGCCTTCGTACGACGCGAAGACGGTCGCGCGGCCGTCCGGCTGCACCAGCAACACGTCGTAGGGATCGACGACACCGCGATGTTCGGGGCCGTCCATGCCGGGCGAGCCGACCGGCATCCCGGGCACCGCGATGCCCAGCGCATCGGGCTTGTCGCGCAGCAGCCGCTTGATCTCGCGCGCCGGCACGTGGCCTTCGATCACGTAGCCGCCGACGAGCGCCGTATGGCACGACGCGAACTTCGACGGCATGCCGAAGCGCGCGCGCATGAAGCGCGAGTCGGGCACGTTGGTCGCTTTGACGGTAAAGCCGTTGTCCTGCAGGTGCTTGATCCAGTCGTTGCAGCAGCCGCAGGTCGGCGACTTGTAGACCTCGACCTCGGGCAGCGGGCGCTGCGCGCGCGCGAGCGCGGGAACGAGTGGAACGGCAGCGAGCGCCACCAGCGCGACGCGACGGCGAAGATCGACGGACATGACTCTTTTCTCCTGACGGTGGCCGCACGGACGGCGGCGCGGAAATCGAACGGCGGGCGTACGGGCGCGCGGGCGCGCGCGACCGCCCGTTCAGGTCAGGGAGACGCAGTACAAGATGGTGAGCGGCGGCGCATGCGGTTGCGCCAGGTCGCAACGCAGCGCGCGCGGCGGCGCTGCCGGCGGCAGCAGAACGGACGCCCACCCGCTCGTCGCGGCGGGCGGCGCGGCCGCGAACGCGGGTTGCGCGGTCGCCTGCTCTTCGCCCACGCAGTGCTTGACGCAGATCGTCGAGGCTTCGTCCTCTTCGCAGCCGCAGTCCGAATGCGCCGTGGGCGCCGGCGCTGCGGCCGCGGCGACCTCGATCGCATCGTCGAGCGCCGCGTACAGCGGACAGGCATGCGTCGCGAGTGACCATTGCGCGAGCAGCAGCGCGCACAACGCAAAGAGCGTCGTGCGGAGGCGGGTGCGTGCGCGCAGTTTCATCGGATCGGACTCGGGGCCGAACTGTAACGGAACCGGGGGCAGGCTAACGGGCCGTGGCAGGGGGCGCTTTGCGTTAGCGCAAACGCGCGACAGGCGGAGCGCATTTCCGGCTCACGGGTGCGAATGCCGGTGATGCAGGTCGGGGTAATGCGGGTGACGGTGGACGAGCCGTGCGTGCGTGTGTTCGTGCACGTGCTCGCCGGTCAGCGGATCGACGGGTGGCGCACCGGCATCGTGCGCATGCCGGTGATGCTCGTCGTGCCGGTGCGCGTGCGTGTGGGTGACCGGCTCGTGCGCGTGTTCGTGCTCGTGCTTTTCGGTCAAGTGCAGCCACAGGCCGACGCCCATCAGCGCGGCGGCAAGCCAGGCGAGCGGCGCAAGCGACTCGCCGAGCAGCGGCAGCGCGACCAGCGCGCCGACGAAAGGCGCGATCGAGAAGTACGCGCCGGTGCGCGCCGCGCCGAGGTGTCGCAGAGCGAGCACGAAGCAGACGAGGCTCGCGCCGTAGCCGGCGGCGCCGACCGCCGCGGCCGCAGCGGTCGTCGCGAGTGCGGGCGGCGCCAGACCGAGCGCGAACGCGAGCGCGGCGTTGACGCCGCCCGCGACCGCGCCCTTGAGCGCAGCGATCAGCACCGGGTCGCCGCCGGAAACCTTGCGCGTCAGGTTGTTGTCGAGGCCCCACGCGAGGCACGCGCCGACGATCGCGCGCGCGGGCCACAGCGCGCCGCGTTCGGCCGCCGCGCTCCACGTCAGCGCGAACCCGCCGGCGACGATCAGCAGCATGCCGACGACGAGGCGCCGGTCGGTGTGTTCGCGAAACACGACCCAGGCCAGCAGCGCGGTGAAGACGCCTTCGAGATTCAGCAGCAGCGAGGCCGTGCTGGCCGGCGTGGCGGCGAGCCCGACCAGCAGCAGCACCGGACCGACCACCCCGCCGGCGACGATCGCCGCGACGAGCCAGCCGAGGTCGCGCCGCATCAGCCCGGACGGCGCGCGCTGCCGCAGCGCGCGCAGCGCGAGCCAGACGCCGAGTGCGAGTCCGCTGCCCAGATACAGCAGCGATGCGAGCCACAGTGCCGGCATCTGGCCCACCAGCAGCTTCGCGAACGGCGTGCTCGCGCCGAACAGCAGCGCGGACGCGAGCGCCAGGCCGATGCCGCGCCGGCCTTCGTCGCGGGGCACGTGTGTCGCATCGGTCGCGTGATCGGTCATCGTGTTCGCCTCGGTCGCGCCGGCGATCGTATCCCGCGTTCCGGCGGCGCGCTGCGGCTTCGGAGCGTTCGTTTCGATGAGGCCGCACGCCGGCGCAATCGAGAATGTCCGCCGCGACGATGCCGGCGGACCGGCCACCGCGCCAGCGGTCAGCGCGCCGGCGGCTGCAATGGCTCATGCGCGGCGCGCATGGCCGGAATACGTGTAGGTGAAGGGTCGCGGCCCTTTCAGATACGCCCGGCGAAGATCGACGACTTCGAATCCGGCCTCGCGGATCAGTCGATCGACGTGGCGGTCGAGGTTGCAGCCGCCGGCGATGCGGCGCCACGTCGGATTGATTCGCCGCTGCCAGCGCTGCACACCGGGATCGGGCGCCCAGCCGTGTTCGACGAAGATCAGCGTGCCGCCGGGCTTCAACACGCGGCGCGCTTCGCCGAGCGCGCGCAACGCGTCCGGAATCGAGCACAGCGTCCAGGTGCTGACGACGGTGTCGATCGAGCGGTCGTCGAGCGGAATCGCTTCGGCCGAGCTGGGCAGGAACGCGATCGGAAAGCCGACGGCGGCCCGCTTTCCGCGTGCCATCGCCAGCAGTTCCGTGGAAGGATCGAGTGCGAAGAGCTCGGTGACCTCCGCGCCGTAGAAGGGCAGGTTCAACCCCGAGCCGACCCCGAGTTCGAGCACGCGGCCGCGCGCGGCCGGAACCATCGCCTTCCGCTGGCGCGTTGCCTCGGGGTTGCGCATCGCCAAGTCGATCAACCGCGGTAGAACGAAGCGCTCGTAAAGGCTCATTTGCCGTCCCTCCGCGGTCAGCCGAAGTAGCAGTTGCGCATCATGCCGCCGTCTTCGTGCTCGAGGTTGTGGCAGTGGTACATGAACAGCCCGGGCTCGACCGGCGCCACCAGCACACGCACGGTTTCGCCGGCGAAGACGAGGAACGTGTCCTTGTAGCCGGCGTCGACCAGGCCCTCGCGCAGATCCGCGGGCGGCCGTGCGCCGGAGCGCTCGAGGACGCGGAAGCGCACGCCGTGGATGTGCATCGGATGCGGCATGCCCATGCCCATGCCGTCGTTGGAGAACGTCCATACGGTGGCCCGGTCCAGCGGCAGCCGCTCGTCGCCGGCCACGGCAGTCGGATCGCGATGGTCCCAAGCGCGGCCGTTGAGGAAGCCGCGCATGTGGCGAAAAGCGAGCTGCGTGCGCAGTTCGTGGCGGCCCGCGCGCAGCCGCGGCTGCGCGGGCGGCAGCTCGACCGCGCTGCGCGCCGCGGCCGCTTCGCGCGCGACGCTGAACTCGGCGAGGTGCATCGCTTCGCCCTGGCCGCCGCTCATCATTGTCCCCATCATGCCGCGGCCGCCCATCATGCCGCGCATCCCCTCCATCATGCCGCCGCCCGTCATGCCGCCCATCATGTTCATCGTCGTGCCGTCGTCGAATTCGCGGCTGACGAGCGCGACCTCGGCACCGGGCGCGCGCGTGCCGAAGTCCTCCAGCAGCTCCACGCGCTCGAACGGCGCGAGCACGACATAGGGGCGCTCCTGTACGCCTTCGTCGCGGCTCAACAGTCCGTTGTCGGTCGCGATCACGTTGAGCGGCCGCGCGTCCGACCAGGCGAGCTTGTAGATGCGCGCGTTCGACATGTTGGCGATGCGCAGACGGTAGCCGCGCCGCGCCACCTTGAACGCGGCGTTCGGTGCGCCGTTGACCAGCACGCGGTCGCCGAGCACGCCGGTCATCTGGTCCATCATCATGCGGCGGTAGACGAGCCGGTTGCTGCCGTCGATGCGGCGGTCCTGCAGCACGAGATTCAGCTCGTGTGCGCCGGCCGGCAAACCGAGCGCCGCCTCGTGCGGCTCGCGCACGATCAGCAGCCCGCCGAGCCCGGCATACACCTGCAGGCCGGTGCGGCCGTGCGGGTGCGGGTGATACATGTAGGTGCCGGCCGGGTTGCGCACTTCGAACTCGTAGACGTATTCGGTGCCGCTCGCGATCGCGAAGCGCGGATGGCCGTCGGCGGCTTCCGGCACGAGCATGCCGTGCCAGTGCACGATGCTCGGCTCGCCGCTGTCATTGACGAAATGGACGCGCACGCGCTCGCCGCGCCTCAGTTCGAGCGTCGGGCCGAGATAACTCGCCGACGGCCGCACCGCGTCCGGCCGGCCGCGCAGCACCTCGGCGGTAAAGCGCAGCACGCCCGTCTTCGGCCCCGGCCACAGCGGCACGCGGTCGGGCGCCGCGGTGAGCTTCAGCACCAAGTCGGGTTCGGCCGCGGCGCGCGCCGGCCGGAGCGCCGCAGGCGCTTGCGCCAACGCGCCGGCAAAGGCGAAGCCCTTCAGCACATCGCGTCGGTTCCACATGAGTTTTCTCCCGGTCAACTCGGCGATCGATCGGCGCGTCCGCGCGTCACCGCGCGGCCAGATCACGCCGGATGTAGTCGATCACGTCGGCGCGATCCCACGGCGCGGGACCCAGCACGCGCCAGCGCTCGCGCCCCTGCTCGTCGACGAACAGCGTCAGCGGGATGCCGATGCTATCCAGGCGGCCGAGCGCTTCGGCGCTCGCATCGACATAGATGCGCAGCGCGCGCAGATCCAGTTCGTCGAAGAACGGCTTTAGCGCGGCCAGCCCGCCGCGATCGATCGACAGCGCGACGACCTCGAACCCCGGGCCGCCGAGCGCCGCCTGCAGGCGGTCGAGCGCGGGCATCTCGGCGCGGCACGGCGCGCACCAGGTGGCCCAGACGTTGAGCAGAACGGCGCGGCCGCGAAACTCCGCCAGCGAGCGCGGGCGGTTTTCCGCGTCGACGAATTGCAGGTTCGGCAGCGGGCGCGGCGGCTCGGTGCGCCGTACGGCGAGCGGCGCCTTGCCGGATTCGGCGCGTGCGCCGCCGCCGTCGCGCGGCGGCAGCCACTGCACGAGCAGCGCGGTCCCCGCCCCGGCCAGCAGCGCCAACGCGACGGCAAGCTGAGCGGACCTGCCCGTCATGTGCGCGCCGCCCGCGCGAGCGCAGCGCGCACCTGCGGCACCGCCAGCCGTCCGGCGCGCTCGCCGGCGGCGAGGATCGCCGGGTTGTTTTCCATGCGCATGTCCTCCAGCGGCGGCAGGCGTGGTCGGATGACCAGGTCGGCGTGCTGCACGTCCTCGAGCAGCACGCGGCCCGCAGCGATGTAGAACGCCTGCACGGCAACGTCGAAGCCGTTGCTCGGCGCGGCTTCCTCGGGCAAGAAGTTCACGCTGACCGCGATGACCGTCGCGGCGCCGAGCGCGCGCGCCGCGCGCACCGGCGTCGGCGCGACGATGCTGCCGTCGACGTAGTCGCGCCCGTCGATGTGGGTGGGGCGCACCAGCCCCGGCGCGCTGGCCGACGCCATCACCGCGAGGCCGGGTTCGCCCGCATCGATGAGCTTCGGTTCGCCGGTGCGCAGGTCGGTCGCCACCGCGGCGAAACGCGTCGAGAACTGCTCGATGCGCCGCCCGCCGGTGCGCCGATTGACGAATTCGCGCATCGGTTCGAGGCTGTAGAAGCCGTACTTCGAAGGGCGGAACTGCTCGAGGTCGTCCCAGCGCAGCGAAAGCGCGGTGCGTTCGAGCGCCGCGGCGTCGGGCTGTGCGCAGTACAGCGCGCCGACCAGGCTGCCGGAACTGGAGCCGACGACCAGATCCGGGTGCAGGCCGGATTCGGCGAACGCCTTGATGACGCCGACGTGCGCGAACGCGCGAATGCAGCCGCCGCTTAACGCGAGCGCGAATCGATGGCGCGGCGGGTCTCGATCGATAGCCGGCGCGGCCTTTGCGGGCGACGCGGCGGCGGCCTGTTGCTCGCGCGCGGCGAGCGCGAGGGCGGCCAGGTTGGCAAAGAAGGTTCGGCGCGTCGTGCGCGCAGCTTGGATCATCGTTGGCTCCGTCGGAGATGCGCGCGGGCGGATGCTCGCGCGCCGCGACCCGGCCCGCGGGCCGGTGCGATCAGACGGAGGGTTTCGGCGGCGCCGTGTCCGGCGCGAGAGCGAGCGAGGTCGGCGGCGTTGCGGCCCATGCCGCGATGCCGGCGTGCGTCACCGGCGCGACGGGCAGCGCGTGGCGCGCAACGATCGCCGGCAGCGCGCAGCCGGCGGAGCCCGCGAGACAGAGCCCGCCCGTGTTCCGGTCGCAATCGCAGTCCGCTTCGTGCGCGCAATGCGCGCACGACGGTTCGCCGCCGGCGACGACCGCCATCGAACCGAGGCCGAACCCGAAAAGGAGAGCCAGGATCAACAGAATGCGCGCCGTTCGCATCGTCAAGGGAGTTCAACGCTGCGACCGCCGGCGCTCCCCCCGGATAGGCGAACGCGTCTGCCGCGCGGCGGTCGATCGCTATGCCTCGGACAAGCGGCGCGCCGGCGAGTTCACCGCGCGCGTGCGGCCGACCGCCTATGCGCGATCGGCACAATGGTCGTGCAATTCAATGCCGCGGGCGGTTGGGGACCGTCTCCGACCTCGTCCTGACGCTGAACGCCTGGTCCACCGGCAGCACCACGATCAGCCCGTCTCCCGGTTCGCCGGTGTACGCAGCGTCGGTGATCGCGTCGACGATCGCGCCGACCCTGTCCGCTGCGGTGTAGATCTCGATCCGGACGCCGTTGCTCATCCAGTCGCGCGCGAAGAAGTTGCGGTGGTCCCCGTACCCCTTCGATTTCGTGACCGTGATGCCCTGCACCCCGGCCTGCTGCAACTTCGTTTCGACCGCTTCGAGTGCGTCGCTTCGCACCATCGCGATGACCGCTTTGATTTCCATGGCCTGTGCTCCCGACGTTTCACGGATCCGCGGCTCGCCGCAACCGCATTATCTCGTCCGTAACCGCAGCGCGTTGCCGACGACGCTGACCGAAGACAGGCTCATCGCAGCCGCGGCGACGAGCGGCGACAGCAGCAGGCCGAAGAACGGATACAGCACGCCGGCGGCGAGCGGAACGCCGAGCGCGTTGTAGACGAGCGCGAAGACGAGGTTCTGCCGCATGTTGCGCACCGTCTGCCGCGACAGCTCGCGCGCGCGCGCGATAGCGGTCAGATCGCCCTTGATCAACGTCACGTGGCCGGCGTTCATCGCGACGTCGGTGCCGGTGCCCATCGCGATGCCGACGTCGGCGGCGGCCAGCGCCGGCGCGTCGTTGATGCCGTCGCCGGCCATCGCGACCTTGCGGCCCTCGGCCTTCAGGCGAGCGACCAGATCGACCTTGTCCTGCGGCTTGACCTCGCCGAACACCTGGTCGATGCCGAGCTTCGCCGCGACCGCACGCGCGGTGGTCCAGCCGTCGCCGGTAGCCATCACGACGCGCACGCCGTCGGCGCGCAGCGCCTCCAGTGCGGCCGGCGTCGTCGGCTTGAGCGGGTCGGACACGGCGAGCAGTCCGGCGACGCGGCCGTCGACGGCGACGAACATCACGCTCGCGCCCTGCGCGCGCAGCGCTTCGGCGTCGCGCTCGAGCGGCCGCCAGTCCACGCCTTCGTCTCGCATCAGCACCGTGTTGCCGATCGCGATGCGACGGCCGCCGACCGCACCGCGCACGCCGATGCCGCCGGCGGTCGCGAACGACTCCGGCGCGTCGAGCGGCAGCCCGCGGCGGCGCGCCTCGCCGACGATGGCTTCCGCGAGCGGATGCTCCGCGCCCTGGTCGAGGCTGGCAGCGAACCGCAGCACTTCGTCCTCGGTCCAGCCTGCGGCGGCGACCGCGCGATCGAACGCCGGCTTGCCTTCGGTCAGCGTGCCGGTCTTGTCGACGACCAGCGTGTCGATCTTGCGCATCGACTCGATCGCCGCCGCGTCGCGGAACAGCACGCCCTGCGTCGCACCGCGGCCGGTCGCGACCATGATCGACATCGGCGTGGCGAGCCCGAGCGCGCAGGGGCAGGCGATGATCAGCACCGCCAGCGCGTTGATCGTCGCGTACACCCAGCTCGGCTCGGGCCCGAAGTTGCCCCAGACCAGGAACGTGGCGAGCGCGATGCCGATCACCACCAGCACGAAGCGGCCGGCGACCACGTCCGCCAGGCGCTGCATCGGCGCGCGCGAGCGCGCCGCCTCGGCGACCATCTGGACGATCTGCGCCAGCATCGTCGCCGAACCGACCTTCTCGGCCCGCATCACGAGCGCGCCGGTGGTGTTGATCGTCGCGCCGATCAGATTGTCGCCGGCGCGCTTGTGCACGGGGATCGGCTCGCCGGTCAGCATCGATTCGTCGACGCTGGTTTCGCCTTCGAGCACGACGCCGTCGACCGGCACCTTCTCTCCGGGGCGCACGCGCAGGCGGTCGCCGACGTGCACGTGCGCGAGCGGAATGTCCTCGTCGGCGCCGTCGTCGCGCAGCCGGCGCGCGGTCTTCGGCGCGAGCCCGAGCAGCGCCTTGATCGCCGCCGAGGTCTTCGAGCGCGCGCGCAAGTCGAGCACCTGCCCGAGCAGCGTCAGCGACACGATCACCGCGGCCGCCTCGAAGTACACGCCGACTCGGCCGTGCACGACGAAGCTGGCGGGAAACAGATCCGGTGCGATCGTGGCCGCCGCGCTGTAGACGAAAGCCGCCGCCACGCCGAGCCCGATCAGCGTCCACATGTTCGGGCTGCGCTGGATCACCGACTGCGCGCCGCGCACGAAAAACGGCCAGCCGGCCCACAGGATCACCGGCGCGGACAGCGCCAATTCGAGCCACGACAGCACGGCCGGCGATACCGTGGTGATCCGGTGGCCGAGCATCGCCAGCGGCACGACGATCGCCGTTAGCGGCAGCGTCCACCAGAAGCGGCGCGTGAAGTCGACCAGTTCCGGGTTCTCTTCTTCTTCGAGCGAGGGCAGCAGCGGCTCGAGCGCCATGCCGCAGATCGGGCAGTGGCCCGGCATCGGCTGGCGCACCTGCGGGTGCATCGGGCAGGTGTAGATCGTTGCGCCGGGCTCCTGCGCCGCGCCGCTTGCGTGCGGCGCGGTCGCCTCGTCGATGCGGGCGGAAGCGGCGTGCCCGGCGGCGGCATGATGCGCGTGCGCGTGCCCCGGGGTCCCGTGGCTCGCCTGCGACGCCGACCCGACGAAATGCTGCGGATCGTCCTTGAACTTCGCTAGGCAATGGGTCGAACAGAACCAGTACGTCGTGCCTTGAAAGTCCGCGCTGCCGGCGGCGGTCTCCGGCTCGACCGTCATGCCGCAAACGGGGTCCGTTGCCATTGCGTTTCTCCTGTCCGTATCCGACGAGCCCTGCGCGACGATGCCCGTGGCCTCGGCCGCCGACGCGGCGCAATGCGCGTGCTCGCGCGTAGCCTGGCGAAGCCTCGTCGCGATGAACGCGATGCCCGCCCCGCTCGCCGCGAGCCCGACCCAGAAGAACTCGACCTGATACTGCGCGGCCAGCGTCACCAGCCCCGATGCGCCGAGCACCGGCGCGATGTTCACGAGGTAGTGCGAGCAGCACGACACCATCGCCGCGGTGGACGTCGTTCCCGACGCAGCGACGACCGCGCGGCCCGGTCCGGCGCGTCCGATCACCTGCTTGATGCGCGCGTACAGCCCGACCTGCACGCCGAATCCCGCCGCGAGCGGAACGATGAAGTACCAGTAGTTCGCCAGTTGCTCGAGCGTGAACGACCAGCCGGACACGGCGGTAAGCAGACCCAGATACAGCGCGAACAGCAGCGCGGATGCGGCCAGGCCGAGCGCCACCGGATACTCGGCACGCAGGGTCACCGTCTCGGTGCGCGCTGCAGGCGCGCCGCCGGCGAGTCCCCGCGCGGATGTCTCGGCGGCACTCATCGGTCCAGCCGTCTCAGCGACCAGCGAAAGTCACGTTCGGGCGTGCCGACATCGCGGATCTGCAGCCTGACCTCGTCGACGCTGCCCAGCGGCCTGAAGCTCAGCACGCCCTTGCGGTGATGCCCTCCCGGCGGATCGCCGTCCCAGGCGAGCGGCGCGTGCCTGCGGCCCGCTGCATCGATCAATGCCGCGCTCTTGATCAGGTCGTGGCGCAGGTCGACGCTGTGCGTGTCGAAGACGATCTCGAACTGCCATCGCGGTGCATCGGCCGCAAGATCCTTCGGCGTGACCGTGACGGTCACCCCGCCGTCGCGGCTGGTCTGCGCCGAAAGCGCTTTCGTGTCCCGGGACTGCGCGATCGCCGAAGCCGGGCCGGACAGCGCAAGCGCGACGGCTAACTCGCAGATCGCATGGAAGATGACCGCTGCGCTGGCGGCCAGCGCGCTGCCGGATCGCAGCGGCGCGAGTCTCGGTGAGCCGTTCATTTCCCAGCCTCCTTCGTTGGCGCGACGACGTCCTGCGGGCGGACTCGCTTCCGGCCATTACGTCCCGATCGGGGCGGCGGTGCCGATGCGCGGCAGGAAACGCGGCGTGCGCGCCGCATAGCGCTCGTACTCCGCGCCGAACTGCGCACGCGCTTCCCGCTCTTCGCGCAGCGCCAGCCGCACGTACATGAAGACGAGGATCGGGTACATCGCCAGCGTCACCAGCGTCGGCCACTGCAGCAGAAAGCCCGTCATGATCAGCACGAAGCCCGCGTACTGCGGGTGGCGGATGCGCGCATAGGGCCCGGCGGTGGCCAGTCGGTTCTCGCGCTGCGCCGCGTGCAGCACCTTCCAGGCCGCCGCGAGCAGGATGAAGCCGCCGAAGATCAGCGCGTTGCTCGCGAGGTGGAACGGTCCGAAATGCGGGTTGGTCCGCCAGCCGAAGACGACTTCCAGCAGATGGCCGGCGTCGTGCGACAGGAAGTCCATACCGGGGAAGCGGCTCGCCAGCCAGCTCGACAGCAGATAGATCGTCAGCGGGAAGCCGTACATCTCCGTGAACAGCGCGACCAGGAATGCGGTGAACGCGCCGAACGAACGCCAGTCGCGCCGGCTCTGCGGTCGCGCGAAAGAGAACGCGAAGATCACGAACACGGCGATGTTGACGAGGGCGAGCGACCACAGCCCGTAGGCCGGCATTGGATCGGCGTTCATCGCGAACCTCCGTCGTGGCGATGCGGACGTCCGGCCTGCGGCTGATCCGCCCCATGGCCACCCTGCGTACCGTGGCCGCCATGCCCGTGCAGCAGATGAAGCAGCGGGCAGGCGAGCAGCAGCACGAACGGCAGATACGCGAGGAAATGCGCCCGGTGCTCGGTCAGCAGGAAATACGCGGCGATCGCCAGAAAGGCGATCAGCACCCAGGTGCTGCGCGAGCGAAGGCTGCGGAGCGCTCGGCGTTCGTGCGTCGGCATCGCGCTTCTCCTCGTGGTGGCGTCGGGACGACGTGTGTCGATCTTCGTGCAGCGGCCGACCGTCGCTTCGAAGTCTGCGGTTCGTGCCGCCCGCGAGTAAGCGACCGGTGGTCGCATCGCCTGCAAGTGTCCGCCGCCGCGGCTGCCGGTGTGCTGACAGGGCGATGACGCCGCTGTCATCTTTGCGTTGGCGCAAGCGGGGTGCCGTCCGCTCGTTGCACCCGCAGGGTTTGCGTCGAGGCCGGCGGTGCGGCCGTTCGCGCGCGGCGTGTTACCCGGCGAGGTCGCGCTTCTTCTGCTCGTATTCGTCGCGGCCGATTTCGCCGCGCGCGTAGCGCTTGTCGAGGATGTCACGCGCGGATTCGCGCGGCGCCGATGCGCCGTCGCCCGCGCGCCGGAACAGCCAGACGCCGAGCACGACGACCAGCACGACGAGCAGGATCCACCACAGGCCCATGCCGAACCAGCCGCCGCCCATGCCGTAGCCGTTCATCATCGGCGTCTCCCGCCCAGGGCCGTCACGGCGCGTAGCGCCGGAGCTGCTCGCGCTGCTGCGGCGTCAGCACCGCTTCGGCCTTGTCGGCCGCGTCGAGCATGTTCTCGAGCATCTGCTGGCGCAGCTCGGACATCCGCTTGTTACCGGCGAGGATCGCCGCGCGGTCGCGCTTGTCGGTCCACATCGCGTCGCGCATCCGCGACATCTCGTCGTGCATCTTGCCCATCAGGTCCCAGTTCTTGCGGCGCAGTTCGTCGTCGATCTTCTGCACCTGACGGCGCTGGCTGTCATTCAGATCCAGGCGGCCGATCGCGCCGAACCCGAAGCCCATCATGCCCAGGCCGTCCATCATCATGCCGGGGCCCATGCCGCGCCCGCCCATCATGCCCATGCCACGGCCGCCCATCATTCCCCAGCCCCAGCGGTCGTCGTCCTCGTCGCGCCAGCCGCGGCCGTAGCCTGGCCCACCGCCCATCATCCCGGGCCCCATCATTCCGGGACCCATCGTGCGCGGCGGCTCCTGGCTCTGCTGCGCGTACGCGGCGATCGTGCCGATACTCAACACGGTTGCCGCGGCAACCGCGGCCTGTTTCCAGTTCATGTGCGTCCTCCTGTGGAAGGTTGGATCAATCGGGCGGTGCCCATGCCGATACCAGCGCCAGCTCGCGCAGCATCGCGAGCGCGGCGGCCAGCACGCCCATGACCGCCACCGTGCCGGCCGCGCAAAGCCAAAGCAGCGGGCACGAATTCGCCGCCTGCCATGCCGGGTAGGCGAGCAGCAGCCAGACCCAGTGCGGCGTCAGCCAGCTTTCGATCGACATCGGGTGCCTCCGGTGGGTTCGTCCATCGCAGTCGCGCGTCCCGCCTTCCCGCGAGCAGCGCCGATCGAGCCCGTGATCAGCGCTGCCTGCCGAGCCTGCCGCGTTCAGTCTCGGCCGCGGTCTCTGACGCGCGGATGACGCGCCGATTACAGCCGCGTCAGCTTTGCGCTGGGGCAGGCTGCGCGGGCATTTCCGAACCCGTGGCGGCAAACGCCAGCGTAAACCGCACCTGCGTACCGTCCGCGTCGGCCCTCACGTTGCCGCCGTGCAGCCGCATGATCGATTCGACGATCGAAAGCCCCAGCCCGGCGCCGTCCGTGCCGGCCGCGCCGCGGCCGCCGCGCGCAAAGCGTGCGAAAAGACGTTGCAGTTCGTCCTGCGACAGCGACCCGGCGGGATTCTCGACGATGATCTGTGCGCGCTGTGCGTCGGTGCGCGCGCGTACGCGGATCAGCGCCCCGGCGGGCGCGTAACGCACCGCGTTGGACAGCAGGTTCGTGATCGCGCGGCGCGCCATCGAGCGGTCGCAGGCCGCACGCGCGCGACCCTCGACCTCGATGCGCTGCCCTCTTTCGTCGGCGGCCGCCTCGAAGAATTCGGCCACGCTGGCCGCCTCCTGCGCGAGATCGACGGGCTCGAACTTCGTCTCGATCATGCCTTTGTCGGCGCGCGCGAGGAACAGCATGTCGGAGACCATGCGCTGCAGCCGTTCGAGCTCGACGAGGTTCGAGTGCAGCGCTTCGCGGTACTCGTCGGCACTGCGCGGCCGCGACAGCGTGACCTGCGTCATCAGCATCAGGTTGTTCAGGGGCGTGCGCAGCTCGTGCGCGAGGTCGGCCGAAAAGTCGTCGAGCGAGCGGAACGACTCGCGCAGCCGCTCGAGCATCCGGTTGATCGCAACGATCAGCCCGCGCACCTCGGCCGGCGCATCGTCGGCGCGCAGCGGCTGGCCGAGCCGGTCCGCGGTCACGCGTTCGGCCGCGCGCGCGATCACGGCCATCGGTGCCAATCCGCGGCGCGCCGCCCACCAGCCGAGTGCGGCGCTCGCCACCACGCCGAGCACCCCGGCCACCGCCATCGCGCCGCCGAGCAGGCCGAGCATCTGCTGCACCGGAGTGACGTGTTGCGCGACGTAAGCGACGTAGTGACGCCCGCCGGGTTCGACGTAATCGAGCCGGCGCACCCACCAGGCGTCGTGGCCGATCGTGTAGCGGCCGATCTGCGGCGCATGCGGGATGGCCTCGCCGCCGGCCGCGTCGATCAGCGCGGCGATGCCGGGCTCGGGCTCGACGAGCCAGCGCGCACCGCTGCGCAGGCCGAGCTGCAGATGCGAATGGCCGATGCGCAGCTCGGCGAATCGCGCGCGGTCGGATTCGATGCGTTCGGCGGTCCCCAGCTCGTGCAGCAGGTGCTGCACCAGCTCGGTCTTGCCGTCGATTTCCTCGCGGTCGCGCGCTTCGAGTTGCACGCGCAGCAGCGCCGCCAGTCCGACGCCGAGCGCCGCGAGCAGCACCGCGGTCGCCGCAGCGAACAGCAGCACGAGCCGCGCCGCGAGCGACCAGCGCGCGCCCGGCGCGGCCACGCGCGCGGTCAACCGCGATCCTCCAGCACGTAGCCGAAACCGCGCACGGTGTGAATCAGCTTCTTGTCGAACGGATCGTCGATCTTGGCGCGCAGCCGGCGCACGGCGACTTCGACGACGTTGGTGTCGCTGTCGAAGTTCATGTCCCACACCTGCTCGGCGATCATCGTGCGCGACAGCACCTCGCCGGTTCGCCTCAGCAGCAGTAGCAGCAGCGCGTATTCCTTCGCGGTCAGATCAATCCGCTGGCCGGCGCGTTCGACGCGCCGGCGCAGAAGCTGCACCTCGAGGTCGGCCACCCGCAGCACGTCGGGCTCCTGCTGCTTGCCGCGCCGGGCGAGCGCGCGCACGCGTGCGAGCAGCTCGGAGAACGCGAAAGGCTTGACGAGATAGTCGTCGGCGCCGAGTTCGAGTCCGCGCACGCGGTCTTCGACGCGGTCGCGCGCGGTCAGGAACAGCACCGGCGCGCGGTTGTCGTGGCGGATGCGCCTGATCGCTTCCCAGCCGTCCATCTTGGGCAGGCCGATGTCGAGCACGATCACGTCGTACTCGGCGTTGCCGGCGAGGTGGACGGCGTCGACGCCGTTCTGCACCCAGTCGACGATCCAGCCGTTCTCGCCGAGACCCTTGACCAGGTATTCGCCGGCTTGGCGTTCGTCTTCGGCCAGCAGCAGTTTCATCGCAAAACCCCCGCTCGACACGTGTCCATCCTGCGCTCGATGGTAGGTCGGCCGCTCGGCCGCGAAGCTGACGGGAAGATTACGCCTTTGTCAGCTAGCGGTGCGCGCTGGCGGCTGACGAACGCGCGCCGGGCGCAGCGACGCTGCGCCCGGCGCGAGATACCGCAGCTTCGATTACGCGCCGCGATAGAGGTCGGGCGCAACCGGACCGGTGCCCTTGCCCGTAGCGGATCTCGACGGATCGAACAGGCAGTCGTCCGCGTGCGCAAGCTGTCCCTGCGTGTAGTTCAGACGGGCGCCTTCGGCGATCCAGCCGGCTTCGCCGCCGGCGAAGCGCCAGCCGTCCGCGGCGCCGATCGGATAGGTCAGCGCGCGCTGGACTTCCTCGCGCGTGAGCCGGCTCGGCTCGAATTTGAAGACGAAGCTCAGGTCGCCGGCGGGCACACCGACCCGGTCGCCGGCCGAAGCCATGGCGGGGGCGAGCAGCGCGGCGGCGATCGCGACGGCCAGTTTGCGGTTCAACATGACATGCTCCTTTCGGGGTTGATCAGGGGGCTTTCGGAGGTGCCGGCCGCTTCGTTTCGTCCGGCGCCTCGTTGCTTTGCACTCTACGTAGGCGACCCCGACACGAAACCGACACGCGGCTTACAGAACCGTCAGGCAGAGCGTTGCACGCCGAAGGGTTGACGCAACGCAAACGAATCGATGCGTGCGCGGCGCGCCGTGGTCATGACCGCGCTCAGCGGCTGCGCTGCGCGGCGACCTGGCGCTGCAGTTCGTCGTGCGTCGTGCGCACCTTGTCCGACCAGCGGCTGCGGATGTACGCGAGCGCGGACCAGATCTCGTCGTCGCTCAGCCGCTCGCCGAAGGCGGGCATGTCGCTCGCATAGCCGTCCGGTGCGTACGGCGGAACCATGCCGTGCTTGGTGATCGCGAACAGCACGTCGAACGGGTGGTGCCACGTGTGACCGCTGTCGTCGTGCGGCGGCGCCGGCAGGCGTCCGTCGGCGCGGCGCGTCTTCCAGTCCGGCTGGCCTTCGAGGTTCGCACCATGGCAGGCCGCGCAATGCGCGTCGTAGACGCGCTTGCCTGCGGCGATACGGCGCGCTTCGTTCATGTCGGGAACCGCGCCGTCCGCGCGCGCGCTGCCGCGCTGCGCGGCGTCCCACCCGATCAGCGCCGCGATCAGCGTGATCGCGACCGCGAAAGCGGCGTAGATCCAGCGCCGCCGCGCGCCGTTCGCTGCGGACCGTTTCATGGTTCAGTGCGCGCGGCCGTGATGCATCGGCGCCGAATCGCCCGGCGCGTCGTAGCCGCGCAGCTTCGCGTACGACGCGATCTGCGCGGGCGTGAGCAACGCGGTCGCCGCCAGATGCGTCTTCAAATGCGCAGCGCGCACGCGCGCCTGCGCTGCGCCGATCGCCGCGGTGAGCCGATCGATCTCATCGACGGTCGCGCGCCGCTCGACAAACAGCCGGTCCAGCTCGCCTTCGAGCCGGACGACCTCGGCGCCGAGCGCGCGCGCCTCGTCCTTGTGGCTCGCCATCAGCGACTGCAGCGCGCTGCGCTGCTCCGCAGTCAGCGAGAGCGCGTCGGCCAGTTCGAGCGCGTGCATCGGTCCGGGGTAGCGGTTCAGTTCGGCCGCCTTCGCGAACCCCATGCCGGCGCCGTCGAGGTAGCCGCGCATCTCGTCGGGCGAAAGCGCCTTGATCGCGCGCATGTGCTGGCCGGCGTAGGGTCGATCGGTCCGCGCCGCGGCCGCGTGCGAGGCGAGCAGCGCGGCGGCCAGCATCATCGTCGTCGTGTACTTCATCGTTCGTTGCCTTTCCATCGATCGCCCTTGCTCTACATGCCGATGAGCCGGCGCAGCGCGGGCCACGCGTCGCGCACGACCTTTTCGCCGAAGCCGATCAAGGCGCGTTCGCCGCTGCCCATCGCGAGCGAATGCACGTCGAGCCGGATCGCGTGATCGGCGCGCCGGACCTGCTCGGCGATCAGTTGATTGACCATGATGTGGAACATCTGGAACGCCATGCCGGTGATCCCGGTCACCGCTTCTTCGTACGGCCGGTATGCGACGTCGATCGCGATGACGAAGTCGGCGCCGAGCACGCGCGCGGCGTCGACCGGCAGCGGCGCAGTCAGCGCACCGTCGACGAGCCGGCGGCCGTCGATCTCGACCGGTTCGTAGCGGATCGGCACCGCGCAGGATGCGGCGACCGCGGGCGCGAGCGCACCGCGCATCAGGATCTCGCCGCGGCCGGTCGCGAGGTTGGTCGCGACCGCGGCGAACGCGATGTCGAGCGTCTCGATGCGCGCGGCCTTCGTGCGCGCCTCGATCAGTCGCTGCAGCCGGCCGAGTTCCGCGAGCCCGTAGCGCGGCATGCGCCAGCGATCGGGTTCGCGCCACGACGCGTCGAGCGCGACGGTCTCGATGTCGTCGGCCGGCAGCCCCGCCGCCCACAACGCGCCGGCGATCGCGCCGACGCTGCAACCGGCGATCGCATACGGGCGGAAACCGAGCTGCCGGAACGCGCGGATCGCGCCGACGTGAACGAGACCGTGCAGCCCGCCGCTGCCCAACGCGACGCCGACGCGGCGCGGCCGCGCCCTGCCGCGCGCTGCCGCCGGCCACAGCGGCGCGGTCGCGGCCAGCCCCGCCGCGCGCAACGCCTCGCGCCGTCCGTTCATCGCGCGATCACGGCTTGGGCTTGATCGCGGTGACGACGTAGGTGCCGCCGTCTTCCTTCGCGGCGCGGAACAGCACCTCGTCGCCGACCTTGACCGCGTCGAGCAGCTTCGGGTCGCGCACCGTGAACACCATCGTCATCGGCGGCATCTCGAGCGACTTGATCTCGCCGTGGCGCAGCGTGATCTTGTTCTGCTCCTTGTTGATTCTGCGGACCTCGCCGCTGGCCATGTCCGCGTCGGCCGCCGGCGCGGACTGCGCGGCGGCGGCAAGCGGTGCGAGCAGCGCGGCGGCGACCAGCGCGCGGCGGAATGCGTCGAGTCTCATCGTCCATCTCCTTGTGCGGTCGGAATGACCCTGATCGAACCCTTCATGCCCGCTTCGAAATGACCGGGGATCAGGCAGGCGAAGTAAAACTCGCCGGGTTCGGTGAACTGCCAGATCAATTCGCCCTTCTTGCCGGGCGGCAGATGGACCATGTACGGCGCGTCGTGCTCCATCGTCGGGTGCTTCTTCATCCATTCGGCGTGTTCTTTCAGTTCTTCCATCGTGCCGAGCACGGTCTCGTGGAAGACCTTGCCGTGGTTGGCGACGACGAAGCGGATCGTCTCGCCCTGCCGTACGGTGATCTTCGACGGCGAATAGCGCATCGTGTCGTGGGCGCCGATGCGGATCGTTCGCGTGACTCTCGTCGGGTCGCCGGTGCGGCCGAACGCCTTTTCGACCATCTCGAGTTTCGGACCGTCGCCGTGCGCCTGCGTGCCATGCGCAGCCGCGGCGCCGCAGGCGAAGAGCGCGGTGATCAGAAGGGCCAATCGGTGCATGGGAGTTCTCCTTTGTCGACGTTGTGCAAACGGTCGGCGACCGTGTGCGGCTCGAAACCCCCTCGGCCCGCGTGGGAGGGCGCAGGGCAGAGGGGTCGGGAAGGGTCATCGATGCGAATGCGAATTCGGTTTGCGCACTCTCACCTCGATCTCGCGCAAGCCGGTGGCGCGGCCGGTCGCAGGCTGGATTTCGGTCGCGCGCGAGGTCGGCGCGTGCACCGGGTTGGCGCTTTCGCCCTTCCACTCGTATGCACGCGTGCCCGCCGGGTGCTTGTACGGACCGGGGTCCGTGTAGTCGCCGCGCGCGAGCCCTTCGCGCACCTTGACTACCGTGAACATGCCGCCCATCTCGAGCGGTCCGTACTGGCCGGTGCCGGTCATCATCGGCAGCGTGTTGTCGGGCAGCGCCATCTCCATCTCCTGCATGTCGGCCATGCCGCGTTCGCCCATCACCATGTACTCGGGGATCAGCCGGTTGATCTGCGTGACGACCTGCCGGTGGTCGACGCCGATCATCGTCGGCACGTCGTGCCCCATCGGGTTCATCGTGTGATGGCTCTTGTGGCAGTGGAACGCCCAGTCTCCGGGCTCGGTCGCCTCGAACTCGATCGCGCGCATCTGGCCGACCGCGATGTCGACGGTGACCTCGGGCCAGCGCGACGCGGGCGGTGTCCATCCGCCGTCGGTGCCGGTGACGACGAACTCGTGCCCGTGCAGATGGATCGGATGATTGGTCATCGTCAGATTGCCGATGCGGATGCGAACGCGGTCGCCGAGCCGCACCGGCAGCGGATCGATGCCGGGAAAGCTGCGCGAGTTCCAGGTCCACAGGTTGAAGTTGAGCATCGTGTTGATCTTCGGCGTGAAGGCTCCGGGCTCGATGTCGTAGGCGTTCAGCAGAAAGCAGAAGTCGCGGTCGACGTCGGCGTAGCCGGGCGTGCGCTTCGGATCCTTCGGATGCGTGACCCAGAAACCCATCATGCCCATCGCCATCTGCACCATCTCGTCGGCGTGCGGGTGGTACATGAAGGTGCCGGGCCGGCGCGCCTCGAATTCGTAGACGAAGGTCTGCCCCGGCTTGATCTGCGGCTGCGTCAGTCCGCCGACGCCGTCCATGCCGTTGGGCAGCCGCTGGCCGTGCCAGTGGATCGACGTGTGCTCGGGCAGCTTGTTGGTGACGAAGATGCGCAGCTTGTCGCCTTCGACGACTTCGATCGTCGGCCCCGGCGACTGTCCGTTGTAGCCCCACAGGTGCGCCTTCATGCCGGGCGCGATTTCGCGCACGACCGGTTCGGCGACGAGATGAAACTCCTTCCAGCCGTCCTTCATCCGGAAAGGCAGGGTCCAGCCGTTCAGCGTGACCACCGGGCGGTACGGCCGGCCTGCGCTCGGTTCCATCGGCGGCGCGGTCGTCGCGCCCGGGGCCACGGGCGCCTCGGGCACTGCACCCAGCGCCGCACGGCCGACCGCGCTCGCGCCGATCAGCGCGCCGGCGCCCGCCAGGAAATTGCGTCGTGACGTCATCGGATCCTCGCTTTGACGGGTTCAGTGCGGCCGCTCGGGCGCGTCGGTGGCGGCGGCGCGCTTCTCGATCGCGGGCGCGGCCATCGGATGGCCGAGCAGCGCGGCCTGCAGCGCGGCGTCGGCGAGCCAGAAGTCGCGCTGCGCCTCGATCGACTGGACCACCGAGCCGATCTGCTCGCGCGCGTCGGCGAGCAGATCGAACACGCCGATCAGCATGCCGTTGTACTTGAGCAGCATCTCGTCGGCGATGGTCTTCCTCAGCGGAACGATCTCGTCGCGGTAGTGACGCGCGAGGTCGTACGCGGCGCGGTACGCGCGATACGTCTCGCGCAGCCGCGATTGCGCGTCGACCGCCACCTGCGCGGTGCGGTGCAGGGCAGCCATGTAGATCGACTGCGCCTCGGCGCGGCGCGCATCGCCCAAGTCGGCGAGCGGCAGCGGGAACTCGACCTCGAAGCCGCGCTGTGTCGCCTTGCCGGTTTCGCTGTTGCGCTGGACGTTCAGATGCAGCGCGTCGATCACGCTCGTGGCGCGCGCAAGCCCCAGGCGGCGCGCGGTGAACTCCAGTTCCGCGCGCGCCAGCCGCACGTCGAGCCGCTCGTCGAGCGAGCGGCGGGCGACCTCGGTTTCGGCGCGCGGCGCCTGCGGCAGATCGGGCAGGCGATCCGGCAGTTTCAGCCGCGCGGTTTGCGCTGGGTCGAGCCCGAGCGCGCGAACGAGCGCTTCGCGCGCGGACGCCGCGGCCACCTGCGCACGCGCGTACTGCGCGGCGGCGTCGGCGTAGAAGGCCTGCTCGCGCGCCCGCTGCAACGGGCTGAAGTTGCCGACCGCCTGCATCCGGCGCGCCAGCTCGGCGCTCGCCTCGGCCGCGCGCATGACCTGCTCGAAGTACGCGAGCGACTGCTGCGCGGCGACCGCACGCACCCAGGCGGCGCGCGCTTCGGCGGCGGCGGCGAGCACTCCGCTCGCCGACTGCAGCCGGAGCTGCTGCTGCCTATGCTCGGCGATGCGCGTGCGCGCGGGCAGCGTCAGCAGGTCGAACAGCGAAAAGCTCAACGCGCGGCCGATGTCCTTGTCGGTCGCGCCGTCCTCGCTGCGCGCGAGCCGCTCGAACGCGAATACCGGGTTCGGCAGCCGCGCCGATTGAGTTGCTGCGGCCGAAGCCGCGTCGGCCTGCGCGAGCAGCGCGTGCAGCGCGGGGCTCGCCGCGAGCGCGATGCGCACCGCGTCGTCGGCCGACAACGGCGCGGCGAGCAGCCGTTCGACGTCGGCGGCGGCTGCGCGGCGCGCTTCTTCGGTCGCGAGCCAGGCCACCTTCGCGCCGAGCGACGCCTGCGCGAAGTCCTGCAACCGTGCGCGGTCGCTTTCGATCGAGAGCGTCGCGCAGCCTGCGAGCAGCAGGGCGGCCGCCGCCGCCGTGCAGCGTGGCAATGCGCGGCTCACCGTTTGCCTCCGTGATGAGCGTCGTGCGAATCGCGCGCGTCGGGCGCCCGCGGCGCCGGCTTGCGCAAGGCCTGATAAGCCTCGCGGCTGTATGCCTGCCAGCCGCCGATGCGGCGCACGGTTTCGTTGGCTTCGCGCCAGGAGGCGACCGATTCTTCGGCGAATGCGCGGTAGTCGCGCAGCGGCGAAACGTAGCGGGGGACGGCTTGGGCGCCCTCGCCGGAAGCCGGCGCAGGTCGAGTCTGCGCGAAGGCGCCTGCGCACACAGCGACGAGCGTCGCTGCACAAAGCGATCGTGATGGCGACATCGAATTCCTCGGGTCGATGAAGATTGCGCGGCCCGCGCCGGGCACGGCGCGGGGAAGCCGCGGGGGTCGGCCGCGGCGTGGCGAAGACGGCTTACGCGCGCGCGGTCGGCGGCGGCGACGGCACGTCGAGCACGACCGAGGCGAAGGTCGCGACGAACTCGCTCGGCGCGCGCGGCGCGCAGCGCTCGGACTCGAACGTCACCAGAGGCGGCGCCATCGACGCCATGCCCAGATGCGGGCAGGCGTGATCGTGCAGGGTGCTCGCCGGCGTCGGCACCTCGTGCGTGTGCGCGGCGCAGCCGTCGTGTGCGGCGCCCGCGTGCATCGAGGCCGGCGCGTGCGCAGCCGCGTGGACGTGCTCGGGCGTGCCGACGATCGGCACGACGCCCGCGGCCACCGCCTTGAGCGGGAGCACGAGCGCGAGCACGATGAGCAGGATTCGACGCATGCGCGGAGTCTAACGGCAGCGGTCTGGCGTTGACCATCTCCCGCGGGAGGGGATCCATGCCCGACGAACGATGGGGAATAACACTCCGCCGCATGGGTGACTCACTTCGTACCGTGCTTGCCGCCGCGCTCGCGGCGCTCGCCGCCGACGCCCCCGCGGGCGACGCGTTCCGCCTGACGATCGACGCCGGCAAGTTCGACGAGCGCTGCATGAAGATCGAATCCGGGCGCGCGATCGCGTATCGGTTCGAAGCGAGTGCTCCGGTCGAGTTCAACATCCACCATCACCGCGGCAAGCACGTGCTCTACCCGGTCAAACGCGAGGCGACGCGGCGGTTCGCGTCGACGTTCCGCGCCGAGTCGACCGACGAGTACTGCCTGATGTGGGACAACCGCGGCCCGTTCGCCGTCACCGTCGACGGGCGAGTCGAGCGGCGCTGAATCGGCGTCAGAGCAGCAGCGCGCTGGCGATCGCGAAATAGATCGCCAGCGACAGCACATCTTGCACGATCGTCGCCAGTGGCCCGCTGCCGAACGCCGGATCTCTTCCGCCGGCGGCGAGCGCCCAAGGCAGCAGCAGGCCGACCGTCGCCGCGGCCGTCCCCGCGACGACGAGCGACAGGGCGACCGCGGTCGCGAGCCGCGGCTCGCCGAAGACGAACCAGATCGCCGCCCACGCGATCGCGCCGAGCACGGCGCCGATCACGAGCCCCGTGCGCAGCTCGCCCCATACGAGGGTGCGCATCGGCGCGTGTGATAGCGACAGCCCGCGCACCGCGATCGCCTCGGTCTGCGTGCCGATCGCGTCGGCTAGATAGACGATCGCCGGCACGAAGAACGCGATCGCCACGCGCTGCGTCAGTGCGTGCTCGAACGCGGCGACGACCCAGGTCGCGAGCACCGAGCCGGCCAGACCGGCGAGCAGCCAGGGCAGGCGGTCGCGCGCGCGCCGCAGCGGCGGCGCTTCGATCGCCGCGCGCGCTTGCGCACTGCCGTGCGCGGCCTCGCGCCGGATGCCGGACATCCGGTGCAGGTCTTCGATGTGCTCGCGGCGCAGGATCTGCATCAGCCCGCGCGGCGGGACGACCCCGACCAGACGGCCGTCGCGATCGACCAGCGCGACGGCGTCGAGCCCGTGCCTGAGCGCATGCGAAGCGATACGTTCGGGGGCGGTGGTGGCGGCGATCGGCAGCGCCGGCTGCAGCAGCGCGGCCATCGTGTGTTCCGCCGCGGCGCCGAGCAGCGCCTGCATCGTGACGGTGCCGCGCAACCTGCCGAACGCGTCGAGCACGTGGATCGTTTCGACGAAGTCCGGCTTCGCGGCCGCCAGGCGCGCGCGGACCGCACCGGCGGCTTCGTCCTCGGCGGCCACGGCCGGCCGCGGCGAAACATAGGGCGCGGCTCGACCGTGGTGCGCGTTCGATCCCATGTGCGCGACTAGCGAGCGTCCGGGCCAAGCGTAGAAACGTGGGCCGACGGCCAGTTGACGACCGTCAAGGGCGCAGATCCGCGCCGCCGTCATCAAACGCCGCGTCGTGACCGATACACTGCGCGACGCTGCAGTCCGGGTGCTCAGCCGAATGCCGACCGCGGAGCCGATCGAAGTCGAATTGAAGCTCGCCGTGTCGCCAGCCGACCTGCCGCGGCTGCGACGCCGACTCGAGCGGTTCGGCCCGTCGCGGCGCATGCGCCTGGAAACGATCTATTTCGACACGCCCGACGGCCGTCTCGCGGCGCACGGGTTCGCGCTGCGGGTCAGGCGTGCGGGCAAGCGCTGGATCCAGACGCTGAAGTCGGAAACCGAAGCGGCGGCGCTCGCGCGACGCGGCGAATGGGAGTGGCCGCTGCCTCGGGGGCGCCTCGATCGAGCGCGTCTTGCCGAAACACCGCTCGCGGCGCTGCTCGCGGATCGCCCGCGCGCACGCCTCGTCGAGCGGTTCCGAACGCGTTTTGTCCGCCACACGTGGATCGTCGACGAGGATGGCGCGTGCATCGAGCTGGCGCTCGACCGGGGCGAAATTCGCGCCGGCGAGCGCAGCCAGGCCATTTGCGAGCTGGAACTGGAGTCGAAGTCGGGCCCCGCCGAGGCGCTGCCCGCGGCTGCGCTGCGCATCGCGCGCACCGGGCGCGGCGGAGCGCTCGCGTTGCTGCCGCTGGGCGAGTCGAAAGCGCGGCGCGGGCAACGCCTTGCGGCGGGGATTGCGCCGCAACCGGTGAAGGCACGGGCGCAGCGGGTTTACGCCGGACTGCGTGCCGACGACGACGCCGAGGCGGCGCTGAAGCGCGCGGTCGCTCGCGCGACCGAGGTGCTGCTCGCCAATGCGCACGGCGTGCTCGCGCACGACGATCCCGAGTTCGTGCACCAGGCGCGCGTGGCGCTGCGACGCATGCGCTCGGCGCTGCGGCTGCTGCGCGGGCAGATCGAGTGTCCCGCGTCGGTGGCGGCCGACCTGCGCTGGATCGCGCGCACGCTCGGCGCCGCGCGGGACTGGGACGTGCTGGTCGGACAGACGCTGCCGGCGATCGCGGCTTCGCTCGACCCGGTCGTTGCCCCCGCATTCGAGCGCCTGCTCGCGGAAGCGCAGCGGCGCCGCGGACGCGCGCTAGACGACGCGCGCGCCGCGCTCGCGGCGCCGCGTTTTGCCGGCGCGATGCTGGCGCTGCTGGCCTGGTCGGCGGCGCCGCCGCGCGGGGGCGGACCGACGCTGCGCATGCTCGCGGCGAGGCTGCTGCACAGGCAGCACGCGCGGCTGTTCGAAGCGGCGCGCGCATTCGCGGAGCTGTCGGCGGACAAACAGCACCGTGTGCGCATCCTCGCCAAGCGGCTGCGCTACGCGCTGGACTTCCTTGCCGTCGCGCTGCCCGCGCGCGAAGTCGGGGCCTGGACCGCGCGGCTCGCCGCGCTGCAGGACGAACTCGGCGCGATCAACGATGCCGCGGTGGCGCACGCGCACCTGCGCAAGCTCGCGCGCTCGCACGCGCTGCGCGCGGCGCTGCGGGCATGGGTGCGGCGCGAGCGCCGCGTCCACGCGATCGCGGCCGCGCGCCGGCTCGATCGACTGCGCCGGCGGAAGGTGCCGTGGCAACGCGGCACGGATGCCGACGGCCGCCGCCCGCCGCGCGCTCGGGGGCTGCAACGGGCGCGCCTGTGACGAACGTCACGCAGCCCGCCGCAACCGCGGCGTCGCGCGGGGAAGGCGCTTGTATACCATACCCCCTACCGTATATGCTGTGCGCCGTCGAACGCATTTGGACGTCACGGACCCAGCCATGCAGCGAAAAACCATTCTGAAAGCGACCGGCGCGGCGATCATCCTGGCCGGCGCGCTGGTCGCCGGCCTGCTCGCCGCGCAGGGCAACGCCGCGTCCGGCGCGCCTGTGCCGTCGCGGGCGGAACCGACCGCACCGGCGGCGCAGGTCGAGCTGCGAACGGTCGAGGAGTTCTACGCGGCCGACGCGGTGGTCGAGGCGGTTCGCCAGGCGACCGTATCGGCGCAAATCGCCGGCACGATCATTCACTTCTCGGTCGATGCCGGCGACCGCGTCAAGCGCGGGCAGGTGCTCGCGCGCATCGACACGCGTGAGACCGACGCGCAGGTCGCCGCCGGCCGCGCCGGCGTCGCGCAGGCCGAGGCGGCCGCCGAGCAGGCACGACTGAACTACGAGCGCACGCAGCGTCTGGTCGCGCAGAACTTCGTCAGCCAGGCGGCGCTCGACAAGGCCGATGCCGACCTGAAGAGCGCGCTGGCGGCGCTCGAAGCGGCGCGCGCCGCGAGCGCGCAGGCGGTGACGGCGCGCAGTTTCGCCGAGATTCGCGCGCCGATCGACGGCGTGGTATCGCAGCGGTTGATGGAGCTGGGCGAGCTGGCCGCGCCGGGCAAGCCGGTGCTCGCGCTGCACGATCCGAGCGCGCTGCGCGCGGTGGGCAGTCTGCCGCAGTTCCTGCTGCCGCAAGCGACGAAGGTCCGCAACGCCAGTGTCGAGTTGCCCACGACGGGCCGCGTGGTCGCGGCCACGCGCGTGACGGTGCTTCCGGCCGCCGACGCGCGGCTGCTGTCGACGTTGATCCGCGCGGATCTGCCGGCCGATGTGCCGGCCGGCGTCGTGCCGGGCACGGCCGCCAAGATCCGCGTGCCGATCGGCGCGGCGCGCAAGCTCGTGATGCGTGCCGATGCGCTCGTGCGTCGCGGCGAACTGACGGCGGTGTACGTCGTCGGCGCCGAAGGCACGCCGCAACTGCGCCAGGTCCGCGTCGGACCGGCGTACGAAGGCGGCGTCGTCGAGGTCCTCGCCGGTCTGGCCGAAGGCGAGCGCGTGCTGCTCAATCCCCTGGTGGCGCGGCAATGAGTACCGGAAATCACGCCGCGCTCGGCATCTCCGGGCGCATCGCGCGCGCCTTCCTGACCTCGCAGATCACGCCGCTGCTGGCGCTGGTCGGTCTGCTGATGGGCATCTTCGCGGTGCTCGTCACACCGAAGGAGGAGGAGCCGCAGATCAACGTGACGATGGCCAACGTCTTCATCCCGTTTCCGGGGGCCGCGAGCGAGGACGTGGCGAACCTCGTCACCGTCCCGGCCGAGCAGGTCGTCTCCCAGATCACCGGCATCGAGCACGTGTACTCGGTGACGCGGCCGGGGCTGGCGATCCTGACGGTGCAGTTCAAGGTCGGCGAGGATCGCATCGCCGCGCTCGTGCGCCTGCACGACACGCTGCTCGCCAATCGCGACTGGGTGCCGGCGCATCTGGGCGTGGGTGACTTCATCGTCAAGCCCAAGGGCATCGACGACGTGCCGATCGTCTCTCTGACGATGTACTCGAAGCGCGCCGACGCCACCGCCGAAAGCCTCGCCAAAATCGCGCACGCGATCGAGATCGAACTGAAACGCGTGCCCGGCACGCGCGAAGTGACGACCTTCGGCGCGCCCGATCGGGTCGTGCGCGTCACGCTCGATCCCGAGCGGCTGGCCGCGCACCGCGTCACGGTGACCGACATCGAACGGGCGCTGCGCGCGACCAACGCGTCGGCGCCGGCCGGCAGCCTGATCAGCGGCAACCGCGCGATCGAGGTGCGCACGGGCGAGTTCTTCGCGGATGCGCGCGACGTCGCGCAACTGGTCGTCGGCGTGCGCGGCGAGGGCACCGAGCGCCGGCCCGTGTATCTGTCCGATGTCGCACGCGTGACCGACGGTGCCGATCAACCGACGCGCTTCGTCTGGCACGGCGAGAACGTGACGGACGCCGACGGCGCGACGCGCTACGCGGAATTCCCGGCGGTCACGATCGCCGTGTCGAAGAAAGCCGGCGAAAACGCTTCGACGGTGGCCGACGCGCTGATGAAACGCATCGACGAACTGCGCGGCAAGGTCATCCCGGACGACGTGCAGATCGCGGTCACGCGCAACTACGGCGACACCGCGCGCGACAAGGCCAACAAGCTGATCCAGAAGCTCGTCTTTGCCACGCTGTCGGTGGTGGCGCTGGTGTGGGCCACGCTCGGCCGGCGCGAGGCGCTGATCGTCGGCATCGCGGTCGTGCTGACATTGGCCACGACGCTCTTCGCCTCGTGGGCGTGGGGCTTCACGCTGAACCGCGTGTCGCTGTTCGCGCTGATCTTCTCGATCGGCATCCTGGTCGATGACGCGATCGTCGTCGTCGAGAATATCCACCGGCGCTCCGCCTTCGATCATGCGCCGCCCACGGAGATGATCCCGCGCGCGGTCGACGAGGTCGGCGGCCCGACGATCCTCGCCACGCTGACGGTGATCGCGGCGTTGCTGCCGATGGCGTTCGTCACCGGGCTGATGGGCCCGTACATGGCGCCGATCCCGATCAATTCGTCGATGGGCATGCTGCTGTCGCTGGCGATCGCGTTCGTGGTCACGCCCTGGCTCGCGCTACGGCTGCTGCACAGGCATCGGGCCGGTGCGCACGCGGCGCCGGCCTCCGCCGACAAGCTGTCGCGCCGGCTCGCCGAGTTCTTCACGCGGGTGATGACGCCGTTTCTGCGCGGCGACGCCGGCAAGAGCCATCGCCGCAAGCTGTGGCTCGGCATCTTCGTCGCGATCGCGGCTTCGGTCGCAATGGTGCCGGCCCAACTCGTCGTGCTGAAGATGCTGCCGTTCGACAACAAGAGCGAGTTCCAGGTCGTCGTCGACATGCCGACCGGCACCGCGGTCGAGCGCACCGCCGGCGTGCTGCGCGAACTCGCCGCCGAGATCGCCAAGGTGCCCGAAGTCGCCAGCGTGCAGGCGTACGCGGGGCTCGCCGCGCCGATCAACTTCAACGGGCTGGTGCGGCAGTACTACCTGCGCACGGGCGGCGAAGTCGGCGACCTGCAGGTCAACCTGGTCGACAAGCACGCGCGCGAACGCAAGAGCCACGACATCGCGCAAGGCGTGCTGCCGGCATTGCAGGCGATCGCTGCGCGGCACGGCGCCGACATCAAGGTCGTCGAAGTGCCGCCCGGTCCGCCGGTGCTCGCGCCGATCGTCGCCGAGATCTACGGCCCGGATTACGACGCGCAGATCCGGCTGGCCAAGCAGGTGCGCGCGGTGTTCGAGGGCACGCCCGATATCGTCGCGATCGACGATTCGACGCTCGATGCGGCCAGCCGTGTGGTGCTGCGCGTCGACGCGGCGAAGGCCGCGCTGTACGGCATCCCGGTTGCCGAAGTCGCGCGCGCCGCGCGGCTGGCGCTCGCCGGCGAGGACATCACGCCGCTGCACGACGGCACGAGCAAGTATGCGGTGCCGGTGCGCGTGGCGCTCGCCCCCGAGGCGATGGGCAACCTCGACGCGGTGCTCAAGCTGCGGCTGCGCGGGCAGGACGGCAACGGGCGCAGCTACGAAGTGGCGCTCGCCGAACTGGTGCGGCCGCAGCGGCTGCCGGCCGAGCGCGTGATCTATCGCAAGGACCTGCAGCCGGTCGTGTACGTGGTCGGCGACGTCGCCGGCGGCCCCGGCAAGACCGACTCGCCGCTGTACGGCATGTTCGCGCTGCGCGAGCGCATCAAGGCGTTGACCGCGCCCGGCGGGCTGCCGTTGGAGGAACTGTGGATCGCGCAGCCGTCGGATCGCTTCACCGCATTCGGCCTGAAGTGGGACGGCGAATGGCAGATCACGTACGAGACCTTCCGCGACATGGGCATCGCTTATGCCGTGGGGCTCATCCTGATCTACCTGCTGGTCGTCGCGCAGTTCCGATCGTATCTGACGCCGCTGATCATCATGGCGCCCATTCCGCTGACGATCATCGGCGTGCTGCCGGGGCATGCGTTGCTGGGCGCGCAATTCACGGCGACGTCGATGATCGGCATGATCGCGCTGGCCGGCATCATCGTGCGCAACTCGATCCTGCTGGTGGACTTCATCCACCAGCGGCTCGGCGAATGCGGCGACCTGCAGCAGGCGACGATCGACGCCGCCAGCGTGCGCGCCAAGCCGATCGTGCTGACTGCGGTGGCGGCGATGGCGGGCGCCGTGTTCATCCTGGACGATCCGATCTTCAACGGCCTGGCGATCTCGCTGCTGTTCGGCATCTTCGTGTCCACGCTGCTGACCCTGGTCGTCATTCCGGTGCTGTATTACGCGGCGACCTGGCGTCAGGAAGCCGAGCGCGTCTGCGCATCCCCCTCTCCGGTTCAACCCAACCCGCAAGGAGCATGACATGACCGTCGAACGCTATATCCGGATCTTTGCCGGCAGCTTCATCCTGCTGTCGCTCGCGCTCGGCGTGGAGGCGAGTCCGCTGTACGTGTCCAAGTGGTGGCTCGCGTTCACCGCCTTCGTCGGCGCCAATCTGCTGCAGTTCGGTTTCACGAACGTCTGCCCGCTTGGCTGGATCCTGAAGAAGCTCGGGGTGCCGGAGACGCGCGCCGCGTGCTCGTGAGGCGACGATGGCCGAAACACGCGACGCCGTCACCGCGCGACGCGACCTCGTGCTGCGCCTGAAGCGCGTCGAGGGCCAGATCCGCGGCGTGCAGCACATGATCGAGGCCAACGAGGACTGCGAAGCGGTCGCCCAGCAACTGTCGGCCGCGCGCAAGGCGCTCGACCGGGCGTTTTACGAGCTGCTCGCCTGCGCGCTCGAGCATCCGCAGTTCGCGGCCGCCAAAGGCGAGAAGCAGGAAGCGCGCGTGCAACGCATCGCGCGCGCGCTGGCCAAGTTCGCCTGAACCGCCGCACTCGGCGCTAGACGTGCCGATCCCGTTTCGGCGGGTGTGCGGGGCCGCGCTCAGGGCGGCGTATCGTGGGTGGCTGTCTCCGGTCCGCCCAGCGGCGGTAGCGTCGCCGGCGCGCGGATCGACGGCGGATCGTAGGCCGGCCGGATCGCCGATCCCTGCGCGAAGCCGAAACCCGCGTGGACCGCGAGCGCGCGCTGCTCGCGGGTTTCGATGCCGGCGACGATCGCCCGATCGACGCGCAGTCCTGCGGCGCGCCCTTCCAGCGCCACGTCTTCCCAGTACTCGGGTCGCCGGGACGTCGGCGCCAGCAGCTTCGCGAAATCCGGCCGCACGAAATCGATCGCCTTGATCTCCATACTGACGCGCGGCGCGGCCACGCGGTAGCCGACCGGCACGTGCTGCGAGTGCAGCCAGTCGATGAAACCCTGTACGCGATACGGCGAGCGCAGGCGTTCGAGCTGTCCGCGCAGCAGCACGACGATCCGGTGCACGTGAAAGCGATGCGCGTCGAACGCGTCGGTCACGAGATCGAGGCAGCGCTCGACGGTGCCGAACGACAGCGTCACACCGATGCGCCTGACCTTCTCGCGTTCGAGCAGCACGAAAGCTTTGTTCAGCGCGTTGAGCTGGATGCGTGCGCGCTGCATGGTGCCCGGCTGGAACCCCTCGGTCCAGACGTACAGCTCGTCGAACCAGCGTTCGTCGGTGTCGAGCGCGAGGGTCGGCCACATTGCCGCGCGGACCGAGGTCTCGCCCGGCCGGTTGCGATCGAGCGAAAGCGTGGCCGCGGGCCAACCCGCGCCGGGCTTCGCATCGCCCTTGTCGCCGGACATCGCGCCGTGTTTTCGTCTCCGTTGTCCGCAATTGTCCCCGCTGCGTCGCGCGCAGACAACGCGAATATCCGACGCATCGGTCACCGGCGCCCGACCGGCCGCGCCTACGGGCGGCGCGCCGGCGAACCGTAGGTGACGAACTTGTCCAGCACGCGCGCCATTTCGTCGTCGGACAGCCGCGGCGGCTCGCCCAGGGAGCGCGCCTGCAGGTAGATGCGCGCCAGGTGCTCGACCTCGATGGCGAGCGCGAGCGCCGCGTCGAGCGACGCGCCGCAGGCGATGACACCGTGATGCGCGAGCAGGCAGGCGCGACGGCCGGCCAGCGCCGCCAGCGCGTTGTCCGACAGCGCCTGCGTGCCGAAGGTGGCGTACTCGGCGCAGCGGACGTCGTTGCCGCCGGCCATCGCCACCATGTAGTGAAAGGCGGGCAGCCCCATGCCGTGGCACGCGAGCGCGGTCGCCGCCGGCGAATGCGTGTGGACGATCGCGGCGAATTCGGGCCGTTCGCGCAGGATGTCGACGTGAAAGCGCCACTCGCTGCTGGGCGCCCGCCGGCCGATCGCCCCCTCCGGCGCATCGGCATCCGTGGGCGCGGTCGAAAGCGGCAGGAATACGAGATCGGCGGGCTCGAGCGCCTCGTAAGGCAGGCCGGTCGGCGTGACCAGCAGCCCTTCGCGCGCGCCGCGCGTGCAGCGCACCGATACGTTGCCGGCCTTGTTGACGTTGATGCCGACGGCGTTCATCCGGCGTGCCGTGGCGATCAGCGCCGCGCGCAGCGCCGGACCGTCTTCGGGAATTTCGTTCGGAGCCGTCATCGGTCTTCCGTCGCCCGCCGTCCGTCGCCCGCGAATCGCCCGCCGTGCCCGACCGGCGCCGGACAGCGCAACACGGGCAACGACGGATGGCTTCTCACGCCGCCGCGCGCCGATCGGGAAACAGCGCCGCGAGCTCGCGCGGCGCGGCAATGCCGCGCTCGGTGATGATGCCGGTCACCAGTTGCGCGGGCGTGACGTCGAACGCGGGATTGCCCACCGGAACCGACGCGTCGGCGATGCGCACGCGCATCGCTTCGCCCGCGTCGGTGAATCCCGCGACGACGCGCAGCTCGTCGCCGTCGCGCTCTTCGATCGGGATCTCGGCGAGCGCGTCGCGCACGGTCCAGTCGATCGTCGGCGAAGGCACCGCCGCGTAGAACGGCACGCCGTTGTCGCGCGCGGCCAGCGCCTTCAGGTAAGTGCCGATCTTGTTGCATACGTCGCCCGCCGCGGTCACGCGGTCCGCGCCGACCAGCACCAGATCGACGCGCCCGCGCTGCATCAGGTGGCCGCCGGCGTTGTCGGCGATCAGCGTGTACGGCACGCCGTGCGCGGCCAGCTCCCACGCGGTCAGCAGTCCCTGATTGCGCGGCCGCGTCTCGTCGATCCACACGTGCAGCGCAACGCCCGCATCGTGCGCCTGGTAGATCGCCGACAGCGCGGTGCCGTAATCGACGGTCGCGATCCAGCCCGCGTTGCAGTGGGTCAGTACCTCGACCGTACGCCCAACGCGCGCTTGCACGCCGGCCAGCAGCCTGGCGCCGTGCGCGCCCAGCGCGCGATTGATCTCGACGTCCTCGTCGGCGATGCGCGTGGCTTCGCGCCATGCGGCGGGCGCGCGCTCGCCGGTCGGCGTGCCCGCGAGCAGGCCCTGCATGCGGTCGAGCGCCCAGCGCAGGTTGACCGCGGTCGGCCGCGCCGCGGCGAGCGCGGCTCGTGCGCGCGCCAGACTCGCGTCGGACGGATCCTCGTTCATCGCCAGCGCCAGGCCAAAAGCGCCCGCCACGCCGATCAGCGGCGCGCCGCGCAGCTTCATCGTCCGGATCGCATCGACGACTGCCGCGCAGGAAGCCAGCTCGAGCGTGGCGAACGCATACGGCAGTCGCGTCTGGTCGACGATGCCGACGGCGCGCGTGCCGATCGGCCAGATCGATCGGTAATGGGTTCCTTCGACCTTCATGCCGTCGATTATGCGGCCGCCGCGGCGGCGCGTGCCGGCGCCAAAGAAAAACCGCGGCCGAGGCCGCGGCTCTTCCCGATGGGCGGAACCCGTCAGAAGCGATATACGACGCCGACCGACAACAGATCGACGTCGTCCTTGAACTCTTCCACACCGTCGCTGTACTTGATGCGGAACCGCTCGTACTCGGCACGCATGCCGACGTACTTCGTGAAGTTGTAGCCCACGCCGATGCCATAGAAGACATCGGTGTGCCGCGTCGACGTGGTGTCGCTCACCCCCAGCGCGGACAAGGTCAACTCGCTCTTGAGGTTGGCCAGGCCGATCTTGCCGAACACCGAGCCGCTGCCGATGGGGGCGACGGCGATCCCGGCGAGGAACAGGCCGGACGACTTCAGTTCTGTGCTACCGGTCAGTACGATCGACGGAGTTTCCTCGACGGGAGGCGGCCCCACCACCAGGTCGAGCGACCCCGTGAACTTGCCGAGATCGACCCAACCGCCCTCGACGCCGAGATTCGGCGGGAACATGTATCCGCCGAAGAGCTTGTAGCCCGTGTCCTTCGTGTCGCAGGTCGTCAGACCCGCGCAGTCGACCTTGAAGTCGCTCTGCCCGATGGATGCACCGACATATCCCTGCGCCAGCGCAGCGCTGGACAACGCGCCGCCGGCAACGACGAGCAAACTCGCCAATGCGCGCTTCAGTTTCATACAGCCTCCTGCTTGTGAACAGCCGCACCCATCGTCTCTGCCGATGGATGCTGAGGCTGTCCCCCGATGCGCGGACGCTGCGTTGTCGGGCGTCAATTCGGCCGGGGCTTGTTGCTGAAACGACTCGACCGCGAACTCTAGACCGGTGACGGAAGCGGAACGATCGAGACAGCCGCCGTCGACGGTGAGACGACGGCCGGGAACGGGACGCCGCTAGAAGCGGTAGGACACGCTCAGCGACAGCAGATCGGCTTCGAACTTCTCGCCTGCCTTCGTGCGGCCGCGCACCCGGTCCCAGTCGAAGCGCACCGACAGATTGCGCCAGACTTCGGCGCCGATCGCCGCACCGACGATCGGCTCTGCGCGCGACTTCGTGCTGCCGTCGCTGACCCCGGCGAACTCGTCGGAACGCTCCGCCGAGGCCGCCGCGTATCCGGCGCGCCCGGCGACGAAGGCACGGCCGAGCGGAACCACGCCGACGGCCGACAGGCCGAATCCGGTCAGCCTGATGTCCTGCCGCAGGAAGCCTGAGCCGAGATCGATGCGCTGGCCGGCATCGCCGAGGTGGTGGTAGATGCCCTCAACGCCGAATTAGGGCATGAACATGTGCCCCGCGTACAGCTTGAAGCCGGTCGGCTTGTCGTCGCACTCGACGGCGCCCGGCGCGCACAGATCGTTCGCGATGCCAGCGGGCGCATTGCGCCACTTGTACTTCGACTGGCCGACGCTGACGCCCAGGTAAGAACGCCGTTCGACGGCTTGGGTCTGCGCCTGCGCCGCGCCGCCCAGCGCGGGGAGCAGCGCCAGCGCGAACACCGGCCGGATTCGTTGCATTTCTTGTTCCCCCGATCGTCGCGCTCGCGGCTGCGGCGCCGGCGCGACTGTAGACCAGATCGGCGCGTGGCGACGACCGTCGCCGTACGCAGACCCGCGCGCGAGCTTTACGCGCGCGTGCCGCGCAGCAGGCCGCGCCGCTTTTCGAAGATCTCCTGGCAGGCCGCGCAGCGTTCCGCGGCCGGATTGGCGGTCAGGCGCGCGATGCCGATCGGCTCGCCGCAGTCGGCGCATTCGCCGTAGTTGCCTGCGGCGACGCGCGCCAGCGCTGCGTCCACCTGCGCCAGTTCGTCGGCCGTGCGCGACAGATGCGCCACGTCGGCGTGGCGTGCGGCTTCGGCCGCGGCGTCGTCGTCGGTTTCCTCCGCGCGTCGCGGCAGCCCGGCCTCGGCGTGCCGATCCGGTCCCTGACCGTGCAGACGTGCGTCGACGGCGGCCGCCAGCTCGGCGCGGCGTTCGCGCAGACGCGCGTGCAGTCGCGCGACTTCTTCGGGGGTGAGCGGTTGGGTTTGGTCCATCACGGAATCCCTCTCGGCAGCCGAGGCTACGCACTCATGCTTCACGACCGTTGACGCCCGTCAATGCCACGGACACCGTCACACGCCGATCGGTTCTTGAACGATAATGCTGCAACGCGACATTCCGGCGATCGGCCGGTCCGGACGCCGCGGGCCGTTCACGAAGCGGACCCGGCCGCGGCTCGCGCGCGCGGCTCACCGGAAAGCCGGCGGAAAGGAAATCATGTTCACTTCACACTACCTGCGCAAGGCGCTCGTCCCGCGCTCGGTCGCCGTCGTGGGTGCGACCGTCAAGCCGGAAGGCCTCGGTCACTACGTCTTCAACAACATGGTCGCCGGCGGCTTCAAGGGCGAGGTCTATCCCGTCAATCCCAAGTACAAGACGATCGGCGAACACGTCTGCTATCCGACGCTCGCCGCGCTTCCACAGGCGCCGGAACTGGCCGTGATCGTCACGCCGGCGCGCACCGTGCCGGCGCTGATCGACGATGCCGGTAAACGCGGCATCCGTTCGGTGCTCGTGCTGTCGGCGGGTTTCGCCGAAATCGGCGAGGAGGGACGCCGGCTGCAGGCGCAGGCGCTGGCGCGCGCGCGCGCGCTCGGCATCCGCATGCTCGGCCCCAACTGCCTCGGCATCATGCGGCCGGAGATCGGGCTGAACGCGACGTTCGCGCGCACCGGCGCGCGGCCCGGATCGGTCGCGCTGGTTTCGCAGTCGGGCGCGGTGGTCGCCGCGCTGCTCGACTACGCGTGGAACGCAGGTTTCGGGTTTTCGTCGGTCGTGTCGACCGGCTCGGGCTCGGACGTCGAATTCTCCGAAATCCTCGACTTCCTCGCGCTCGATCCGGCCACGCGCAGCATCGTGCTGTACGTCGAAGGCGTGCACGACGCGCGCGCGTTCATGTCGAGCGTGCGCGCGGCGGCGAGCGTCAAACCCGTCATCGTGCTGAAGGTGGGCCGCCATCTGACCGGATCGAAAGCGGCGATGAGCCATACCGGCGCGCTGGTCGGCAACGACGAAGTGTTCGGCATGGCGCTCAAGCGCGTCGGCGCGATCCGCGTGCAGGCCTACAACCAGATGTTCGCCGCCGCCGAGGCGCTCGCCTCGGGACGGCTGCCGCGCCCGAATCCCGGCAACCGGCTGGCGATCGTCACCAACGGCGGCGGACCGGGCGTGCTTGCCGCCGATGCCGCGGCCGACGCGGGGGTGGCGCTCGCGAAGATCTCGCCGCAGGCGATGGAAAGGCTCGACGCGGCGTTGCCGGCGACCTGGTCGCGCGGCAATCCGGTCGACATCATCGGCGACGCCGACGCCGAGCGGTTCGCGCAGGCGATGCGGATCCTCGTCGAGGACAAGAGCAACGACGGCGTGCTGATGCTGTTCTGCCCGACGATCAAGCTCGCCTCGGAAGACGCCGCGCGCGCGGTGCTGCCGGTGATGGAAGCGACCGGCAAGCCCGTCGTCACGGTCTGGCTCGGCGAAGCGGACGCGGCGAAAGGCCGCGCGGTGATCAAGGCGGCGGGGCTGCCCGCGCTGACCAGCCCGGAGCGCGGCGTGGAGTCGTTTTCTTATCTGGCGCAGTTCGTCCGCAACCGCGAGTTGCGGCTGCAGATTCCCCCGCCGCGCGTCGACGAATTCACGCTCGACCTGCCCGGCGCGCGCCGCGTCGTCGAGCGTGCGCTACTCGCCGGACGCGCCACGCTCGACGAGCACGAAGCGAAAGCACTGCTCGGCGCTTTCGGCATCGACACCGCGCGCGGTACGCTGGCGACCTCGGCCGACGACGCCGCGCGCATCGCCGACCAGATCGGCTACCCGGTGGCGCTGAAGGTCGTCGCCGCCGGCATCACGCACAAGAGCGAGGTCGGCGGCGTGCTGCTGTCGCTGCCGTCGGCCGCGGACGTGATGCGCGGCTTCGAGACGATCCGCGCGCGCGTTGCGGAACGCGCGCCGCACGCGAAGTTCGTCGGTGTGCTGGTGCAGCAGATGATCCGGCGCCCGCACGGCCGCGAGCTGATCGTCGGGCTGGCACGCGACTCCACGTTCGGTCCGGTGATCACCTTCGGCATGGGCGGCATCGCGGTCGAGGTGCTGCGCGACTCGGCCGTGGCGCTGCCGCCCCTGAACCGCTTCCTGGCGCAGGAGATGGTATCGCGCACGCGCGTGGCGAAGATGCTCGACAGCTTCCGCGGCATGCCCGGCGTGGACCTCGATGCGTTGCTCGACGTGCTGCTGAAGGTTTCCGACCTCGCATGCGAGATCCCCTGCGTCCATGAGCTGGACATCAATCCGCTGCTCGCCGACGAAACGGGGGTGATCGCGCTCGACGCGCGCGTCGTGCTCGGCGACGGGCCGCTCGCGCCGGACGCGACGTATTCGCATCTCGCGATCCATCCGTATCCGAAGAACCTCGTGCGCGCCACGCGGCTGAAGACCGGCGAGACGGTTCTGCTGCGGCCGATCCGTCCCGAGGACGCGCAGGCCGAGAAACGTCTGATCGCGCGACTGTCGCAAAAGACGATGTACATGCGCTTTCACGCGCCGCTGCGCGAGCTGACCGCCGAGCGGCTCGCGCGCTTCACCAATATCGACTACGACCGCGAGATGGCATTCGTCGCGATCGACGCGAATGCCGAGGCGCCCGGCGGCGAAGGCGAGATCCGCGGTGTGGCGCGCTATACGCGCAATCCGGACGGATCGACGGCCGAGTTCGGCATCGTCGTCGAGGACGCGTGGCAGGGGCGCGGCCTCGGCCACGCGCTGATGGAGGCGATCGAGGCCTGCGCGCGCGAGCGCGGGCTGAAAGAGATGATCGGCTACGTGCTGCTGGAAAACGAGGAAATGGCCGCGCTGATGCGCGCGCGGATGTACGACGCGCGCCGCGACGAAGACGATCCGGGGGTGGTGCGCTTCAGCAAGCCGCTGCAGCCGGTGGCCGCCGCGCCCGCGCTCGGTTCCGTCTCGGTGCGCGACGAAGCCGGCGCGACGGTGCCGTAGAAGGTCTGACGTGGAGCGGGTCGATTGCGTCGTCGTCGGGGCCGGCGTGGTCGGCCTGGCGGTCGCGCGCGAACTGGCGCGGCGCGGGCGCGAGGTGCTCGTGCTGGAACGCGCACACGCGATCGGCACCGAAACCAGCTCGCGCAACAGCGAGGTGATCCACGCCGGCATCTACTACCCGCAGCATCTTTTGAAGCGCAGGCTCTGCGTCGAAGGCAGAGCGCTGCTGTACGCGTTCTGTCGCGAATACGGGGTGGCGCACCGCCGCTGCGGCAAGCTGATCGTCGCCACGCACGACGCGCAGGTGCCGCAGCTTGCGGCGCTCGCGCGGCAGGCCGAAGCCAACGGCGTGCACGACCTGCGTTCGCTCGCGCCGGCCGAGGTCGCACGGCTCGAGCCCGAAGTGCGTTGCGTCGCCGCGCTGCTGTCGCCGTCCAGCGGCATCGTCGACAGCCATGGATTGATGCTCGCGCTGCAGGGCGACGCCGAGCGGCACGGCGCGCTCGTCGCTGTCGCCACGCCGGTCGAAGCCGGCGCGGTGCGCGACGACGGCATCGAGCTGCACACCGGCGGTGCGGCGCCGACGACGCTTCTGGCGCGCTCGGTGATCAACAGCGCGGGTCTCGCGGCGCAGGCGCTGGCGCGCGCCATCGAAGGCGTGCCCGTCGAGACGATCCCGCCGCTGCATCTCGCAAAGGGCAACTACTACACGCTCGTCGGGCGCAATCCGTTTGCGCGGCTCGTCTACCCGATCCCCGAGCCCGGCGGACTCGGCGTGCACGTGACGATCGATCTCGGCGGGCAGGCACGCTTCGGCCCGGACGTCGAATGGATCGAAGCCATCGACTACACGGTCGATCCGCGCCGCGCCGACGCGTTCTATGCGGCCGTTCGCAAATACTGGCCGGCGCTGCCGGACGGCGCGCTGCAGCCCGGCTACGCGGGCATTCGCCCGAAGGTCGAGCGGCCCGGCGGATCGAACACCGACTTCGTGATCCACGGCGCGAAGACGCACGGCGTGCGCGGGCTGGTCAACCTGTACGGCATCGAATCGCCGGGACTGACCGCGTCGCTCGCACTCGCGCGCCACGTCGCCGATCTTGTCTGACAAACCCCCCTTTGAAAAGGGGGGCAGGGGGGATTTTCGACGGTGCCTCGCTTTACGCGATCCTGCGCGCACGCCCGGCGCCACATGCCCCACCGATACAATCGCCCGCACCCTCCGGGAGGTCCGGCATGACCGCGTTCGCCGCCGCGCTTCGAGCCGCAGGACTTGCGACGGCGATCGCGGCCTTCGCGATCTCGCCGTGCTCGGCGCAGCCGTCGGGCGCGCAAACCGCGCGCAACAGCGAGGCGGCCGCAACGCGCGGCTTCGCGTGGGAAGCCGCGAAGGACGGGCGGCGCGTGCTGCTCGTCGGCACGGTCCACGTCGGCCGCGCCGCGCCGCCGCCGGCCGACTGCAGCCGGCGCTTCGCGGAAGCCGCGGTCATCGCTTTCGAAGCCGACGTGTTCGACGCGCAGAGGGTCGGCCGGCTCGTGCAGACCATCGCGATGTATCCGCCGCAGGAAGCCGACCTGAAGTCGCGCCTGCCCGCGCCGCTGCGCGAGCGCGTCGAGGCGCTGCTCGTCCGTTACGGACTCGATTCGCCGGCGCTTTGGCGGATGAAGCCGTGGATGCTCGCCAACACGCTCGTCGTGCTCGAAGCGAACCGCCTGGGCTTCAACCCCGCGTACGCGACCGAGGCCGCGCTGTACGAGTTCGCCCGGCGCTGCGGCAAGGCGGTCGTCGAGATCGAGGGAGTCGAAAAGCAGCTCGCGATCTTCGACGACGCGAACCCGGAACTGCAGATCGCGTATCTCGAACAGGCGGTCAAGGGCATCGAAAGCGGCGAAAACGAACGCGAGGTGCGGCGCCTCGTCGCCGCGTGGGAAGCGCGCGACGCCGCCGATATCGAGCGCGTGCTCGCCGAAATGCGCGCCGCCGATGGCGCCGCCGAGCGCTTCGTCGTCGAGCGGGTGATCGACGCGCGCCACCCGGCGATGGTCGAGGCGATCGAACGCTTCGCCGCGAGCGGAAAGCTGCATCTCGTCGCGGTCGGCACGCTGCACTACTTCGGACCGAACGGACTGCTCGCGCGGCTGCGCGGGCGCGGCTACACGATCAGGCCGCTCGACTGAGAAGACCGTTGCCCTGGGCGGCCTCGCGCGGCCAGAACAGATACGCATCCATCGCCAGCACGCCGGCGTCGACGCCGGCGTAGATCCGTTCGACGCGCGGAGCCGGCCCGGCGGCGGCAAGAGCGACCGGCAAGGGCAGGAAGTGCTCGTCGCTCGGATGCGCGCGCAGCGCGTGCGGCGCGCGTTCGCGCCACGCGGTGAGCGCGTCGCGATCGTCCTCGCGCAGCGCGCGGTCGATCCAGCGCCTGAACTCGTCGACGTACCGCTCGGCCGGCGTATCGGCGGGCTGCATCCCGTGTCGCCGCGCGTACGCGACCCACTCTCGCAGGTTGTGCGTCATGTGGCCCGAGCCGACGACGAGCACGTCGTCGCGCGGCAGCGGAGCGAGTGCGGCGCCGAGCCGAAGGTGATGCGCGGCGTCGAGCGACGGCTGCACCGAGACCTGTGCCACCGGAACGTCGGCGGCCGGATACAGGTGCAGCAGCGGCACCCACGCGCCGTGGTCCAGCCCGCGGCAGCCGTTGCCCGATGCGGGCAGACCGGCGGCCTTCAACAGCTCGAGCGCGCGTTGCGCGACCTCCGGCGCACCGGGCGCGGCGTAGCGCAGCTTGTACAGCTCGGGCGGAAAACCGCCGAAGTCGTGGATCGTCTCGGGCCGCGCGCTCGTCGATACCATCGGCAACTCGGTCTCCCAGTGCGCCGAGGCGACGAGGATCGCGCGCGGCCGCGGCAGCCGCCGTGCGAGCGCCGCCCACACGCGCGCGACCCTTCCCTCGTGCAGCGCGTGCATCGGCGAACCGTGCGAGATGAAGAGGGTCGGCAGCATCGGTCGGGAAGCGGCCTGCGGGCATCGGCCGCTGGCCGATGCCCCTCGCTACTTGACGAGCCCTTCGGCCTTCAGCGCTTCCTGGACCTTCGGACGCGCGGCCACGCGGCCGACGTATTCCTTCAGCACCGGCCACTTGGCCAGGTCGATGCCGGTCCATTGGCACCAGTTCAGCACGGTGAACAGAGAGGCGTCGGCCACGGTGAACTGCTCGCCCATCAGGTAGCTGCGGCCCTTGAGCTGTTCGCTCAGCCAGTCGAAACGCATGCCGAGCCGGGCGCGCTGCCGCTGGCGCAGATCCTCGCCCGCCGTCGGGTCGAACAGCGGCGAAAACTGCTTGTGCAACTCCGAGGTGATGAAGTTCAGCCACTCCTGAAGGCGGTAGCGCTCCATCGTGCCGTTGGCCGGTGCCAACTTGGCATCCGGATTGAGGTCGGCGAGGTACTGAACGATCGCCGGCCCTTCGGTCAGGCGCTGGCCGTCGTCGAGCTCCAGCAGCGGAACGTAGCCCTTGGGGTTGATGCGCAGGTAGTCGCCGCCATCGTCCATCTTCTTCGACTTGGTGTCGACCTTGACGAGCGAATACGGCAGACCGAGTTCGCGCAACACGATGTGCGGCGACAGCGAGCAGGCGCCGGGCGAGTAGTACAGCTTCATCATCATCTCCTCGATCGTTGAAGGTCACGCAGTCTGCAGCCGTGCGCGGCCCGACGCGCCGCGCGCCGACAGCGCGAAGGCGCCGTCGCCGAGCAGCGCCTGGACGAGCGCCGCGACCGTCAGGAAGGCAGGATATTCCGAGCCGCCCTTCGGCGCCGAGAAGAGCCATCCGTTGCCGGCGTGCGCCCAGGTCGCGCCGAGCAGGATCGGCACGAGCGCCAGCGCCACCCAGCGGGTCCGGTAGCCGGTAATGAGGAGCACGCCCCCGACGAGTTCAGCGATCACGGTCACGTGCGCGAGGAAGCCGGGCAGTCCGAGCGACTCGAAGAACTGCACGGTGCCGGGCAGCGTGAAGACAAAGACTTTCAAAAGCGCATGGGCGACGAACATCACGCCGAGCGCGATTCGCAGCACGAAGGCCGCGAGCGGAGCGGTTCGCGTATCGATCATCGATTTCCTCCGGGTTGAGTCCTGATCGGCCCGAAGCGGCCGACCTCGACGCGTGCAGTCTATTCATGCCGTGATCAGGGATAAACTGTTCGCCCTGGAAAGGTTCATTGCGTAGATCGCAACGATTTGACGATGGATCGCTTGGCCGCACTGCAAGCGTTCACGGCCGTGGTCGAGGCTGGCAGCTTCGTTCGCGCCGCTGAGCGCCTCGGCACCTCGACCTCGACGCTGTCGCGGCAGATCGCCGAATTGGAGCGACACCTCGGCGCGCGGCTGCTGAATCGCACGACGCGCAAGTTGTCGCTGACCGAAGGCGGCCAGGCACTTTACGAACGCGCCGTGCAGGTGCTCGCCGATCTGGCGGAGGCCGAGTCGCTGGCGAGTTCGTCGGCCGCGACCCCGCGCGGAACGCTGCGGCTGACCTGCTCGCACGCGATGGGCGTGCAGCGGGTCGCGCCGGCGATCGCGAGCTTCGTGGCGCGCTACCCGGAAGTACGTTTCGACGTGTCGGTCTCCGATCGCATCGTCGATCTGGTGGAGGAGGGGGTCGATCTGGCGATCCGCATCGGGCAGGTCGGCAGCGATCAGCTCGTCGCGCGGCGGCTCGGGACGATGCGCCTGCTCGCCTGCGCCTCACCCGCGTATCTGAAGGCGCGCGGCACGCCGCGCGTGCCCGCCGACCTCGCCGCGCACGCCGCGATCACCTACGCGTATTCGCCGAACCCGCGCATCTGGCGGCTGCTCGACCGCGCAGGCCGGGCGCACGAGGTGCGCGTCGGCGGGCCGCTGCATTCGAACAGCGGCGATCTGGCGGTCGCCGCCGCGATCGCCGGGCTGGGCATCGTGTTCGAGCCCGACTTCATCGTCGCGCCGGCGCTCGCCGCGGGGCTGCTCGTGCGGGTGTTGCCCGACTACGAAAGCGCGCCGGGCGACATCTGGGCCGTGTATCCGAGCCGGCGTCATCTGTCGGCGAAGGTGCGGCTGTTCGTCGATCACATCGCGCGGCAGTTCGCGGCGCTGGCCAAGGGAAAACCCGCGGAAGCCGGACGGCGCTGATGGCTTGCGCGTTGCACCAATAGGCGCGCCGCTCTAGAGATCACCGTTGACGGGTCGCGCGAGCTTCGAAATAGTACGAACGTTCGTTTTCAAGCCAACCGATGCAGGGCACCGCGCGCCACCGCGCGGGCGATTCCCGGACCGATGACACTGACTTCGGCGTTGCACGCGCCCGGCGATCCGCCACGCACGCGTGGTGTGGCGCGGCCTCGTGGTGTGGCGCGGCTTCGCAAGGGCGAGGCCACGCGCGCGGCCATCGTCGAAGCGGCGCTCGCTCTGGCGCGGCGCGACGGCCTCGAAGGGCTGACGATCGGTCTGCTCGCCGAGCGGATGCGGATGAGCAAGAGCGGCGTGTTCGCGCACTTCGGCTCGCGCGAGGAGCTGCAGCTTGCGGTGATCCGGGAATACGCGGCGCGCTTCGTCGACCAGGTGCTGCGGCCGGCCGTGCGGCGCCCGCGCGGGCTGCCGCGGCTGCGCGCGCTGCTTGCGCGCTGGTTGGCGCTGCTCGCGCGCGAACTGGCGCAGGGCTGCCTGATGATTTCCGGCGCGAGCGAATACGACGACCGCCCGGGACCGCTGCGCGACGCGGTGGTGCGGATCGTCGAAGGATGGAAGCGCGAGCTGTTGCGCGCGATCGAACAGGCGCGCGACGAGGGCCATCTGCGGCGCGAAGTCGACGCCGAGCAGCTCGTCTTCGAGATCCACGGGGTGATGCTCGCGCTGCATCATGACGCGCGGCTGCTGCATTCGCCCGACAGCGTCAAGCGCGCGCGCGCCGGACTCGCGCGCCTGCTCGAAGCGGCCAGTACGTCGCGCGCGCGTGCGCCCGCAGCCGCGCGACGCCGCACCGAAACCGGCCGGGCGCCGCAGCGCCGCGCGCCCGCGCGCCCGCGCGCACCGAACGCGTAATCCAGAAGGAGAAGTCCATGCCGATCTACACCCCTCCCCTGCGCGACCAGCGCTTCGTCCTGCACGAGCTGCTCGGCGCGGTCGACGAACTGAAGGCAATGCCGCGCTACGCCGACATCGACGCCGAGACGGTGAACCACGTCATCGAGGAGGCCGGCAAGTTCTGCGCCGAAGTGCTTCTGCCGATCAACGCGAGCGGCGACGCCGAGGGCTGCACGTACGACCCGGCCACGCGTACGGTGCGCACGCCGACCGGATTCCGCGAGGCGTACGACAAGTTCCGCGCGGCGGGTTGGCAGGGGCTCGCGGCCGAGACCGAGTACGGCGGGCAGGGACTTCCGCATCTGCTGCAGATCGCCTTGTACGAGATGCAGTACTCGACCAATCAGTCGTGGGCCATGTATCCGGGGCTGACGGTCGGCGCCTACGAGCTGCTGCTCGTGCACGGCACGAAGGAGCAGAAAGACCTGTACTTGCCGAAGCTCGCGTCCGGCGAGTGGACCGGAACGATGTGTCTGACCGAGCCGCACTGCGGGACCGACCTCGGCATGCTGCGCACCAAGGCCGAGCCGCAGGCCGACGGCACGTACCGGCTGAGCGGCACGAAGATCTTCATTTCTTCCGGCGAGCACGATCTCGCCGACAACATCGTGCACCTCGTGCTGGCGCGGCTGCCGGGCGCGCCCGCGGGTACGAAAGGGATATCGCTGTTCATCGTCCCGAAGTTCCTGCCGCAAGGCGCGGGCGCGACCGCCACGGTCGGTGCGCGCAACGGCATCTACTGCGGCGGCATCGAGCACAAGATGGGCATCCACGGCAACTCGACCTGCCAGATGATCCTCGACGGCGCGACCGGCTGGCTGGTCGGCGAGCCCAACAAGGGTCTGAACGCGATGTTCGTGATGATGAACGGGGCGCGGCTCGCGGTGGGCGTGCAGGGGCTGGGCATCAACGAGGCCGCGTACCAGAACGCCGCCGCCTACGCGAAGGAACGGATCCAGGGCCGCTCGCTGTCGGGGCCGAAGGCGCCCGACAAACCGGCCGACCCGATCATCGTGCATCCCGACGTGCGGCGGATGCTGCTGACCGCGCGCGCCTATGCCGAAGGCGGCCGCGCGGTCGCCTACTGGGTGGCGCTCGCCGCCGACAAGCAGTTCCATCATCCAGACGAAGCCGTGCGCAAGGACGCCGCCGACACGATGGCGCTAATGACGCCGATCGTGAAGGCCTTCATGACCGACAACGGATTCCTCTGCGCGTCGCAGTGCATGCAGGTCTTCGGCGGCCACGGCTACATCCGCGAGCAGGGCATGGAGCAGCTCGTGCGCGACGCGCGGATCAACATGATCTACGAGGGCACCAACACGATCCAGGCGCTCGACCTGATCGGCCGCAAAGTGCTGATGGACAACGGCGCGAAGCTGAAGAAGTTCGGCAGGCTGGTTCAGGATTTCATCGAGGAGCACGGCACCACGCCGGCGATGAGCGAGTTCGTCACGCCGCTGGCGGATCTCGGCGACAAGGTGACCAAGTTGACGATGGAAATCGGGATGAAGGCGTTCCAGAACCAGGAAGAAGCGGGCGCCGCGGCGGTCGATTACCTGCGCGTCGTCGGCCACCTGGTCTACGCCTACTTCTGGGCGAAAATGGCGCGCGTGGCGCTGACGCGGATCGAGCAGGATGGCGACAAGGTCGATCCGTTCTACACGGCGAAACTGGCGACCGCGCGCTTCTACTTCCAGCGGCTGCTGCCGGAGACCGCGTACCACATTCGCGCGGCGCGCTCGGGGGCGAAGAACCTGATGGAATTGCCGGCGGAACTGTTCTGACCCCGGCCTCGCCCTTGAAGGGGAGGGGAAGCATGGCTTTGTAGGAATCCACTCGAAAGAAGACCCATGAGCAACTTCATCGTCCGAAAAGTGGCCGTCCTCGGCGCTGGCGTGATGGGCGCGCAGATCGCCGCGCATTGCGTCAACGCCAAGGTGCCGGTCGTGCTGTTCGACCTTCCGGCGAAGGACGGGCCGAAGAACGGCATCGTGTCGAAGGCCATCGAGAATCTCAAGAAGCTGAACCCTGCGCCGCTCGGCAACAAGGACGACGCCCAGTACATCGAGCCGGCCAACTACGAAGAGCACCTCGAACGGCTGCGCGACTGCGACGTCGTGATCGAGGCGATCGCCGAGCGGATGGACTGGAAGCACGACCTGTACAGGAAAGTCGCGCCGTACATCCGCGCCGACGCGATCCTCGCATCGAACACCTCGGGACTGCCGATCGCCAAGCTCGCCGAGGTGATGAACACCGAGCTGAAACAGCGCTTCTGCGGCGTGCACTTCTTCAACCCGCCGCGCTACATGCACCTCGTCGAGCTGATTCCGACGCCGGCGACGAAGCCCGCGATCCTCGACGATCTCGAGACCTTTCTCACCACCACGCTCGGCAAGGGCGTCGTGCGCGCGAAGGACACGCCGAACTTCGTCGCGAACCGGGTCGGCATCTTCGGCATGCTCGCGACGATCAAGGAGGCGGAGAAGTACGGCATCCCGTACGACGTGGTCGACGATCTGACCGGGACCCGGCTCGGACGCGCCAAGAGCGCGACCTTCCGCACCGCCGACGTCGTGGGGCTGGACACGATGGCGCACGTGATCAGGACGATGCAGGACACGCTGCCGGCGTCGATCGATCCGTTCGCCGAACATTTCGCCACGCCGCCGGTGCTCAAGGCGCTGGTGGACAAGGGCGCGCTCGGCCAGAAGTCCGGCGCCGGCTTCTATCGCAAGGACGGCAAGGTCATCAAGGTGCTCGACCCGAAGAAGCAGGACTACGTCGAGTCGACGGGCAAGGCCGACGAACTGATCGCGCGGATCCTGAAGAAGAAGGATCCGGCCGAACGGCTGAAGCTGCTGCGCGAGACCGACCACCCGCAGGCGAAGTTCCTCTGGGCGATCTTCCGCGACGCCTTCCACTACATCGCGGTGCATCTGGAGTCGATCGCCGATACCGCGCGCGACGTCGACTTCGCGCTGCGCTGGGGTTTCGGCTGGAACACGGGCCCGTTCGAGACCTGGCAGGCCGCCGGCTGGAAGCAGATCGCCGAATGGGTGCAGTCCGACATCGACAAGGGCGAAGCGCTCGCGAAGGCGCCGCTGCCGAAGTGGGTCTTCGAGGGGCCGGTGGCGAAAGCCGGCGGCGTGCACACAAAGGACGGTTCGTGGTCGCCGGCGAAGAAGAAGTTCGTCGGCCGCTCCGAGCTGCCGGTCTACGCGCGGCAGATCTTCCGCGCGCCGCTACTCGGCGAAGGCGCGCCGACCGGGCACGACGGCGGCACGACGATCCACGAGGACGATTCGGTGCGCATCTGGAAGCTTGACCGGGGGCTCGCCGCCGAGGTGCTGGTCCTGTCGCTGAAGACCAAGGTCCATGCGATCGGCCCGGGCGTGCTTGCCGGCATGAACAAAGCGGTGGAGCTGGCCGAATCGCAGTACCGCGGGCTGGTGATCTGGTCGCCCGACGATCCGTTCTCGGTGGGCGCCGATTTGCAGGCGATGCTGCCGGTGTTCATGTCGGGCGGCGCGAAAGCGATCGGCCCCGAAGTGGAGAAGTTCCAGCAGACGATGATGCGGCTGAAGTATTCGCAGGTGCCGGTCGTCGCCGCGGTGAGCGGCATGGCGCTCGGCGGCGGCTGCGAGACGCTGCTTCATTGCGCCAAGCGGGTCGCGAGCCTGGAGAGCTACATCGGCCTGGTCGAAGTGGGCGTCGGGCTGATCCCCGGCGGCGGCGGCCTGAAGGAGGGCGCGCTGCGCGCCGCGCAGGCCGCGCAGGCGGCGGGCATGACCGACGTGTTCCCCTTCATCCGCAACTGGTTCATGAACGCGGCGATGGCCAACGTCTCGAAGTCCGCGCTGGAGGCGCGCGCGATGGGCTACCTGCTGCCGAGCGACACGATCGTCTTCAACGGCTACGAACTGCTGTGGACGGCGATCGGCGAAGCGTTCGCGCTGCACGCGACCGGCTATCGGCCGCCGCTGAAGGTCAAGGGCTTCCCCGTCGCGGGCCGCACCGGGGTGGCCACGATCAAGGCCCAGCTCGTCAACATGCGCGACGGCGGCTTCATCAGCGCGCACGACTTCTTCATCGCCAGTTGCATCGCCGAGGTGATGTGCGGCGGCGATGTGGAGCCGGGATCGCTGGTCGACGAGCAGTGGCTGCTCGACCTCGAGCGCAAGTTCTTCTTGCAGCTCGTCGCCCATCCGAAATCGCAGGAGCGGATGATGGGCATGATGCAGACCGGCAAGCCGGTCAGGAACTGACCGGCTTGCCTGCAGGGCCGCTCGCGCGGCCCTGCGGGGTGCAATGGAACGAGGGGGCTCGGCTGGCCCCCTCGTGCTCCCCCAGCCATATTGAGGAATCGAGGAGCCAGGAATGAATCGACAAGTACAGGACGCCTACATCGTTGCCGCGACGCGTACGCCGATCGGCAAGGCGCCGAAGGGCAGCTTCAGGAACGTTCGGCCGGACGATCTTCTGGTCGCGGCGATGCAGTCGGCGCTGAAGCAGGTGCCGAACCTCGATCCGGCCGCGATCGAGGACGCGATCATCGGCTGCGCGATGCCCGAGGCCGAGCAGGGCTTGAACGTCGCGCGCGTGGCCGTGCTGCTCGCGGGGCTTCCGCCGAGCGTGGGCGGCATGACGATCAACCGTTTCTGCTCGTCGGGCCTGAACGCCGTGGCGATCGCCGCCGACCGCATCCGTGTGGGCGAGGCCGACGTGATGATCGCCGGCGGCACCGAGTCGATGAGCATGGTGCCGATGACCGGCAACAAACCCTCGTTCAACACGCGCATCTTCGAGCGCGACGAGAACGTCGGCATCGCGTACGGCATGGGCATGACCGCGGAGAAGGTCGCCGCGCAGTGGAAAGTCACGCGCGAGATGCAGGACGAGTTCGCGTACCAGTCGCACATGAAAGCGATCGCCGCGCAGAAGGCCGGCGAGTTCGCCGACGAGATCACGCCGATCGACGTCGTCGAGAAGTTCCCGAACCTGGGCAGCCGCGAAGTCGACGTCAGGACGCGCAAGGTCGCGCTCGACGAAGGCCCGCGCGCCGACACCAGCCTCGAGGCGCTGGCCAAGCTCAAGCCCGTGTTCGCGGCCAAGGGCAGCGTCACCGCGGGCAACAGCTCGCAGACCTCCGACGGCGCGGGCTGCCTGATCCTCGCCAGCGAGCGCGCGGTCAAGCAGTTCAACCTGACGCCGCTCGCGCGCTTCGTCTCGTTCGCGATCCGCGGCGTTCCGCCCGAGATCATGGGCATCGGACCGAAGGAAGCGATCCCGGTCGCGCTGAAGCTCGCCGGACTGAAGCAGGACGACATGGACTGGATCGAGCTGAACGAGGCCTTCGCCGCGCAGGCGCTGGCGGTCATCCACGACCTCGGCCTGGACCGCGCCAAGGTCAACCCGATGGGCGGCGCGATCGCGTTGGGCCACCCGCTCGGCGCCACCGGCGCGATCCGCTCGGCCACCGTCGTGCACGCGCTGCGGCGCAGGCAACTGAAGTACGGCATGGTGACGATGTGCGTCGGCACCGGCATGGGGGCCGCCGGCATCTTCGAGCGCGTGTAGATGACGCCGCCTTCGAGCGCGATCGCCGGCAGCGGCGGCGCAATGCCGGACAGGGGGCGGGCATGAGCGTCGCGCAGCGCTTCTTCGATGCCTTCGCGCTCGGGGACCACTACACGATGGGTCAGCTCTACGCGCCCGACGCGACCTTCAGCGACCCGATCTTTCCGCTGCTGTCGGCGGAGGAGGTGCGGCTGATGTGGCGCATGCTGCTCGTGCGCGCGCGCGACTGCAGCGTTTCGGCCAACGTCGAGGAGAGACCGGACGGCGCTCGCGCCGTGTGGGTCGCGCGCTACACGTACGGCACGCGCGTGGTGCGCAACCGCGTGTACACGGAGATGGTGATCGCGGCCGGCAAGATCGTGCGGCAGGTCGATCGCTTCAGCTTCTGGCGCTGGTCGCGCCAGGCGCTCGGCTGGAAGGGTTGGCTGCTCGGCTGGACGCCTTGGCTGCGCAATCGCGTGCGTGCGCAGGCGGCCGAGGCGCTGCGTCGCTTTGCGCAGCAGGAACGACAGGGCGGCAAGGAGGGACGATGAGCATCCGGACGGAAACCGCGGACGGCGTGGCGCGCATCGAGATCGCGCGGCCGGAGAAGAAAAACGCGATCACGATGGCGATGTACCGGCAGATGGCCGAGGCGATCGCCGCAGCACACGTCGACGGTAGCGTGCGCGCCATCCTGATCCACGGCCAGCCCGACATCTTCACGGCGGGCAACGACCTCGAGGACTTCATGAAGCATCCGGCGCAGAGCATGGACGCGCCGGTGTTCAAGTTCATCCAGGCGCTGGGCTACGCCGAGAAACCGGTCGTCGCCGCGGTCAACGGTGCCGCGGTCGGCATCGGCACGACCATGCTACTGCATTGCGACCTCGTCTACTGCGCCGACAACGCGATGTTCTCGATGCCCTTCGTCTCGCTCGGCCTGTGCACCGAGTTCGCCTCCAGCCTGCTCGTTCCGCTCGCGGCCGGGTATCACAAGGCGGCGGAGAAGCTGCTGCTCGGCGACCCGATGAGCGCCGAAGAAGCGCTCGAGATGAAGATCGTCAACCGCATCCTGCCGCCCGACGAGGTGCTCGCCTACGCGCGCAAGCAGGCCGCGCGCTTCAACGCGCTGCCGCCCGCGTCGGTGCGCGAAACCAAGCGCCTGATGAAGGCCGGCTGGAAGTCGGTCGTCGAGAAGATCATCATGGACGAAGCGCAGACCTTCGGCCGCATGCTCAAGAGCCCGGAAGCGAAGGAAGCTTTCACCGCGTTCTTCGAGCGGCGCAAGCCGGACTTTTCGCGCTTCGCGTGAGTCGCAGTGCGGATTGCGCGAGCGCGGCAAGGTTCGGAGGCTACCGTTGATCGCTACCGCGCAACTCAACTCAGGGGCGAACCGCAAACTGTCGGTCACGCGATCCGCAATCCGCAGTCCGAAACGATGAAACTCCGGCCCGACGTCAACATCGACGCTCTGAACGCGCGCGCCTCGACGCGCCTGCCAGCGCTGTTCGGGCTCAAGGTCGTCCAACTCGACCCGCGCGAACCGGCGATGCGGATGACGATCCGCCCCGAGTTCCTCGCGCCCAACGGCTTTCTGCACGCGGCAAGCGTCATTGCGCTCGCGGACACCGCGTGCGGCTTCGCCACCGTCGCGCACCTGCCCGACGGCGCGGAAAGCTTCACGACGATCGAATTGAAGTCGAACTTCCTCGGCACCGCGACCGAAGGCACGCTCGAAGCCGTCGCGCGCGGCGCGCATCTGGGGCGCACGACGCAGGTATGGGATGCGACGGTGACCGAAGTCGCCACCGGCAAGACTTTGGCGCTGTTCCGCTGCACGCAGATGGTGCTGTGGCCGAAGAAGACGTAACGAATCCCCCCTTTCGTAGAGCGGGCAGGGGGGATTTCGACCGCGTGGCGTTGGCGACGGCGACCCGAAATCCCCCTCAGTCCCCCTTCGCGAAAGGGGGACGGGAACCGGCCCACCTGCGGTGCGTGCTATCGCATATCTCCCCTCGCTCCCCCTTGTAAGCGGGACGCGAAACGCGGGCGTGCATACATCGACCGACCTGCCTTTGATCCACCTCGCCGCCAAGATCGCGCTCGGCCCGCTGCTGCTCTGGCAGGCGCGGCGCGTGCGCTGTGCGACGCCGCGGCTGCCGGTGGCGGGCGGTGCGCTCGCAGGCGAGATCGGCAGCGGCGCGCCGCTGCGACTGCTCGTGGTCGGCGAATCGACCGCAGTCGGCGTCGGCGCAGCGCATCACGGCGAAGCGCTGGCCGGCGAACTCGCTGCGCGGCTCGCGGCGAAGCTCGGCCGGCGCGTGTCCTGGCGCGTGCTCGGCGAAAACGGCGCGACCGCGCGCCGCGCGCTGCGACGACTCGAAGCGTCGTGCGACGCGGCGGCCGATCTCGCAGTCGTCGTGCTCGGCGTCAACGACGTGCTCGAGCAGACGCGCGTGGCGCGCTGGTCGCACGACATCGCCGCGCTCGTCGCGGCGTTGCACGCGCGCACCGGTGCGAGCGAGGTAATCCTGCTCGAGGTGCCGCCGCTCGCGCGCTTCCCGGCGCTGCCGCGGCCGTTGCGCGACATACTCGGCGCGGATGCGCGCAGGCTCGACGCGGCGCTGGCGCGCCTCGCGGCGCGGCTCGATGCGTCCGCCCGGCGCGTGCGGCACTATCGTTTCGCTTTCGACGCTGCGCGCGAATTCTTCGCGCACGACGGTTTCCATCCCTCGGCGCGCGGCTATGCGCGCTGGGCCGAACTGATCGCCGAGCGCTTCGCGCAGGAGCACGCGGCCGACCGGAACCACTGACACACGACGGGAGACGACCATGAGCCTCAAGGGCAAGACCATCTTCATTTCGGGCGCCTCGCGCGGCATCGGCCTGGCCATCGTCAAGCGTGCCGCCGCCGACGGCGCCAACGTCGCGATCGCGGCGAAGACGGCGGAGCCGAACCCCAAGCTACCCGGAACGATCTTCACCGCGGCCCGGGAGATCGAAGCCGCCGGCGGCCAGGCGCTGCCGATCCAGTGCGACATCCGCGACGAAGCGCAGGTCGTCGCGGCCGCGAAGCAGACGGCGGACCACTTCGGCGGCATCGACATCCTGGTCAACAACGCCAGCGCGATCAGCCTGACGCCGACCGAGACCACGCCGATAAAGCGCTTCGACCTGATGATGGGCGTCAACGCGCGCGGCACCTTCCTGTGCACGCAGGCGTGTCTGCCGTATCTGAAGAAGAGCGCCGAACGCAGGCGCAACCCGCACGTCCTGACGCTGTCGCCGCCTTTGAACATGCAGGCGCGCTGGTTCGCGCCGCACGTCGCCTACACGATGGCCAAGTACGGGATGAGCATGTGCGTGCTCGGCCACGCCGAAGAATTCCGCAGCTACGGCATCGCGGTCAACGCGCTGTGGCCGCGCACGGTGATCCAGACGGCGGCGCTGCAGATGATCCCGGGTGTGCGACCCGAGCACTGCCGCACGCCGCAGATCATGGCCGACGCCGCGTACGAGATCCTGACGCGGGACGCGGCGACGACGACCGGAAACTTCTTCATCGACGAAGAGGTGCTCAAGCAGGCGGGCGTGACCGACTTCGACCGGTATTCGGTCGTGCCCGGCAGCCAACAACTCCTGCCCGATCTTTTCCTGTAGGCGCCGGCGCGACCGCGACGGTCCGCGTATCGAGGGTTCGCCGGTGCGCGTGCGTGGCGCGTTATCCTTCGCGCGTGCGCCGCGCAGGCCTGCATCGTGCTGCGGCTCGACATTCCAAGGAGACGTCGATGACCAACCATCGCAACCGCTTTCCCGCCCGCCGCAAGTTCCTCAAGCAGACCGCCGCGCTCTCGGCTGGCGCCGCGACGCTCGCCGCACCGGCCGTCGTGCTCGGACAACGGCCGCCGGCGATCAAGGTCGGCGTGCTGCACCCGGTCACCGGCGCGCTCGCCGTCTCCGGCGTGCCGTGCCGCGAAGGCGCGCTGATGGCGATCGAGGACATCAACGCCGCGGGCGGCATCAAGTCGCTGGGCGGCGCGCGGCTGGCGGCGGTGCTCGGCGACGCGCAGAGCCAGCCGCAGGTCGGCGCCTCCGAGGTCGAGAAGATGAACGAGGCGGGGGTGGCCGCGATCGTCGGTGCGTACGCGAGCAGCATCTGTCTGGCGACCACGCAGGCGGCGGCGCGCCATAACATCGCGCACATCGTCGACGTCGGCGTGGCCGACCAGATCGTCGAGCGGGGCCTGAAGAACACCTTCCGCTTCGGTCCCGGCTACCGGACCGTCACGCAGGTCGCGATGCACAACCTGCACGTGCTGAACACGCTCGCGGGCAAGCCGGCGAGGACCGCGATGATCGTGCACGAGGAGTCGTTGTTCGGCACCGGCACCGCCAATTTGCTCGCAAAGGAGCTGCCGACCTACGGCTTCGAGGTCAAGGAGATCGTCAAGCACGCCAACCCGACGCGCGACTTCAACAACATCGTGCTGCGGATGAAAGCGGTCAATCCCGACATCGTGATCCCGGCCAACTACTACAACGAGTATGCGCTGCTCGTGCGCACGATGCGCCAGCAGAAGGTCGTGCCGATGGCGATCTATTCGGTGCTCGGCGGCGCGGCATCGAACTACCGCTTCGTCAAGGAGTTCCCGGACGCCGCCAACGGCATCATCGACGTCAACCACTGGTACAACCCGAAGGACAAGCGGGTTGCGGCGCTGCGCAGGCGCGTCGAGGCCAAGGGCGGCTTCTTCGTCTACGAGTTCTTCATGAACTACACGGCGATGTGGCTGCTCGCCGATGCGCTCGAACGCGCCAAGAGCGCGAAGCGCGAGGACGTGATCGCCGCGCTCGAGTCGAGCACCTTCGCCAGCCACATCATGCCGTATGGCCCCACGAAGTTCGTCAACGGCCAGAATCAGGGCGCGCGCCCGCTGATGACGCAGGTGCTGAGGAACGACATCAAGGTCATCGTCCCGCAGGAGTTCCGCGAAGCCGAGCCGGTGTTTCCCTGGAAGGCGTGACCGATCTCCCTCTCCCCGCTCGCGGGGAGAGGGCGAGGGAGAGGGGTGGCGAGAGAGGGGCGCCCGTGGTCCGCGGACATGTCGCGTTGGCGAAGAAGCTGCGCAGCGAATCGACGGACGCCGAGCGCAGGCTTTGGTCTCATCTTCGTGCGCATCGCTTCCTCGGACTGAAGTTCCGCCGCCAGCATCCGATCGGCGACTTCATCGTCGACTTCGTGTGTCCCGAGCTGAAACTGATCGTGGAGCTTGATGGTGGACAGCATGCGGAACGAGCGGCGGAGGACGTCGCGCGGACATCGAGGTTGCAGGCGCAGGGGTTCGTTGTCGTGCGCTACTGGAACAACGAAGTGATGAACGACTTCGACAGCGTGATCCGCGATCTTGAAGGTCGGATTGAATCGCTGCGAGCGTCCCCTCTCCCCAGCCCTCTCCCCGCAAGCGGGGAGAGGGAGTAGACCGCGATGCTCGAACTGTCGATCCTCTGGCCGTCGATCGCCAACGGGCTGACCACCGGCGCGATCTACGCGCTGTTGGCGCTGGGGCTCACGCTGATCTACGGCGTGCTGCACATCATCAACTTCGCGCACGGCGCGGCGCTGATGGTCGCGCTGTACGGCGTGCAGATCCTGTTCGCCCGCTACGGCGTCGATCCGTACGCCGCGCTCGCGGTGATGGTGCCGGCGATGTTCGGCTTCGGCTACCTGCTGCAGCGGCTCGTGATCGGCCGCGCAAGCCACGGCAAGGACGAGAACATCCTGCTCGTGACGCTCGGCATCGCGATCGTTCTGGAGAACCTCGCGCTGGTGCTGTTCACCGCCGATACGCGGACGATCGAAACGCGCTGGTCGCTCGCGACGATCGACGTCGCCGGTGCGTTCATCGCCGTGCCGAAGGCGATCGCCTTCGGCGGCGCGCTCGCGGCGGCGGCGATCCTGCTCGCGGTGATGGCGAGGACCGATCTCGGCCGCGCGATCCGCGCGCTCGCGAAGGAGCGGCAGGGCGCGAAGCTCGTCGGCATCGACGTCGAACACGTCTTCGCGATGAGCTTCGGCATCGGGCTGGCGTGCCTGGGGGCGGCGGCGTGCTTCCTGCTGCCCGCGTACTACGTGAACCCGACGGTGGGCAACGGCTTCGTGCTGGTCGCCTTCACGATCGTCGTGCTCGGCGGCATGGGCAGCTTCGCCGGCGCGCTCGTCGGCGGGCTGCTGATCGGCGTCGTCGAGTCGGTGTCCGGTCTGTACCTCGGCGAAAGCCTCGGCCAGATCGGTATCTTCGTGATCTTCCTGTTGGTGCTGATGTTCCGGCCGACGGGGCTGTTCGGGAGCAAGGCGTGAGGCGCCGCCGGTGCGCGCGGGCATGCGCTTCGTCGGCGGTCCGCGCGCCGATCGTGGCGCGACGCGGCCGCGCGGCTCCGCGATGACCCGCAGCGCCGTCGCGATCGCGCTGTTCGCGATCGCCGTCGCGAGCGCGCCGCTCGTCGTCGCGTCCGATGCGTGGCTGAACTTCATCGTGCTCGCGCTGTTCGGCGCGCTGATGGCGCAGGCGTGGAACGTGCTGGCGGGCTTCGGCGGGCAGTTCTCGTTCGGGCACGCGGTGTTCTTCGGCACCGGCGCCTACGCGATGGCCGTGATGCAGGTGCGGTTCGGCATCAACGCGTGGGCCGCGTTGCCGGTGGCGCTCGCCGCGGGTGCGGCGATTGGCGTGTTCATCGGCGCGCTGACCTTCCGCTACGGCCTGCGCGGCTCCTATTTCGCGCTCGCCACGCTGGCGTTCGCCGAGATCTTCCGCATCCTCGCGAACACCTTCCAGTTCACCGGCGCCGGCGCTGGGCTGCAGATCCCGCTGACCGGCCGCCCCGCCACACTGCAGTTCGACGCGCGCGCCGGGTATCTGTACGTGGTGCTCGCCTTCGTCGTCGCCGGGCTTGCGGTCGCGAGCTGGCTCAAGCGCTCGCGTTTCGGTGCCTGGCTGCAGGCGGTGCGCGACAACGAGGAGGCCGCGCAGGCGCTGGGCGTGGACGCCTATCGCGTCAAGCTCGGTGCGATCGCGATCTCGGGCGCGATGATGGCGGCGGCCGGCGCGTTCTACGTGCAGTACCTGCACTACATCGACCCGGGGCTCGCTTACGGTCCGCACTACTCGGTCGAGGCGCTGGTCGGCGCGCTGGTCGGCGGCATGGGCACCGTGTGGGGACCGGTCGCCGGCGCGTTCGCGCTGCATCTGCTGTCGGATCTGACGCGCAACGCCTTCGGCGACGTGCCGGGCATCAATCTGATGATCTACGGCGCGCTGCTGGTCCTGATCGTGATGTTCGCGCCGCGCGGGCTCGCGGGCCTCTTCGCCGCGCTCGCGGCGCGGCTGCGGGGCTCGAAATGAACGCGGTGCTGCTCGCGGCGAGCCGCGTGTCGAAAAGTTTCGGCGGATTGCGTGCGGTGCAGGACGTAACGCTTGCGGTCGAGCAGGGATCGATCACCGCGCTGATCGGCCCGAACGGCGCCGGCAAGACGACGCTGTTCGCGTTGATGTCGGGCTTTCTGCGGCCGGACGAAGGCGAAGTGCGTTTCGGCGCGACGCGGCTCGCGGGGCTCGCGCCGCACCGGATCGCGCGGCTCGGCATGACGCGCACGTTCCAGATCGTTCAGCCCTTCGCCAACCAGACCGTGCTCGAGAACATCGCCGTCGGCGCGCATCTGCACCACGCCAAACGCAGCGACGCGCTCGAACGCGCGCGCGGAGTGGCCGAGCGCGTGGGGCTGGCGCCTCAGCTCGACAAGCTCGCCGCAAGCCTGACGATCGCCGGCCGCAAGCGGCTCGAGCTGGCGCGCGCGCTCGCGACCGAACCGAAGCTGCTGCTGCTCGACGAGGTGCTGGCCGGCCTCAACCCGCAGGAGGTCGCCGAGATGCTGCCGGTGATCGACTCGATCCGCCGCGGCACGCGCGACGCGCCCGGCGTCACGGTGTTCATGATCGAGCACGTGATGCAGGCGGTGATGAATCTCGCCGATCACGTCTACGTGCTCGCCAACGGCCGACTGATCGCGCAGGGTTCGCCGCGCGACATCGCGCACGACGAGGCGGTGATCGAGGCGTATCTCGGGCACGGGACGGCGGATCGCCTGAAGGCGGCGGGGCGGATGCGATGACGGACGCCCCGGTGAGCGGCCCGCACGGCACGCCGCTGCTCGCGATCGACGGGCTGCGCGCCGGCTACGGCCCGGTCGAGGTGCTGCGCGGCGTTTCGCTCGCCATCCACGCCGGCGAAATCGTCGCGCTGCTCGGATCCAACGGCGCCGGCAAGTCGACGCTGATCAACACCGTCTGCGGCCTGATCCGTGCCACCGCCGGCGCGATCCGTTTCGACGGCCGCGCGATCACGCGCGCGCATTACAAGCGCATCGTCGAAGCCGGGCTGATCCAGGTGCCGGAGGGGCGCAAGCTCTTTCCGAACCTCACGGTGCGCGAAAACCTCGAACTGGGCGCCTATCGCCGCGGCCGCGCGCGCCGTGCGGAGAACCTCGAACGCGTGTTCGGCATCTTTCCGCGGCTGCGCGAGCGCGAGCGGCAGAAGGCGGGCACGCTGTCGGGCGGAGAGCAGCAGATGTGCGCGATCGGCCGCGGGCTGATGAGCGAGCCGAAGCTGCTCGTGCTCGACGAACCGTCGCTTGGACTCGCGCCGCGCGTCGTCGACGAGCTGTTCGAGCTGATCGCCACGCTCAACGCGCAGGGGCTGGCGATCCTGCTCGTCGAGCAGAACGTCGGCCAGTCGCTGCAGATCGCGCACCGCGCGTACGTGCTCGAAAACGGCGCGCTGCGCTTCGCGGGTACGCCCGCGGAGCTGCTCGCGAGCGCGGAGCTCAAGCGGGCGTATCTTGGAGTGTGAACGAGCGGAACCGAGCGAAAGCAGAGACGCCGAGACTCCGAGGAGCGCAGAGGACAGACGTCGAAGATGGAATGCACTTGCGCGTCTCTGCGTCCCTCTGCGTTGTCCGCGTCTGCGCGTTCGCTGTCTTGACGTTTCGATCCAATGCTGCAAACGCTTGCCCAGAAACTCGTCGCCCGCGCCGCGGGGCGATCGCACGCGACGCCGGGCGAAATCGTCACGTGCCGCGTCGATCTGGCGCTGATGCACGACAGCGGCGGGCCGCGACGCCTCGCGCCATGGCTCGCCGAGCTGGGCGCGAAGATCCGCGATCCGTCGAAGATCGTGCTCGTCGTCGACCACTACCTGCCGGCCAACGACGACGACAGCCGGCGCATCGTTCGCATCGCGCGCGACTTCGCGCGCGAGCACGCGATCGGCAGCTTTTACGACGGCGAAGGCATATGCCACGCGGTGCTGCCGGAGCGCGGACACCTGAAGCCCGGCATGTTCGTCGTCGGCGGCGATTCGCATTCGCCGACCGGCGGCGCGTTCGGCGCGTACATGTTCGGCGTCGGCGCCACCGAAATGCTCGGTGTGGTCACCACGGGCGAAATCTGGCTGAAGGTGCCGGAGACGATCCGCTTCGTGTTCGACGGTGCGCTTGCGCCCGGCGTCAGCGCCAAGGACGTGATGCTTTTCCTGATCGGCCGCTTCGGCACGGGCGGCGGACGGTACGCCGCGGTCGAATACGCCGGCAGCGCGATTCGCGCATTGCCGATGCAGGAGCGGATGACGCTCGCGAACATGACCGCCGAACTCGGCGGCCAGACCGGACTGATCGCGCCGGACGAAGTCACGCGCGAGTATCTGCTCGGCGCCGGTGTGCGCGACGAAGACATCGATCTGGCGACCTGGCAAGGCGACGCGGGCGCGCCGGTCGCCGCCGAGCACCGCTTCGACGCCGCCGCGCTCGCCCCGCAGGTGGCCGCGCCCGGCAGCCCGGCGGCGAGCCGGGCGGTCGGCTCGTTCGCGGGCACGCCGATCAATGCCGCGTACATCGGCGCGTGCACGGGCGCGAAACTCGCCGACCTGCGGATGGCTGCGCAGGTTCTCCGCGGTAAGCGCGTCGCACCGGGCGTGAAGCTTTGGATCGCGCCGGCGTCGCTGCTCGATCAGAACGTCGCGCGCGGCGAGGGAACGCTGCAGGCGCTGCTCGACGCCGGCGGCGTGCTGCTGCCCAACGCGTGCGGCGCGTGCGCGGGCTACGGCGAGTTCCGGTTCGGCGACGACGACGTCGTGATCTCGACGACCGCGCGCAACTTCAAGGGCCGCATGGGTTCGCCGCTCGCGCAGGTCTATCTCGGGTCGCCGTATACGGTCGCGGCCAGCGCGGTCGCCGGCCGCATCAGCGATCCACGTGAGTTCTTGTAGCGTGCCGCGACCGGTCCTGGCCGCGCTCGACCCACGTCGTCCACAGCCGCCACGTCAATGCCAGCAGCGTCGGCCCGAGGAAGATGCCGACGAAACCGAACGCGAACAACCCGCCGACCACGCCGACGAAGACCAGCGCGAACGACAAGCTCGCGCCGCGCGAGATCAGCAGCGGCCGCAGCACGTTGTCGATGCTGGAGACCAGCGCCGCACCCCAGACCGCCATGAAGATCGCCCAGCCGGGCTGCTGCTGGCTCAGCAGCCAGATCGTCGCGCCGAGCCAGCCGACGACGGAGCCGCCCGGAACCAAAGACAGCAGCGCGGTCAGACCGCCGAGCAAGAACGGCGCCGGCACCCCCGCGATCAGGAAGCCCACGGTCGCGAGCGCGCCCTGCGCAACCGCCGTGCCGACGATGCCGATCACCACGCCGCGCACGGTGTCGCGCACGATCGCGAGCAGTTCGTCGGCCATCGCGTCCGCGATGCGCGCCGTGCCCGCGCGCAGGCTCCTCAAGAGCGCTTCGCCGTCGCGGTAGAAGAAGAACGCGATGAAGGTCGCGAGCGCCAATTGCAGCACGCCTTCGGCGATCAGCCGCCCCGCACGGATCAGCGGTTCGCGGCCGACCTCGATCAGCCGCGTGCCGAGCGTGCGCAGCGCGCCGGGATCGGTCGCCAGCACGCGCCAGTATTCGTCGAGCCAGCCCCCGACGATGGGGATGCGTTGCAGCCATGCGGGCGGCGGCGGCGGTCCGTCGGCGAACCAAGCCCGTGCGGCCGCGATCCAGCCGGGCACGCGCTCGATCGCGTTGTCGACGAGCCACGCGAACGGAAGGATCACGAGCACGATCGCCAGCACGGTCATGATCGCCGCGGCCGCGGTGTCGTTGCCGCGGACCAGGCGTCGCACCGCGAGGTGCAGCGGCCAGGTCGCGAGCACGAACACGGCCGCGAACAGCCCCGCGGCGAGAAACGGCTCGAGCACGACCGCCGCGCCGATCACCAGCGAGGCGGCCGCGACGATCTTCACGATGCGGGTGATCAGCGCGTGCTCGTCCGGAGGCTCCATTGGGTGCCTGACTCTCGGTGGGCCGCTGTGGCGCACGCGTCTCGGCGAGCGACTTTTCCGGCGACGGCGGGCATGACGGTTTGTATGATAGGCGCCTGCGGTCGCTGCGCTCGCTCCTGCCGCAACGGCGCGACATGAACGAATCCATTCATTCGAACGCGAGCAGCGCGCGCCGGCGGCTCGCCCGTGCACCGGTCGCCGCGCTGGCGGCGCTGCTGCTTGCGGCGCCCGCGCCGGCGCGGCGGCGCTGCGAGCCGCGATGACGCAAGCCGCCGGTCGCGTCTGGAAGCTCGGCGCCGACATCGATACCGACGCGCTCGCGCCGGGTCGCTGGATGAAACTCGCGCTGCCGGAGCTCGCGACGCATTGCCTCGAAGCCGTGCGCCCCGAGTTCGCGCGCGAGGTGCGCGCCGGCGACGTGATCGCAGCCGGACCGAACTTCGGCGTCGGCTCGTCGCGCGAGCAGGCGGCCGCCGCGCTGAAGCACCTCGGGATCGCTGCGGTACTTGCGCCTTCGTTCGCGGGCATCTTCCACCGCAACGCGATCAACCTGGGCCTGCCGGCGCTCGTCTGCGCGCGGGCGGAGGAACTCTCCGACGGCGAACGAATCGCGCTCGACTTGCGCCAGGGCATCGTCACGCGCGGCGACGGCGGTACGCTCGCGTGCGAGCCGCTGCCGGCGTTCCTGTGGGACATCGTCGCCGCCGGCGGCCTGCTGCCTAGCCTGAAACGGAAGTTTGCATCGAAAGGAGTGAAGGTATGAGGGAGCCGCTGCACCGGCTGTCGGCGAGCAAGCTGGCGCAGATGATCGCGGTCGGCGACGTCACGTCCGAAGTGGTCACGCGCTCGTTCATCGACGCGATCCACGAACGCAACGCGTCGATCGAGGCCTTCGCTTGGTTCGAGGCCGATCGCGCGCTCGAGACCGCGCGCGAACTCGACCGGCTGCTCGCCAACGACCGCCGGCGCGGCCCGCTGCACGGCGTGCCGATCGCGGTCAAGGACAACATCGACACCGCGGACATGCCGACCGGTTACGGGTCGGCGATCTTCGCGACCCACAGGCCGAACGTCGACGCGGCGTGCGTCGGCCTGCTGAAGGACGCCGGCGGCTTCGTCATCGGCAAGACGGTGACGGCCGAGCTGGCGAACTTCACGCCGGGGCCGACGCGCAACCCGCACAATGCGGCGCACACGCCGGGCGGCTCGTCGAGCGGCAGCGCCGCGGCGGTCGCCGCGCATTTCGCGCCGCTCGCGCTCGGCACGCAGACGGCGGGCTCGGTGATCCGGCCCGCCGCGTTCTGCGGCGTGTTCGCGTACAAGCCTTCGCCGCGGCTCGTACCCCGCTGCGGCGTGAAGCCGAACTCCGACACGATGGACGAGGTCGGCGCTTTCGCGCGCAGCGTCGAAGACCTCGCGCTGGTCGCTTCGGTGCTCGCGCTCAAACCCGCGTGGAAGGACGTTTGCGCGCAGTATCTGGCGAGCGGTGCGGCGCCGACGATCGGCTGGACCGCGACCCCGCATGCGAACGCGGCGTCGGCGTCGATGCTCTCCGCGCTCGAGTCCAGCGCGCAGAAGCTCGTGCAGCGCGGCGCGCGTCACACCGAGATCACCTGGCCGCGCGTGTTCGACGGGCTGTTCGAGGCGCAAAGGATCGTTCAGATCTACGAGACCGCGCGCGCGCTCGCCCCCGAGTACACGTACCGCCGCGACCTGCTGTCCGCGCGGTTGGTGGACCTGATCGACCAGGGACGCGCGGTCGACACGCGCACCTACATCGAGGCGCTGCAGCTCGGCCGTGCCTGCGCCGCGGCGATCGACAGCCTGTTCGGCGCGGCCGACGTCGTGCTGTGTCCGTCCGCGCCCGGCGAAGCGCCGCGCGGGCTCGGCTCCACGGGCGACCCGATCTTCAACCGGCCGTGGCACCTGATCGGCTGCCCCGCGTTGAACATCCCCTGCGGGCACGGCGAAGCGGGCCTGCCGCTCGGCCTGCAGGTGATCGCGCGCCCCGGCGACGACGCCAAATTGCTCGCCGCCGGCGCGTGGATCGAGGCGAAGCTGCGCGATTGAGCCGGAGCGATCTCGCATGAACCCCCCCTTTGAAAAAGGGGGGCAGGGGGGATTTCAAATCCATGGCACGTGGAAACGACACGAAACTGGACGCCGACGCAGTGAATCCGCGCGCCGCCGCTGAGAAATCCCCCTCGGTCCCCGTTTACGAAAGGGGGATGAAGAGCGACGCACATTCCGCTGGAGCTTATGCATGACGATGAAGGCGCCACGCGCACGCTATGACCTGATCATCAAGAACGTCCGCGTCGTTCGTCCGCACGGCCACACGGTGCACGAGGCCGACATCGCGATCGCGGACGGGAAGTTCGCGCGCATCGCGCCGGGCATCGACGTCGCCCTGGCGAAGGAGGTCTACGACGGCCGCGGCCGGCTCGCGTTCCCGGGTGTGGTCGACGCGCACATGCACACCGGCATCTATTCGCCGCTCGAAGAGGATGCCGTCACCGAAAGCCGCGCGGCGGCCAGCGGCGGCGTCA